>Ga0206804_10081_pt1 | contig 28477 bp, 26 predicted proteins | sample Alteio_BWOrgCont_62_FD_152888 | JGI IMG/M metagenome (GOLD analysis project Ga0206804, IMG submission 152888) | Enriched cells from forest soil in Barre Woods Harvard Forest LTER site, Petersham, Massachusetts, United States -... | ecosystem: Environmental > Terrestrial > Soil > Temperate forest >... | reverse complement strand
TTGTGTGAGTAGTATATTTCCCGCTGCAATCGCAAGATTTAAGGCTGTTGACTGGTCATCAACGGGTGTCGGGGGTGTCGGGCAGCCTGCTACTGCCCCGAAGTCGGCAGGGTCAGCGTAGCCTGTAACGGAGAACCATGCATTGCCTTTGCATTTCCAAATGCCCCGGATGTTGTCCGTCACCGAAGCGATCGCGCCATCCGTACATGTACCGGGAAGCTGATTCGCCCCCGATGCAACCGTATACGGCCCCATGAGGTACCCCATTGCTCCTGCTGCCGTGGCGGCAGACGCCTGGGCCTGACATACGCTGGCCATGCCGAGCATCGAAATACAGAGAACTACCAGCCGGATCTCTGAACCGACGAGGATTCTGACGATAAACGCCTTCATGTGAAATACTTTATCGGCCGGGTCAAATATAGCAACGGTTAGCAGGAAAGCCAGGAGGATCGATATGGTTTTGTGCAGCATGGCAACATTTCCTTCATCGCTTTCACGATAACTCAACACAGTCGAACAAGTATAACTAGGTCAGCATTGCGCAGGATATATTCAGAATTATAAAAAACGCGTGCTCCATTTAATCATCTCAAGGACTTTCGCGCAAGTTTGTGCCGCCAGTTCGGGGCGGCGATAAATGACCGCTTGTTTTACTGCTCGCAGTATTAGACGGATCACGTACACCGGAATTTCAACGCGTCTCTTCTCTGTTGTCACAAATAATGCTTCTGCCGATAGCATACTTTCATAGCGAACCGGGCTGACGTGATTACGGTAATCACTAACCGAGAGATCGTGCTCGAGGACAGAAGCCGACAGCGCTACTTTCTTCCCTTGCGCGTATATCTGCCGGAACAGCCAGTGGTCGAGGCAGTCAAGTCTATAAGCTGGATTGAATCCCCCTAGTGACTCCACAAACGATATCTTGACAGCAGTTCCGGAGTTGATCGCTGTCACTTCATAGTCGGCCACCTGAGGTCTAGGCTCAGGCAGCGGGGCCAGCCGCCCAAAACGGACGCGATTTGGTGAAATATCGCAGCCTCCATCGGTTGCTTTGGGAACGATGGCCACTACTGAATTGTTAGTGCTGTATAGTCTCGCCGCGTCACTTACAAATGCCAGAAACGTAATAGGCAAACTTGAATCTTGGTCGAGAAGCAGCAGCCAGGAGTGGCCGTGGGACTTGGCTATGTCCAAAGCCCAGTTGTATGCTGCGGCAATTCCTCCATTGCTTGGGTCGTGTCTGTATGCGAACAAATGTGCTTCTTCGCCCGAGCTCACATGGCTAAGAGGACTATTGTCATAGACTGCAATCAAGGTTGGGTCTAGTCCGCCATAGCGTGAGGATGTTATAAATGTTTGAAATGTCGTTGAGTTTTCGAGTGTGACGTTATAAAGGACCAGGATTGGGAGAATCATCTGCCGAGATGGTTTGGAAATGTTCGTCATGAGTGATTCATTTTGGTCTGTTCGATTATAATTGATAAATTACTCTACTGAACTCAGTATAAGTATCTGTCCATGTACTTTAGTACACTGCCCGGTGTTTTGCAGGTTTACATAACTCGGTAATGCAATCCCTTACAGTGACAGGGTACTATATCCGACCACATTGATACCGCCATTGTCATAAGACTGAACGAGCCCTATTGAGCCGTCCTGCCATAGATTCAAGGAGTCATAGTGGTCCATACCAAGCCCCATGCCAACGTCAGACAGAGTGGACCACGAGTACCCCTCGTCGTGCGAAATCCACGCGCACGTTGTGCTGCTGATTTCGTTTGCGTTTTGAGGTGCGCAGCGTCCGACCGCAACCAGCATCACGCCATCTGGAGATAGTAATGCCGGTCGGCCAATGATGCCGCCAGAATTTATTACGCCATCCGTGGGCGTAGGAAAGGAAGGAGTTGTTGCGCTGGGTGAGATAGAAATCGAATAGTTGCCCGACTCTCCACCGAAGTCGTTTGCATGGCGCAAGAGAAGCGCAAGGTGTCCGTCCGCCAGCACCACGCCCGCACTCTCGTTGTACATACTATTTGTTACGGGGTTGGGGCCGATCTGCGTAAACGCAGAAGGAGTGCCACCGCTGAGACTCGCAAAAGTGATATAGCCGGAAATCTGCAGTCCAGAACTGTCGTTGGTAGCATAAATGGGCAGCAGCAGAGAAGCAGCACCGGTCTGGATAACGGGCGAGGGAGCTTGAACGTCGGTCGTGTAGCCAGCCGGGATGCCCGTCAAAGCTGAGAGGATGGTGGTCGTTCCCCATGTGATGGCATCCCCGCCTCCGATAGTACCAATGGCGTATGCCGGATAGGAGTTTCCACTAGAAGTCTGCACTAAAACGAGAGATAGAAAAAGCGTGTTGTTGCTCAACAGGGCCAGTGATTGGTCGTTTGCTGTGTAACCTGCCGGAAGAGTGAACGCTATTGGACTGGCGCACGTTACCGTCACCCCGGACTTCGTACACAGGTTTGTATTTATGGTTGAACCCACGACTCCAACCTGATAAATAGCAAGCATTTTCCCATCTGGCAGCGTTGCGGAACCGGGCCACAGTGAATAAGCGGTCGCACTGACTGAGGTAATGGCTCCAAGCGTAATGGCTCCAAGCAGAGAAGGTGTCTGAGATGCCCCGCCGCTGCAGCCGGACGTGAGCAGGGCAATCGAAAGAGCAAGCATCGCAGACCAGGCCGTGTGCGCTCTATGAGCAGTAGATTGGAACGTTGACAATAGAGCAACCCTCGAACGGTTCATTTGAGAGATTCACTTCCGGGCGACCGCCAGACAACTGCCTCCTGCGCGCAGGGGCTGCAGCCTGCCGATCTTCGACAACTCACGCCGCGTCAGCATATTCAATGCTCGCTTGACCAGCGGATTATCCGGCTGGTGATCGGCGCGGACTACAGCTTCGTCTGTCTTCTTTTCGTGAAAGCCGAGACGGTAGGGAAGAGCTCGGCGAAGAAAGATTGGGATTGGAAGAAAGCCGAAGAAGTATGTTACAAAATCGATCGTGAAGCCGGCCCTTTGCAAGAGATTGCTTAGAGTCTGAACAGTATACCGCCTGTAGTGGCCAGCCAGCAGATCCTCATCCGACCAGAGCCATTGGTAGGCTGGAACGGTCACATACAATCTTCCATTTGGGATGATGAGACGATTGATCTCCTTGAGGAAAGCGGTATCGTCCTCGATATGCTCGACGACGTCGAATAATCCAACACTCGGGATCGACTGCGCCCGTAGATTAGCGTCCTCTAGCGTAGCCCTGACAACATGGTGCACCCCGCGATTCAGCGCATTTCGAACCCCTGTAAGTCCAGGCTCCAACAAAACCACGTCAATTCCTAACTCCTGAATGGCCCGCGACACATAGCCATTTCCTCCACCAACATCAAAGATCGCTCCGGAAGGTGGTAAGAGCTTGATTGCTTCGAGAATGCAGCGATTGCGATGAGCGAACCAGAACGACGTATCTTCCACGGAGAAACATAGGTCATTTCCCTCTTCGGGATATGAAACATCGGAAATCCGTGCGGAGTTCCACCACCCCTCGGGGCCGAGTTCGAGATCCGGCGCTATTTCACGCAAATTCACTTGTGCAATTTCCTAAATAGCTATAGATCACTTTATATCTATATCTCTATATCGTGGATGCGACTTACAACACTCCACCAAAATATCTGGCGATGCAAGAGATGATTCGATCCTGTTCCTCATGATTCAGCTCGTAATAACACGGCAGGCGTATCAGGCGTTCAGACAGATCTTCCGTGATTGGCAGACTGCTTGGGGTGCCGCCGAACAGTAAACCCATGGGCGATGTATGTAAAGGGATGTAGTGAAACACGGAGTGAATGCCGTTTGCCTTCAGATGGGCAATTAGATCGCTACGAGTGGGCTCGTCCTTTACGACGATGTAGAACATGTGCGCGTTATGCGAACATCCCGGCGGCGAGTAAGGGAGGCGCAGAATTCCTGCATCCGCAAGTGGCTTGAGGCCGGAAGCATAACGCTCATAGATGGACTGGCGCTGCAGAGAGATTTCGTCGGCTTGCTCCAATTGTGCATAGAGGAATGCGGCGACCAAATCCGAAGGGAGGTAAGAGGAGCCGAGATCAACCCAGGTATACTTATCAACTTGACCACGGAAAAACCTGGAACGGTTTGTCCCCTTTTCTCGAATAATCTCTGCACGTTCCACAAAGCTGAGCTCATTAATGATAAGCGCGCCACCTTCTCCACTGATAAAGTTTTTCGTTTCATGGAAGCTGAAGCAACCGAGGTGCCCGATTGTGCCTAGATACCGTCCTTTGTAAGTGGCATTTACACCCTGGGCCGCATCCTCAACGACAAGTAGATTGTGCCGCTCAGCAATTGCCATAATTGTGTCCATCTCACAACTCACACCGGCATAGTGGACAGGAACTATGACCTTTGTCTTTGGTGTAATAGCCTGCTCAATTATGTTTTCATCGATATTTAATGTATCCGGCCGTATATCTACAAAACGTATAACCGCGCCACGAAGAGCGAAGGCGTTCGCGGTGGACACAAAGGTGTATGAAGGCATTATCACTTCATCGCCGGGTTTGATATCTGCCAATAACGCGGCCATTTCTAAAGCAGCCGTACAAGAATGAGTGAGTAATGCCTTTTTAGCTTGGAATCGGTCTTCCAGCCACGCATTGCACATCTTGGTGAATTGGCCGTCGCCGGCCAAGTGACCGTTTTGCACGGCTTGCGCAATGTAATACAGTTCCTTGCCAACAACAAACGGTCGATTGAAAGGAATGTGTGGATTCACTAAAATGTCGCTCCTGCGTTCAGTTGTCATATCTCGCTAAGTTGGCAACGTCTTCCACTACAAAGCTAGGTCGGTTCTTGGTCTGATTGAAAGTCCTGCCAAGATAAACGCCGATGACGCCAACTTGTGTCATGAGTAATCCACCGACCACCCAGATAGAAAGGATCAAACTGGTGAATCCGGATACGGTGATTTTTCCGGCAAGATGTAAGTATAGGTAGTAGATACTTATTAACATAGACACGACCACAATGAAAAAACCCGTTGCAGTAAATAGTCGCAGTGGCTTATTGGAGTACGACAATATCAGTTCCATAGCCAACCGCAATGCTTTACGCAGCGTATAAGATGACTTTCCGGATTTTCTCGCATGATGGGTAACTGGTAAATATGCCGTTCTGAAACCAACAAATGTGACGATAAATGGGAAATACTTTATGCAATCGCCAAATTCCAGAACTGCCTGAATTACCTTGCGATGATAAATGCCGAAGTTTGCAACAGTCGAGTCTGACTTGCGATCCGTCAAGTAATCGAAGACCTTATAAAAAACGGATGATTGGGTGCGTTTGAACCATGAATCTTCTCTATCGATCCGCTGCGCACAAACAACAGAGAACCCCTCGATCGCTTTTTTATAAAGTCTTGGAATTTCCTCGGGCGCATCTTGAAGGTCGCAGTCCATAACCACTACCCATTCACCAATTGCATAGGAGATTCCGGCGGTAATGGCGTAATGCTGTCCAAAATTCCGCGACAGGTTAATGCCTTTGACGCGAGGATCTTCATCGCATAGCGCTAGAATCTCCGGCCACGCGTCATCCGGGCTGGCATCATTGACCAATATCAGTTCAAAGTCAGGCAATGACTGCGATGCGCTTTTTTTGGTCCTTTCATAAAGTTCGCGGAGAAAACTGCGGCCCATATACACGGGAACAACGACAGAAAGACCGGCGGATTGTTCAAGGCTATCTCGCATAGGCGCGCTCGAGGATGGTACCTCAGCCGGAATGGAGCGATCATCGCGATTCATGCAGTTCCGGTGTTTGAAAACATTCTCTTAAAGATAAAGTATCCGCCCCTCGATAGAGCCGGGAAAAATAACTAACGAAATTTTGATGTCATGTAGTTATACTGAGCGCTGCCGAAACCCGGTTAGGACAGATTACTGTAACAGGCAGGGCCTCGTCAAAAAGGCTTCAAATGTCTACTTGAACCGTGAGCGAAACTTGGCTAGAGGCAGCAGGCTGGAACCATTTCCGTCTCGTACATCCAACAGCCGCAACATGCCGGTACCACACGCCACGATCGGCAAGCCGTCGCGAATGAACATCACCTTCCCGGGGACGCGCCCTTCGATCTTGACGTCCGGCTCTACCGATGTGTCCAGGATTCTGACAAGCGCATTACCTAGTTCGGACGATGCCCCGCTATATGGATAGCCCACAGCGTCACTGAACCGCTTGATCTCATGGGCATCGCGTGACCAATCGATGCGGTAATCATCCTCATCCCGCCACTGGGAATAACTGGCCTTTGCTTCGTCTTGCGGAATACCCTTCAACGGGGATCCTGCGAGGATGGCATTTACAATCTCGTCGGCCAGTTCAGTGTAGAGCGGGGTGATCAGGTCGATCACTTCCTGGACCTTCACTGGATAGCGGATGTGCAACCGCTTCTGCGCGATAATGTCACCACAGTCGTAGTCGTCGTCCCCAAACAGCGCTGTTACGCCGACCTCGTCGTCTCCGTTGAGAAGGGCGGTTGGGAGCGGCGCGAATCCTCGGTATCGCGGCAGCAGCGAGTCGTGGAATACGATCAACTCGCGACAGTCGCGAATGATCCACCGCCAACCCACGGTTATTGCATATTCCGGCGCCAGGCCCTTGGCTTCGGAGCGGTCCAGGAAGGGCACGCCACACTTATGGCATGCCCCTTTGATCTCCTCGTAGAAATCGCGCTGAACGTTGGAATCACGAGCGCCCACTACCTTCAGGTTCGTGGGGCTGACCTGTAGAAGCCGTTCCACCACCGCAAAGCCTTTTTGGTTCATCGCAAAAATAACAATCGTCATCTGGCCAGCCTAACGGATGAGCTGTGAAAGTATCAATATAGAGATAATTGCGATTCATGCCTTGTTCCGAACACTTCCTCTCGCGCCTGGAGTGCGTCACATTAATAGCTTCAGCTTTTCACGCCATCATCACCCCGGTCCCTTCCCGAAACTCCTTGCAAAAACATCCTCCCAGCCACCAACGATAGAATGGCGCTTCCTCAGCACAAGCCATGGCAGCTTCAACAAGTGAGCGAGTATAGTCCTTGTGGGGTGGACTCTGAAATTCGTTTCGACGATAGATGGCCGTGAGCGAATGAGCCTGAAGTCGTCAACATTGAACGAGGCAAGCAGATTCTCCAGCCTCCACCAACTCGCCGTTCAAGTACGCCCGCCGCCTCCGAACACCTGGTTCGCGGTCACACCTTCTGCCTGTGCCACACGAGCCACGCTCATCCCAGGCTCCAGCGTCAGCTCAACTACCCGTCGCTTCTCCGAAACAGATCGCCTAACCCGGACCCTGAGCCTAATCTCGCCGTTCAATCTCCCCGTGTCACTATCGTCTGACACCCACCAGCAAACACTCCAGATGGAAGACTAGGCGCTTACTGGGGCAATACACCATTCAATTTAAATCTGTCTAAATCGGCAGGGGGCACTACACCATACAATTTAAAAGGCCCCGCTCTGGGTGTGAGTGGCGGCCGATACAGGCCCAGACGTACGGATTCTTGCATGATGGGCATGGGAATATCCCAGGCGGGTCCGAAGTCTCCGGGATACATCGGGCGTTCGTTTATCTGCATACTCCAGACGTACCCGAGAACCTGCTTCTTGACCTCAGCATCATTGACCGCAGATGGATCCTTTAACCACTGAACCCTATAGATGTAGGTGAGGAACTGCTTCTTGTCCTGGAGATGACGGGCGTTGAGGACATCGTTCCCTATGCAAAAGGCGACCGACAGCGCCCCCACCCCAACCAGAATGCCCTTGCGCAAAGATTCTCTTTTCAATAAAGGGAGCAGGTTTTCAATCAGAAACATGTAGGAAAGCACCAGGAACAGATTGGAATATATTCTGTAACGCGATGCTAAACTCGCTTCCAGGCCAAAATGCGATCGAGTGCCTGCCACAGCTACCGCAGTGATAAGAATGAAAAGCATGGAATAAAAGACTGCTGGATTCTGCTTATAATAGCGCCTCTTTATAGTCATCGCAAAAATTCCACACAATATCAATCCAAGCACTACGCTCGATATCAACGCCATGTAGTGATAGCGTAGGATTAGAGCCGCCGACGAGCCCAGGAAAGAAAGAGCGAAGAGAATATTGAAGTGCGCCAGGCTATTTTCTGAGGCTGGGACATACCTGAACAAGTAAACGGCGAGCATGAGGGTGCAAACCCCGATCCACGCTGGCATCCGTCTCCAGCGCCTGAATTGCGCCAGTATGAGAAGGCCGACCGGAATGACGAAGAATCCGTTCGCACCGGATGCGATGGCAAAAACCAACGCAATACATCCGACCGCGAAGGACCATAGCGAGTCTCTGCTCAGCAAGTAAATCGAAAGGAGCGAGAAAAAGATTACTGCCAAGGCACCTAGTGAAGCGGTGGCAAAATCAAGTGCCTCATAGTATTGAGGTTGAAACAAGAGGTAAGAGACCGGCACCAAAAGAATAGCCTTGCGCCCCAGATCACCAGGCGCCACGGATGACATAGAGCAGACGGTGAGAAATATCAAGAAGGCGAAGGCGTTGCCAACTTCCACCAAGGGAAGAAAATGGACCTGACCAAACAAGCTACATTGGCCGAATGCTATTGCATTCGCAAACATAAGTTTATAGCCAGTCTGCTCAAAAGTTAGCCAGCAGACTAGCTTAGGTAAAAAGCCAGGATGTACGCTGATCGTATTGATAAATCTGAGAATAACAGCGTAATCGTCCTGGACCGGGAAGCTAACGGCGTTCTTCCAAAGAATGAAGTAGAATGCAATCGTGGGCAGAATCATCAAGAATAGGGTCAAGACAAATCCCGACCGTCGGTGGAAATTATTTTGTCGTTGCATCGTGCTCCTTTGAACGAGTTTCATCATACAAAGTGTGATCGACTGTTTTCGACTTTTCACTACTTCACGCCGGGAGTGATGTCAACTCCCTCGGATGGTGCAGCACTCCAGCGCGCACATTTTACCCGGAATTCCCATTTTGCTTTCCCGGCTGCGAGAGTATACCGCCAGTTGCAGCTGCTGCGATCTTCTTCTGCATCCGCTCCAGAGCCAAAGCCCCAGGCGTTCCCGGCAACGCCTTGTTTGCCCGCTACTAAATATTCGCGCTGAGGAGCCGCGAATTATTCGTGGGTGCCATAGGTATCGTATCCATGCTTCTTGACTAACTCATCTCTCTTTGCGGCTATCAGATCAGCTTCGGCCATCTCCTTTACCAGGCCCTCAAAGCTCACAGTAGGGGACCAGCCGAGACGCTTGTGAGCATAGCTGGCATCTCCCAGCAAAGTTTCTACCTCCGTCGGACGAAAGTACCTTGGGTCGACGGCCACTACAACAGCGCCGTTCTTGTCCACTGCAGTTTCGTCAACACCTTTACCAGACCAGGCAAGTTGCAGACCAATGGCCTCTGCAGCAAGCGTGACGAACTCGCGCACGGTATGCTGCACTCCGGTTGCGATCACGAAATCCTCCGCCTTCTCCTGCTGGAGCATCAACCATGTCATTTCAATATAGTCGCGGGCATGGCCCCAATCGCGAAGTGCGTTTAAATTACCGAGATATAGTTTGTCCTGTATTCCGAGTTTAATCCGGGCCAGGGCGCGTGTGATTTTTCGCGTTACAAATGTCTCTCCCCGCATCGGCGACTCATGATTGAAGAGGATGCCGTTGCATGCATAGATATCGTAAGCTTCGCGGTAGTTGACCGTAATCCAATATGCATACAGCTTGGCCACTGCATAAGGCGAACGCGGATAGAACGGCGTCTTTTCGTTTTGTGGAGTCTGCTGTACCAGTCCGTACAATTCAGATGTAGAGGCTTGATAGAACCGAGTCTTCTTTCCCAGGCCGAGAATACGGATCGCTTCAAGAAGCCTCAAGGTCCCGGTACCGTCAACATTCGCCGTATACTCCGGTTGCTCGAACGATACATGGACGTGACTCTGCGCACCCAGGTTGTAGATTTCGTCTGGCTGCACTTTCTGGACGATATGGAGCAGGTTGCAGGAGTCAGTGAGATCCCCATAGTGCAATACGAAGTTTCCGCCATGATGTGGGTCTTGGTAAAGATGGTCAACGCGGCGCGTGTTAAAAAGTGAACTGCGCCGCCTGACGCCATGAACCTGATATCCCTTTTGCAGGAGAAATTCCGCCAGATAGGCCCCATCCTGACCTGTAACCCCGGTTATTAGCGCAATCTTTCCCACTGTTCCCTCTTACTTTCCGCGTGATGCCATGGAGCGTCATCCTAAATAAATTCACTATCGCCTTCCGCTATGTTGGAGGCTGATATTCCAGACAGCTGCTGCGCGGGATTTTGAATCCAGTGTTGCAGCATAGGCGCGGCCTTCTGCACCCATTTTAGCGGCAACCTCAGAATTATTCAGCAGATAACAGACTGTTTCGGCAAGTTTAGCGGTGTTTGTGCCATCAATAATAAATCCGGTCCGGTCCTGTAGGATGGCGTCCGTCACGCCACCGTCTTTTCCCCCAATTACAGCCTTGCCGTGCGCACCTGCCTCCAAAAATACAGTCGGACAACCTTCCGTTTCGCGGGTATCGGGCAGATCCCGATGAGGCATCACAAATAGATCGCAAATCTCATACCAGCATGCCAGTTCGCTGTCATCGACTCTCCCCGTGAATACAACATGCTTCTGCATTCCGGTACCCTGAACAAGGTTCCTCAACTTCTCCTCTTCCGGTCCGGCACCGACAATTACATAGCTCACACTAGGGAGAGTCTGCAGGATGACCGGAAGCGCTTCAATGACCGAAGCATGCCCCTTTCGCTCTACCAGCCGTCCCGCTGTTAGAAGAATATGGCGGCCGTCCAGCGAATATTTCATTCGGAGCGCAGCCAAGGCTCCCGCATCCACTCGTATTTTGTCCTCTGCAACAGCAGGCAGGATTTTATGAATGCGAGCGGCTGGGGCGCCTAATCCCTCGAGTATCGTCTTTGTAAAGTCTGAAACGGTCACAATGACGTCCGCATTGCGCAAAACGTTCTTCAGCAAACGAAGATATATGGGCCGGCCGCTGATATATGTGAGCTCCTCCGCGTAGGTGAACAGAACATACGGTATATGAAACAGCAGCTTCGCGATCAGTACGGTGATAGTGGCGACATTAAACTCGCCGATCATCACCACGTCAGGCTTTTCACGCCAGAGGACCCATCCGGCTGCCAGCGGCCACAGCAGGTACTCACGCACTCTCGCTATCTTGCTCGCCTTGTAGCCAGTGGCAACGTGAAGAATAAAGGGAAAGCGAAGAATGCGCTGGGGAAACTTCGCATCAAACTCTTTCGCGTGCGCCGGCTCAGCATCGCCCGTCATGATGACCGCAGTTTGCGGCGGCAGTGCGGAAAAGATATTAGCAATGTACTGAGCAGATCCGGCGGCGGCCGGCGGCGGGAAACTCTGCGCGAGCAAAAGGATCTTCATCTGTTGGACCTGGTGTCAGGCTGGGCCTCGGAAAGATAGCGGATTGTGCGCAACAATCCCTCTTCAAAACTTACCTGCGGAACGAATCCGGTGCTTCGAATCTTGCTGATGTCCGCATACCACCGGGGAACATCGCCCGGCGAGGGCTCTCCGGTTGGCACAATTTCTATCTCAGGATGTCCCATGAGCCCTGCGATATGGCGCACCAGATCGAGCAACCGCACTGGAACGCCGGCTGCAAGGTTATAGGCCTCTCCAGCTTCCCCATGCTCGGCAATGTGCACAAGTCCCCGAACCACATCATCAATGTAGAGATAATCGCGGATCTGCTCGCCGTCCCCGCGTATCTCGATACGTCGGGGATTCCGCTGGATCTTCCGGATGAGATCGTAAATAACAAACCGGACCATGCCCACGCCATACACACTAAACAGGCGGGCGATACGGATATCGCTTTGGTAAGAACGGTTGTAAGCGGCGCAATAGGCTTCTCCCGCTGCCTTGCTCGCGCCATAGGGCGAAGTCGGTTTAACATACGCCGTCTCTCGCAGCGGTAATGGGTTCAGGCTGTCATAGATTGAGGCCGTGGAAGGATATACCATGCGGCAACCTGCTTTGCGAACCGACTCCAGCACTTCAAAAGTTCCCAGAACATTACTCTCAAAATTGCGGCGGGGATCTTGTACGGACTCGCCCACACCAACCTCTGCTGCCATATGGAACACAACCGTACGTTCATCCAGCAACGGATCGAGCGCGCCGGAGACCATCAAGTCTGCTATTTTTCCCTCGTGCGGCGCAGCAGAGGGAAACCGGCTCACGGGAACCACTTCAATATTGCATGCTTGCAAGTGCTTGACCAGAGCCCGTCCGATAAAGCCAGATGCTCCCGTGATAACGGCGCGGGTTACGGATTGATGGCAGGGTGAGGCTCCACGAGCGTCAGACATTCGCAGATGCGCTCCTGAGGATATCGCGTATTACCATTAAAGACTGACGATCCAGATCAAACACCGTCAGGTTGCCAATTTTGGCCAGCTGTTTATCGAACCCGTCATATGTAAGCTTGCCACACTCATCGTGAAACTCCCGGAAGCGCGCTTGCCGATAGGCTTCAGCAGCGTGAACCGGTTTGAGGCCCGTAGTCAAATCGTCCCGCACAAAAAATACATTGTTTCCGGCCGAGTTTCCACCCACGAGTGTGTACCCCTTACTGCGCCCAAGTGACTCCAACGCCGCTATCGAAGCTCCGTAATAGACTCTGGAATAGTGCGCCTTGTCGCGGGTGAACCCGGCATCATAGGGAATAGTCACTCGAGCCACAGGCCCAAACAGACTGTTGTACTCGCAAATGACGATGCGGGGCGAGATGCACTGGATTGCTTCCCACACCCAGTAGTCGTTGCCGTCGATGTCCACAGATAGCAACCCGATATCGCCTCGTATTCCGTTGGATTCTAGCAATTCGTTGATATTCTCCCGCGCAATAAACGCGCACACTGAAGTAATGTCACAGGCCCAGGAGACAGTATCCCGCCGAATGAAATCGACATTCGCTGAACTGCCGTCCATTACCAACCCTGACCAGTAATTGTTGATGGCCAGGTATCGGGTGTTGGATTCCACGTAGTTTTCTACGCCGAACTCGACAAAAATCTTGTTCGGCAACGGTACGCGATCAAGCAGATATTGAATCAGGCCATCCTCGCCCCATTGCGAAAAGACGCGGAACTCAGCATCCTCAAACGCAGCTCCCTGATTGGCCGCAATTTGCCGTTTTTCAATGCGGCCCAGCGCCTCTTGAATACGCTGCAGGCGCTGGAAGCCATCCCGCATGCTCCAGATGAGTTTTCGAAAGCTCGATAAAACCGGCACGACTAACCTCGGATTTTGAGAAGTATTCTGGTTGGAACTACGCCAACAATAGTGTAGTCGAGAACATCCTGCCGAACCACTGCATTAGTTGCTATTGGAGCATTTCCGCCCGCAGCCGCCTGAAACATCTCCTTGCCCCTAAAGCGTGCTTCCTGGCGCCTTCCACAGAGGCGACTTCCCGTCCCATTCCTTCAAGTTGTGCAGTGACTCCCGGATTACAGTATTGACTTTGGCTATGTACGATATCCATTCAGGATAAAAATATTGCCTGATGGCACCATCGCTCAATGGAAGATTTACCTCTGTTCCATAAAAGTATTTCAAATAAACACCGCTGGACGAAACAATCGTCACGACCTTGCTTGCCCTGATAAGCGACACCCATAGCTCAATCGGTATTCTTGAGAACCGGGCATCGTCGATAAGCGTAATGCGATACTCTGCTCCGATTGCCTTCAGCACCGAGGTGAGAATACCTATTGGGGCTCTAGGGTGCGGCTTCAACAGTATTGTGGCCCCTGCGGGAACTGTCTGCTGTATCGTCTCCACGTAAAGCCCAATCTCGTTTTCCACGGACATAAACCCTGCCCGAGATAAATTGCTTAATAGCACAACGTGCGGGTCGCACGTTCCCTCAAGCAAGCTGTCGCAATAGACATTTAATCCAGGTAGCTGATTAGAGCACTCACTCAATATTTTTAGCGCATGGCCTTTGTCCGGTATCAGCAAAGGGATATTCCGAAGATAGTCTCCGGACCAATCCACCGGCAGCGTCAGTACTGCGGCGTCAAAACGGAATTTATTAGGGCTTCCGAAAAGTATCTTTCGGACAAATGACACCAGGTGAGTTCGCGCGGACTTTAGCGACAAGGTCCACTTAGGGGACAGGTCGTCTTGATATCCTACATAGCCAAATGAATCGCCATAAATAATCCGTGCGGCATCGGGGTAAGCATTCAGCACCAGCGCATTTCCAACACCCGCGAAATCGCGCCCTGCGAAAATCTCGTCAAAAGAGGTCTCGCCTATAAGCGATCTAAATTCAAGAACGCTCTTAGCGTATCTTCTCTTCATGATCTGCGACATCTCCATGCCGCTAATAAAAACTATTTTCTTCCAGCGCCTGACGACGGATAGATTTTTAACAATCTCCTCCAAAGGTGCTTCCAGGTCGGGTTGAACTAGGAGATCGCACACCAAAAGCGTAACCTCAGTATCGGAGGAACAATGCTTTACCCTGTCGTACCACTCCATTGCGATCAATCCCGCTATGAGCTGAAGCGGCCCTTGTACGGCAAGAAGACATTTTCTCAAGTGTCGCGAACCTCTCCCCTAGTCGGTTACCGGCTTTACGCTTGCACTTCATATTCTTTACTCATGTCGAAATACTTCACCATGCCAAAGCAGATCAGCAAAAACAATATTCTTCCGATGAGAAGTGATTTGGGGAATATTGAAAGATCCCGATCGTGCCTGTACACAAAAAATACTGAAATGAGATATGAGCCGATTCCTGCCATGATCGCTATAAGGTATAGATGCAACCTTTTGATCACAATGAAAACCAGATTCAATGGAGATAGAGCCAACAAAACCGTTGCAACACATGTCCACTGTACGGCTTTTATAGAGTCTATATATTTAGGCAACACTAACCGAATGACCGGCGGAGCAATGAACCAGCCTGCCAACGCAACCGGTACATACGCCAGGCTGAGATAAATCATGGGCTTCTTTATAATTCTGATGAGAGAGCGAAGCGAGCTGGAGCGCCCATACTCCTCAGCCATCCGCGGATAACATATTTGATTGAGCGAATTTGGCACTAATTCAATGGCTGTGCCGGCAATGATTGCCACAGCATAAAGCCCCAGGCCATGGACGCCTTTAAATTTGAGCACCAGCGTCGAATCGAGTACAGCCCACCACAAATAGATCTGCCCCACAGCAAGGATAGGCGCACCTATTTTAAGTAGATGCTTGAACGATTCAGTATCCCACACCGCTTTTACCTTGAGCGGCCGCCACTTCCACAGCGTATAGAGCGCCACAAGGGTTACCAGGACTGCTCTGATGCATAATCCATAAAAACCATAAAGCCAGACGACGCCGATCAATAAGAACGAACTTACGGCCTGAATCACGTTTGAGGTAGTAAGCCTGTGAAAGCTGCCGCCGGTGCGAAAGATCACCAGAAGATAGAGCTGGATGAATACGACCTGGAACGCCATCCACGCCTGCGTTAACCATCCAAATGCAAGCTCATGGCGCCCCTTGTAAAGCTCGCATACTGCCACCCCCATAAGAACCGCGGCCACGACCGTGCCCACGATGAGCGCCCAGGCTTGCGCACACGCGGCCAAAGCATGAGCCTTCTGCTTATCATCCAGGCCTATATAGTAGGGCAACTCGCGGTTCAGGCCATTAATCACTCCGAGCTGGAGAAATGGAACATACCCCAACACGAGGGAAAGGCCATTGAATAAGCCCAGCGTCTCCGGACGAGTGACGCGCGCGACCAGCAGGCCGCCCGCAAGTCTCAGAATCATGCATACGAGATTGCCTCCTGCAAAAACAGCAAGAAGCTTTTTTATAGAGATCGTACTGCTATTGCTGCTCACAGATGCGCCATCCATTTAACGAGAAGGCCTCCACGCAACAATAGACATCGGCAGCAATGGATTCATGCCGAATACCTGTCTCTCTTCGATGGTTACTTCAATCTTTCCTTTGTCGCGCTCACCATGAATGATGGAAAGGAGATTCTGGTTGTAATCGTTGGTCTGGATATATCGCTTCTGCATCAATCCCAGCAGTGTCGCGCCGTCGCAGTGTTCATAGACTGGCTCAAAATGCACAACCATTGCCGGCTTCAACGCGGATAGGCGATCAATAACAGCACTGGTATAGGCGGGAACATAGTGCGCCGCATAGGACGTAAAGAGGATTGAGCCTTCCGGTATTTCCATATCGATAATGGGTGTGGCACTTAAGTCGCAATGCGCCGTCGTCAGCTTGATGTTTTTGGAACCGACCAGGTGATCCATCAGCTTCACCCCGCTTTGCGTATATTCCGCGGCCATCAGATCGGCATTTTCGAAGTCCGGGTCTTTGGCTAAATTGAGGATGATCTGGCCATACCCTGCGCCGATTTCAACAACCGAAGCGCAGGGCTGCACCGTCTTGAGCGTCGATGCAATCAGCGCCAGCTGCATCGTCCGCGCATCCTTTGTCGACATAAGCTGCAAGCGGTTCTGCGCCCAGCACATGATCTCTTTGCCGTCGTCAAAAACAATCTTTTCGACATCCTCAATCCCGACGCGCCTGCCGGAGCTGCTCACAGCAGCCCACAAGGGTCCCCACTTTTCGTCTTCGAACTCTCGCATCAACTCTGAGGCGATCTTTTTTCTGCCTTTCCATGGATCCACACCAAGCAATCTTGCGGGCCAGGGGCTATATTGCGGCAGAAGATCCAAAAGATCCGTGGCCATTATTTAAGTTCCTCTAAATTGCTGCAAACCTTTGTAAAGATGCCGGCTATATCGTCCAGCTCATCCTTGCCGAGTCCTGCATGGCATAAGTCGCCGCATATCAACTCTTCAAAGTGCATCCGTTCCGTGACAGGGCAGATTCCTTTCCCATAATCCACCGTTCCCTTATAGCCGGGGTAGGTAAAGGGGAATCCATCTTTACCGAATGCGATTCGCTGCTGATACATCGGCTCCAGATAAATCGGTGGCACATAGCCCACATTCACCATCAGCCCCTCATGCTTGAGAGCCTCGACAAACCGCTCGCGCGAAACTCCAGTCGCCTTTGCATCGTAGCGGAGAGCATAGAGATAGTAACCGTGGGAAGCACCTGGCCGGGTCACAGGCGTGCTCAGGCCGGGTAGACCGCTGAGGCGGCCGCTCAAATAGGCTGCGTTCTCCTGCCGCTTCTCTACCAGACCCTTGAGCTTTTTGAGCTGCTCGCTGCCGATTGCGGCCTCGATCTCGGTCATGCGGTAGTTGAAGCCCACCATGTTGACAATGTTCTGGACCTTTTTGCTGCGCACCACAACCTCAGCGTGATTGCGGATAAGCTGCACCCGTTCGGCCAGCTCGTCATTGTCGGTCACAACCACGCCGCCTTCGCCTGTATGAATGGTCTTGTGGTAGTTGAGGCTGAATATCCCCAGGTCGGCAAGACATCCTGCGGCGCGTCCGTGATAGCAGGTGCCGGGGCCCTGGGCATTGTCTTCGATGACGACAAGGTTATGCTCCCGTGCAATGCCTATGATCTCGTTCATATCCGCCGGGTGACCGAATATGTCCACAGCGATAATCGCCCGGGTATACGGTGTAATTCGCTGGCGAATGGACGCCGGAGAGAGGCAGAATATCTCCGGATCGATGTCGGCAAATACCGGAATCGCGCCATAGACCAGAGCAGCCGTGGCCGATGCCGCCATGGTGTAGGGCGACACGATGACCTCGTCTCCGGGGCCGATCCCAGCCGCACCGATCGCCGCATAGAGACCCGATGTAGCCGAATTCACTGTCACGGCATGCTTCACGCCAAAGTAGGCAGCCCACTCCTGCTCAAACTTCCTGACCCGCTCGCCGCCGTAGAAGTCTGGGTGCCAGGTCCCCAGGAATTGCGATAGCACTCCGCTGTCCAGCACCTCCATCACGGCGCGCTTTTCCTCTTCCCCAATCGTGTTGTAGCGGGGAAAAGGTGTTGTCCTGACCGGCGAGCCGCCCAGTATCGCTAGTTTCGACAAAGTAATCTCTCCATTTCAGAAATGATGCGTCGGACAGGGTCGCGGACGACGTCAAATGAACAGGTAGCGCCCTGTCCGTGAACGAGAAGCTTTTTCACCTGCGCATGCAACTCGTCTTCCGTGAGAACGCTCTTCAATATATTCTGCCGATCCAGCACGAATGGGTTTTCACGGCTCAGCCCGATCTGAATGCTCAGCACCGTTCGTCCAAGGATAGCCGATTCGATGAGAAACATGGACGACATGCCGCAAACCAGGTCGGCCCGGTTCATCAGCGTCCAAGGCAGAGATTCGGTGTCAAACAGCCAACGCACATTCCTGCACCTCCCCAGAATCTCCAGAAAATGTTCATGCCCCTCTTTCGGATGCGGCCTCACAACAAGCGTAACCGGGCGCGGCGCCTCATCCGCGGCCTCGTTCAGGGCCTCGACCAGAGAAGAGAGAATCGTGAGCTCGTTATAACCCCAATACCGCAACCCTCCCTCCCCGAAGGTCTTCGATATTGGCTCGGAGGCAAAGACCACTACACAATCTTCCTCAGTCAAATGATGGGCTTCATTAAAAAGCGCAAGGCCGCCTTGCTCTTCCCGGGAGGCAAGCACGGTCTCGAAGTAGGGCTGGCCGCAGACCACGATCCTCTCCTCCGGCAGACCAGCCTCGATCATCTCCTTTTTGGCATATGCATCGGGTGCCACAATGCGCGTAGGCAGAAACGGGTGCGCGGGATTCCGCGTGTACTCTTCCATCTCGTGGACTGACTGACTGGAGAACCGTATGCCGTAGTTAAGCCATTGGTCCTGTATGGCCATGGATGGAATCCCTAGTTCTCCGGATATGTTCCAGAGATATTTTTCCGTGAAGTCGTCGGCGCTCGTTCCCGTGATCACCACATCCGGAGATTGAGCCTTCAGAAGATCGCGCAGACTCTGCGGGGTAATGCCGCCGGAAAGAATGGCTGTCATATCCATACCGTCAAGACCCGCCTGCTGGTACTTCGCAAGAGCCACGTCTTTGCCGTATAGCAGAACCTGGTGCCCCATCGCACACAGCGGCCGTACCAGTGGGATGACGGTATTGGCGCCTCCTGGGTCACGGGCAAAGATGAATATTCGGCTCATCCCAGCGCACTCAGAATGTCGGCGCAGATCGCCAGTGCACGCACGGCCTCCTCCCCGGTGCAGGCAAGTTCTCTTCCGGCCGAGAGATATCCGTATAGATTTCCCGCCGCATCGGCCAGAGCGCCCCCCAGATTGACGGCTTGCCTCTTCCCTGCGGAAAGCACACGGTAGCCGGCGAATATCTCACTGTCGATCACGCCGTACACTTCTATGGCAAACCCGGACTCCACCATCCGAATGCGCGCCTTCTCAAAGAAAAGGTCCATTTCGAATAAGCTGTAGCATCGGCAATCCAGACCCTGCAGCAGAAATTGTCCGCCTTCGGCCATCTCCAAACGCGCGGAGCATGTTGGGTCGTCATCGCTCCAGTCGTGAATCGCACCAAGCGTCGTGATTTTGGCAGGGTCCCCCAGCAGAAAACGCAGCAGGTCGATCATGTGCGAACCGTTGTGCAGAGTTCCCTTTCCGTAGTACCCGGTGCCGGTAAGATACCTGCCGAATTCGCCTTGAGCGATCCTGTCGCGCAGATCGGCAAAGGCCGGCACAAAGCGGCGGGAATAGTTCACCGCGAGCCCAATGCCTCTTTCCCGGTAGAGCAGCACGATAGACTCCGCCTCCGTGCGCGACAGCGCCAGAGGTTTTTCCGCGAATACGAGCTTCAGGGGGCGGTCAGCAAGCTCACGCAGTAGCCCGTAGTGGCTCTCATCCGGTGTCGCTACAACAGCCACATCGAATTTTTTTCGCACAAAGGCATTGGCAACCGAATCGAACGCTTCCGTGCCCCAAACCAGCGCCGCGCGCTCTGCCTCTCGCCGGTCCGCATCGACAAATCCTTTTAATTCGAAACCGGGGTGCGAGCTGAAGGCATGGGCGTGCGTCAACACAACCTTGCTCTGCGGCGTATCAAAAAACGCGCCTATCCTGCCGGCGCCGATAATCAGCACGGAATACTGGGCCATGGCGTTTTCAGAGACCACTTACGATCCGGTACTTCATCTCAGCAATCTTCCAGTCCTCTTCATTATCTATATCCTGGACCTCGGATTCGGGCACCACAATCGGAATCGTGTGCTCGGCGAACAGCTTCATCTGCTCCAGGAGGCTTGCGGTCATCAGGCAATAAAACTGCCCGCAATCGTGATAAGCCGGCATCAGGTCCTGCGACCTTTTGGCATAGTTCTCAGGCCAGAACATCACCGCTCGTCCCTTTTCAACCTTCAGCGAGCGCTGGATGGGATAACTAAAGGCAACAATGGGTAGTACGCAATCTGCGCCTGTTTCTTCCAGCAGCGACATCCCCTTGCGAAGTTTTGCCGCGGTAATAAATGGGGCCGTCGGATAAATGCAGCAGAGCGAATCAAACGATTTTCCTGCCTTGCGGTACTCCAGAACCACTTCCCGGATAACCTCCGTTGTGCCGACAAAGTCGTTCGAGTTTTCTGCCGATCGCATGAAAGGCACCTGCGCACCCAGCGATCTTGCAATACCGGCGATCTCCTGATCGTCGGTCGAAACCATTACCTCGGCAAAACAATCCGCTTCCAGGGCCGCCGCAATGGAATAGGCGATGATCGGCTTCCCGAGAAAATCCTTAATGTTCTTGCGAGGGATCCGCTTGCTCCCGCCGCGCGCGGTGATAATGGCAACACTCTTGTTCATGATTCCCGTCCTCGATCTTGCCGCGAATGAAACCTTTTCAGCAACCTTAGTACTCCGCGATGAATTCGTTTCATGTTTCTACGAAATCGAACTAGGAAACATACTATGCTTCATCTAATAAACAGTGCCGTCAGCAACATCGCACGGACAATCTTGTAATTTCCAACAAGCGCCTTTCCAAATCTTGACTGTCCGCTTCGTTCTCGTACCTCAAATTTAATCTGACTGATCCGATATTTATGCTTTGCTGCAAAAATCATCAATTCGGTCCCTATAGACCCGCACGAATCGAAATGTCCAAGTGCGTCATAAACTATTCTGCGGTAAGCTTTCATACCGCACAATGGATCATTAATCCCGAACGAGACCCTCGTATACCAGGCAAATATGTTTTCCGCTAGTCGTTGTCGGCAACTGCGAATGCCAACAACAACATCGGCACCTGCATCAATAGCTTCAACAAATTTTCTTATCAGTGAAGGATCATGCTGTCCATCTGCGTCGACCGTAACAATGATCTCGCTGCCCAACTCGGCAGCCCGTTTAAAGCCGGAATTCAGTGCAGCGTCATAGCCTAAATTGTTCTTATGTGACACAACCAAGGCTCCTGCCGCCTTAGCTAGCTCCGCGGTACTATCTACCGATCCATCGTCTACAACAATTGGTAAACCATATCGACCTGCAGCTTCAATCACACCCGCAATGGATCCTGCCTCATTTAAAGCAGGAATTACGATGGCTACTCTATGTCGATCCATCGAATATGCTCCCCAGCACTAATGTCGCGTTTTAACTTTTTCCCAATTAATTCGTCCATCCGATAAGGCGGCAGTCCATCTTTCGGACATGGGCGTAATACTGACAACTGATCGCCAATGATTGTCCTGCCGGAAGCAAGATCCGTCACCGCTCGTATCGCCCGCCTCTGCAAAACAACTGTCTCCTGTTCATTCTCTTCAACCTGTTTTATTCCCGCGCCTAACGCATTTTCCAATTCTCGCGTCCGGTCCACCATTTCTCGCCAGGATTTTGGATCCATCGAAAATGCATGATCTGGACCGACCCGCGTTATGTCATCAGTAAAGTGCTTTTCGACCATCCGTGCACCTAAAGTCACTGCCCCGAGCGCTGTCGCGTGTCCTGGAGTGTGGTCGCTTAAGCCAAGTACAATATTCGGATAAATCTCGCGGTATTTCTTGAGTACATTGAGCTGAATATATTTAAAGTTCTCGAGACTGGCGGTATAGTTGGTATTGCACTGCATCAGGCAGAGCTTCGTATTGATCGCGAGCCCGGCCGAGACAGCGCGCTCCACATCCTCCATCGTGGAAGCGCCCGTTGCCATGATGTATGGCTTCTGCTTGCCCGCGATGTGCTTTACCATCTCGATCCACGTGATGTCACCCGAACCGAGCTTGTATGCAGGAACATAAGGATCAATCGAATCCACTAGCTCCAGCGAATAGGGACTTGTAAAAAATGTGATGCCGGCCTCGTCGCAGGTCGCTTTCAGCATCTCCGTCCAGTCCAGGCTAACGCTTGCATCCTTGTAGACCTCGAAGACTGATTTCTCCCACTTCGCCTGATGCGACTGCTGGGTCTTTAAATCCTTAAACCCGCGATCACTGACGATCGTTTCCGCTGTAAAGTGCTGGAACTTCGCAGCATCTGCGCCGGCAGCAGCAGCCAGATGAATTAATTCCTTGGCGCGGTCAAGATCGCCATCGTGATTCGCTGCGATGTCGGCTATAAAAAATGTAGGATACCCAAGGCCAATTTTCTTATTCTGTATCTGCAAAATAGGCTCAGCCGTTCTCACGATATTCCTCCGTTACCCGCTCGATTTCATCTATCAATCGGGGCAACTTGATGCCTAGTGTCCTTTCGAATTTTGCTGAATCCATCCGCATATCCTTTGGCCGATACGCCTTGAGTTGCGTGGCGTTAACTGTCGTAGTACGTGTCATGGCGCTGTTTGAAAGACCCAGTCTGTCAGCAAAGGCAAAGGCAAAATCCGCTTTACTCATACCATTATGAGAACCCAGGTTGAATACGCCAATGGGTTTATTTCGGATACTCAACTCAATCATTTCAGAGAGAGTTGATATGGCGAGCGGGCTGAACAGCACATCATCAAAAACCTGAATAGGAGTTTTGCTGGATAGCGAACTGAAGAGCCAGTCTGTCAGACTTGTCCTTTTGGCGCATCGGCTGCGCCCAACGAAGTTCGTTCGCAGAATTGTGCTTGGTACGCTTGCTGCCGCCAGTTCGCCGGCATATTTTGAAATGGCGTAGTAACCCGTCAATGTCACCTGATCTTCGTTGTGAATCTGAGTGCTGTCATAGACCTGGTCGGTCGAGATGTGAATCAGATGACAAGGCATCTGTCTCTGTCGTATCCAACTTGCAATGTTCTCTACGGTCCGAACATTTGTCAGATAGGCTTGATTGGGCTCTCTCTCGCAACGGTCCACATCTGTTAGTCCGACTAGATTGGCAATACAGTCGGGAGATATTTTATTAAGCAATTCGTAGGCAGCTGTGACATCGCTCAAGTCCGCGCGATGCTGCGCGCCTTGGCCACGGCTATGCGTCATCACATCATGGCCATGCAAACTAAGGAAAGGGCCGAGCGTGCTGCCCAGTAAACCAGCAGCGCCACATAATGCTATTTTCATAGTCCTGCCGTTGGTGTCATGAATGAAAACAAGCCGGAGTTCCTGGCTTCACTGCTAGCACAGTCAATCAATGGTCTGCTGCAAAACAATATCATTTTCATGCATAAGGCTCAATTGCTATCTCTGCATGTTTGTACCACTGCAATTTCCATAACCCCAAGAACTTCATATCTTCCCGATCTTCTCACGGTTCTTTTCGATCCATGTACGCAACACGTCGACGCTCATCCAGTCAGCATTATTGTCCGAGCCGTATGTGAAATCGGGGGCTACCAATTTTCCCCCGTTGATGCGCTTAGGATCCCGGTTCCAATCGTGAATCGCTGGCAGTACTTTGTAGTGTTCTACATATTCATATGTGTAGAGTGCGTCTTCTAGGCCAATCATCTGCTCATGCAACTTCTCGCCCGGGCGTATGCCGACAAGTTCATGGCGCGCATTGGGCGCAGTGGCCAAAGCTATATCTGTAATCTTCATCGAAGGGATTTTTTTTACATAAATCTCGCCACCCACCATGTCTTCGAAAGCATGCCAGACGAGGTCTACTCCTTGCTCCAGACTAATCATGAAACGGGTCATGCGGCTGTCAGTGATCGGCAATACTCCTTTGTTAGCTAACGAAATAAACAGCGGAATCACCGAGCCGCGCGAGCCCATGACGTTTCCATAGCGCACTACTGCAAAACGGACATCGTCTCCGCCCACATACGAATTGCCTGCAATAAAAAGCTTGTCCGACGTCAGCTTCGTGGCGCCGTATAGATTCGCTGGACTGCTTGCCTTATCCGTCGAGAGGGCTACGACGCGCTTCACCGTCTTTTGATCGATGCAGGCATCGATCAGATTCATCGCGCCGATCACATTGGTCTTGATGCACTCGAAGGGGTTGTACTCCGCAGTGGGTACAATCTTGTTTGCGGCAGCGTGGACAACGTAATCAATACCATTGAGAGCGCGCGCAATTCGTTCTTTGTCGCGAATATCACCGATAAAAAAGCGAACGCGCTCGTCTTTGCCGTAAAGCTTAGCCATCTCCCACTGTTTCATTTCATCCCGTGAATAGATAACGAGCCGGCGCGGGTTAAATTTGGCCAGCGTCATCGGCACGAATGTGTGTCCGAAGGACCCGGTGCCGCCCGTAATCAGGATGGATGAGTTGTTAAGCATAGTAACTACTTTCTTTAGTTGTCTTCAGAACTTCTACCCCCAAGTGGCATCAATAAGTCAGTAGACTTGTATTCAATTTAAACCAAGAAACTAATGCCAAATTGCGAATACGATCTGGACCCAGTTACCGGCCAGCGGACGGTGGCGCTGCCATGTCGTAGTTAATAACTTTGTAACCGAACTTTATACCAACCTTCTTACCGGCGATAGTCGGATTCTGCGCTACCTGTGCTATCGTCTGCCTCTAATTTCATTTATTGCAGGAATCTATATCATCCGCTGCAAAATCTACTCCGGATTTTCGGTTCTTGCTCAACACATCTGTGGTGCTCACCCCATAAGGGCATCTTTCAGATCCTGAAGCCTTCTAGCGCTATCCGGGTCGGCATATAAAATGTCCCTGCCCCACAGCATCAACACCAGAAAACACCCCCCAATAAAACCCGTAATCGTAAAGAGCATCATAATCAGGGCGCGTTTGGGAGCCGATTTATGGTCCGGCGTGATTGCCGGTTCCACCATCTGGATAATTGCGGCATCTTTGGCTTCATCCAGCCTGGCAGCATCGTATTGCTTTATCAGCAGGTCATAGAGGGCTTGTTGATATGTCAATTCATGCTCGGCACGAAGATACTCCAACCCAGCAGTCGGAACATCCTCCATACCTAAATCGGAAAACCCCTTGGAATGACTATTCTGTTCCAGACTGGAGACCTCTGCCTGTAATGCAGAAAGTTCGCGCTCTGCTAACTGCACATTCGGATTCTGCTCTGTCGAATACGAGCGCTCCGCCTGTAATTCCACTTCCTGGACCGCAACTTTGGCACGAAGAGCAGCAAGGCTGTCGATCATCGATTTGGCTTGTTCGGCCGGCTGGACTAGGCCCTTCTTCTGCTGGACCTGCTCAAACGCGAATTCCGCTGCCACCAGAGCTTCTTTAGACTGCTTCATCTGGTCCTCGTAGAAAAGTCGTCGTTGCGATGCCTCCGTGACGGCAAAGCTTTTCATTAGATTTCGGAGTTCTTCCGTGTAATCATTAGCGATATCGGCGGCAAGCTTTTTGTTAATGTCCGTAACAGATATGGAGATAAATCCATTCTCATCCGTGACGATCTTTGTGCTGCTTTCCAGCGCATTACGGGCTGCCGTCATGTCACGGGCATGGTACAACATGTATAGATTAAATTTTTGAATTATCGCGTCTGCTACTGGACGCGACTCAAGCAGCCCAATATAAATATCATTGGGGTTCTTTAAACTCAATCCGCCTAGGGCACCTACCGATAGCCCGCCGCTAGCACCACCCAACAACTGGCTCATCATCATGTTGGCCGTTGACGGTGTTTGCTGGGGAGTCATAATCCTCGCACTGGCCGTATATACGTTAGCCTGCACCAGACAAAGAATCAGACCGGTCAGCATGGCGATTCCTGTCACTATTGCGATCAGCCGCTTACGATTGGCAAGCTGCGTAAAAACTTCAATCAGCGTGATCTTATCGAATGCTGAAGTGTACCCGGCGTCCACAACAACTCCTGATTCTCCGCTATATGAACTCTCTTCTGTCATCGGTAACGCCTTCTACTGGATTGCGAGATGCGGAAGGAAGGTCATCAATTCTTCCGGATTATTCAGTTGGTCGCGCAAAATGCTTGCAATAATTTCGCACTCAAAAATCTCGGGCATCTAATCGTCGGAAGTTGTCAGTCTTGCGCTTGAATAACATACGGAGACGCCTACGGAGAAAAAATATTATGCCGAAAAAGATCGTACTGATTGCCTGGCAAGTAACAAACCCGGAGCCAGGATCTACGTATGCGTATGCAGGTTGGGCAAGTGCACAGATAACGAATAGCACTAGTAATACAGTCAACGATGTCTCCAGCAAAGCCACTAATTTTCGTTTAGGAATGCATCCCGGCAATTCCATAGATCCTCCCCTCGAGCTCATACAATAAATCTGTACGAGCAGTATCCAACGTCGTGAAGAATAACAGACGTTGACATTTAAGTGTACACCGATTCAGCCCGAACCCCAGCCGTCGCACGCGTACCGGCCCGATAGCATTGGTCTATCTGGCAGGCGGGTGGGATTTTGCGCCTGCATTAGACTGTACCCTCGAACCGAACGCCCGTACTCCTTGCGCCAGCGTAGTACGTTTGCTCCGTGATCTCAGCCTCTTTACAAGCCACAGCAGTCGACTTCCCGCTCGCCACGGCCACTTCGATCTGCCGCAGCATGTTCACCCACCTGCTCAGAACTATGCTTCTTCACTCGTGCCATCTCAAGCTCCTTTAAGACCAGTTTCTATCATCACAACTGGTACAGAAAAACCCGGGCAGAGCAAGGGATAGTGCCTTCGCGAGCAAAGTCATGCCTGTTCGTGCAGCGGAGAAAATACTAAGAACATGCAATCGATGGTGGAAGAAACTCCATCTCACAATTATATATTGTAAAAGAGAAGTGGTAGACACGATTGTATTCGAACTAACGACCTCTACCGTGTCGAGGTACCCTTCTAACCAGTTGAGCTGCACCTGCGTGCATCGATTCAGTTTCGCGAGTGGACTCGTTGTGCGCCAATGAAATGGCGCGAACAGGATAAGACAGATAGCGCAGGTGCACCACGCAGGTACATGACTCCAGCGCAGCTGCTGCACGATAAACTAAACACCAGCACTTTGCTTTCACTGCAGACACTTCAGGTACAGCCTTTTGCCCTCTGCATTCGGACATCCCGCTCCATCACTTTCAGGCAGAGCGCTCGTCGTGGGCGCTACCGGCCAGCTCGGCGCGCTGCTTGTAGCACAGCTCGGCATAACCGCGCTCCCTGCCGCTCGACGCCAGCAATCACCCGACTGGTTGCATCTCGATCTCGAAAGCATCGCCGCTAACCCCGCACAGCTCGATGGCCTCATAGCCCAGCACAACATCACCACTGTCTACTGCGCCGCCGCCGCCACCAACGTCGACAAATGCGAGTCCGATCACGCTTGGGCAGAAGCTGCCAACCACCTCGGTCCGCTCGCGCTCGCTCGTGCTGCTACCCATATTCCATTCGTCTTCTTCTCCACCGACTACGTCTTCGATGGCACCGCCGAAAACCCTGGCCCTTACACCGAAGATGCCACGACCAACCCTCTCTCCGTCTATGGCCGCACCAAGCTCGAAGGCGAACAAAGCATTCTCACAGCTCATCCGTCCGCACTTGTGTTGCGCACCACCACCGTCTACGGCCCAGACCCACAAGGCAAAAATTATCTCTACACGCTGAGCCGCGTCCTCAAAGAAGGCAAGACCATGCTCGCGCCGAAGGACCAGCTCGCCACACCCACCTACAACGCCGATCTCGCCGCCGCCGCCATCGCTCTGATCGAACGCAAACAGTCCGGCCTCTTCCACGTCGCCGGCCCCGATTTCCTCTCACGCTACGACTTCGCAGTCGCAGCCTGCGAAATTCTCGCGCTTCCCACCGCCACGCTCCAGCCCATCACCACTCCAAAGCTGCAACAGAAAGCAGCACGCCCGCTCCTTGGCGGCCTCGCCATCGGCAAATTACAATCGCTCCTCGGCCCCACCTGCATGCGCTCGGTTGAATCCGGCATTCGCGACTGGCAATCCTCCCTCGTCACACCCGCCCAGGCGAACGCATGACCACGCAGCGAGCCTAAAAAGTTGGACCCTG
>Ga0206804_10078_pt1 | contig 28726 bp, 19 predicted proteins | sample Alteio_BWOrgCont_62_FD_152888 | JGI IMG/M metagenome (GOLD analysis project Ga0206804, IMG submission 152888) | Enriched cells from forest soil in Barre Woods Harvard Forest LTER site, Petersham, Massachusetts, United States -... | ecosystem: Environmental > Terrestrial > Soil > Temperate forest >... | reverse complement strand
GCGCACGGTTTTCTGCGCATTTTCGCTCTCACGGCAGCGCCTATGCCATCCCCTGCACCCACGCTGCATGACAGCTTCATCTCTCATAGAATAGTAGGATGCTGGTTCGCGCCGTGCAGTCCCTCCATTGCCGCATAAAAAGGAAGGCCTTATGAAGCCGATCGAGGGCCGCCGCCGCGTCCTCATCGAGCAGGTCCAGCCCTCCATCGACGGTGGCCGCTATCCCGCGCACCGCATCCTCGGCGACCCGGTCACCATCACCGCCGCCATCTTCGCCGACGGCCATGGCCGCGTCGCCGCCCGCCTCATCTACCGCCACGATGCGGAGAAGTCCTGGCGCATCGCCCTGCTCTCGTCCCTCAGCAACGACCTATGGCGCGGCGAATTCCTTACCGACAAGCTCGGCACCTACCACTTCGCCGTCCAGGCCTGGGTCGACCACTTCGCTACCTGGCACGATGACCTGAAGAAGCGCCTCGCCGCCCAGCCTGACCCGCACCAGCCCTCCGAGGCCATCAGTACCCCGCAGGACATCCCGCTCGCCCTGCGCACTGGCGCGCAGCTCATCGACCACATCGTCGACCTCACCGAAGGCCCCGACCGTCTTCCGATCAGCGAAGCCGCCGCCAACCTCCGCGCCCTCGCCGCTCAAGGCTCCAGCTTCTACTCCGATCCCATCACCGCCGAACTCTGCGAGCTCATCGCCCGCCATCCCGACCTCGACCTCAGCACGCGCACCGAGACCGACTTCACCATCTGGGTCGATCGCCCACGCGCCCGCTTCTCCACCTGGTATGAGCTCTTTCCCCGCTCCTGCTCACCAGCGCCTGCGGCAAATGGAAACCAGCCCGGCGCACACGGCACCCTCGCCGACGTCGAAGCCATGCTGCCGCAGATCGCCTCCATGGGCTTTGACGTCCTCTATCTCCCGCCCATCCATCCCATCGGCCTTGCCTTCCGCAAGGGCCCCAACAACAACGTCATCTCCCAGCCCGGCGACGAAGGCAGCCCCTGGGCGATCGGCGCACCCGATGGCGGCCACAAAGCCGTCCACGCCAAGCTCGGCACCCTCGCCGACGTCGACCGCCTCACCGCTGCCGCGCGCAAGCAGCACGTCGACCTCGCCCTCGACATCGCCTTCCAATGCTCACCCGACCATCCCTGGGTCGCCGAGCACCCCGCCTGGTTCACCAGGCGCCCCGACGGCTCCATCCAGTACGCCGAAAACCCGCCCAAGAAATACCAGGACATCTACCCGCTCAACTTCGACTCCACCGAATGGCGCGGCCTCTGGGACGAGCTCCTCTCCGTCTTCCTCTTCTGGGTCGACCACGGCGTCCACTGCTTCCGCGTCGACAACCCGCACACCAAGGCCCTCCCCTTCTGGGAGTGGTGCATCACCGAGATCCACAAGAAGCATCCTGACGTGCTCTTCCTCTCTGAGGCCTTCACCCGCCCGCACGTCATGTACTCCCTCGCCAAGGTCGGCTTCTCCCAGTCCTACACCTACTTCACATGGCGCAACCACAAGGCCGAGCTGCAGGAGTACATGAAGGAGATCACCACTCCTCCTGTCTCCGACTTCTTCCGCCCGAACCTCTGGCCCAACACCCCGGACATCCTGCACGAGTTTCTGCAGACCGGCGGCCGCCCTGCCTTCATCCAGCGTTACATCCTCGCCGCCACGCTCAGCTCAAGCTGCGGCATCTATGGTCCAGCGTATGAGCTTTGTGAGCACCTCCCCTTCAAGCCCGGCAGCGAAGAGTACCTGCACAGCGAAAAGTACGAGATCCGCCAATGGGACCGCAGCGATCCGCACTCCATCGCTCCGCTCATCACCCGCGTCAACCAGATCCGCCGCGAGAACCCTGCGCTGCAAGTCAACGACACGCTGCACTTCCACCCCGTCGATAACCCCGCGCTCATCTGCTACTCCAAGGTCTCGCCCCACCAGGACAACCTCATCCTCACCTGCGTCAACCTCGATCCGCACCACGAGCACGCCGGCTGGGTCAACCTCGACCTCGGCGCCCTCGGCATCCCCTCCAACACCTCCTTCGAGCTCGAAGACCTGATCACCGGCGACCGCTACACCTGGCGCAACCGCACCAACTACATCGCCCTCCGCCCCCAGCAAATGCCCGCCCACATCTTCCGCATCACCCGCTAGTCTTAATCTTCAAAATCTCCCTCCAAAAACCTTCCCCGACATCTCCATCCGGGCTATAGTGGGCTCGTACCCAGTCATCAGGCAAGATCGGCAAACTCTTCGCGGAGGACCTCATGCGTCGATCACCCTGCTTTTAGTCTCGCTTTTCGCTCTCGTGGCCGCGGCCGCACCCAACACCTACACCACCTGGCAGGACCCCGCCGAGCGCGCCTTCTCCGTCTCCCTCCCCACCGGCTGGCAGATCTCCGGTGGCACGCAGCGCAACACCCGTATCGACGTCCACTACGTCGTCCGCGCCCAGTCCCCCGGCGGTGGTGCGCAACTCTTCATGGACGACCCACGCATTCTCATGCGCGAGGTTCCCGGCCGCGCCACCATGATGAAGCGCGCGCGGCCCGGCCAGGTCATCTCCGCAGGCGATGGCACCCGGCTTATGGTTGAGCCTTACCGCGACGGTGCTCAGATGGCTGAGCAATACACCCGCCAGGCTCTCTGCCCCAACGCCGGCTCGGTCCACGGCGGCTCCATCCCCGCGCAGACCCAGGCCCTCAATCAGGAGTTCAACCCCATCGCCCGCGCCGAGAACAAAACGGTCCACGTCGACGCCGGTGAGATCTCCTTCAGATGCGGCGACCGCAATGGCTACGTCTACGCCATCACCCTGTAGGCCTTTCAGCCAGGCGGTGCCATCTCCATCTGGGCCGTCTACCGTATCGCCGGCTACCTCGCTACGCCCGCGGACACCCCCGCCGCCGCAGCCGCCATCAACAAGGCCCTCGGCACCTTCCCAGATGGACCAGCAGTGACTACAAGCCTACGCACGCGAGTCCGGCGACATCGCCGGCAATGTCGTCCGCGAATCCAACGCCATTACCCAGACCACCATCGCCCGCGCCAAGCAGATGGACGACGCCAATATCGCCAACATCGAGAACATGCGCAAGAACTCCGACGCCAACTTCAATGCGATCAACCGCACCAATGCCGCCATCACCGGCAGCAACAGCAACGGCTCCAGCGGCAACGGCAACGGCCATGATTACAACGCCCAGCTCGGCACCAAGAACGTCTGCGACAACCTAGACCGCTGCCAGAACGTCGATGCCAGCGTCACCAACTGGTGGAGCGACTACAGCGGCACCTTCCATCCCGGCTCAGAGTCCGGCGCCCCACCACCCGCCAGCGAATCCGCCTACTGGTCTAAAGGTCACTAAGCCGCCACCAACTAGGTGCCCATTCAGCGCCGACTACTGCTCCAGCACCACTTCACATACGTTTTGATGGCAGTTCAAAAATCCCGTGCGCATCACAACGGTCTGCGACCCCGCAGGCGTAGCGTCCGGAAAGCTCGCCTTGGTAAACGCCTCCTCCGCCTTCGCTAGCGGTTTATTGTCGGAAGACTTCACCTTAATGATCTTTCCCTTCTGGATCAGCAAGCGGTACTCTCCCACGCCACTGCGCCCATCGGATGCGCCCGCCGGAAACCGCCGCACAATATCAAGCTCCGGCTTCGTCTTTCGCGCCTCCGCCAGCTGTTCCATGTGCCCGCGCTCTTCGGCGGACTCCTGCGCAAACCAAGCTGCCTTCAGATAACTCGCCGCCTCATCATACTTCCCCTCCCGGAACAAAATCCATCCCAACGTATCCCATGTCGCCACAATCGAGTTGCTGGTCAAACGCATCTGGGCCGGATCTTCATCCAATGTCCAACTGCTGCTGATCGCGCTCAACTTCTCCAGCGCACCGCGTGCGCTGGCCTCCACCTCCGGAAGGTCCACCGACAAGTCGCCCATGACATACGCCACGTTGTTTATCGCCAGCGGCGTCTGCGCGTCCTTCAGAACGGCCTCGAGCGTTGCCTTCCCCTTGTCGGTGCTGCCTGCCTTCACCTGCACCTTGCCCAATTCGATTAAGAACGGCGTGGCCTTCGGATCGGCTATGTGCGGCATCGCTGACTCGCCCGCTGCCATAGCGCCCGCTGCATCTCCGTCCTCCAGCAACATCCCCATCAGCTGCGTTACAGCTCCAGACTCCGAGGGGTCCTTGGCCATCCATGTCCGCAACGTCTCCTCCGCATCCTTCTTCAGCCCCATCTCTACCTGGACTCGAACCAGGATCGGATAAATCCGTTTGAAGTTCTCTGGATGGTACTTCAGCTCTTTTTCGAAGTCCGCCAGCGCATCCTCCTTTTTGCCTCTCACAATCATCACCAGCGATCCCTGGAGGAGCCACATGTTTTCCTCGTCCGGACTGAGCTTCTCGGCCCGGTCAAGAAACTGCTGCGCCTGCTTGAAATCCTTTTTGACTATGGCCTTCCTGGCCTGTTCCACTAGCGCGTCCATCGGCGAGTCCCCTGCCGCACCCACATCGGCCACAGCGGCGCCGTTGGGTCGCAACCGTATGTACAACTCGTTGCCTAGGTCCGCGTCCTTGGCCCACTTCGCATACTCCTTCAGCCCCTCCACCGGAACCCGCCTCTTCAGCACCTCAATTCGCCGCTCGCTATAGACCGTGCCCTTTTCAAACCGGTAGCTCTCGTCGTATGTGGCATACGCGCTCTTCGCATGCACCGCCTCCGGCAGGACTGCGCCCCACCCATCCGGGATCTTCATCTCCGAATGAGAAATCGACACTCGCCGCGCCATCCCCAGCAGCAGCGAGCGCACCATCGGCTCCTTCTCGTCGATCTTGCCCAGCTCCACCGGAGCCAGCTGTGGAATGATTTGGTGGTTGTCCCAGTCTCCGGCCTTCTCCCGCTCATAATCGAAACTGATCTTGAACGGCGCGGCCGTGTCCTCCGGACGTGACACTTCCGAATTACTGCTCTTGCCTTCATATCCCATGTTTGCCACCAGTTTCTGCACCAACTCGTCGTACTGTGCCGGCGCTACCTGGCGGAACGCTGCGCGCACCGCAATCTCATCGTCACCGCGCAGCGTGATTGTCAGCCGCGAGTGCGATACGCCCTGCGCATCCAGCGATCCTTTGGCGTCCCACGTCTGCTCCGTTGCAAACGGCAGGTCCGCCGGCGTCTTCTCTACCCTCGCCGCATCCTCTGGAGGCACCACCAGTGCCTGGTGATCGCGAAGAATATAGAGCAGCACGCGATACGGCCCCACCTCCGCCGTCGTGTCCAGCCACACCGGCTGCCCATTCACTGTCAGGTGCGTAATCAAGTGGTTGAACGCCGACGGCGAAGGCACATCCGGGTTGAACCGTATCCCCGCGCCGATCAGCACCGCATCCGACTGGATCCCCGACGCAGCCAGCAGCGACGCCAGCAGCGTGTGCTTGTCCTTGCAATCGCCATATTGGTTGCTCAATATGTCCGCCGCCGCATGCGGCTGATAGCGGCCCACACCCAGCGCTACGCCAATGTAGCGAATCTGCGTCGCCACATAGCTGTACAGAGCCTTCACCTTCTCCTCGTCACCCGTCTTTCCCTTGGTCAGCTCCGCGGCCTTCGCCTGCACCTCCGCGTCCGGCACCACCCGGGTGGCCAGCAGCCCCCGGTACCACGCGCCCACATCCTCCCATGATTTGAAGGTCGTCCACGCAACGTCCGGCAGCTTGCCCTCCTCATCATCCTTTTCCTGTTCGGCGGTCCAAACCTGCTTCTTCTTCGCCTCTTTAGCCGCCTCTGCCTCCTTGCCTGCCGTAGCCTCCAGTTGCTTGGAACTCCAGCGATATACATGCTGGCTCCCTTCCGTGCTCTCCACCGGCTTGGCCTTCTTACTCCATACGTTCACATACATGCCCGCGGGCACATACAGCTCCATCGTCTCGTCCAGCGCCACAACATCCTGGCTGAAGCTCTCCTGTCCCCAGAACTGCCCCGGCGCCTCCGCCTTCGTCCGCGTCACGCGCACCTTCCACTCCAGCGTGTCGCCCACGCGCAGGCTCCGCACCGGCAACTGCTTCTCCTTCAAGTCGCTGTAGAACGGCGCCTGCCGCGTCACCTCCACCGGCATCTCCAACGCATCTTCCGTGGACGTATTCATCACGCTCCCGTCCGGCCGATGCACGCGCGCGTACAAAAACTCCACATTCTCGGAATTCCCGGCATACGGAATCGACACCACTCCCAGCGCCCGCAACGCCGCCTCCGATTGGATACGCACCGTCAGGCTCTGCTCACGTACCCCCATGCCATCGGCGGCAAAGGTATACGAGGTATCGCTGCGCTCCACCACCACCGATTCTTCGGCATAGCTTCTTGCAGGCTGAGTTGGGCCTTGGGCGAGGGCTCCGGCTGCGCACAGGCAGGACAGTACCCCGAGAGAGGCGGACAATGGGAGTAGGTGCATACGGGCTTATATAGCAGAGCTGATAGCCACAGTCCATATTTTGTTCATCGCAATTCAGCTTTTGTTCGCGCCCTTCCCCGCCCAGCATCCATCCACCCGGAGTATGCTTCCTGTCAGTCGGAGGCTGTTCCGATGCCAACGCGGCGCCTCCGCAACAGGCCCATGGCCCCCTCCCATCCTTGCCCTTCCGCTCGTAGAGTTCAACCACCAAGGGGATTTATCATCCCAGCCCTCAATTCTCTGTCGGCCTCTCCACATGGTCGATCACCAGCGTCTTCACCGGCGCCTTGATCCAATCGATCTTCAGACCAAGCTCCTTCTTGAGGGCCTGCACGAGTTCCGGCCCATATCTCCCTTAAGGTCCCATCTCCTCCGGCTCGTTACCCTGCAGCAACAACGCCTCGTCGCACGCGCATTCGCGTTCCTCGATCATTCATACGCGAACCCAGCGCAGCACCGGCCAAAACCAGAACACCGTCTCCACCATCATGTGCAGTGCCTACTCAAACAACGCCCGCGCCCTCACCAGAGACTCCGGCGTATCAATATCCAGCTCCCCATGCTCCAGCTGCACCATCCGCGCTGATTGCAGCAACTCCCGTGCTCCCACATCCCCGCTCAACTTCCGCAACTCCGCAAAGCAGCTGCGCGGAAAATAAGCCGGAACGCCGCGCCGCCCCGCATACCCCGAAGCAGCAACATCCCCGCCACGCATCAACTCCCGCAGATGCTCAGCAGTCACCGCCGGCTGGTCGCAAGTCATCAAAATGCAACCTTCCGCTGCATCGACCTCCGCAACGCCACACCGCACCGAGCTGCCCATACCTTCGCTCACGCTCTCATTCACCACCACTACCGCATCGCACAGCCCACACTCACGCCGAACCCGCTCCGCCTCCGCTCCCAGCACCACCACCACCGGAGAACACTCTGCCTCCCATGCCACACGCACCGCGCGGTCCAGCAGCGTCTCCCCATTAAGCCGCACCAGCTGATTCATCTCGCCCAGCCGCGTGGAAGCCCCAGCCGCCAACACTACTGCGGCAATCATTCCGCGGCATCCAGCGCACAACGCGCCTTCATGTACTCCGGCTCGCCGCCGCGCCGTATCTGCTCCTCCACATCCTCCGCCGTCATCTGCCGGAACCCGGCGCTCTTCTCCTGGCACACCGCCTGCACCTCGGCCGTCACCGCCAGCGCAATCGCCTCCGGCCCATCGCCGCCCAGGTCCAGTCCCACCGGAGCATGCATCCGCGCGCAGCATTCCGCCAGCGGTTTGCCTAACTCCATCGCCGCCTCGCGCACCAGCAGGCTGCTGCGATACCGCGACCCCAGCAGACCGATATACCGCACCTCGGACGCAAGCGCCGCCAACAAAAAATCCCGGTCCTGCTCATAGCTGTGCGTCATGATCACCATTGCGTCACCCGCATGCAGTTCGACAGCCTCATCCGTCGCCACCACACGCTCGGCCTCTGGAAACCGAGCCGCAGTCGCCAGCTGCGCGCGTCCATCCATCACCTCGACGCTCCATCCCAGCAGGGCCGCCATACTCACCAGCGGCCGCGCATCATCGCCCGCACCAAACACCACCAGCCGCTGCGGCGCCGTCAGCTCTTCGACATACACCTGGCCGTCCGCGCGCGCCAGCTCCCCCGCGCTCAACCCCGCACTCGCAAACGCCACCACGCCGTCCGCATCCCACACCGCCCGCCGCAACTGACTTCCCTCGCCCGGCAGCCAGCTCATCACCCGCGCCGTCTCGCCCCGCAACGAGCCCTCCATCGCACGCAACAGAGCTTCAAACTCCGGCGTCCCGCCCCGCTCCAGCAGCAGGTCCACCACGCCGCCGCATCCCAGCCCGAATGGGATCTCTGCCGTATCGTCGAACATCATCGAGCAAGGCTGCACCACGCTGCCGTTGCGGACCATCCACGCCGCCTTGCGCATCACTTCGGCCTCTAGGCATCCTCCGCTGATCGTGCCTGCATGCTCGCCCGCGTCGATCAGCAGCCTCGCCCCCGGTCGCCGATACGACGATCCCTCCGCGCGCACCAGCGTCACCAGCACGGCATCCACACCCAGCCCGCGCCGCCATAGCTCCACGATCTGCCGCCGCTCCCTCATTCGTTACCAGCCTAAGCCATTCATGGGATGCAGGCACAGCCCGCGCCCTTCATATTCTGCTAAACTAAGACTCGTTGGCCAGCCGATGCAGCGCCTCCCGAGGCGCCTTCCTCAGCACGGCATCCACACTCATCCATCATGTTCGGGGCGTAGCGCAGTCTGGTAGCGCACCTGGTTCGGGACCAGGGGGTCGGAGGTTCGAATCCTCTCGCCCCGACCATTTCCTCTCATCTCTCGAAAACTTAACCCTCGCTTAACTCGCGCGTGGCACTCCCATCCGCATCACACCGATGATAGTTTGAAGTCATGGTTCGGCTTATGGATCGGCGCACGCGCTCCCTTGCACTCACGCTTCTTGTCACGCTCTTCTTAGCGCCGCTTCTCCGCGCCCAATACGCGGATCAGACCGGCCCCGACCTCCAGGACGACGCCGAAGCAGCCGCTAAACCTACCTTCAGTTCGCCCTACATTCCGCTCGACAGCTGGATTTACCCCGCCGCCATTCGCCTTTACCAGCTCGGCTACCTTCCCACCGCATATCTCGGTCTGCGCCCCTGGACCCGCGCCTCGCTCGCGCATATGCTCCAGCTCTCTACCAACGACCTGCAGAACCCGCTCGCCGATCCCGAAGCCGTTGAGATCTACGCGCGCCTCCGCCGCGAGCTCGCCCCCGAGTTCGCCAACGCCCACCATCAGGCCGTGCCCGAAAGCGTCTACACCCGCATCACCGGCATCGGCGGCCCCATCCTCAATGACAGCTTCCACCTTGGCCAGACCATCGTGAATGACTACGGCCGCCCCTACCACACCGGCTTCAACAACCTCTCCGGCTACGCCGCCCGCGCCTCCTACGGCCGCCTCTCACTCTACGTCCGCGACGAATACCAGCGCTCTCCCGCCGCCATCGGTTACTCTACCGCCGTCGCCAACACGCTCAACGCCTCTGATGCTCTCGCCGGCGAGCCTCTCGTCCCCATGCCCAACCCCACCATCCCGCAGGGCCCCATCCCAGTACAAAACAATATCCGAATCATCGAGGCCAACCTCTCCGCGCATCTCCTCAACCACGAAATCTCCTTCGGCAAATCCGATGCGTGGCTCAGCCCCGCTTACGGTGCCTCCATGGCCTGGTCCAACAATGCGGAGAACATCTATTCCTTCCGCATCAACCGCGTCGAGCCGCTCTACATCCCTTGGCTCTCCCGCTACACCGGCATGTTCCGCTATGACTTCTTCGTTGGCAGCCTCAAGGGTCACACCGCGCCCAATGATCCCTGGATCCACGCCGAAAAAATGAGCTTCAAACCAACCGCCAATGTCGAGTTTGGCTTTGAACGCACAGTCATCTGGGGCGGCAAGGGCCATGTGCCTATCACACCCTACACCTTCCTGCGCAGCTTCTTCAGCCTCAAAGCGCCCAACCAGATCTCAACCAAATTCTCATCTCAGGATCCAGGTGCCCGCTTCACCCAATTCGACTTCACCTGGCGCATCCCCTGGCAGGACCATCTCATCACCATCTACACCGACTCCTTCTTCCACAACGGTTACTTTCCCTTCAGCAGTCCCCGCGAAACTGCACTCCGCCCCGGCATCTATATCTCCCGTCTGCCAGGATCGGATCACGTCGATCTACGGATCGAGGGCATTACAACCAATCCGCATGATCCGGGTAGCTTCGAGGGTCAGTACATCTATTGGGAAGCTGTACAGCAACAAGGCTATACCAATAAAAATCAGATCCTCGGCGACTGGATCGGCCGCGAATCCAACGGCGGCCAGGCCTGGATCACATGGCATCAAAAGCCCGACGAGTCCCTCCAGTTCGAGTATCGCCGCAACAAGGCCGCCACGGACTTCATCCCCGGCGGCACCATCCAGCAGCAGTTCGCCGTGCACGAGCAGCTTCGTCTCACCCACGACCTCGAACTCAAGGCCAACCTCCAGTCCGAATTCTGGAAGGCCCCGCTCATCGCCTCCGGCCTGCAGAAGGACTACGTCATCAGCGCCCAGTTCACCTACTACCCGCACATCAGCTCCGCCGCCAAAAAGTAACCTATGCGCATCGACGCCCACCACCACCTCTGGCGCTACTCCACCGCCGAATACGGCTGGATCGACGACGCCATGGCTCCGCTCCGCCGTGACTTCCTCGTCCCTGACCTCGAAGCCGAACTCAGCAAGGCAAACGTAGACGCCGCCATCACCGTCCAGGCACGCCAGACCATCGAAGAAACCTCCTGGCTCCTCGATCTCGCCAACACTACCTCCAGCATCGCAGCCGTCGTAGGCTGGCTCCCCATCGCAGATGACAGCTTCCCCGCCCACCTCGAGAAACTCCGCACCCATCCCAAGCTCAAAGGCCTCCGCCACATCGTCCAGGCCGAACCCGCCGGCTTCCTTGACGACCCCGCCTTCAACCGCGGCATCGCCCACCTCAAATCCCAGCCCAACGGCCTCACCTACGACATCCTCATCTTCGCCCACCAGCTCGCGGAAGCCACCCGCTTCGTCGACCGCCATCCCAACCAGCCCATCATCCTCGACCACATCGCCAAGCCCCGCATCGCCGCCGGCGAAATCAAGCAGTGGTCCACCCAGCTCCGCGAACTGGCCCGCCGCCCCAACATCACCTGCAAGCTCTCCGGCATGGTCACCGAAGCCGACCCGAGCAATTGGACACCCGCACAGCTTTACCCCTACTTCGAAGTCGCCCTCGAAGCCTTCACTCCGCACCGCCTCATGATCGGCACCGACTGGCCCATCTGCCTCCTCGGCTGCACCTACACCCAGTGGTGGCAAACCGTGGAGGCCTGGATCGCCCCACTCACCCCGCATGAGCAATCCAGCATCCTCGGCCAAACCGCCGCGCGCATCTATAACCTGCCGCAATCGTGATAAAACTTCTCAACTCACGAAACAGGACCTACGGAGCGCCGAATGCCGACTGAACCCACGCCGAAAGCGTCCCTGCTGCCACCCGGCGTAACCCGTGCCTTCGTCCTGGTCACCGTCCTCTTCTTCCTCTGGGGCATCCCCAATAACCTCAACGACGTGCTCATCAAGCAGTTCATGAAGTCCTTCGCCATCACCCGCCTCCAGGCAGGCTTCGTGCAATCCGCTTTCTACCTCGGCTACTTCCTGCTCGCGCTCCCCGCCGGCCTGCTCATGAAGCGCCGCGGCTATAAAGCCGGCTTCGTCACCGGCCTCATTCTCTTCGCCACCGGCTGCTTTCTCTTCGTCCCCGCCGCGCGCTCCGGCCAATACGCCTACTTCCTCACCTGCCTCTTCGTCATCGCCAGCGGCCTCTCCTTTTTAGAGACCGCTGCCAATCCCTTCATCGCCACCCTTGGCCCCGCCGAAACCTCCGAGCCCCGCCTCAATCTCTCTCAGGCCTTCAACCCGATCGGCTCCATCCTCGGCGTCGTCGTCGGCACCCGCTTCATCTTCTCCGGCGTCGAACTCACCTCCGTCCAGGTCGCCGCCATGCAGTCCGCCGGCACCTACGCCACCTACCTCCACCGCGAAACCCTCCGCGTCGTCACTCCTTATCTCGTCCTCGGCTCCATCGCCCTGCTCTGGGCCGTCCTCATCCTCACGACGAAGTTCCCTGCCTTCGTCCGCGAAAAAGAAGCCGCCGCCGAGCAGGCCGGAAGCTGGCGCGCCCTGCTCGCGCACAAGCACTTCCTCTTCGCACTGCTCGCCCAGTTTCTCTATGTCGGCGCCCAGGTCGGCACCTGGAGCTACTTCATCTCCTACGCCCAGGACTACACCCACGTCTCGGAGCGCTCCGCCGGCTATCTCCTCACCGGCACCCTCGCCGCCTTTGGAGTCGGCCGCTTCCTCTCCGCCGCCATCATGCGCCGCGTCTCCCCCGGCAAGCTCATGGCCCTCTACGCCGCCATCAACGTCCTTCTGCTCCTCGTCGGCATCTTCCATCCCGGCCGTGCCGGTCTTTACGCCATCCTCGCCAGCAGCTTCTTTATGTCCGTCATGTTCCCCACCATCTTCGCCCTCGGTCTCCGCGGCCTCGGCCCCAATACCAACCTCGGCGGCGGCTTTCTGGTCATGACCATCATCGGCGGCGCCGTCCTCACCCCCATCATGGGCCTCCTCGCCGAGCGCAGCATGGCCTCCGCCTACCAGGTCCCCCTCTACAGCTACCTTGTCATCGCCGCCTTCAGCCTCTACATGACCCGCCAAACCCGTCGGCCCATATTGATACCCGAAGTAAAACAGAAACAGAGACCCGGCAAACCGTCGGGTCTTTTGCTTTAAATATCGTTGCCAGTTCAATGAATAACTACTTTATTTTGAATAATTTACCGCGCCCTACCCCAAAAATAGGCCCGTCCAGCTGTTGCGTCTTGCGTATATACAGGGGGCTAGCCTAACCCCTTATTTTGGAAGATTTTGCGATCAAAAGTACCCCCCGAGCGCTACTCATTACCCACAGACCCGCACGGTAAAGTAGTCACTATGGATTTAGGCCTGCAAGACAAGGTCATCGTCGTCACTGGGGGCGGCGCTGGCATCGGGGAAGCCATCACCCGCGTCTGCCTGGCAGAGGGGGCCTATGTCGTCGTCCTCAGCCGCCCATCCAATAACGTCAAGAACTTCATGTCCCAGATGGAGGCCGACCGCGCCCGCTGCGAGCTCATCCCCGCCGAGCTCTCCGACCCAAAACAGTGCGAATCGGCCATCACCACCATCCTTGACCGCCACCGGACTATCTACGGCATCGTCAACAACGCCGGGGCCAACGATGGCATCGGCCTGGCCTCCGGCAACGCCGAGGCCTTCATGAACAGCCTCCGCAGCAACCTGCTCCACTATTACGCCCTGGTCCATTACGCCCTGCCCGCCCTCAAGGCCTCCAAAGGCGCGGTGGTCAACATCAGCTCCAAGGTCGCCCTCACCGGGCAGGGTGGCACCAGCGCCTACGCCGCCGCCAAGGGCGCCCAGCTCGCCCTCACCCGGGAATGGGCCGCCGAGCTGCTTCCCTTCGGCATCCGCGTCAACGCCGTCCTCCCCGCCGAGGTCATGACGCCGCTCTACCGCCGCTGGCTGGACACCTTTGCCGATCCCACCGCCAAGCTGAAGCTCATCACCGACCGCATTCCGCTGGAGCACCGCATGACCACCGCTGCCGAGATCGCCTCCGCCGCTGTCTTCCTGCTCTCACCGACTCAATCGGGCCACACCACCGGGCAGCATCTCATAGTCGACGGCGGATATGTCCACCTCGACCGGGCCCTCACATAAACTGAATTCTGTACTATTTTCTCAGGGAGACTACATGAAGTTCATCACCTATCAGGAAGGCAACGGAGCGGCTCGTGTTGGCGTGCTGCATAACCACCGTGTCTTCGACCTCGTCCGCTACACGGACATGCTTCAGCTTATCTCCGCCGGCCTGCCTGCCTGCGACGCCGCCGGCGAGGCCATCGCCCGCGGCCAGGGCATCGCCTTCGACCGCGTCCGCCTCCTGACGCCCATCGCCCAGCCGCCCCGCATCTTCTGCATCGGCCTCAACTATGCCGACCATGCCGCCGAGTCCAACGCCAAGGTCGCCGACGTACCCACCGTCTTTATGAAGCTCTCTTCTTCCGTCATCGGCCCCGGGGATGAAGTCGTCCTTCCCCGCAACAGCGCCGAGCCCGACTACGAGGCCGAGCTCGCCTTCGTCATCGGCAAGCCCGGCTTCCGCATCCCCGCCGCCGAATGGCAGGACCACGTCTTCGGCTACACCATCTGCAATGACATCTCCGCCCGCGACGTCCAGAAGGCCACCACCCAGTGGACCATGGGCAAGAGCTTCCCTACCTTCGCCCCCATCGGACCCTGCATCGTCTCCTGCGACGAGATACCCGACCCCCACACCCTCGACATTAAGCTCTCCATCAACGGCGAGGTGCTCCAGCACTCCAATACCAAGGAGCTCATCTTCCGCGTCCCGCAGATCATCGAGCACATCTCCTCCGTCACCCCGCTTGAGGTCGGCGACATCATCAGCACCGGAACACCCGCCGGCGTAGGCATGGGCCGCACCCCGCGCCGCTGGCTCAAACCCGGCGAAGAGATGGTTGTCACCATCGAAAAGATCGGCGAGCTCCGCAATAAGACGAAGGCAGAGGCCTAACCCAATGGCCGATACCGCCTTCCAACTCACCGGCAAGGTCGCCCTCGTCACCGGCGGAGGCAGCGGCATCGGCGCCGCCACCTGCCGCGAACTCACCCGCGCCGGCGCACGCGTCTACGTCGCGGACATCAACCTCCCCGCCGCAGAAACGATTGCAAAGGACCTGAAAGACGCGACCGCCATCCAGATGGACGTCGCCGACCCGGCCTCCATCGCCAAGGCCGTCGCCAAAATCCAGCAGCTTCACATCCTCGTCAACAACGCCGGCATCGGCCACGTCGGCACCATCGCCGAGGTCGCCCCCGAAGACTTCGATCGCGTCATGAAGGTCAATGTCTACTCCCTCTACTACGTCACCCAGGCCCTGCTCCCGCTCCTGCTCAAGACCCGCGGCAGCATCGTGAACATCGGATCCGTCGCCGGCTTCGTCGGCGTCAAACGCCGCTTCGCCTACTGCACCAGCAAGGGCGCGGTCCTCGAGATGACCCGCCAGCTCGCCGTCGACTACCCGCAGGAGCTGCGCGTCAACGCCATCGCCCCTGGTACCGTCGACTCCCCCTTCGTCGAGGCCTACCTCGAAAAGTTCCACAAGCACGAGAAGGAAGAGACCAAGAAGGCCCTCATCGCCCGCCAGCCCGTCGGCCGCCTCGGCACCCCGCAGGACGTCGCCTCCGCCGTCCGCTATCTCTGCTCCGCCGAGGCCGAATTTATGCAGGGCTCCGTGCTCACCATCGACGGCGGGTGGACGTCTGCCTAGTAACGGGCCACACTTCACTCAAAAGGAAACCGACGCTGATGTGCCGATCGCTCGCATCACGGCTCCTCCTCACCTTCTGCCTGCTACCCTCTGCGCTCACCTTCGCGCAGACCGCCTCCACCTATACACCTACCCTCACCTTCGGCGCAGCCTCCATCAAGGAAGGCAAGATAGAGAATAACGGGATTATCGTCCGCGCCGACAATCCTCCGCACGCGGGCACGCTTCGGCTGCAGAACAACTCTCCGCTCAATCTCATCCTCATGGCCTATGACGTTGACTACAACTACATCACCGGTATTCCGGACGTGCTGGCCCGCAAGTTCTACAACGTCGATGCCACATCCGACCCGGAAACCAACGATAAGCTCGCCAAGCTCAGCAACGACGACGCCAAACTCGAAAAGCGGCACATGATTCAAGCTCTTCTCGCAGACCGCTTCAAACTCAAGGTGCACTTCGAAACCACACAAGTCGCCGTCTTCAACATGGTCGTCGCCAAAAATGGCCCGAAGTTTCAGCCGGCGCAACCAAAGCCCATCGATCCCGCCGACGTAAACAATCCCGCAAAGACAACTCCGCCCGTGCTCTATCAGCGCGGCAGTTCCATGTCCTTCTTCGAGTTCCACTGCGAAGGCTGCGGCATGACGCAGTTCGCTCGTAGCATGGGCGGCCAGTTCGGCAAGAAAGTCATCGACAAGACCGGCCTCACAGGCACCTACGGTTTCGTCGTGAAGTACCACGGCCGCTTTGATGAAGATAACCCCGAACCTGCCGACCCCTCCGCCCCGCCCCTCGACACCGCCCTACAGGACCAGCTCGGCCTCAAGGTCGAGCCCGGCAAAGGCGAAGTCCAGGCCCTCGTCGTTGACCACATGGAACTGCCCTCGGAGAACTAGCCCTCAAGTAAACTAGTTTCCGTGAAGATCACCGGCATCCGCACCGTCGACCTCCGCTTCCCCACCTCCCGCTTCCACATCGGCTCGGACGCCGTCAACACTGACCCCGACTACTCCGCCGCCTACTGCATCCTCGAAACCGACAGTGCCCTCGAAGGCCACGGCCTCACCTTCACCTGCGGCCGCGGCACCGAGCTCTGCGTCCTCGCCATCCAGTTCCTCTCCCGCTTCGTCGTCGGCAAGGACCTCGACGCCATCACCCGCGACTTCGCCGGCTTCCTCCGCGAGCTCACCGGCGATACGCAGTACCGCTGGCTCGGCCCCGACAAGGGCGTCGTCCATCTCGCCACCGCCGCGCTGGTCAACGCCGTCTGGGACCTCTACGCCAAGCAGCAGAAGAAACCTCTCTGGCTGCTTCTCTGCGAGATGACGCCTGAGCAGATCGTCGGGTGCATCGACTTCCGCTACATCGACGACGCCCTCTCCCCCGACGAAGCCCTCGCCATCCTGCGCAAAAACGAGCCCACCAAGACCGCCCGCATCGCTCAGCTCCGCAAAGAAGGCCTCCCTGCCTACACCACCTCCGTCGGCTGGTTCGGATTCTCCGACGACAAGGTCAAGCGCCTCTGCCAGGATGCACTCGCCGACGGCTGGACCCACTTCAAACTCAAGGTCGGCGGCGAGCCTCTCGATGACCTCCGCCGCGGCTTCCTCGTCCGCAGCCAGATCGGCCCCGACAACAAGCTCATGATCGACGCCAATCAGAAATGGGGAGTGGCCGAATCCATCGACCGCCTCAACCAACTGAAAGAATTAGACCTCTACTGGATGGAAGAGCCCACCAGCCCCGACGACATTCTCGGCCACGCCCGCATCCGCAAAGAGACCGGCGTCCGCATCGCCACCGGCGAGCACGGCCAGAACAAAGTCATCTTCAAGCAACTCATGCAGGCAAACGCAATTGACGTCTGCCAGATCGACTCCTGCCGCGTCGCCGGCGTCAATGAGAACCTCGCCATCATCCTCATGGCGAAGAAATTCAACATCCCCGTCTGCCCCCACGCCGGCGGCGTCGGCCTCTGCGAGTACGTCCAGCACCTCGCCGCCTGGGACTTCGCCTGCGTCTCCGCCACCTGGCAAGACCGCGTCGTCGAATACGTCGACCACCTCCACGAACACTTCCTCACCCCCACCAAGATCGTCCGCGGCCGCTATATCCCCCCCGAAGACCCCACCTCCGGCTACAGCATCCAGATCAAACAACCCTCCCTCGACGAATATAGCTTCCCCAGCGGCACCTACTGGAAGACGCAACCGTAACTGCGTTGTACGATTGAGACCAAGCCCCATGCGCGTCTCACTCTTCATCACCTGCTACAACGACACGCTCTTCCCTGAAGCGCTCCAGGCCGTCGTGCAGCTCCTCCGCCGCCTAGGCCACACCGTCGAAGTCCCACCCGGCCAGACCTGCTGCGGGCAGATGCACCTCAACTCCGGCTACCACGCAGAAGCCCTCCCGCTGCTCCCGCGCTTCGTCGAGCAGTTTCGCAACGCCGAAGTCATTGTAGTTCCGTCCAGCAGCTGCGTCGCCGCCATGCGCGAGCACTACCCCGCCATGGCCCGCGAGCTCGAGCAGACCGGCGACCACCCCACCCTCGCTGCCGGCCTCAACAACCTCCTTCCCCGCGTCTTCGAATTCTCCGAGTTCCTCACCAAAAAACTCGGCCTCACTGACGTCGGAGCCTACTACCCGCATCGCGTCACCTACCACGCCAGTTGCCACGGCCTGCGCTCCCTCAACCTCGGCGACGGCCCTGAGTCCCTCCTCCGCAGCGTTCGTGGCATCGATCTCGTCCCCCTTGACAACAAAGACACCTGCTGCGGCTTCGGCGGCACCTTCGCCATCAAGAACCCTGACGTCTCCGCCGCCATGCTCGCCGACAAGACCGCCTGCATCCGCGCCACCGGCGCCGCGCTCTGCACCGCGACCGACACCTCCTGCCTCATGCACATCGCCGGCGGCCTGCATCGCCACGACGCGCCCACGCAAACCCTCCACCTCGCGCAGATCCTCGCCGCCACCGAAGAGGACGCGCAGTGAAGCCTCTCGACCCGCGCACCGCGCCCAGCTTCCCCATCGCCGCCAGCGTGCTCGTGCACGACCAGCAGATCCGCGCCAACGTCCGCCACGCTACCGACGTCATCCAGGCCAAGCGCGCCCGCGTCGTCGCCGAGATGCCGGACTGGGAGGCCCTCCGCGAAGCCGGCAAGCGCATCCGCGAGCACACCATGCACCACCTCGACGCCTATCTCCTGCAGTTCGAGGAGAACTGCACCCGCGCCGGAGGCCACGTGCATTGGGCGCGCACCGCCGCCGAGGCGCAGTCCATCGTCGTTTCGCTCGCGCAACAGTTCACCGGCACGCAGCGCGAGGTTATTAAGATCAAATCAATGACCACCGAGGAGATCCACCTCAACCGCGCCCTCGAGTCCGCCGGCATCCGCCCAACGGAGACAGACCTCGCCGAGCTCATCATCCAGCTCGGCCACGATCAGCCCTCGCACATCATCGTACCCGCGCTGCACAAGAACCGCATCCAGATCCGCGAGCTCTTCGAGCGCGAAATGCATCTCCCCGGCCTCGGTACTACCCCCGAAGACCTCACCGAAGCCGCACGCACCCATCTCCGCGAAAAGTTCCTGCGCATTGACACCGCCGTCAGCGGCGCCAACTTCCTCATCGCAGAAACCGGCGGCATCTGCATCGTCGAGAGCGAAGGCAATGGCCGCATGTGCCTCACGCTGCCTAAAACCCTCATCACTATCGCCGGCATCGACAAGGTCCTCCCCCGCTTTCAGGACCTTGAGGTCATGTTGCAGACCCTTCCGCGCAGTGCCACCGGCGAGCGCATGAACCCCTACAACTCCATCTGGACCGGCACGCACCCCACCGACGGCCCGCGCAACTTCCACGTCATCCTGCTCGACAACGGCCGCACCAACGTCCTCGCCGACGAGGTCGGCCGCCAGACCCTCCACTGCATCCGCTGCGCCGCCTGCATGAACGTCTGCCCCGTCTATCGCCAGACCGGCGGTCACGCCTATGGCAGCGTCTACGCCGGCCCCATCGGCGCCATCCTCACGCCCCAGCTCCTCAACCTCGAGAACGCGCAGTCACTCCCCTTCGCCAGCTCACTCTGCGGCGCCTGCTATGAGGTCTGCCCGGTCAAGATCAATATCCCCGAAGTCCTCGTGCATCTCCGCAGCCGCATCGTCACCAATAAATCCTCCGGCATGGCCCGCTTCAGCCCCGAGTCCCTCGGCCTTCAACTCGGCGCCTGGTCTTTCCGCAGTGAGCGCCGCCTGCGCCTCATGCAGCGCCTCGCCCGCATCGCCTCCTCCGTCCTCGCGCGCAAGGACGCACGTGGCGACTACTGGATCAACTGGCTCCCCGGCATGCTCGGCAACTGGACCAGGTCCCGCGACCTGCGCGCCATTCCGTCCCAGACCTTCCGCGACTGGTGGGAGAGTGAAGGCAAAAACGGCGTTAAAGCTCAACATAAGGGAGACGCGCAATGACGTCCATGCAGCCCAGCGAGCGCACCGCCGCCGCCCGCGCCGAGATGCTCCTTCGCATCCGCGCCGCTAAGAACTCGCAGTTCAGCATTCACCAAGCCGGCGTCGAGTGGCAGCAGATCCCTCGCCACTACGGCCACCCCGCACGTCCAGACGAAGAGATGCTCCAGCTCTTTGCCGACCGCCTCCGCGATTACGATGCGCAGGTCGAGCGCATCTCCGACACTGCCTTAACCGCAACCATCGTTCGTATCCTCGCCCAGCGCGGCCATCCGCGCATGCTCGCTCCCGCCGGCATCCCTCCTGAATTGCTCTCGCTCTATCCCTTCACCATCGATCAGAACGACCACACCGCAGCCGAGCTCGACCGCTTCGAAGGCGTGCTCACCACCGCCACCCTCGCCATCGCAGAGACAGGCACCATCGTCCTGCAGAACGTCCCCGGCCAGGGCCGCCGCGCCCTCACCCTTGTGCCCGACTTCCACCTCTGCCTTGTCAACACCAGCGACGTCGTGGACTCCGTGCCCGCCGCCTTCGCACGCCTTACCGCTACCGCTACGTTGCCCACCACCTTCGTCTCCGGCCCCTCCGCCACCGCGGACATCGAGATGACCCGCATTAAGGGCGTCCACGGTCCGCGCTTCCTCCACGTCCTGCTCATCGACTAAGTCCCTCACAATAAAGATCGCCCGGGCATCGCCGGACGATCTTTGCTGCTTGCTCGCCGCTCTAGAACGTGAACTTCGCCCACAACTGCATATGCCGGCTCATCGCCTCCACCGCGTTCTGACGGTTCATGTATGCAGGAGTGCCGATGTCCAGCAAGTTGAGGTCCAGCGGACCGGTATTGTCGTGGTTGGTAAAATTCTGCGCCTCCGCGCGAAAGACCAGGGTCCCCCGGTCAAAGTGGAACCATGTCGTCGGTACCGCCTTCTCCAGCGCAAGGTTCCAGTACTGCAGCCCGGGATTGAGGAAGCTGTTGCGCCCAACCTCCTGCGGCACATAGCCGTTCGTCACCGGAATCAGCCAGTGCTCCTGCGAAGGTGTCGTCGGGTTTCCGGTCACCACATCGTAGTACGTGCCCGGCTTGAACGGCGGTCCGAAGTAGGCCCCATCCGCCCCCGCCGTGTCATACGGCAGGCTCGGGTTGCCCACCAGCGGCCGGTCGTTCTGCGCGCTTCCATCACCGTTGCTGTCGATGCCGTTGAAGTTGAACGTCGTATAAGGCCCGGACAGCAGTTGCGTCGTGCCCGAAATGGTAAAGTGCCGCGTCAGCGCGCTCAGCACTGCATCCGCGGCCATGTCGCTGGCATGGAAGCCTGCCGGCGTCCATGCATACGCAAACGATGCGCTGTGCCGGTGGTCCCACACCGACGGGCCCCAGTCCGCGTGCAGGTCATTTGCCGCCAGATCTGCCGAGTACGCCGTCGGCGCCGCATATGTCGAAAATACCTCCGACGCATCATCCAGGTCCTTGCTGAACGTATAGTTCACCTCCAAGAACAGTCCATGCGAAAACTGCCGCGCCAGCTCCGTCTGCAATCCGTTGTAGTTGCTCGCCCCGCGGTTGCTGCGTATGTTGATCGCTCCCCGCGTCGGCCCCAGCCGCGCACCGTTTACAAAGTAGTTCAGCTCCTGGTTCGAGTACAGGTTCTCCCCGATGTCTCCGACGTAGTTCACCGTCGCCTTGATCGCCCACGGCAGCTCCCGCTGGATGCCGAAGTTGTACTGGTAGGTCACCGGGTTCATCAGGTTATTAGCCACGCTCTCTACCGCATCGGTTGACTTCAGTGTTGGCGTAATCGTCGCCAGCAGTCCGGTCGCATTTCCCAGCCCACGCCCTGTCGTCTGCGTCAGCAGGCCCGTCGGCGCATTCGGCGAAGTCTGCGCCGCGTTGATCGCAATGTTGGAAAAGTCGATGTCGTAGAACGAAGCAAACCCGCCATGGAATACCGTCTTGCCGTCCTTGAACCACCCGCCTCGCGGGTTCCACGCAAATCCGATGCGCGGCGAGAAGTTGTTCTTGTCGTTCTGCACCAGGACCACCGTGTTAATCGCCTGAAACGGATTATTGATGTCCACCGCCGGGTACGGAAGGCTGTTCTCGGGATTAGTAATGTAGTCGTAACGCAGTCCAAGGTTCAGCGTCAGCGATTGCGTCAGCTTCACATCGTCTTGTCCGAACAGGGCCATCTTCCAGTCATGCGGATCGATCCGTGTCGGTCCGAAGGTCTTCGTCGCCTGCCCCGAGGCGCCCAGGAAGTTGTCCAGGAAATTGTCCAGCGGCGACTGCCCTCCGCCCTTGGTGAAGGTCAGCTGGCCCAGGAACTCTTGCGCCACCAGCTCCCGCTCGATCTGCCGGCCCAGGTCCGCGCCTACGCGCACCGTATGCCGCCCATGCACCCATGTCGCCGTGTCTTGCAGCTGGTAAAGGTCTTCGCTGCGCCCCTGCGGTATGTTCTGCGAGATGCCCAGCCCCTGCAGTCCAAATCCCTGCCCACTGAACACCAGCGTGTAGGCGGAAGACAACGGATTGGCCAGCGTGTTCGGCGTCGGAGAAAACAGGAAGTTCACCCGCGTCTCCGACCCGCGCGCCTCATTCACCAGGTGGGAAGTAAAGACATGCGTCCACGTCCCCTGCCCGACCTCAGACGGTCCACCCACCTGGCCGTCAAATCCCGGCAATCCCGACGTATTGAGCTGCAGGTCTGGCGTTAGGTTCAGCCGGTCGTGCAGGTAACGGTAGCTGAAGTTGTCCTTCTCGCTCAGCGTATAGTCCGCGCGCAGCAGCCACTCCGTGTCCGGATTCTGCTCCGCCACCGGCGGCCGCTGGAACAGCGCTGTCTCTACGGTGCACCCGCCCGTGCATCCGGGCCGTGTGCCGATCTTGATCTGGTTCGCATACGGCTTGGTCTGTCCTGCGCTGAGATTTTTGAAAGTAGTCAGATAAGCGCCGCCGGAAAGATAGCTGTCCAGCAACGCTACCTGCGGTCCCCCGATCGTCGACAGCTGCGCATATCCCGCCGCATCCGGCAGCTCGATCGACCCCGAGGTTGCATTGCCATAGAACCGGCTCCACTCTGCTCCGCCAAAGACAAACAGCTTGTTCTTGAAGATCGGTCCGCCCGCCGTGAATCCCGGCTGCTGGATGTCATACCGTGCCTTGGGGTTCGTCATGTACGGCTTGCCCTGCCGCGTCACGCCGTCCAGCGAATCCAGTCCCGACCCCTCATACATCTCCCACGCGCTGCCATGAAAAGTATTGGTTCCGCTCTTGGTCACCAGGTTCACAATCGCGCCGCTTCCTCGCCCATACTCCGCCGAAGCCACGCTGGTCAGGACCGTCACCGTCTGGAACGCGTCCTCGATGATCGGTTGAAAGGCCTGGCCCGCGATGTCCACATCATTCACGTCCTCTCCGTCGATCATGTAGGTGTTATCGCGCGGCCGTTTCCCGTTCACCACGAGCGCCACGCCGTCGCCGGAAATGCCCGTATTCGCCAGGCCCAGGTTCGTGTCCACCACCATTACGCCGGGCAGTGTCGCCACCAGCTCGATCGGGTTCTGCGTGAACATCGGGACCTTCGTCATCTCCTGCGCGCTGATCGTCCCGGCGATCTCGCTGTTCTCCGTCTCCACACCGTTCGATCCTGCCTGCACCACCACCGTCTCCGTGACCCGTCCTACCTGCATCACCGCGTTGTAGCTCGTCACCACCGACGGCTGCACGTTCAGGCTGCGCACATCGGCCGAGCTGAACCCCGGCGCGCTGATATGGATCGCATATATCCCCGGGTTCAACGCATCCACCCGGAACGCGCCCCCGCTGCTGGTCGTAGTCGTGCGCCGTTCGCCGCTGTCCTGCCCGGTCACCGTCACGCTGGCCTGGGCAATAGCTGCGCCATTCTGGTCTCGCACTGTGCCGCTGATAATTCCTTTGCTCGTCTGCGCCCCCGCCGGCATCGCGCAAACCAACCCTATCGCCGCGGCGCACACAATGCGCCTCAGCCATAGGGGACAGCACCCAACCCGTTCGTCCCAAGGATTTCGCATAGATATGACGGCCCTCTCCTATCCATGGAGAACGAAAAGATAGCTAATGATACGCTTCACCAAAGCAAGCTGAATAGCCATCCACATACCCTGTGGAACTTCAGGCGTCTTCATCGCTCGCATACATAAATCACTGCAATATTATTTACACAGGCCCGGCCATCAAAAAATTGCGGCCGTTGCTGCCGTCCATTACCCGTTAGGGTCATAATAAGTTCGCTACTGGCAGGAAAGCCAATCCTCTCTGTGGGGGTATCCAGGACTACACCTGCGCGCAGCCTTCTCCATCCCTCGCCGCAACCCTCCAAACCCATATTTGCACTCCACATAACTCGGCCCGGTGGCACAATGGACTGCACAGGTTCCAGCACATCTACAGGAGTCCCGCATGTCCCGCATCATCCGTTCTGCCTTCCTGCTCGTTCTCTCTGCGCTCGCCTGCAACTTCGCTCACGCGCAGAACCCCCGCCAGCTCCAGCAGGCCATGCAAAGTCTCTCCCCCGACGCCCAGCAAGTCGTCACCCGCCTCGGCACCTTCGGCATGCTCCCCGCCGCCGCGTGGAAGTACCACACCGGCGACATCCCTCACGGCGAAGACCTCGACCTCAACGACTCCGCCTGGCAGACCACCGCCGGCCCGCGCACCGAAGTCCCCGAGGACGCCGTCTGGCTCCGCCGCGCCATCACCGTCCCCACCACCGGCTATGACCTCACCGGCGCGCGCATCTGGTTCCAGTTCTCCGTCGGCGGCAACCCGCCCGAGATCGTCTACTTCAACGGCCGCCGCGTCGCCCTCGGCGAAGACCTCGAGCCCATCATCCTCTTCGACAACGCCAAGCCCGGCGACAAGGTCCTCGTCGCCGTCAAGGTCCTCCACACCGCCAAGCCCAAGGCCCTCAACGGCGCGCGCCTGCGCATTGACTTCTCTCCTTCGCGCCCCAGCCCTGACGACCTCCGCAGCGAATTCCTCTCCGCCGCGCTCCTGTTACCCACCATGTCGCACAACGTCGTTGCTGACACCGCCACCCTCCAGTCCGCCATCCTCGCCATCGACCTCAAGGCCCTCGACGCCGGCAACTCCGCCGCCTTTGACGCTTCCCTCAACGCCGCGCGCACGAAGCTCGAATCCCTCCGCCCCGTCCTGCAGGCAGACACCCTCCACCTCACCGGCAACTCCCACATCGACGCCGCATGGCTCTGGCCCTGGACGGAGACCGTAGACGTAGTCCATCGCACCTTCGGCACCGCGCTACAGCTCATGCACGAATATCCCGACTACCACTACACCCAGTCCGCCGCCGCCTACAACGACTGGATGCTCCAGAAATATCCGGCCATCAACGACGAGATCAAGCAGCGCATCAAGGAAGGCCGCTGGGAGGTCGTCGGCGGCATGTGGGTCGAGCCCGACCTCAACATGCCCGACGGCGAAGCCACCGCACGCTCCATCCTCATCGGCAAGCGCTTCTTTCAGCAGCAGTACGGCGTCGACGTCCGCATCGGCTGGAACCCGGACTCCTTCGGCTACAACTGGCAGCTTCCCCAGATCTACAAAAAATCCGGCATCGACTACTTCGTCACCCAGAAGATGACCTGGTCGGACACCAACCAGCTCCCCTTCAAGCTCTTCTGGTGGCAGTCCCCCGACGGCAGCAAGGTCCTCACCTACTTCCCCCAGGGCTACGCCAATAACAACCTCTCGCCCTTCCGCCTCTCCACCGATCTCGCCCAGGCGCACCAGCGCGCCCCCGGCCTCACCTCCATGATGGATCTCTACGGCATCGGGGACCACGGCGGCGGTCCCACCCGCGCCATGCTCGACGAAGGCGTGCACTGGTCGGAGCCCGGCAAGGTCGTCCCCAAAATCGAGAACGGCACCGCCCAGTCCTTCTTCACCTACTCTGAGCAGCACCTCGCCCCCAGCTCCACCACTTGGAACTACGACTCCATCGCTAAGGGCTACACCTACCCCGCCGCCGTCGCCGGTGACATCTCCATCCCCACCTGGAACGACGAGATGTACCTCGAGTTCCACCGCGGCGTCTTCACCACCCAGGCCATGCACAAATACAACATGCGCACCAGCGAAGAAGAGGCCATCAACGCCGAGAAGTACGCCTCCCTTGCATGGCTCTCGGGCGACGCCTACCCCGGCAAGGAACTGACCGACGACTGGAAGAAGATCACCTTCAACGACTTCCACGATCTCGCCGCCGGCTCCGGCATCAACGTCATCTACAAGGACGCGCAGAAGGACTACGACGACGTCCGCTGGTCCACCAACGAGATAAGCCACACCGCGCTCAAGACCATCTCCGCCGGCATCGATACCCGCGTTCCGGTCAACTCCGCCTCCATCCTCGTCTTCAACCCGCTCGCCTGGATGCGCAGCGGCCTCGTTACCGTGGACGTGCAACTCCCCGTCAACTCGACCGCAGATACACTCACCGTCCTCGAAGGCCCCAACAACAAAGTCGTTCCTTTCACTCTCCTCAGCAAAGACGAAAAGACGCACAGCTACAAAATTCTCCTCCGCGCCGACAACGTCCCCTCCATGGGTTACAAGGTTCTGCACGCCACCGCCGTCTTGGAGAAACTCTCCGGCTCTGACCTGAAAGCCAGCGGCCTCACCATGGAGAACGCCAACCTCCGCGTTACCGTCGATCCCGCCACCGGCTGTATCACCAGCCTCTTCGACAAGAAGTCCAGCTTCGAAACCATCGCCAAAGGCGGCTGCGGCAACCAGCTCCAGACCTTCATCGACAAGCCCAAACAGTATGACGCCTGGAACATCGATCCCGGCGCCCTCGACCACAACACGCCCATCGACAAGGCCGACTCCGTCAAGCTTGTCGAGAACAACGAGCTCCGCGCCGTCATCCGCATTAACCGCACCTGGCAAGCCAGCAAATTCCAGCAGGATATCGTCCTCACCGCCGGCTCCGACTACGTCGATGTGGTGAATGATGTCGACTGGCGCGAGCAGCACGTCCTCCTAAAGGCAGCCTTCCCGCTCGCCGCCACCAGCGACAAGGCCACCTACGAGATCCCCTACGGCACCATCCAGCGTCCCACCACCCGCAACAATAGCTGGGAAAAGGCCCGCTTCGAAGTTCCCGCCCTGCGCTGGGCCGACCTCGGCGACAGCCAGCACGGCTTCTCTCTCATCAACGCAGCCAAGTACGGCTACGACGGCGAAGGCAACACCCTGCGCCTCTCGCTCCTCCGTTCACCCACCGATCCTGACCCCGTCGCCGATCAGGGCCCGCAGCACTTCACCTACGCCCTCTACCCCCACGCCGGCTCCTGGCAGCAGGCCCTCACCGAGCGCCACGGCTACGAGTACAACTACCCGCTGCAAGGCATGCAGGTCGAATCCCACACCGGCGCTCTGCCCGCGGAGCACTCCTTCCTCTCCGTCGCGCCGGAGAACGTCATCCTCACCGCCGTTAAGAAGGCGGAAGACTCAAATGCCCTCATCTTCCACGTCTATGAGTGGGCAGGCAAGCAGGCCGACCTCACCTTCACCGTCCCGCCCGGCGCCACCTCCGCCACCGAGACCAATCTCATGGAGAAGCCGCAAGGCCCGGCCCTCCCCGTCACCGCCAACAAGGTCACCGTCCCCATCCACCCCTTCGAGATCCTCGCCCTGCAAGTGAACTACAACCCAGCAACGAAGTAGTAAAACCGGGTGCCCCATGTCCCTCGCTATTGGAGACATGGGTTTTTCGTAAGGAGAATAGATGGCCCTCAACCGTTACCTCTTAAAAGGCACCGCTGTAGGCGCACTCGGCGGCCTGCTCTTCGGCTTTGATACCGCCGTCATCTCCGGCACTACCCAGGCCCTTACCGCGCTCTTCCACCTCACCCCCGGCCAGCTCGGCATCACCGTCTCCAGCGCCCTCGCCGGCACCGTCATCGGGGCCATCTTCGCCGGCATCCCAGGCGAAAAATACGGCAGTCGCGAAACCCTCCGCATCCTCGCCATCTTCTACATCCTCTCCGCCCTCGGCTGCGCCCTCGCGCCCAACTGGCCCACCCTCCTCTGCTTCCGCTTCCTCGGCGGACTCGGCATCGGCGGCTCCTCCGTCCTCGGCCCGGTCTATATCTCTGAACTCGCTCCGCCCCGCCTCCGCGGCCGCCTCGTCGGCACCTTCCAGATCAACATCGTCGTCGGCATACTCCTCGCCTACCTCTCCAACGCCCTGCTCGCCATGGCCTTCTTTGGTCCGGACCTCTGGCGCTGGCAGTTCGGCGTCGCTACCCTTCCCGCTGTCCTCTTCTTCGCGATGCTCTTCGGCATCCCCCAATCCGCTCGCTGGCTCGTCACCAGGGGCCGCATCGAAGAGGCCCGCACCGCCCTCAACCTCGTCGGAACTCCCAACGCCGAAGCCGAGCTGAAATCCATCACCGACAGCATTCACACCGAACATCTATCCAAATCCGAGCCTCTCTTCCAGGCCAAGTACAAGACGCCCATCTTCCTCGCCATCACCATCGGCATGTTCAACCAGCTCGCCGGCATCAACGCCGTCCTCTACTACCTCAATGACATCTTCGCCGCCGCCGGCTTCACCCAGCTCTCCGGCAACCTGCAGGCCGTCATCATCGGAGCGATGAACCTCGCCGCCACGCTCCTCGCCATGACTGTCATCGATAAGCTCGGCCGCAAGACCCTGCTCCTCTTCGGCTCCG
>Ga0206804_10076_pt1 | contig 28881 bp, 23 predicted proteins | sample Alteio_BWOrgCont_62_FD_152888 | JGI IMG/M metagenome (GOLD analysis project Ga0206804, IMG submission 152888) | Enriched cells from forest soil in Barre Woods Harvard Forest LTER site, Petersham, Massachusetts, United States -... | ecosystem: Environmental > Terrestrial > Soil > Temperate forest >... | reverse complement strand
ATTGGTGAAAAAGTAGCGGGCGCTTTGCGGGGCATTGGTCGGGGACTGGACATTAAAGGTGAACTTCAACGGGGACCAGCCGCTGCCGCCGATTTGAGCAAAAACAGCCAGAGGCAATGATAGGCAAATAATAAAACCTAAAAAGGCTGATCTGATTTTTGGCGGCATGGAATGGAAAATTTCCGCGTCTGCGACCAATCACTCCGCTTTACCCCTCCGTACCCACATCCGGATATCAGTGATATCAACATCCATCTGATGCGTCGGGTCATGCTTCTGCACATAGACACCATCCTTAAAATAAAAATCGCGCGCGTCTTTAGTCTTCTGCGTCCAAACCAATTCTTTATTGATCCACACTTTAAGATTCTGGTTATCTACGTCCTGGTCCACGTTCAATTGAAACCACTTACCGCCGAGATTCGCGGCCAGCTCACGTCCGCTATAATCATGCACCGAACCGCCGTCTTTACTGAACCAGAATAACATGAACGCCGTCGCGCCATATTCGCGTGATTGCGCGTTGCCGGTATGGATCTGGAAAATGCAGTAGCCGTTTTCGTTCGTCGGGGCCAGCTCCATCACCTGATATTGGATTTCACCACTTTTATAATCCGGCAAAAAACGTTGTTCGGTGCGCGGCTTGGTCTGGTTACCTACCTCAAAAGCCCCGTCAGTGTCAAAGGTCCGGCAATGATAAACACCGTCATGCACCCAGTAACGCGCATCTTTAGTTGCATTCGTCGGCCATTGCACATTGAACTTCACCGGCATGGGAGTCCAATTGGTTCCACCAATTTGAGCAAAGGCAGCTGTGGGGACTGACCAACAAACGAAAAATCCTAAAAGGATTGATTTAATACATTGCGTCATGGAATGAATTTTTTGGGGAAGCTCGATCTTATGAACCGGTTTCATCGTCAGTGATTATCAAGACCGTTGAATCTTTACTTAGTTGGCCGGTAAACTCCAGCTGCCGGACGGATTTCTGTCAGGCAGCCGATGAATTTCTCCGGCCTTTCATTATCACGGATAACGCAATTGGAAGAATACGTTCGGTGTTGAAGGATTGATGGTGATCGTTTCATTGGTGACCGAGGCGGAACCGGAGACCGGGAACCAACTGCCCGCAGCCGTCAAACCGACAGCATTCGTGTAAAGTTGCCAGCCGAGGTGATCGGAGGCCCACGAAAATTGCATGGTGCCATTGGCGGTCACGGCCTGGTAGTTTGCCGTGGCGACGTTGGTGTTCACTCCTCCGATCGAAATCACCGACAGGATGCCGGTAGCCGGATTCCAATTCCAGGCCAGGTTCCCGGATAATGCCGGCAGGTTAGTGGCGGTGAAAGTTCCAGTGTGATTCGCCGCCGTGAATAGCTTGAAGGTGTTGTTCAACACCGGGGTACCGGACAAAAGAGTCACATCAAGCGTTCCGCCATAGGCCAGGGTGCCGCCGACAGCCAACGTATCGTTGGTCGCATTATTGAGATCCAGTTTCATCAGATTCGTGCCGATGCCGCTGATCGTCACATTGGCTGAACAGGTCAGCAAACCGCTGGTTGTAGTTGTGCCCGGAGCGATGGTACCGGCGTCCAACACATTACCACCCACCGTACCGGTACCGGCCAGCGTAGTGTTGGCGATTACATTCACCCCATTGGTTCCCAGCGCGCCGCTGACCAGCAGCGTGCCGTTACTGACCGTAGTAACACCATTGTAAGTGTTGGTGGCGCTCAAAGTCAGGATACCGGAACCGGTCTTGACCAGGCCGCCATCTGCGGCAACGCCCAAAGTAGCATCGTGAACCAGCGGTGATGCGATGGTGATAGCATAGCCACCGTCGTTAATCATGGCCCCGCCGACTTTGACCGTCGTTGTCAGGATGCTGGGTGAAGCCGGCAGCGAAATGAAGCTCGTTGAATTGGTGCCGGCTTCCATCAGGCCACCGTTAAAGTTGATCGCTGCGGTCTGGCCGGTCGCAGCATTGCCCATGGTTTCACCATTCATGACCACGGTGCCGCCGTTCAGATTGAATGTGCCGGAAGCGTTGACAGAATCCGAACTGTTGCGCGTCATGTTCATGGTTTGCAGTTCCAGCAAGGCGTTGCTGGAAATATTCCAGGTGCCCTGGCCGCGAAACCCGACGTAGAAATCATTGTTTGTCGTCGCATTAAAAACTCCGCCGGCCAGATTCACCACCCCCGTCGAGTTATTGATGCTATTCGCCAGGATGATATACTCCGCTATGCTGGCGATCACCGTGCCGCCATTTTGATTGAAGATACCGGAACTGCCGGCGTCACCGATCATGAGATATTTCCCGTTAAGATCCAGCGTGCCGCTATTCATGTTGAAGACTCCGGTGGCTCCGACTGTGCCCAGATCAAGCGGAGCATTGTTCGCGTTTGTCAAAGCGATCTGGCCGCTGTTCATTGTGAACGTATTGGCGGTATTCGTGGTCGCTCCGACCGTGATCGCCCCGAAGCCGTTGGCGTTGGTGATCGTCAGCGAGGGCGCGTCCGTGCCCGTGCCGAAGGTAACACTGCCGTTGCCGACAATGGTCAGATTGGTGAGCGTCGAGGAGTTATTGCCCACCATTGACCAGTTATTCGTACCGCCGGTGACGGCGTTCAGGCTGACCGCCAGATTATAGGGTGAACCGGCAGCAGAAGATTGTAACGGAGCGGTCAGAATGCCATTCGTTCCCTGAAGTTGGAGCGTATATAAATTGCCGGACGTGTTGGTGATCCCGCCGTTGATCACCATTCCGGCCGTGCCCGCATTGAACAGAACATTGGTGCCGGAATTCAAACTAAGATTAACGCCCGCGTTGACCGTCTGCCGGCTGGCGGAACCATTGATCAGGTTACCGGCCAATGTAATAGGATTGCCGTTCAAAGTGAACGCACCGGCACCGGCGACGAAATTGATGGAAGAGGCTGTCTCGCTGGTGTCGTTGGTGTTATTAAGGCCGACCGTTCCGGTGAACACCAGCGGGTCGGTACCGGTAAGACCGCTGCCACTCCAGTTGGCGGCATCGCTCCAATTATTATTACTGGAATTGCCGCCGCCATTCCAAATGCCGGCGGGGAAGGTTGTGATGAGCAGATCAATGGAGTGATTGATCGTATTGTTGACCAGCTGACCGGTATATCCGGCCGGAAGCGTACCGAGATTGAGGTTATAAGTCCCCGTTGCACTGGTATATTTGATCAAAGGAAATTGAGTTGGTTCCAATGGCGGCAACGCTGTGATATTGATGGTGCTGGCAGTTCCGCCGTCACCCAGGTTCAAATTAGTCACCGTGATATTCGCGGTGCTGGCATTGACCACGGCCAGATTTAATACCGCGTTGCTGATACTAAGATAGTTGAAGTTATTGACCAGGGTGGCTCCAAGGTTAAATATGCCGACGCCCAGCGCATCATCTCCCACCCACAAGGCGTTAGTGCCGGAGAACGGAATAGAAAGTCCCGATATGTCAAACGTCGAACCATTATTGACGATGATCAGCGAGCTGTTGAAAACTGAACCGCTATTAGTCAACCCCAGGGTGCCCTGCGTATCATAGGTGATGCCGCTGTAGGTATTGGCCGCTGTCAGCAGGTTGGTACCGGGGCCCGCGTTACTCAAACCGAACCCGCTTCCGCCATCGGCAATGACTCCGTCATAAATCGCGGTAGTACCGGCTGTGGTGCCCAGCACGCAATTGGCTTCCAACAGAATCGGCGCGTCAACGTAGGCCACTTCATTGAGTCCTGATATATTCGTTATACTGCCGCCGTTCAATATGATGCCGCGCATAATGCTGCCGTGGCTGCTTTCATATAAGCCCAAAGAACCGCCATTATTCACCGTGGTGGTTCCCGCGCCGGTGATAGTACAAGCCAATTGAAATGCAAGCGAACTGTTCGTTTGAATGATAATGTTGCCGGGGGTGATATTGACGCTTACCAGCGCGATCAGATTGATATTACTCACCGTCAACGTATAACCGTTCAGATTAAGTTCGGGCGTACCATTGCGCATGTCCCAGCGATAGGGTCCACCAACTGTCGCATTTGCCGTCAGCGCGATATTCTGAAAAGCGTCTTCCTGGGTGTCATTGTAACTATTGATGATCGCACCATTACCACCCACGCCGTTGCCGGCGATGTTAAACAGCTTGGACGCGAAGTTAGCATTATTCGCCGTCGTGTTTCCACCCAGATCGAACGTACCGCCGTTGGTGATGGTCACCGCGCCGCCGGGAGCTGAGCCCAGCGCCGTATTGTCGGCGGCTTGCAGCGTGCCGTTCATGATCGTGGCCGACCAATTGCCGCTGCTGATGCCGGCATCATTGAGCACGACGGTGTTGGTGTTCAACTGATTGACGCTGCCGCTGCCGGCAATGGCATTGGCCACCGTCGTGAGCGTATCAGCACAATTGAAATTGAGCGCACCGTTAGCAGTGATCACACCGGACGGTAAAACCGCTCCGGTGTCATTGTTGCCCAACTGCATCGTTGCGCCTGCGCCAATGGTCGCGCCGCCGGTGATACTGCTGCTATTGTTATCAATGGTCACCTTGCCGCCGCTGATATTGATACCACCGCTGAAATTATCGCCGCTTTCCAGAAGCAGCAGACTTCCCGAACCCTTTTTGTTCAAAGTTAAACTCACTGAACCGTCGCCGAGCGAACTGCCGGTAAAGGTATAAGCCAGTGCATTATTACTCACCGTCAAACTACCCGGCGTTAATTTTTGCGTAAGATTAACCGTCGTTGTGCCGGCCGCCTGATCATTGAAAGTCACCAGGTCAAGTTGTGCAAAGGTTGCGGCACTGCCGTTGGCTGCCAGCCAATCCGGAGTATTCCCGACATCCCAGGTACTAGACGCCTGACCGGCAGCATTGGTACCGGTCCAGGTCAATACCGTCACCGGAGCCGGTCCGCTGATCAGCACCAGACTCACTAAACCACTCGCCGGGATGTTGGTGATATAACCGGCGAAACTCTGCCCTGCCGGCAAAGTACCCAGCCCGAAATTAAGAGATCCGTTTACGGTCGCGCTTTGAAGGATGGTAAAGGTCGCGGGATAACTCGTCACCAAAGGCAGGCTGGCTACATTAATAATATTGGTCGTGCCGCCCGCATTCAAAGTCGCCGCCAGGATATTCGTCGTCGCTGACAACCCGGAAACCACCAGCGTTGAGTTGGTGATACTCAAACTGGTTAAAGCCGTTCCCGCGCTCGCGCCCGACACGTCAAAAGTTGCACCATTGATGATCAGCGGGCTGCCGGCAATAGAACCTCCATTGGTCAAAGCCAGCGTGCCGGCATTGACAATCGTATTGCCCGAATAAGTGTTCGCGCCGTAGAGCAACAACGTGCCGGGGCCGGACAGAGTCAAACCATTACCGCTGCCGCTGATCATACCACCGATAGCCAATGTATTTGCGTTGATGATGATTGTATTATTAGCGGCGTTTGTTACGCCGCCGGTGCCGAAGTCCAGACTGCTGCTGCCGTTGAAAGTAAAGCTGCCGCCGAGGCTGTAGGCCAGGGCGTTGGTCGTCACCAGTTGAATGGTCGAACCGCTGGTATTATCAATCGTCCCGCCGTTGATGGAAATCAGCTTGCCGGCGGTAAACTGGCTGAAAGCGTCCAGACATTGTGCGGTCCCGAAATTCAAATTGCCGCTGGTCAGTGTGAATCCGCCCGAATAATTACCACCCTTGATGTAAGCCATGGGGGTCGTATACATCAGATTGATTGTCGCTCCGTTCAAGGTCAGCAAGGCCGACTCATTGGCTCCCATGTAAGTATTAAAAATGTTTGTACCGCCGCCGGTGAACGTGGCGCTTTCGCTGTTCATGTTAAATCCCCCGGAGCCGCCGCCGCCGGCCACCGATGTGCCTGAATTCCGGGTATCCGCCCAGATCAAAGTGGAACCCGGAACCACAGAAATCGTCAGACCGGAAGCGTCAAAATGATCATTACCGTCGGCAGCGGCGGTTCCACCCAGTTGAATGATGGAATTAGTGCAATTATCAACCACGCCATTAATCTTGCTGCCGCCGGAATAGTTTAAATTGATGGCGCAGATTCCGCCCGTAGCATCTGTCGCCGCATTGGTGAAGGTCATCTGGTCGCCGGAAACAAAACTTGCCGGAGTTCCCGTACCGCTGGCCGAAGTGTCCCAGTAGGCACCGGTCTCAGCAAAGATACCCGAGGGCGTGCCGAAGCCCGCCGTTGCGCCGTTGACGTCCAGGTAATCCGCCGTCCCGTTCGCTGCCCAGGCAGCCGGAACGAAACCTGCAAGCGCCAGAGTTAGTCCGAAAAAAACACGTACCCGCGAAATCCGAGTACGGGACGGGACGGGAAATTCATTACAAAATCTTTTCTGAACGGCAGTTTTCATGGTGATCCAATATAGGTTGTTTGATTTGAATAGAAATTACTTTACCGTCTGGATGGTTCCGTTTTGCACACCACACTGTTGAATGCCTTTTAACCTTTATTCCAAGGTGCGGCCGCAAAACACGAATTCATCCATTAAAAATCCCAACTGCCCGCGACCCGGGCATTATGCCAATAAATAATTTATTTCATCTGGCCAATACTCCGCAAAGCTCATAGTTACGAGATCCATGCTTTTCACGGATTTGCCGGCGTAAGCCAGTGCTGGGTGAGATAATTCTCATCATTCCCGCTCGCGGCCGGCACATAGCTCCCGCCATATTCGTAGACAGAAGATCCCGCCGTCACACTGGCCTTCGCGGCGGCGATGATTGCCGGATCAGTCCATTTTTTAGGCTCAGCATGCCCGTCTGCAAAACAAAAGGTGCCGACCTGACCGTGATAGATGGCAAATAAATCCGTAAAAGCAAACGAGCTGCCCACGACCGTGCCGGCCACGGTGACCACACTCACACTTCCCTCAAAAGTGCCGGCGTTATAGCCCCGGGAATCGCACTGCTCCACGAAAGTGAAACAATCGGAAGTCCGTTTGATGGAACTCAATTTCACATATCCCCCATTAGTCCCGCCGACATTTTCCGTCACCGCATAGCTGTCGTAAGCCCAGCCGACCGCGTTGCCGGTGCCGACGGGCAAATTAAACCGCACATCGCCGGGGCAATGATATACGCCCGGGTTGGGCGCATAGGAGGCAAGTAGATTATTTGTTCTCAGATCACCCTGCACATCCGCCAGAGCAAACGCCTGCGAAGTCCAGTCGGCCGGTGCCGCATTTTCCAGATACCAATAGCCGCCACCGCTTTTAAATCCAGCGGGAGGTGTGATATAAATCAGCTTATCGCTATTGTCGCCCGTGTACATCGTGAAGCATAACCCCAATTGCTTCTCGTTATTCAAGCAACTCGCCTCCGTTGCCTTGAGCTTGGCCTTGGCCAGCGCCGGCAGCAACATCGCCGCAAGGATAGCGATGATGGCGATGACCACCAGCAGCTCGATCAAGGTAAAACCGGCCCGTAAATAGCCGGCATCTTTTTTCAATGCCGGACCGCTAAAGTGGCGTGAATGCGTAGTAGTCATCTTTGGGTTTGTGAAAGCATTATGACAAAACCAAACCGGCTTGCCATTGAACATTCGTTCTATGGGTAGCGCGAATGTTCGGGATACGGAATATTTCTGACCACCGGATCAGCTGACCAGCAGAAAATGATGCACGACCGGATTGAGGATGTTATGAGAAAAAATGACAGTCAAAGGCAATGGCAATGCGGTCGAACAACCGGAGTCTGGAAACCGTTGTCAGCCTGATCGGATTCTGAATGATCGGTTTCAGGTCACCATTTCGAGCAATCCCTGAACCCGCTGCAAATCCTTCTGTGTCTGTTTGATCAGGATTGGAATATCATCCGCCTTCAATTGCAATAGAATCATCGCATCCGCATGTCTGGCCAGCAACTCTGATAGGTCAGCCTTTGGCTCGACCACTTGTTGCGCCAGGCTATTCGCGAGATTTATCATGGCCGCCAATCGTTGATAAGGTTCGGCAAGCTCAGGCGCATTGTGATGGTGCAGCGTCGCGACCGTAACATCTTCCGGCAAGCCCCAGCGGGACAACAGTCGTGCGCCGATGTGAGCGTGGCTGACTCCAAAAGCCGATTGTTCCGCCTCGGCGAAATTCGGACCAAAGGCTCCGGTCTGGCTGATGATGTCGGCGTACCTTGAATGTTCCACCGAGACCAGTACCAACTTGCCAATATCATGCAACAATCCCGCGGTGAAGGCGATGGCTTCGGTTTCTTTAAGATACCTGGCCAGAACAGCCGCCGCCACCGCAGTCACCACCGAATGACGCCAGAGCGTTCCCGTATCCAAAACACTTTTAGGTTTTCCGATGGCCATGGCGCGGGCACCGACCACTGAAGCCACCACGCAATACACTTCGTAGAAACCCAGGCGGGTGATGATCTCAAACATGTCCGCTGTTTCCATGCCTGCGCCGGCGGTCGCCTTGCCGCATCGTTTTAAGACTTCCAGCGTCAACGACGGATCAAGGCCGATCAGCTCGACAATCCGGTCAATGTCGCGATCCGGATCGTCAAAAAGACCGAGCAATTCAATGGCAATGGTCGGAGCCGGCGGCAAGTGTTGCACGAGATCAATGTAATGATCAGCGTTGTTAAATTTATTTATGGCCATTGTGTACGTAAGTGTGCGGATATTCAAACTCCTTACAGGTGCGCACTAAGCCAAAGAGATTTAGCGATGTCAATCGCAATGTAAAAACCAGCTTTATCCGCCGGCCCTCAAACAGCAATCCGTCAGCAAACAGGCTGATTCGGATCGGGTGGAAACGGCAGCCACGCCGTTCAACCATTTGCTCTTTAAAAATTTTCTTTATTTCGGACGCAATTGAGCTAAGGTCGAACGCAAGGAAAAGTCCGTCGCGTTCAATTCATGATCACGATGGATATGTAACAATGAAGCATTTGAAAAACAGGCTGAGAAGTCATGCCTATATCGCCCTGCTTTGTCTCATCGGACTGAGCGGAAATAGTCACGCCCTGGCCGGAGACGGTGCGCAATTGATTTCTGTTTCGATCACCAACGGTACATCAGTGATGCCGCGAACCGTGTTCACTCAGACCTGGACGATGAAAAATACGGGGACAACGACATGGTCGCCGACTTACAACGGTTACACCATGAACATTGTCGGCGAAGACAGTCTGGGAGCCGTGCCGCCCGTAGCTAAAACTTTTGCGTCGCACACTTTGTCCACCATCATCGGCAGCGGCGCATCTATCGCGCCGGGCGGACAGGCAACGTTCACGATGAATTTTATTACACCGGAAACATCGGGGGCGGTGACGGATATTTTCCAATTGAATAATTCCAGCAGTGTTTTTTTCGGGCCGACCAATGCGTTACAAGTCGTAGTGATGTCAGCCGGTTCAACTAATCAATACGACCGTGCCCGGGCAGTATCTTACGCAAATAATTATTCCGGCTACGTAAATAGTGATGGTTATTTTTGGACCAACGGTTCGAGCTACGGAACTTTCACTCCGCTCTCGATCGCCCCGTCCAGCGGCCTGGGCGATGATTGTGCGCATTTCGTTTCCTGTTGCATCGGCAGCGAACCGCACGTGCGCGGCGGCGGCCTGAAAATCGCCAGTCGCGTGCCACCGACTTACGGCGAACCGGGCGCGGCGCATCTGGTTGACACCACCTTGATCGCTCCGGGTTATGCCGTCGAAGTCTTTTCCCTGAATGACATGGAACCGGGCGATCTCATCGGCTGGAATTGGGAAGGCGACACCAATGTTGCTGACCTGGATCACGTCACGCTTTACCTCGGCAACGGCCTGCTGGCAGCGCATTCGGCATCCTGTCAGGATGTTTCGGCAGACTCATGGTATCAAGATTCGGAATCACTGGCGGTACGACATCTCATCCATATTATTGACGCACCGGCCATCACGTCATTCATGGCCGGAAAAAATCTGGTGCTTACCTGGGGAACAAATTGGACCGGTTATACTTTATATTCAGCCACCAATCTCGGCACCGGAGCGATCTGGACTAAATCAACAAAATCTCCGGTCGTCGTTGGCCAGCTCAACCGGATGACAAATTCAGTATCGCCGGGAGCCATATTTTATCGTCTGGCGATGCCGTGAAGCGATCAAGGCTTACTTAATTTCCAGGTGGTAAAACGACTAACTCCCGTGAAGTAAAATGAGCTACCGGCTTCTACTCTGCCGCCTGCCCTGCTAAAAGTAACTATTGCTATAGATCTGGACTTACTGCTAGACTGACTACTGTTATGCCAATTAAAACTGACTATCTCAAACAATATGTCTCGCTGCGCCAATCTTTGCTCGCCGAGAAATCCAAACTTGAAGCCCGCCTGAAATCGATCGATCAGGCACTGGGTGAAGCTTCCAAAGCTGTGGCGGCTGCCCCGTCCGCGGCTAAAGTTGCTGCACCGGCCAAAAAGAAACGCACGATGAGCGCCGCTGCCAAGGCCAAAATCGCCGCCGCTCAAAAAGCGCGCTGGGCGAAATTCCACGCTGCGAAAAAATCATCCAAGTAATCTGACGGTAAGTCAAAACGGCCGCATTACCTTTTGTAACGCGGCCGTTTTTATTTTTCAGAGTGTCTTTGTAGCGGCGGTCTGTGACCGCCGCTATGGCTTTATTTCAAACTATCGCCAGCGGCGGAAATTGACGACCAAGGATCGGCGCGCTTTTCGTCTTCAACCATTTTTCCAGAACTCCGGCATAGACGCTACGGAAATCCACGTTGTATTTGATATCGCCTTGATATAAATCCTGCGGCGCGAGACTCGGATAGCTTCCCTGCAAACCGGCTTTTACTTTATTGCCAACGATGAACATCGGCGCGGCCGCACCGTGATCCGTTCCACCGTTCGCATTTTCATTCACGCGCCGGCCGAATTCGCTGAAGGTCATCACGAGCACGCGCTGCATGTTGCCCTGCGCTTTCATGTCATCTACGAACGCCTTCATCGAATCGCCCAAATCCTGCAACAAACGTTGCTGCGAATTGACCTGATTCGTGTGCGTATCGTAACCGCCTTGTGACGCATAATAAACGCGCGTCGGTAAACCGCCGCCGATGAGTTTAGCGATCATCTTCAACGAACCACCCAGAACAGAGCCGGGATAAGTCGCCTGATTCTGCACGCGCGCGGCGATGCCGCGGATTTCATCGGAACTCATCTGCGCGTCGAGCGCGGTGCGGGTGATAAAATCCACAGCACGACCACCGGTCATGGGCATTCCCGCCGGCAAGGAAGCGATCGTGCCGCCGGAATTCGGACTATCGGTATGATCATCCATCACCATGCCTTCGCCGCCGTCCGGCAGCGAACCGGACATTTCCAGTTCGTTCAATTTTTTATAAGACTCTTCCGTCGCATTGCCGTTGGCGCGAAAACGGTAATCCTGCGGATTGCTGAAACAAATGCCCATCGGTTTTTTGGCAAAAAAAGCTTCGGGTAACTGGCCGCCGATCGTCACACCGACCGACGGATCGGCGCCGGCGCAATCATTGTCGAAATAGCGTCCGAGCCAGCCGTATTTTTCAATCCGGTCTTCATCGCTGGCGGTTTGCCAGATTTCCGTGGAACGGAAATGCGAACGGTTCGGATTCGGATAACCCACGCCCTGCACGACGGAAAGGTGTCCGGCATCGTAAAGATTTTTGAATCCGGTCATCGAACCGTGAAAACCAACCTGGTCGTTGATCTTCAAAACCTGATCGGCTTTCAAGCCGATTTTCGGGCGCGCTTTGTGATAAAAATCGCTGCTGTACGGCACAACGGTGTTGATGCCGTCATTGCCGCCGGCCATTTGCAACACGACAAGAATCGTCGAATCTTTGCCGGTCGCGATCTGGGTGGCGGAATCAGCCGCCTGACTTTGCAGCGCGGTGAAAGTGTCGGCCAGAAACGCCGGCACCGTCCACGAAAGTGCGCTGCCGAGAACGGTCGTCCGCAAAAAATCGCGGCGCGTTTGGAGTGTGATTTCTTTTTTCATAGTTGCCTCACGTTACCTGGTATTCCGGCGTCGACATCATCAACCGGATCGTGGTGCGGATGTCGTCGTCGCTCATTTTAGTTTTGGAATCAAGAAAAGCCTGCAATGTCTCTTGCTGTCCGGCGTTCAGTTTGCTCTGGAAAAGCCGGGTCTGGAGCGAAGAAACAATCACGTCTTTGTCGGAACGTTCATCCGGCGTCAGAATTTTTTCAATATTCACGCCGCCCAGACGGATACGCTGAAAGGCTTTTTCTAATTTTCCTCCGCCATGCCCGCCGGCTTTTTTGGCAAAGTCGGCGGCACTCAACGATGGCAGCGTGCCTTCGACCAGCGATTGCGCGTCGTTGTAACGCGTCAACAAAGTGTTGGTCGTGATCCAGGTGATGCCGCCGTCCCATCCTTTGACATTCGGCGGGGCAAAAATATCCTGCCCGAGCTGGCGCAACATCCCCCAACTCACCAGCGTCGGCGGCAGATCGCACTCCAGCATCCGCACGCTGCTGATAAGCCATTGCACGGGGCTTTTCACTTCGTTGCGGACGACATCGTCAGTGTAAAATTCACGGCTGCTGAACATCACGCGCAGGAACGGTTTAAAATCATTTCCGTTCGCGCGAAGATTTGCGGCCAGCGCCTCATTTAAATTTTCGTCGGGCATCGAACCGGCAAAATAATTCCAGATTTTGCCGGTGATAAATTTCGCCGCCTGCGGCTGCCGGACGATGGTGGCGATCACGTCATCGCCATCGAGGTCTCCCGTCCGGCCTAAAAAAGTTTTGTCGCCGTTATCGTGGAAGCGCGGACGGTAAATATAAGATTGAGTCTGCGGATCCAGCGACCAACCGGTCAACGCGCGCGCGCCTTCGGTGATATCGTGTTCGGTGTAATGCCCTTCACCGAGCGCAAACAGTTCCATCACTTCGCGCGCGAAATTTTCATTCGGATGCTCCGCGCGGCTTTGCGCCTGATCCAGCCAGACCAGCATCGCGGGGTCTTTACCGGCTTCGAGCAGCAGCATTTCCCAATTCGCCGTGGCGAGGCGGCGGAACAGTTCATTCTGCCGCCACATGTAATAAGGTTCACGGACTTTTTCTGAGCTGGTGGCAAAATGGCCATGCCAGAACAGCGTCATTTTTTCCTGAAATGGCCGCGGCCCGCGCGCCATGCGCTGTAACCACCAGCCGCGCAATTCCAGCAAACGTTGCTGGCGGGTTTTTTCCTGATCCTGCTGCGCCTGCCGCCGTGCTTCCGGTGTCGCCGCATTTTTGATGGCGTCACGATACTGCTGCTGCTCCTGCGGATTCGGGTGCGCCCAGTCCGGAGCGGGCGTCGAGTCATAAATACTTTCGTAATCGAGCAGATGAGAAATCGCCTTGTCCTGCCCGAGGTCGAACAGCTTTTGTATATCATCCGGCGAACCGCCGAAGCCGGCACGGTTCAACAAGTGTGCCGCCATCGCGTAATTCCACCGGTCTTTCTCCAACGGATTCAACATACAAAGCGTCAGACGTAAAAGGCTTTAACAAGGTTTCATTTGTTAAATAATCAAATTTAACCAGTGACCAATCATAGCATATTGCAAAGAAGTATTCCACGCTTGAAACTTCCCGGCTGAAACCGGAAACTCCGCCCATGTCGCTGCCCGCCGATTACCACATGCACACGCCGCTCTGCCGCCACGCCGCCGGCGAACCGGTAGACTACGCCCGCCACGCGGTGGAACTTGGCCTCACGGAAATCGGCTTCTCCGATCATTCGCCGATGCGGCAGGATGACTTTGACGAATGGCGCATGTATTTTTCGCAACTTGACGAATACGTCGCTAAAGTCCGGCTCGCGCAAAAAACGTTTCCGCAACTAACCATCCGCCTGGCGCTGGAAGTGGATTATCTACCCGGCCACGAAGGCTGGATCCGTGAATTGGCCGCGCGTCATCCGTGGGATTATTTCATCGGCAGCGTCCATTATATTTCTGATTCGTGGGACATTGATAATCCCGCTAAACTTTCTGAATGGAAAAAACGCGACGCGTTTGAAGTCTGGCAAAGTTACTTTGATCGCCTCACCCTCGCGGCGGAATCGAAATTGTTCGAGATCATCGGCCATGCGGATCTGCCAAAAAAATTCGGCATCCGCCCCGCGCAGGATTGTAAACCACTCTACGAAAAATTTCTGGCTGCTGCGGCAAAATCTAATTGCGCAATTGAACTTAACACCGCCGGGTTACGGAAAGATTGTAAGGAGATTTATCCCAGCCGCGAGTTACTACAAATCGCGTTTCAAAAAAATGTGCCGATCACTTTCGGCTCCGACGCTCACGCGCCCGGCGAAGTCGGCTTGAATTTTGCTGAAGCGATTCAACTCGCCCGCGATACCGGTTATCAAACATGGTTGAGTTTTCAACAACGTCAACGCACGGTGAATAAGTTTTGATTTTTGCGCGTAAAAATCGCCATGAAATTACCTGAATTCGCCGTTCGCCGCCCGGCACTCGCCATCGCTCTCGTTCTGGGACTGGTAACTTTCCTGCTCTATCTGCCGGTGGTGCGGAACGACTTTGTGAATTTCGATGACCAGGGTTACATCACCGATAACCCGCACGTTAATACCGGACTCTCACGGGCGAACATCGTCTGGGCTTTCACCAGCGGCGAACAGGCGAACTGGCATCCGCTGACATGGATTTCGCACATGGCCGACTGTCAATTCTTTGGCCTGAACCCCGGCGCGCACCATTTAATGGATGCACTGCTTCACGTCATCAACACCCTGCTCCTGTTTTTCCTGCTGAAACAAATGACCGGTAGAATCTGGCCATCGGCATTTGTCGCCGCACTTTTCGGCTGGCATCCGTTACACGTCGAATCCGTGGCGTGGGCATCGGAACGCAAAGATGTTTTAAGCACCTGCTTCTGGCTGTTGACCATGATGGCTTACACGAAATATGTGAAGCAGCCGCGCGTGTCCGTGTATCTGCTGGCGCTGTTTCTTTTCGCCTGTGCGCTCATGTCCAAGCCGATGGCGGTGACTTTACCGTTTGTACTGTTGCTGATGGATTTCTGGCCGCTGAATCGCTTGACGACGGAAAATTCTCCGATGGGGGAAACTATCGGTGGAAGAATACGCCGGGGAACTTTTTTGGTTTTTGAAAAAGCACCGTTTTTTGCCCTGGCGCTGGCGGATTGTTGCGTCACTTTTCTGGTGCAACGCAATGGCGGAGCGGTGATGTCCGCCAACGCCCTGCCCTTTTCTTACCGGTTAGGCAACGCGCTGTGGTCTTATCTACGTTACGTTTCAAGCACTCTTTGCCCGACGGATTTATCAGTGATCTATCCTTACAAAGTGCATCTGCCGGTGGATCTGGTCAGTGTCTCCATCGCCTTGCTGGTGATCTGGACCGGCCTGTTTTTTCTGTGGCGGAAAAAATTCCCGTATCTGCTCATCGGCTGGCTATGGTTTCTCGGTACGCTCGTACCAACCATCGGACTGGTACAGGTCGGTAGTCAGTCTATGGCCGACCGCTACATGTATATTCCTGGCATCGGCTTGTTCATTTTAATCGTCTGGGGCGTAGCCGACGTGATCCGTTTTCATCCACAATCGCGCAGGATATTTGTGTCCGTCGGCGTCACCGCACTGGCCGTGTGTCTGGCAGCAACTTCGTGGCAGATCAGTTATTGGCGCAATTCAATTTCGCTGTTTACGCACGCGATCAAAGCCACCGGTGATAATTCCATAGCCTATTATTGCCTCGGCCTCGGCTACGAAAAAGCCGGCGACAAACCGGATGCTTTGACGCTGTACGCCAAATCCGTCGAACTGGAGCAGAATTACTGGCTTGCGCAATTAAGCCTGGGCCGATTGCTGCTGGAAAAAGGTGATGACGCGGAAGCGATGGAGCATTTCAGCCGCGCGCAGCAACTGGCGGGAAAAGACGAGATATTAGAATCCGGTCTAGGTCGCGCATTTTACAATGCGGGCAAAACCAGGGAAGCCGTCGCGCATCTGCAAACCGCCATGCAATTGGAACCCGGCAATCCACAGAACCATTACTTCTTCGGCGTGGCCTTGAAAAAAGCGGCGGATATCACGAATGCCATCGCCGAATTTGACACCGCGCTCCGGCTGCAGCCGGATTATCCTGAAGCCCGTTACAGTCTGGCCGAAACCTTGCTCATCGCCGGACAGACCAACGCTGCACTCGGGCAATATGAAACTGAAGTGAAGCTGCACCCGGACAATCCGGAAGCACACTACAATCTCGGCCTGGCTTATCTGGACAACCGTCAGTTCGCTGCCGCCGAAAGTGAATTCAATAAAAACCTGCAACTCACACCCGACGAACTCAAAGCGCATTATCAATTGGCTGAAACTTTTGCCGCTGAAAAAAAATATCCGGACGCTGCGGCCCAATATCGAGCGGCTCTGCGTTTGCTGCCGGATTTTCCGGACGCGCTCAATCGTCTTGCGTGGCTGCTGGCCACCTGCCCGGACTCGCAAGTCCGTTCCGGTAGCGAAGCCGTTCAACTGGCCGGACGTGCCTGCACTTTGACCGGTAACACCAACCAGGATTTTCTCACAACGCTTTCGGCGGCTTACGCGGAGGCCGGACAATTTTCCAATGCGGTGATCACCATTCAAAAAGTGCAAACGCCCGTCGCCGGAAATACCATGCAGGCTGGAAAAATGTTGAAGCTTTATCAGGCCGGACAACCGTTCCACGATTCAAACTGAACCCAGATGCGAGAATGGCCCGGCGAAAATAAGTTTCATTTTTCGCTTGCCGGAAACTCCAGTTAAAGAAAGATTAGCAGTCGCAATCAATTTAATCCTTAAGGAGCATTTAACCATGAATTCAATTTTTCACTGCCAAATTTCCCGCACCGCCAAAATTATCACTTCTGCCAGCGTCGTTTTCCTCGGCCTGTTCACCGCGCTGGCACAGGATAAAGTCGTCATCCGCGGCTCCAACACCATCGGCGAAGAACTGGCGCCGCAACTGATCACGGCTTACCAGAAAGACCACAAAGACGCGACCTTCGACGTAGAATTCAAAGGCACCGACTACGGGCTGGGTGCTTTGATGGGGAATTTCTGCGACATCGCTGCGGCCTCCAAACCGGTCGGCAAAGAACAGGAGGAGATCGCGCAGATCCGTAATTTTCATTTCAAAGAATACGTCATCGGTGCTTACGCCGTGAGCCTGGTTGTCAACGCCGCCAATCCGGTCAGTAACCTCACCAGCAATCAGGTACAGGCGCTCTTCACGGGCACGACTCAAAACTGGAAAGATGCCGGCGGACCGGACGCGCCGGTTCACCTGTTCGGACGCGATCCGGTTTCCGGCACGCACCTCGGCTTTAAAGAACTGGCGATGGCGAATCAATTTTACGGCACGAACATCCAGTATTTTACGAATTATTTAGACATCGCCGCCGCTGTAGCTAAAGACCCGAACGGAATCGGTTACATCGGTCTGGCCATCACGCCGCCCGCCGGAACTAAAATTGTGAACATTGACGGCATCGCCCCTTCCGCAACTTCGATAAACGCTAAAACCTATCCGTACTTCCGTACTTTGCGGTTTTATACGGATGCGGATAAGGAAGCGGCCGGCGCGGTGGATTTCATCAATTTCACGCTCTCGCCGCCAGGCCAGGCGATTCTCACGCAGATGGGTTATGCTCCGAAACCGTAAATTCCATAACCGGGTGAGGTGAATTAATACCGGCACGTCTTGTCAGCACAAATTATCCGCCTCAATACCAGTTTACAAAAAGCATTTGATGATCGCCGCCGCTATGCCGTCCGATGCGCTCAAGTTTCGGGCCGAGCCAAATGACGGTTGGTTGACAATTGAGTGTGCATTGAATCCGATGTGTACCTGTAGCCAGTTCAACCACCTGATTGGTCAACTTCATGCCATCTAGAATTCCTGTAACTTTCCCGGCGATTTCAGGGGCGAAAGCTCCCGCAATACCGGCCGGATAAGTTCCTGTCAGGTCTGATCCTTCCAAAGTAGCGATCCGGTAACGTCCGGGATGATAAATTTCAAAGGCGCCGCCGCCGGCTGGAAGTACCTTGCCCAGAACCAAAAAATCGTCCGCGATAGAAACATAACGGTCACGAATAAATTCATGATCCCGCTCCGGTAACCAATCGGTGCGGTAACTGGGAATGATCACCACCGCCGGTCGGTCGGCCAGCATCTTACTTACCGACGGCCAGACGCCGCTTGTAAAATTGCGAATATTAAAGCTGTGGAGAAACCAGTTGAAATTAATAGCAGATCTGGTGGGAACCATTCCAATCCCGTCATAAACGGGATCTTTTACGGGATCAGTCAGGGCTTCGGCCAGTTGCATGATTTCTTCCTGACGTTGACTGGTCCAATTCAGATGTCTGTAGGTTGCCACACCAAACGGCACCAAATGGCCGAAAATAAAAATGCTGATGAACAATGGACACCAGACGGGACTGGTCCATGAATCTTTCAGGAATAAGACGACATATCGAAAGACGAATAAAAAAATGAACGGAACCAGATTCAATAAATTATAGGCGAAAGGTGTGGGATTTATCATCAGGGCTGCGAAGGCAATAGCCAGGAGAAATGTTTCCGGAAACCAGCCATTCCAGGTGAATGCCGCTTTTCTGCGCCGGACCAAATCCATGGTCATTGTAATTAAGCCGGCGAACAACAGGGCCAGGAGCAGAGGCGTTTGGGTCAACAGCCGTTCCAGGGTGGCCCACGGCGTGAACCGGTTGCTACCGGAGGCGTCTGTAAACACTCGAGATGCATCTGACAAATAAAGTTGCCATAAGCCGGCCATTCCATAAGTCAGGCGGAACAATAAAAACATTCCCGTTGCGCCAAACACCCAGGCCAAAACCAATTTCCAGCGGGGCGCGCGGTCAATGGGCGGAAAAAATAAAATCAAAAACGACAATGGCAGGGTATAAACAAATGCTTTAAAGGCGACAAACTGCAACGCAACAGTGATGGTTCCGGCAATAAAACAGGATTGTAATTTTGCGGGGGCATTCCGAGCCGCGCACCAAAATAACAGCAATCCTGTCAAAAGGATATTGTCGCCCCGGATCTCAAATCCATAATCCCAAAGTGGAGCCAAACTGATTGCTCCCATCAAGGCGATTGGAAACCGTCTTGAGAATAATCGCTCACCGGTGGCCAGGGCGATGAGCAGAAGATTCAGCCAGAAAATGAGCACCATGAAACAACGCGCAGATGCAAAAATGTTAACTGATTGAGCTATCCCGTGAGTCAGCCATGCCAGAACAAGCGAGAGAGGCGATACAAATGAAAAGTAATTACCCGTCTGGCCGGCCGCCAAAATTCTGGCGATAAAAATGTTTTCGCACTCATCCACCTGATAAATGCGGCTCGCGGCCAGATAAAGGGAAAATTTGAAAAGAAAACATCCCGCCGCCAGCACAATTCCCCAAATGAGAACAAAACTAAGATTGCGTTTCATCGCCGGTTAAATGGTTTGTTTGTGGAAATCCAAAACGGCTTCAATGACTTGATCTTGATCCGCCCGTTCAAGGCTGTTGTAAAATGGAAGTCGCAGCAGCCGGTCGCTTTTATCTTCGGATACCGGACAATTTGCAATTTGTCCGCTGAATCGCTTGCCCATGGGAGAAAGGTGAAGCGGAACATAATGAAACACACTAAGAATGCCGCGAGATTTAAGAAATGAAATACACGCCTGCCGTTGCTGAAATGATGGCATCATCAGATAATACATATGGAAAGCCTGCTCGCAATACGCAGGTACAATGGGGCATCCAGTGCCATACTTCTGAAGCTGGTCACGCAGATGCTGATCGTAATATTCCCAAATACCCCGCCGTTGTGCCTGGATGGTTTGCCAGGCTTCCAATTGGGCATAGAGAAAAGCCGCCAGGACATCGCTCATCACATAACTTGAACCAAGGTCTACCCAGGAATATTTATCCACCTGCCCGCGAAAAAACCGGCTGCGATTTGTCCCCTTTTCACGGATAATTTCAGCCCGCTCAATCAAACGCGCATCATTGATGAGCAGAGCGCCGCCTTCGCCGCAGGTGATATTCTTGGTTTCGTGAAAACTTTGAGCCGCCAGGCAGCCGAAGGTACCCAGCCCACGGCCCTTAAATTTACCAAACAACCCGTGCGCGTTGTCTTCCACCACGCACAAGCCGTGCCGGAGAGCAATCTCGCCGATCACATCCATTTCACAACCTACGCCGGCATAATGAACCGGGACAATGACTTTGGTTCGCGAAGAGATGAGACCCTCCAGTTTCTGTTCATCCAAATTCAGCGTATCGGGACGGATGTCGGCAAAGACAATTTTTGCTCCGCGCAAGGCAAAGGCGTTTGCCGTAGAAACAAAAGTAAATGAAGGGACGATCACCTCATCACCCGGTTTTATCTCAAGCAGCAGAGCGCACATCTCCAGCGCATGCGTGCATGAAGTGGTGACCATTGCTTTTTGTACGCCCACCACTTGTTCCAATAGCGCATGACATTTCTTAGAGAAAGTTTGATCGCCTGCAATCTGACCAATGGTGATTGTCTGGAAAATGTATTCCAATTCACGCCCGCGGAGCGAGGAGCTGTTGAAGGGGATTTTCATGATGCAACATCTCCGTGAAATTTGTTCAATAATTCCATGCGATGATTTATAGCTGGATTACTACTTCCTGGCGGTAAAAAAAAATTAGGGTCATTGGTTGCGGTGTTTGGCGCGGGCGGCGCTCCGGGGTCGGCGGAGCAGCGAACAAGCAAATCATCCGGCCATTCCGGTATTTCTTTAACGCCGGCAAACCGCTGATCTGGTCGTAGTGTTCATGGGTGAACGCCATACTCACGCCGGAGGTTTTAATCTGGCCAGTGAACCGGGAATCAACTCCCTTTCCGTGATCAACCATGAGACGATTCGGATGACCGGACCGGGTGAGGAGATAAGTATTCGATCTGTATGGCGGATTAACCGTCCGGTTCACCTGCAACGCTGATCGCCAGGTCATGGATACACCTTCCGCAACACGGCGAAAGTGGCATTGACACGAAAACCCAGACTGCCAATTTCGAGGTTGAACACGGGATAATTAATCGCCGAGATATGCGTGACTGCCCGGCGAAATCCGTCCCGGCGCATCTGGTTAAAGCAGAAATATGACGCGATGACGCCCAGCCCCAGGTTTTTGAACTCCGGATGCACACCGCCCAACAACAACAGGGCTTCGCCGGGAGCGGTTACGCGATGGGTACGGAAGTTCAAGGTCTGCTTTGAAGCGGGATCGTACAATCGCCACACCGCTTCACCCGGTGTTGAAAAGGACTTCTCCACATAGCGCCGGTATCGGATTCCGGAAATACCCGGCGGAATCGCGGGATCCATCGTAAAACGGTCATGCACAACCGTGTTGGCAGCGATGTCCAAGACCTCGTCCAACACTTCCCTCGTCATCACCTGCTGATACTCATACGGATAGCGGCTCACATCGTAGTCTTGCGAAAAACGGATGCTGGAGCGGATTTGACATTCGATGAATTGAAAACCGTGCCGTTCCAACTGATGAATTATGGCCAGATGTTCCAGCGGGACCCGGCAGTAAACATACGCTGGCTGGAACTCTTGCGTAAAGCCAATCTCCTCGGCTGCCAGGTCGTCCGCAGGAGTCAAGTCGCTTATCGCGAGCACATTGCGGCCCAAGACTGCCGAATCCACCATGATCCGCTCAACTTTCATGATCGTTTCAAAGTGCTACCATATTCTGAGCCATGAATGTCCGGTCCGCCGCCGCCGCGCGAAAGGGGTGCTCGATGAAATAGTCAGGATTCTTGTGCAGCAATTCCAAATACACTGCCCGCGCCTCCGCTTCCCCGATGCACGCAACGAAATTATCTCCCAGCGGAGCCACGCGCAGGAGTCCACGATCCACCAGCAATTGTTCGTAAATATAGCTGGCCGCGTTTGGTTTCACGTTGTGGTAGCGGACGAAGAGCCGGTAGGTGTCTTCGTAGGTTTTTCCCGCATGCGTGATTTTCCCCGTGAACTCCCGGTCATACCGGTACGGAACACCGGCTTTCCATTCCAAATGGTGCATGTAAGTGAAACAATCACCTAGCTTCACACCTAAAAATAGAAACTTGACCCCGGTTCGCCGGCTCAATTTATCGAAGGTTGAATTCATTCCGACGGAGTCGTGTCCCAGATTTTTCGCCAAATCATGGTCGTCGCCCACTACCGCCACCGACATCAGAGGATCCACAGAGCGGATGGCTTCCGGCTGGCGGCGAATGAATTCATTTAGCATTCCCATCCGGCTCCTGGAGCGTATTGAATCGTATTCCTCGCCGTTACAGAAACTGAAGGTGAATGTAGGCACGCATAAAGTCGGCACTTTGAGACTGCCTACGGCTTGGTAAATCGTGTTGAGAAGGTCATCGCGTTTCAATTCGGGGTTCGGCAGACCAAACGAAAGCCCGGTGTGCATATAAAGAACCTGACTGTCGTTCGCTTCAACTTGCTCGAGCGCGGCCCGGATTTCATCAGCGGTTACCGGGTTTCCACGCTTGGTTTTAAAAATGGGTAGTTGAGACATGCCAGTTTCTTTCACTTATGAGACAAGTTGATGGTTCGCCCGCCATCCACGACAAATTGCTGTCCGGTAATCCAGCTCGCGTTTTTAGACAATAGAAATTCCACCGCTGCCGCAATATCGCCGGGCTGGCCAATGCCAAGTGGATAGTCCTGCCGAAGCCGCTCCGCCAGTGCCGGTTCCGCCAGTACCGGTTCCGCCATCGGTGTCCGTACCGCGCCGGGCAGCACCGAGTTGACTCGCACATCAGGAGCCAGTTCGACCGCAAGCGCTCGAACCATGCCGTCCAGCGCGGCTTTGGACGCACAGTAGAGGCTATGTCCCCGCGCTCCAAACTGGCTCCAGACAGACGAAATGACCACCACGCTGCCAAGCTGACCGGGGTTGGCGCGTTTTTTCAGGAGCGTGGCAATGATTTGTTGAGCCGCGACATAATTAACATTCAGGCTTTCAAGTACGGCCTCCAGGCTGGCCGATCGCGCCGGCAAAACATGCACTGTGCCGGCACAATGCACAAAGCCGTCCACTGCCAGTCCCTGTGCCGCCAACAATGCAGTCAATGACGGAGCCACTTCTGCCGCCAGTCGCAAGTCATGAGACCAGAGCAGGTGCTCTTCCGGCCGCAGACAGGCAGCGCGCGTTTCTTCCAAACGTGCATGGTCACGTCCGTGAAGGATAAGTCGGCGCGAGCCTGACAGTCGTTGAGCAATGGCCCGGCCGATGCCGGACGAGGCACCGGTCACGAGCGTGCAAGGAGAATGAGGACTCATGGAAAAGGCGTAGCCATCAATTACTTGCCGGTCTCATGCTTTTTCTTTGCTTCGACAAGTTTCCAGAGGTCGGCCACCGTGTGGATGCCTTTCAAATCTGTGGCGGCTGCGTTCACCCCGTATTTGGAATCCAGCATGGCGATGGTCGAGAGAACAGACAATGAATCCCATACTTCAAAATCCGTCAGGACATCAGTTTCCTTTACTTGAGCCACATCTAAAATGACGGCCATTTGTTCACAGAATTCATTCATAGAATTTGTTAAGGATAATCAATTATTTCGCAAAAACCAAGTCCGCCCAATGGCATTAGCATGGAACTCCAGGTCAGCCCCACACCGAAGCCGGCGAAACATACGCGATACCGTTCCTGCGTCAGGCGGGAACCCAGGTTGAAGGCAGTGACCAGCGGAATGGTCACGCCGCTACTGTTGCCAAAGTGCTCCACCACGTTCATCGGCATCTTCGCATAGGGAACTTTCAACTTATCCGCCAGCTTCTGGAGCATGAATCGGTTGGGTTGATGGCAAAGAAAATAATCCACGGAGTCCATGGTCACGCCGGAAAAGGCTAGGAGACTTTCAATCAGTGGCGGCACTTCCACCTGGACAAAATTGAAGACTGCAGAGCCGTCCATGCGCAAATGATCCTTGGCGCGGAGGTTATTATCACCCGCATCTTCAAGGACTGCGGTTGCCGGAGTGCTTGGCATCCGAAAACCACCGGCGGGAATCATCAGTGCCTCGTTGCGTGTGCCGTCCATCTTGAGGTTAGCCTGGATGCGCGTATCCACTACGTCCCGCTCGATAACAGTGATGGCAGCAGCATCCCCGATAAGCGGATAACTGTTGCGATCCTTAGACGAAGTCTTGCGGCTCATCACGTCGGCATTGATCAGCACTACTTTGCGAACGTCTGCCTGTTCCAGCAGGAGAAACGCCTGGATCAAGCCGACGACGAAGCCGGCACAGCCCTGATTTATATCCATGCAAAGCAAGTCGTGTTTCAGGTTCAACCGCCCCTGGATGATGTTACTGGTGGGCGGCATGAAGTGGTCCGGCGACTGGGTGACTAAGATCAACGCATCGAAATCATCACGCCCTAGCTGGCCGCGATCAAACAAATATTGCAAGCCGGCCACCGCCAGATCGGATACGCAAACTCCCGGCTCAACCAGCCGATGCTTGTCGTAACCCATTACCTCCATAAGTTTCCGTGAGCGCGACTCAGGAAAGTTAAAGTTCCGCATGTCTTCCAGAAAGGAATGCTCTTTGACCGGCAGGATACCGAGAATTCCGGATATGCGTTTACCCTGGAAAGTGAAATTCATGTGACTTCCACACCGTATTTTTTGAGGAGCCGGGCGATAGTGGCAAGATTCTTAAAGTGCTCCGGGGTAATATCCACACCTTCAATTGAAATACTGTAAGTTTTGTCAAGCGTGGCTACCAGAGTAATCATGTCAAATGAATCTAACATGCCGTCGGCCAGAAAGTCCGTAGAGACAGTGAAATCAAATTCAGGCCGGATACTCTTAAGTATTTCCACGAGCACGTTCATGGGCGTATTTTGTCATTTGCAAGCACATAGTCAACCAGTCCTTCCGGCACGAAACTGTAATGCTCATATTTGCGGATAGCATCGGTGTTAGCGGCAACTACCCAGAGGAGAAACCGCCGGACCGCCGGGTGCTCGGCGAAATACCTGTGCATGAGACATGCTCCCAATCCTTGCGCTCTGAACCCGGGGACGATCAGCCAATAGCGGAGGATGGATGTAATTCCCTGCGTTTCAAAGTAAAGCAAACCAGCCAGCATACCGGCGTCATGCACGACTCGAATCTGTCCCGCCGCAACCGCCGTCTCGATTTCGTAAAGCGTTGGAATTTGCTCGGCACGGGAATCAAACGAGCGGAGCAGCAAGTCCAGGATTGAGTGACTATCGGCCTGACTGGCAACGACCACGCGCGAATCGAGATCCGTTTTCAGCAGTGGTGTCTCTGTGACCACCGTACGTGCCATGCGGAACAGGTGGTTATAGATCCGGAATCCAGCGGGTTCAAACCAGGCCGTCATTTCGGCCAGAGCCGGTTTTTTCCCGATGAGATCGAGAACCACCGGCTCGTTTTTCAGCATCGTATGCGCGGCAACAGCCTGTTGCAAAACCGTTGGATTGGCGGCGCAAAAATAGAGATGCCAGAAGTCACGGTCTTTCCGGAAAAAAAATGCCATACCGTCATGCTGATCGCAAAATAATACACCATGGGTGATCCAGCTTTGGAGTTTTTGGGGCGAGGGGAAAAAGTTGGAGCAATATCCTGTGGAACCCGTCCTGGCCCGATTGACGGCATCGCCAACTTCGCTGTTGATTTTGACCTGGCGCATCAGAATCAGGTTACCCGCGCCAACAGGTTCTGGCGGTCAATTTTCCCGTTGGGGTTTCTCGGTAACTGTTCCAAATGATGAAACTCCGTCGGGAACATGTATTTCGGGATGAATGTTCCCAACCGCTCACGAATGGCAGCCGGCGACAATTTCTGATCCGACTCGAAGAACAGGGTGATCTCCTTCCTTTCTTTTTGATAGACGACGCAGGCGTTTCGAATGCCATCCACCTGGAGTACCGCATGCTCAATCTCTCCCATTTCAATCCGGTAACCCAGGTGTTTGATCTGAAAATCTTTCCGCCCGACAAACATGATTTCGTTGCGGGAGTTGCGATACACAAGGTCACCGGTGCGATAGATCAACTCGGGATAGTGGGGGTTGAGCGGGTTTTGCACGAACGTCTGCGCGGTACGCTCCGGGTTATTCCAATAGCCCATTGCGAGCGAACTGCCGCGCACGCACAATTCGCCGGATTCGTCCTGCTGGACGGGTTGATTTTGATCGTTCAGGATGAGAATGTCCGTGTTGCGGCAGGGAAAGCCAATCGGCAGTTTTTCATCATCCGCCATCTTGCGATCCACGACAAAGTAAGTGCAGTCCACGCTGATCTCAATCGGACCGTAGAGATTTACAAACAGCGCGTCCGGCAAGTGGTGACGCCAGTAATTTAGATGCCTGGTTGAAAAAACTTCCCCGGCAAAGAAAATTTTCCGGAGTGCCGTCAGTTTCCATTTTGCCAGCAAATCCTGGTTGGCAATGTTCACCATGATCGTCGGCACCCAGAAAATGAAGCTGATGGCTTGATTTGCAATGAAATCCAGCAACTTAGTGGGGAAAGCGGCACACTGATCGGGGATGATGACCAGCGTCGCCCCTTTGGCCAGGCAGAGATACAATTCCAGCGTGTAAATATCGAAGTAGAATGGCGAAAGGCTGCCGATGACTTCGCTGCCGTCCAGTTTCAAGCGTTGGAACACCCAGTCCATAAAATCAATCGTGCTCCGGTGATTTATAGCAACACCTTTGGGAATGCCGGTCGAACCGGAAGTGTGGATGATGCACAGCAGATCGGTGTCTATCACTCTATCCAGGCACGCTGTCCATGCGTCATTGACGTAAACCGATTCCGGCGTCATGGCTTCGTCCAACAACAACAATTGACTTTCAGACACCCCCAACCCGCGCAACGTGGCGGACGACGCGGACGAGGTGATGATGAGGCTGGCTCCTAAATTTTGAAGAATGGCTTTAAGCCGTTCCGGCGGCGACTTGAGGTCAAGGTTGGCGTAACCATTGCCACTGTAGAGAATGCCCAGATCCGCGATGATGGTGGTGACACCTTTGGGCAGGAAGACGGCAATGGGGCGATTAATCGTGACGGTGCGCCGGAGAATCAACGCGGCGCAGTTTTTGGCAAAGCGCTCCAGTTCCGCAAACGTGTAGCGGTGGTCGTGATCCACCACGGCGACCTTGTCAGGGCATTTCGCAAGGGCACCTTGCTCGAAGTATTCCAGTACGTTAATTTGCATTTTGGTCAGCGGGCAGACAGGCGATCCATTTTTGCCTCCACATTAAGGGCTTGTTCTACGCAATACAACGGCCGCCCCTTCACCTCGTCAAAAACTTTACCGAGGTAAAGACCGAGAATCCCAAGATTGGCAAAACCAAGGCCGCCAAGGAAACACACTAACACCACCAACGTGGTCCATCCGGGCACGGAAATGCCGTCGCGCAGATATCGGATCACCATGATCGCACCATACAGGACGGACAGGAACGCGAGCGCGAAACCAAAACGGATCGAAAGCCGGAGCGGCTTGTTTGACTGTGAAACGATGCACTGGATAGCCAGATCCAGTAATTTGCCAAACGTGTAGGAACTGCCGCCCGCATACCGGGCCGCATGAACCACGTCCACATAGCCGCGCCGGAAGCCGGCTGAGTTTAGCAAAATGGGAAAGGAACGGTTGCGCTCACGGAATTGGCGCACATAGGTGATGACCCGGTGGGAAGCGATGGAGAAGTTGGCGATCGTGTTATCCACCTTGATGTCACCCAGATAATTGTAAAGCAGGCTGAACAGGCTGGAACTGAACTTGCGGTAAAGTGAATCGTTGCGTTCCTGACGGCGGGCGAAAACCAAATCATAACCTTCTTGAGCCTTGCGGTAAAGTTTCCCGATTTCTTCCGGTTGGTCCTGAAGGTCGCAATCCATCACCACCACCCACTCGCCAATGGCAAAGTCGAGGCCGGCTGTGATGGCATAATGCTGGCCGAAGTTACGGCTGAGTTTGACGCCCTTCACGCGCGGGTCTTGCCCGGCCAGCGTAACGATTTCCTCCCATGATCCATCTTCGCCACCGTCTTCAACCAGCACCAGTTCAAAATTGAACATGATCGGCTCTATCGCCTGCACAAGCCGGCGGTAAAGTTCAGCCAGACAATCTCTGGCTTTATACACCGGAATAACCACGGAGAGATGTGGCTGACTGGCCGGATTAGGCATGAATAAATCATGCAAGTTCGGCTACCGCAAGACAAGAAGTTCCGCAGGGAATACGCTGTCCGCCAGCCAGCCGGGATAATTCCCATTGCCACACGCGGTTCAATAATAATCGTCCACCGGCCTGATGTTGACGGGAGTAACTTCCAGCCGATAATTGCCGGCGGCCAAAAAAACTCGGCAAACTTCGACGCAAAAATAACGGCAGGGGTAAAGGCGAAAAAAATTTACTCATAAAGAGAAGATGAAAACCGGCCCGTTCCAATGCGTGCCGCAGACTCGCGAACGTGTAACGACGAAAATGTCCGGCCTGCACATCAGCATCCGACCATAACCAGTTCCCCGCCGGCACCGTGAGGTAAATGCGCCCTTCGGGAGTAAGACAACGACGGATTTCGCTTAAAAATCCCTGTTCATCCTCCATGTGTTCCAATACATCAAAAAATCCGATGGCAGGTAGTGAGCGATCGCGAAATGAGGCTTGTTTTAAAGTTGCCTGTGCCACCGTACAAAGTCCGCGCGTTTGCGCATGACGTATCCCGTCCGCTCCCGGTCACGACAGGCACCTTGCCTGCCGCCTGAATC
>Ga0206804_10075_pt1 | contig 29261 bp, 10 predicted proteins | sample Alteio_BWOrgCont_62_FD_152888 | JGI IMG/M metagenome (GOLD analysis project Ga0206804, IMG submission 152888) | Enriched cells from forest soil in Barre Woods Harvard Forest LTER site, Petersham, Massachusetts, United States -... | ecosystem: Environmental > Terrestrial > Soil > Temperate forest >... | reverse complement strand
GGCAGTGGGCCGGTGATCATCAATGGCGGTGTCCTCCAGCTCCACCATAGCGGCACGACCAATAACGGGGTCATCAACTACGGCAATAACGTCGACATCAGCACCGCGCTGGCCAATGCCTACATTGATGTGAACATCAACACCGGCGGGACCTTCACCGGGAACACGATCGTCATGGGCACGCTGGACTATGGCACGGTGGTGGCGGTGGACGCCGGAAGGGCGATGGTCTGGCTGCCAGCGCCCAGAGTCAGGCTCGCCGCCGCGCTGGTCGGGGCATCGAAAGTGAAGTTGCCGTTGACGACCACATTGTTGCCCACGGTGAAGGCCCCGGTGCTGTAAAGCGTGCTGTTTTGGCCGATAGTAAAGGTGCCGGTACCCAGCGGGCCAGTGAGCGGTTGGCCGTTCGCAGCGTTGGTACTATTCGCCCCGATGGTCAGATTCGTGGCCAAAGAAGGGGTCGCGCTCCCGGCGAGAGTAACGCCGCCGGTGAAGGTGCTGGCGCCGCCCAGTTGGAGGTTGCCGCCACCGGTGACACTCAACGCGTTGTTCGCGTCTTGGAGCACAGAGTTCACGATCAACGTGGGCTGGAGCGGGGCAATGTTCTGGCCGTTGAAGACGATCGGGTTGACCGTGATCGTCGGGCTGGTGAAGTTGCCCAAGTCCAGGTTGCCGCCCGTGACGGTGGAAGTGCTTCCAGGGTTGCTTGAGGACGCAGTAATGACGCCGTTGGGCAGGTTCAAAAGGCCACCGATGGTCAGGATCGGGCTGTTCTGGCCGCCGGTATTGTTGAAGGTCAGAGCGTTCAGGGTGTTGTTGACCAGGAACGTGACGGTAGTAACGCCCTGCGTCACACCCACACCGGAGGTGATGGTGACGGTGTTGGTCGCCGGGTTGACCGCCGTGACGAACTCGTTGCCGGGGATGATGCCGGCGCCACTGACGAGCTGGCCGACGGCAATGCCGTTGGTGCTGGCCACCGTGATCGTGTTGGAACCGAAGGTCGTAACCGAGCTGGCGAGGGCGAGGCTGGAAGCCAGGTTCACCGCGGAGGTGCCGCCGACCGCGGAACCTTCGATAGTCAGGGCCTGGGCGGGAATCTTCCCACCAGCCGTCTGGGTGAACGTGCCGCTGCTGACGAAGATGCCTCCCGTGCCGAGGGTGCTCAAGCCGGTGGTCACATTGCCGGAGTTGAGCAGGGTGGTGGTGCCACCGTCGAGGTAGGTTCCCCCCGTGTAAGTATTCGTTCCCGCGAGAGAATAGACTCCGCCCGTTCGCACGACCGCGACGCCGGCTCCGGTGATGGCGCTATTGATCGTGCTAGTCCCGCCGCCAAGGAGGAACAATTCGTTCGTGCCCGAGGTCAGTGCGCCGTTATTGACCGAGGCGCCGAGAGTGAGGTTGCCGCTGGCCAATAAACCGCCAGTGGTGAGGATGAGGGTATCGTTGCTGGAATTGGCGCCATTGAGGCCGAAACCGATGGGGGTGGTGCCGGTGACGCGCAGCGAATTGACCGTCTGGGTCAAGGCGGTCTGAGCCGTGTTCATGATGTTGACGCCGGTGCCCGTGGCCATCGAGACGTTGTCGGTCGAAGCGGCGTTGTTGATCAAAAGCGGGGAATAACCGGCAAAGCCGACGGTGCCCAAGGCGCCCACGCCATAGGTGGGATTGTAGCTGGCGAAATCGGTGCCGCCCACCGTGAAGCCGCCGCCGATGATGCTGCCAGTCAAGCTGGTAATGGCCGTCCCGGCGCTGACGATATTGCCCCCGGCAATGCCGCCCGTGACCAGGATCTGCGGATTGGACCCGATCGTGCCCAGCGTGGTGCCGGCGAAGTTCACGGTCGAACCGGTGTTCCTGGTGAGGCCCGCGAGGGTCAGCGTGGCGCTGTTCACCGCGGTGCCACCCGGGGTGACGGTAATCGTGTTGGTGCCGAGCGTGCCGGTGATGACTCCGAGCGACTCCGCCGACGCGTACTGCGCGTGGCCCAAGTAAGTCAGTGCTCCGTTGCTCATGGTGATGGGCAGGGAGGACGAGAGTCGGCTGGACGAGTCCATCGAACCGGTATTGTCGAGCGTCAGGCCGCCGGCGATCGTCAGGCTGGTCGTGCCGGAGAAGGCGCCGGAGTTGACCAGGTCGATGGTGCCGCCGGCGATGTAGGTCGGGCCGGTGTAGTTGCTGTTCTGGCTCAAGGTCCAAGTGGCAGATGTACCCGACGCGTTGGCTCGCAGAAGGCCCACCGGCCCGGTGATGGTGCCGGTGAAGCCGCGGCTGGTTCCGTCACCCTTGACCACCACCGTGGCTCCGGAGATGCCGGTGATCGTGGAGTTTCCACCCACAATGCCGAGTCCCGCGACGGTCGCGTTGTCGGAGAGCAGGTCGGTGAAGATTTGCGAGTTGCCGTTCAGTTGCAGCGTGGAACCCGCGGCCAACGTTAGATAGTTGGCGAACTGGATGGTGTTGTTGCCGTTATTGAGGTTGAGGGTGCCCGCGTTGACGACGGTCTGGCCGTTGTAGAAGGCGGTGCCGCCGATGGTCAGCGTGCCGGCATCGCCCTTGGTCAGGCCGTTGCCAGCGCCAGTCGCACCACCGATGATGGCGCTGTTGATGGTCAGGTTGCCGACGGTGTGAATAATCAGATCGCCGGTAGTACCGCCTGTGATCTGGCCACCGGAAATGGTATTGCCCGTGGCATCCAGCGCGAGAATCGCGCCACCCAGGGCCGTGTTGGCGATGGTGACGACCGTGTTCGAATTCGGCAGCGTTAAATTGGCGCCCGTGTTCAGCGTCAGCGAATTGATGGTCTGGGTGAGCGCGCCCGCCTGGCCAGTCGTTCCGCCGGGGCCGTTATTACTGCCCGAGGCCAGGGTGATGTTCGTGCCGGTCGTGCCGAAAGTGATCGGCACATTGCTCACCGCGGCCACTCCAGCCGTGGCCAGAGTGATGGTCGTGCCGGAGATATTGGTAATGTAATCGCCCGCGGACAAACTGGCATAGGTGAGGCTATTCGTCCCCGCCGTGACGCCCGTGCCGGTCGTAATGGTGATGGTGTTGTTCGCCGGATTCACCGCCGTGACAAATTCACTGGCCGGAATGCCCGTGCCGGTGACCTGCTGCCCAACCAGAATGCCGGACGTATAAGGCACCGTGATCGTCGCCGATGCCGCCACCGTGGTGCCTGAGATGACCGGATTGACGGTGCTCACCGATTCACCGACGTAGAGCGACGAGGCGATATTATTGTTCGTAACCAGCGTGGTGCCGACCGCCGTCGTGGCCAGAGTGTTGGTCGCGCTGGCGGCGTTGGCATTCAGGTAATTCTGGAAAGAAGCGGTGGTTTCTCCCGCGCCGAGGTTGCGCAGGTAGCCGCTGGCTCCGATGATGCTGGCCGTGGCCAGCGTGACTGTCCCGTTGTTATTGACCAGCGCCCAAGGCAGGATGCCGAGGTTGGCGGTGCCAGTCTGGACGGTGCCGGCGCCCTGGAAGTTGGCGGCGGTCTCGGCCACACCTGTGTTGATCGAGGCCGAGGTCGTGCCCGCTGTTCCCGTTCCCGAGATCAGCGGAGTGCCGTTGCTGACAAACGTCGCGGTGGAGAAGGCGACACGCGCCAGCGAGCCGCTGGAGGCAGTGAGAGTGAGGTTGACCGGTTCATTGGTTCCCGGCGTGACCGTGACTGTTGTCTGACCCCGATTCGGGGCGAAGGTCAGGAAACCTTCGGTCGAAACAGCGGAAGAATTACCGACCAGGGTGAAGCTGCCGCCGCCCACGGAGGAGAAGCTATGCGCCACGAGGCGGTTGGCTTGATTCGTCGTGGCATCACTTACGGTCAAGGAGCCGCCATAGTTCGCCGACGAGGCGCCTATGCCAGCCGTGGAGGTGCCAGCGAGGACAATGTTTCCGATATCCGCACTTAAAGCGCCATAGGTGACGCCCGTCGCGTTGAAGGTGGTCGTGCCGGTGCCGTACTCGGAGACCGAGCTCCCGCCAGTGAGGGCGGTGTTGATGATGATATTGCCGGCGCCGACAAATCCCACCGCGGCGGTCGTGGTAATCGAGCTGCCAATGGTCAGGGTGCTCAAGCTGCTATCCACACCGATGGTGCCAGCCCCGGCCATGTTGATGACGCCGGTGTTCCAAGTGGGGCTGCCGGAAGTGACTTCGAGGGCGCCATTGCCCTGAATCCCGTAGTTGTTCAGGGCCAGGGCCTGCGTGAAGGTGCCGCCGCCCGAAATCTGCAGGGTCGCGCCAGTGAAGTTGCCGACGGTGATGGTGCCGCCGCCGAGCTGGCTCGATGCGGTAATGGCGATGGCGCCGGCATTGATCGTGGTGCTGCCGGTGGCGACGTTCGCTCCAGTGGCCGCAAGGGTTGGGACCAGCGTCCCGTTTTCCGTCTTGGTCAGGGCGATGGTAGCTGTTGGGAAAGCCAAAGCCTTGTTGAGGGTGAGGGTGTTGCCGGTATTGGCGACGCCGATGGTGCCGGCACCGGTGAGGGTAAACAGGACGTTGGTCGCGCCGTACGGCGCGGCTTGAGTGCCTAGCGCCAGGAAACCGCCACCGTTGAGGGTGATGCCGTTCCCGGTCGTGTTGTTGCCGGCGACCCCGAGGTTCTGGTCGGCGAAGGCCGACACCAAGCCGGCGCTGACGGTGATGCCTGCCGCCCCAGCCACACCGAAAGTGTTGGAGGTATCCGATGCACTGGCGCCTAACTGCAAGGTGCCGACGCCCGTTTTAGTGATGCCAAAACCGCCGGTCAGGTTGATGAGTTCAAGGCCCGCGATGACGTTGGAAGCCTGGGCAGTCGGGGCGGTGTTCGCCCCGCCGACGGAACCCAGGTCCACGACCGTGCCGACGCCAAAAGTGGTCGTGGCGAGCAGGGCAGGCTGGGCAGTCAGCAACAGACCGTAGCCATTGAACGGCTGGACGTTCAGGGTGTTGGTGTTGTTATAAGGCAACGCCGCCGCCAAGCTGATCGTCTTGTTGGCGGCTTGGTTGAAAAGGGTCGTGGCGCCCTGATGGCCGACGATGTACCCCGTGGTATTGCCGCTCCCGAAGGTCGCCGCTGTGACCTGGGAGGGCAGCACGTAAGCGATGGTCTGTGGCGTGCTGGTCCCGTCGCCATCGGCCACCAGGCCGATACCGCTGGTGACATTGGTGAAGTTGGCGATCGTGGCTCCAGCGCCGAAGAAGCTGCCGCTGCCGATTCCCAACGCGGCGTTCGCGCCGAGAGTGATGGCGCCCGTGTAGCCGGAAGCGTTGCCCAGCGTGACCAGGCCAATGGCGCCAGACGTGGTGCTGCCGTTGACCGCCAGGTTGGCCGAACCGGCCAGCGTGTTGATCGCGAAGTTCTGGGCAATGGTCTGGCCTTGGAACTGGCTGGCGCGAAGGGTGGAAGCCGCAGTGACCGTGACGGTGCTGTTGAAGATGCCGATATTACTGCTGTTGGCACTGAGGGTGCCGCCGGCGAGCGTGATGGGATTGAAGATCTGGACACCGCTGGCGACCAATTCAGGCGCGTTCGTCCCGGACGGGCCGTTGAGAGTGACGGAGCCGCCGCCAAAACCAGTGCCGGTGCCGAAACCCAAGGCCGCCGAGCTCTGATCCTCAATCAAGCCATTGTTCGAAAGAACGACGTTGCCGGTAAAGGCAATGCTCGGGCCGCCATCCTGCAGATCGCCGCCGCCGGTTTTGGTAAACTGGCCGCTTCCGGTCAGGAAACCGAATCCTTGAAGGTTCAGCTTTCCACCTGTCCCGGAGGTTCCGGCGGCGAGATTCAGCGTTCCACCAGACCCAACAATATTCAGGACAAAGCCGGTTGCAGGCGAAGCCGTGGTGCCAGTAGCATTGGTGAAGCTGACCGTGCCGCCATTGAGGGTAACGATGCCGAGGCCGCCGTTGTTCAGGGACGTGACATTGGTGGGATAGGTGCCGGGGAGGATCAGCGTGCCGGAGTCCACCTCAGTGCCGCCCGTCCAGGTGCCGAACACGGTGTTGGGCAGGGTCACCGAGCCGGCGCCGCCGGTGAGCGTCAGCTTGCCGGTGCCGGAGATGTTACCGAGCGTCAGGTTCGTGCTCGGGGCGACGTTGACGTTGGTGTTGGCGCTGAGCAGATTGATCGGCGCGTTGATAACGTTGTTTTGCGCGCTGTTGTTGATCTGGGCGGACGAGGCGCCGTTATCCAGGTAGATCATGCTGCCGGCCGTGCCTTGATTGATCGTGTAGGCGAAGGCCGTGGAAGGATTAAGCGTCAGCGTTCCCACATGCTGCTGGCCGTCTACCGTCACCGCCTGCGGACCGAGGAGGGCCGAGTTGAAGTTGGCGGTGTCGCCGGCCAGTTTGGGCACTACGCCGCCAAACCAGTTTGCGGCCACGTTCCAGCTCGTCGCGGTCCCGCCGCCAGGGGTGACGGTGGGGAGCCAGGCGCCGTTCGTGGAATTGATGGCGTTGTAGGCCCCGCTGATCGTGAGAACGACGTTTCCGGAGCTTTCGGTCAGCCCGTAGTTGATGCCCGAGGGGGCGGTGGACGTGATCAAGCCGCCAGCGCCGAGGGTCGGAGCGGTGCCGGCGCCGTAGTTGATGAGGCTGTAAACACCGTCGATGGTCGAGAGCTGTCCGAAGGACATCGGACTGATGATCGTCCCCGCGCCGAAAGAGTAGCTGCCGCTGGGAAGGGTGCCGACCGCGATCTGATCGGAGCTGTTGCCCGTCGCGGTGTCGAACTGGAGGATGCCGCCGCTGACCGTGGAGAGGGCGTTGAGGGTCAACGGCGCGGTGCCGATGACGCCGACGCCGCCGGGATTGACGATGCCGCCCGAGTTGACCGTCACGTTCCAGAACGAACCGCCCGCGGCCGCGCTGGTCAGGATGCCGCCGGAGTTCACGGCGATGGTGCCGCCGCTGAGGTTCACGATGCCCGCCGTGGTCGCGGCGAGGTTCGACGAGAGGGTGCCGCCGCCGGAGACGGTGGTCGTGCCGCTCAAGGCATTGGCAGCGCTGATGGTCGTGACGTTGGAACCGCTGATGTTCGCGCCGCCGGTGTAGCTCTGCGCCGCACCCAGGCTGGTCGTGCCGCCGGTCAGGTTCAATGTCACCGCGCCTTGAAAGGCGTTGGCGGTGGTGGTGACGACCGCGCCGCCGGTTTGGTTGAGGACAGGCTGGAATGTGGGATTGAGGGTCGCGGCGACGTTGGCGTTGAAAGTACCGTTGGTGACCGTCAAGGCCCCCGTCCCCAAGGCATTGGCCGCACTGACCGTAAGGATGCCGCTGGTGAAGTTCAGAGTGTTCGTGCCAGACGTGACACCCGTTCCGGTCGTGATGGTCACCACGTTACCCGAGATGGCCGTGATCAACTCACCGGCGGGCAAGCCGACGCCCGTCACCGTTTCACCGACAAAGAGGCCGCTGGGGCTGGCCATCGTAATCGTGTTCCCTCCAGCCGCCGTCGTCCCAACGGCTTGGGAGTAGGCGCCGTTGAGGGCGGTGCCCCCGGAGTAGTTGTTGGCCACGCTCAACGTAGCGTTGCCGCCGTTGATGGTCAGGGAATTCGTGCCGGTCAGGGCATTGGCGACGGATTCGGTCAAACCGGAAAGATACTGGGTCACATTGGTGCCCACCGTGACCGAGCCGGTGCCCAAGGCGCCTGCGGCGGTCAGCGCCGCGGTTTCACCCGAGATAATAGTGCCACCCGAAAAGGTGTTGGTGTTGCTCAGCGTCAGCGTGCCGGGGTTGTTGCCCAGGCCCGTGCCGTTGATCGGTGTGCCGATCATGAGTTGGGCGCCGGATCCGCCCGAGATCACGCCGGACACTGTGGCCGAGGACAAAGTGGTTGCGGAGTTAAACGCATCGATCGAGGCGTTGCTGCCGAGCGTGATCGGGCCGGAATAAATGTCACCGCTGAAAGCGAGGCGAATGGCCCCCATATTGCCCAGGGCCTCGGTCGGTCCGTAACCATTAATGGTGATCGGGGTCGACTGGGTGAAGGCAGCGGTGTTGATGAAGAGCTGGCCGCCGGTGAAGTTATTGCTGTTGCCGTTGATGAGGATCGACGTGGGCGCGCCGAGATTGGTCGACGCGGTGATGCCGATGCGGCCTTGATTGATGGTATAGGTGCCGTTGAACGTCGAGGTTATGCCAGTGAGGTTGATGCCAGCAGGGAGGGCGGATGCCAAACCATTCAGGATCACCGTGCCCGAACCGGTGAGGACGTTGGCATAGTTGAGAGTATTTGTCGTGCCGGGAGCGAAGATGAGGGTACCGCTGGTGGACGTGGCAATCGTGCCGACACCGAGAGCGAGGTTGTTCGCGGACTGGTTGCCCAACTGCACCGTGGCGCCGTTGGCAATGGTCACCGTTCCGGTGGTGGCCCCCGCCGTGCCACCAGTAATGACCAGCGGAGAGGTCGTGCTGTTCTGGTTGATCGCCGTCACCGCCGCGCCGATCGAACCGGTAATATAGACCGGACCCGTGCCGGTGCTGGAGTTGGTCAGCGCACCAATGTTATTGACCGCGCCGAGCGTAATGCCGCCGGTCGCACCACCGATGGTCGTGATCGGCGTGCCGATCGCGCTGTTGTTATTGATGATGAGGTTGCCCGTGCCGCTAACCGCGCCGGACAGGTTCAGGAGCTGGCTGCCACTGGCGTTGCTGTTGGTCAGCGTCGTGCCGCCCGCGGCCACATCGAGGCCGCCGGTGGCGTTCAACTGGGAGGTCGCGCTGTTTTCGATCACCTGGGTCACGGCGCCGGAAGTGCCCGTCCCGATGGTGATGCTGATCAGCGACGCGCCCGTGCCCGTGCCCGAATTCGTGATCGTGCCCGCGTTGTTGACGGCGATGGTCGCGAGGGTCACGCCGCTGGCCGTGGCGCTGTTGTTGTTCAGGATGAGGTTGCCCGTGCCACCCACGCCGCCGCCCACCGTCAGAAGAGCGGTCCCCGTGAGATTCGTCAGGGTGGTTCCACTAGAATTCACCGTCAAGGCCGTGGTCGTGAGGTTCAGACCCGTCGACGTGCTATTGACGATCAATCCCGTGACGTTGGCGCCAACACCGCCGGTGATCAGGGATGGCGTATTGTTCCCTTGCACGCCGATCACCGTGACGGTGCCGGCGTTGTTGATCGGGTTGGTGGTGAAGGAGACGTCGCCCGTGCCCCCCAGCGTGGTGTTGTTGATCGTGAGGTTGTTCGTGCCAGTCACGCCACCGGTGAAGACCACCCCCACAGTCGGGGTATTGATGCCAATGGTGAGCGTGCCGGTGTCTCCGCTGGCGAGGACGATTGGGTTGGCGAAGGTCAGGCTGTTGACGTCGGTCAGCAGGGTGGCGGGCGCCGTCCCGCCGATGCTGCCCAAAGTCACGACGTTGGTGGCGGCGCCCAAGGCACTCGCCACATGGGCCGTGACCGTGCCCGACTTGATGGCCAGGCCGCCGGTGAAAGTATTCGCCGCCGCCAAACTCACGGGCGAGGTCGCGCTGTTCTGGACGAAGACCGTAACCGTGGTGCCGATGATCCCGCTGATGGTGACAAGTCCCGTCCCGGTGCCGGAGTTGGTGATCGTCCCCGTATTGCCCACCGCACCCGCACCGATCGTAATCGTGCCCGCGCTGTTGGCGTTGAGCACCAGGTTACCCGTGCCACTGACTGCTCCTGAAACCGTCGTAGCAGCCGTTCCGGTGGAGTTGATCGTCGTGCCACCGCTATTGACCGCGAGCGTACCGCTATCGGTCAAAGCCGACGTATTGCTGGCCTGATTGATCGTCGTGACGCTGCTCCCCACGCCACTGCTGATCGTCGTCGTGGCGGTCCCGGTGCCGGAATTGGTGATGGTGCCGGTGTTGTTGAGGGCCGCGGTCGCGACGGTGAAGACGCCGGTGCTGTTGGCGTTGAAAATGAGGTTGCCGGTGCCGGTGGAACCGCCGGAGACCGTGAAGGTGGCCGAGTTGTTGTTGTTCAGCGTGGTGCCACTGGCGTTCACGGTGAGAGGCCCGCTGATCGTCGTGATCGCGGTCGTGGCATCGGTGATCGCCGTGACGTTGCTCCCCACGCCGCCGCTGATGTTCGTCGAGCCGGCAGCAGTGCCGGAGATGGTAATGGTGCCGCTGTTGTTTACCGAGGCGACCGAGAGCGTGATGCCGCCGGTGGTCGCGTTGGTATTCAGGATCAGGTTGCCCGTGCCGGTGATGCCACCGTTGACCGTGAGACCGACCAAGCCGCCGGTGTTGGTGAGGGTCGTGCCCGCGCTATTGACGACCAGCGTGCCGATGGTCAGGGCCGAACTGGAGCTCGTTAAGTTGACGCCGGTGACATTGCTGCCGATGGCGCTGATGGTCGAGGTGCCGGTGCCGGTGCCGGAGTAGGTCACGGTCCCGGCGTTGTTGATCGCATTGGTCGAGAAGGCGAGAACGCTGGCTCCGCCGCCGCCATCGACGAGATTCAGATTGCCCGTGCCGGTCACGCCGCCGCTGAAGGTGTCGGTGATGCCACTCCCGGTGCCGTTGCTGATCGTGAGCGCGCCCACGTTACCGTTGGCCAGGACGATGGCATTGGCGAAGGTGCCGGCGACCGTGGCATTCAACGTGGCGGGATTGACGCCGTTGCCGAGCGTGATCATCCCACTGCCGAGAGCGCCGACGTTGCCGGCATTGACTGTCCCCGCGTTGATATTGATCGCACTGGCGGCCTGCGTCCCAGAGATCGTGACCGTGCCGGAATTGACGGTCAGCGCACCATTGTAGGTGTCGATGCCGGAAAGAGTCAGGACCCCGGCGCTGGGGCCGCCATAGACCACCGCGCCGGTGCCGGAAATAACGGAGGAAATGGTAATGCCCAGGGTATTGCTGAGGATGTCCAATTCTCCGTTCGCACCGATCACCAACCCAGGATTCGCCGCCGTGCCCGAAATCGTCAGCAGACCCGTGCCCGCGTTCATCAGGCCGTTCAAAGTCAGGCTGTTGGCACCCAGTGCCGTCGTTGTCGCGGTCCCGGTGTACTTCAGCGTATTGCCCGTCTGGCTGCCAGCCAGCGTCGCGGCGAGCGCATAGGAGTAGTTCACCCCCGGGTTCGCCACAGTGGCCAGGTTTCCCGCATCCGGAGTGGCGCCGGTATAAGCGGCTACGGCATTGCCGCCACCGCCCTGCACGTAGGCCAGCGTTGGTCCGGCGCTGAAGCTCGCCCAGGTGCCGATCATGCCCGTCCCGTCCACCCCGTTCGCGATCTTCACCGTACCGGTGGTGCCGTTGTTGAAATTCAGGAAGCTGGCTGGACTCTGGGTAATCGTTCCCAGCGTGAGGGTCGCTCCCGTCCCCGCATCCACCGTCGAAAGTCCCGGGGTCACAGCCACCGCACCCAGGATCTGGGGAGTCGCCGCGTTCGTGAATGAGAAAGTGCCGCCACCCAGCGTCAAAGCGCTCCCACCGATGCTTCCGCTCAAGGTTACCGTGCCGGCATTGATCGTAATCGGACCCGCGAAAGCGCTCGTCGTACTCGAGAGGGTCAGTGCCGAACTCGCGCTCTTTTGCACGATTGCCGTGACCGCGGAACCTACCGGCGCGCTGATCAGCACGGCGCTGGTGCCGGCGCCTTGGTTGGTGATCGTCCCCGTGTTGTTGACGGCGCTCCCGGTGAGTTGCAGGCCGTTCGTGATGGAGCTGTTGTTGTTGGCCAGGACGAGATTGCCGGTCCCGCCAATGCCGCCGGAGACGGTGAACGTCGCCAGAGTGCCGCTCGCAGCGCCGTTCGTCAGGGTCGTGCCGCCGCTGGCCACTGTGAGCGCCGTGGTGCTGATCAGCACCGGGGAGGTCACACTGGTCTCATTGATGGCCGTGACCAACGGGCCCACCCCGCCGCTGATCGTGGTCGCCCCGGTGCCTGCGCCGGTCACCGTGATAGTCCCGGCGTTATTGATTGGCTGGGTCGAAAACGTCACCGCACTGACTCCGGTGGCGTTGTTGCTGATGATGAGGTTGTTCGTGCCAGTCACGCCGCCGGAAAACGTGGTGGCGATCGTGGCACCGGTGTTGCCCACGAGCAGCGCGCCGGTATTGCCGGTCGCGAGCGTGATCGGATTGGCCACGGTCAGGCCCGTCGTGCCGACGACCAGCGAGGCTGCGCTGCTTCCGGAAGTGGCGCCGAGGGTCACTCCATTCGCGCCCAAGGCACTCCCCGAGATCGTGAGCGTCACCGTCCCCGCGTTGATCGTCGTGCCACCCGTGTAGGTGTTCACCCCGGCCAGGTTCGCCGTTCCGCCAGTCACCGTAATCGAGGTCCCGCCATTGATCGTGCCGGCAGCGAGCTCCGTGAGAGTCCCATTGACGGTGATCGCAGTCCCACTCACCGAACCCGCCAGGACCGCCGTGCCGATCGTCAGCGTGGTGCCCGTCCCGATGAGGGTGGCGCCCGTGTAGGTATTCGCGCCGTCGAGCACACTCGCTCCCGAGCCGACGAGGGTGATGGAGCTCGCGCCACTGATACTGCCACTCGCGGCATTTTCGGAAAGAATGCCCGTGCCGGCCGTAGTGATCGCCGTGCCGCCGGTCAACGTTCCCGTGAGCGTCAAGTTCGTGCCCGTGCCAATCGTCGTCGCGCCGGTATAGCTGTTCGCGCCGGCGAGCGTGCTCGTCCCGGTGCCAACAAGAGTAATGGAGGACGCGCCGCTGATGCTGCCCGTGTTTGTCTCCGAGAGAGCGGCTGTGCCTGCCGTGGTGATGGCCGTGCCGCCGGTCAACGAACCCGTCAAGCTCAGCGTTCCACCGCTGATCGTCGTGGCCCCCGTGTAGGCATTCGCGCCGCCGAGCGTCGACGTGCCGGCCGTAACCGTCAGCGTGGAGGCCCCGTTGATCGCTCCAGTATTGGATTCCGCGAGAGTGCCCGTGGCGGTGATCGCCGTGCCGCTCAACGTGCCGGTCAGCGAAAGGGTGGTCCCTGTCCCGATCGAGGTCACGCCCGCATAGGTATTTGCGCCGCCGAGTGCGCTCGTGCCCGTGCCAGCCAACGTGATCGAACTCGCGCCACTGATGCTCCCCGCGTTCGTTTCCGAAAGAATGCCCGAGCCCGCCGTCGTAATTGCCGTGCCGCCCGTCAGCGAACCCGTCAAGGAAAGGGTCGTCCCCGTTCCGATCGTGGTCACGCCCACATAGGTATTCGTCCCGCCGAGCACGCTCGTGCCGGTGCCCACCAAAGTGATCGAGCTTGCGCCGCTGATGCTCCCCGTGCCCGTTTCCGAGAGACTGCCCGTGCCCGCCGTCGTGATCGCCGTGCCGCCCGTCAGCGAACCAGTCAGGGAAAGAGTGGTCCCTGCGCCGATGGTCGTGGCGCCGGTATAGCTGTTCACGCCGCCGAGCACGCTCGTGCCTGTGCCGGCCAAAGTGATGGTCGAGGCGCCGCTGATCCCACCCGTATTCGATTCCGAGAGAATGCCCGAGCCCGCTGTGGTGATCGCCGTGCCGCCGGTGAGCGTCCCAGTCAGGGCCAGGGTTGTGCCCGTGCCCACCGTGGTGGCGCCGGCGTAGTTGTTGCCCGTCGCCCCCAAAGTCAGTGTGCCTCCGCCGGCCGTGGTAATGCCTCCACTCGGGCCGCTCACCACACCGCCGAGCGTAATATTACCTCCACCGGCCGTGGTCGTAAACGTCTGCACCGCGGTCACGAAGATCAGATCGTTGATCGTCTGGGTATTCGTGCTGTTATTGGTGACACCCCCCGTAAGCGTGAATCCGTTGTTCGCCCCGCTTGGATTAATGGTGTACGCCGCCGCGCCCACATTGAAGGTCAGTCCCGCGATGTTATAGCTGCCCGGCATCAGCCAATTGTCGGTCAGAACCGAACCCGCCGTTCCCGCCGGTCCAAAAAAGAGGGAATCGCCGCTCAGCGGAGGATTGTTGCCGCCCGTCCAATTTGAGCCGTTGAAGAGCGCGCTGCTATTCCCGAGCCAAGTATCCGCGCTCGAAGTCTGTGCGTGGGCGACTTTCGCGGCGCCGAGGGTCAGCGCGGTGGAGAGAATCAGCCACGAGGAAAGGCGGCGAATGAAATACGGGGAGGGGCGGCCGCTTCTGGCTTTGTTGCGTGAGGATTTTGAAGGGATCATAAGCGGTCAGGGACTGGCGGGGCTGGAATAGGGCAAAATCGGGTCGGGACACAACTCGACGGCGGGCAAAGTGCAACCCTGGCATGGAGGCGTCAAAAGTAATCACAAACTATATTTTTATTCGCGTATTAATACCCATTGACAATTTGTTTTTGTCGCAAAAATCACCACAGGCTGCATCAGGAAAAACTTGATTTTAGTTGATCCATGTCGCCGCTAGATGCTGCTAATATCAGCATCTCCGGCCAATGCCGATCCTTGGAGCGGATCTCTTTTTCGTATTTTTAACATTCCGCTAACAAACGCCATATTGCCCATTTTGATAAATTGTTAATCTGCGACCGATCATGGGACGACCGGCAAAGACTGCCGTGGTCTACTGCGGATCGCGCAGCGTGAGATAGAAGGTGGCGCCCTGGTTCAGGACGGATTCCGCCCAGACGCGCCCGCCATGCCGGCTGACGATGCGCCGGACGTTGGCCAGGCCGACGCCGGTCCCTTCGAAGTCCTCGGCGCGGTGCAGGCGCTGAAAGACGCCAAACAACTTGCCCGCATACTCCATGTCAAAGCCCACCCCATTATCGCGGATGAAGATGGTCAGTTCACCGCCTTCTCCGCGGAAGAAGCCGATTTCAATTTCCGCGGGCGTGCGGGTCCGGGAGTACTTGATGGCGTTGGAAAGCAGGTTCGCGAAAACCTGGCGGAGCAGGGCCGGATCGCCTTTCACCGGGGGCAGCGGGGCGATTTTCCAGACGATTTGCCGATCGCGCGTGGCCATCTCCAGATTCTCGATGCACTCCGCGACCAATGGATCCAACGGCACGACGGTCTCGCGCATTTCCACCCGCCCCATGCGGGAAAAACCCAGCAGATCGTCGATCAACTGGCTCATGTGCTGACTGGAGGTGGTGATGATATTCAAGAAGCGCCGGGCTTTGTCGGAAAGATGCTCCTGGATCTCCGTGGTGAGCATCTCCGCATAGCCCTGAATGTGACGGAGCGGGGCGCGCAGATCGTGCGAGACGGAATACGAGAAGGCCTCCAACTCCCGGTTGGATTCCTCGAGCCGGACATTGAGTTGCCGGAGGCTCTCCTGGGCGGAGGTCAGCTCTTTGTTGCGCTGGATGGCTGCTTCGTAGGTGGAAAGGAGCAGGTTGAGGATCTGTAAGCGGTCGGCGGTGATGAAGTGGCGCTGCCCATTGAAGAAGATCTCCACGCCCATGCCGCTGTGCTCCGTGCGGTGCATTTCGCGGTTGAGAAGCACGAATTGAATGCGGCTGAGCAAATAGCGCTCTTCGTACGGCTTGATGACGAAATTGTCCGCCCGGCATTCCAGCCCCCGGATCACATCCTGCGGATCGGAAAGCGTAGTCACGAGAATGAGCGGGACATCGCTGAGTTCCGGAGTGTCCTTGAGCCGGCGGCAAAGTTCGTAGCCGTCCATTTCGGGCATGATGACATCGCTGATGACCAGTGCGGGTTTGCGCTTTTGCGCGGCCTCGAGAGCGATCCGTCCATTGGTCGCGACGGTGACGCGATAGCCTTGCTTCTCGAGGATATGCCGTAGTCGTTGCGCCTGGGTCGGACTGTCCTCCGCAATCAAAATTTCCTCGCCTGGGGTACCGGGGTCAATGTTCATCTTCATGGATGGGAATCTCCGTGGCCATTTCTCCGCTGGATCAAGGTGACCAGCATCGAGGCGATTTTTTCCGCCGAGAGGATGTGGGTGGCGCCTCCCTGGGCGATGGCTTCGCCCGGCATGCCGTGCACGACGGAGCTTTCCCGGTCCTGGGCGATGGTGACCGCGCCCGCATCCTTCATCTGTTTCAATTCCACGGCGCCATCGCGGCCCATCCCGGTGAGGAGGACGCCCAGGGCGTTCCCGCCGAAGGTTTCAGCCAGCGAACGAAAGAAAAACGACACCGCCGGCCGCAAGCCATTTTCCGGGTCCGCCTTCGAGAGAAAGATCCGTTCGCCCACGCCGACTCCCATGTGAAAATCATCCGGCGCCAGGTAGACATGGCCGGGCAGCGCGGGCATGCCTTGACCGCCGATATGCACTTGGAACGCGGTCGATTGGTCCAGCCAGTCGGCCAGTCCGGGCAGAAAACCGCGCGCGATGTGCTGTACGATCAGGATCGGCACGGGAAAGTCTTTGGGCAGGCCGGCCAGAATGGTCTGGAGCACCGGCGGCCCCCCAGTCGAGGCCCCAATGCCAATCAGCTTGATCTTCCGCGGGCCCTGGCCAACCGCGACCGTGGCGCTTTCCGCCAGACGCTGGTTCGCGGTACGTGCGGCGACCCAACGGCGCACCACTTTGACTTCGGACATCAATTGCACCGTTTGCCGAATCATCGCCGCCATCTCGGCAAAACCCGGGTGCTCGGGACTGACCGGCTTTTCCACGCAGGCCAGCGCGCCGGCTTCCATGACCCGGAAGGTGGTGGCGAGTTCCCCGGGATCGACCGTGCCGCTGCAAATGACAATCGGCACCGGGCGCGTTTCCATGATTTTGCGGGTCGCTTCAAATCCATCCATGCCCGGCATTTGGACATCCATGAGGATGACATCCGGCTGGCGTTCGGTGACGAAATCCACCGCCGCCTGCCCATCCGCGACTTCTCCGAGGACCTGGAATCTCGGGTCGTCTTCCAGGATGCGGCTGAGGAGCATGCGGGCGACTTTCGAGTCGTCGACGACCAGCACGTTGATCTTTCGTTCCACCATGGTGATTGGCGCGGTCTCCATTTAGATCAATCGCCGGACCGCCTCGATCAGGTTGCTTTGGTTGAAATTGCTTTTCACCAGGTAGGCATTGGCCCCCACGTCGACGCCCTTCTCGCGGTCCTCCCGGGTCTCCAGCGCCGTGACCAGAATGACCGGCAGGTCGGCCAGTTCCTTGTCGGCACGAATCCTGGCCGTCAGGTCGAAGCCGTTCAAGCGCGGCATTTCCACGTCGGAAACAACCAGGTCGAAATGCTCCGTCCGCAACAACGCGAAAGCTTCCGCCCCATCGACCGCGGTCTTCACCATATAGCCCGCCGATTCGAGAATATTCTTCAATAGCATGCGGGAGGTGATCGAATCTTCGGCAACCAGAATCGAGGCGGTCCTGGTCGCCGCGATTTTTTTCTCCGCGGGGGTCCGGACCGGTATTCCGCCGGCCTGCCGCGCCGCCTTAAGCAAATCCGCGACGTGGAGAATCGGCACGACCTGTCCGGAACCGAGCACGGTGACACCGGCGATATTGCGGACCCGCACCAGCGGCTTGCGCAGGGGCTTGACCAGGACCTCCTGCTCATCCAGCACGGCATCCACGGCAAAAGCCATGCGCTGGTCGCCGGTCCCCAGGACAATCGCCGGTCCCGCCTGGCCCAGCGCGCCTTCACTTTCCGGCTGCGTCTGCGGCAAGGCGAGGACATCGGCCAGGCGGACATAGGCCACCGCCATCCCGGCCACCGAGACCGTTTCGCGCCCTTCGACCGTTTGGATATCCGCCGGTTTCACGCGCGTCGCCCGCTCGACCTGACCGGTCGGCACCACGAAAAGTCGTTTCGCCACTTCGACCAGGATTCCGCGGAACGTCGCGCGCATCGCGGGCAGCAGGAGGCGAAACGTCGTCCCCTGCCCCGGCTCGCTTTCCACGGAGACAGCGCCGCCGAGTTTTTCCGCACTTTCCTTGACGATGGCCAGACCGAGACCGCGGCCGGCGAGCCGGGTGATCATGGGACTGGTCGTGACCTCCGATTGAAAAATCAGCGCCCGCGTCTCCGCATCGCCGAGCTGGCGGGCTTCGTCCGGCGAGAGGAGGCCGCGCCGGACCACCGCTTCCCGCACTCTCTCCAGGTTAACGCCCGCGCCGTCGTCGGAGACGCGCAACTCCACTTTGCTCCCGTTGACCCGCGACACCGCGAGCGTAATCGTCCCGCGCGCCGGTTTGCCCTGGCGCACCCGTTGCTCGGGCAACTCGAGACCGTGCGTCAGGCAATTGCGCAGGAGATGAATGAGCGGATCTTTCATTTCCTCGAGCGTGCGCTTGTCGATCTCTACGTCATCGCCCCGGATGACCAGGTCCGCCTTCTTGCCCTGTTCGCGGCAAAGATCGCGGACCAGTTTGGGAAAGCCGCCGACGATCGTGGCAAACGGCAGCAGGAGCAGTTTCTTGGAATCCTCGAGCAGATCATCCACGAGCTTCCCGATGACATGACGATCCTGCTGCGCGGTGCGCGCCAGGGCGACGAGTTGATTCTCGAGCACGCGAATGTAGTCCAGGTTCCAATCGAGAAATTCCAGGATGCGCGCTTGCTCCGGGGCGGCCCGTTCGCCGGCCGGCGCGGCCGTGCGCTCGAGCTTCCGGCGCAGCGCGCGTGCGCCCGGTTCCACCGCGGACCATTCCTTTCGCCAAAGATCGAGCCGCTTGACCACTTCCCGCAGATCGTCCGCGCGCTGTCCGACGGAGAGTTTGGCCGTCAGCATCTCCTCCGCCTCGACCAGGCGCGCGTCCAGTTTGGCCACGGCAATGCGCACGGTCTCGCCCGACAATCTCTCGACCGGAGCGACTTCGCCCGGATTCGGCGGAGGTGAAGGAGCTATTCCCGCGAGGGGCGGTTCAGGCCGCGCGACCGCGCGGCCCGGGCTCGCGGGGACGGATGTAACTGACGCAATCCCATCGAGCAGCCGATGCGCGGTGTCCAGCGCGGAGCGGGACACCGGGCCGGGTTGTCTTTTCCAGGCGGCAAACGTGTCCTCCAGCGATTGGCAATGCGCTTCCGCCGCAGTCAGGTCCACCGCGCGCGCTGCTCCTTTCAAGCTATGCGCTGCGCGGAAAATGCGTTCGACGATCGGCCCACGGGCTTCGCTGCTCGGAGCGCCTTCGATTTCGAGCAGGCCGGAGGCAATGGCCTCCAGGTGTTCCCGGGCCTCGACTTCAAAAGTCGCGCGAAGTTCCCGCAGAAAATCGTCGTCGGCTGCGCTCATGCTTTTTCACTCGGGGTCATTTTGTAGCGTTCGGTCATCTGCTTGAGCCGCTGTCCGAGTTCGTTGAGATTCCGCGCGGAGATCTCCAGTTGCTTGGCGCTGGCGACGTTTTGCACGCTCGCCTGCTTGATGCTTTCCATCGCCCCGGCCACCTGATCGACCCCGACCAATTGCTGCTGGCTGGAAGCGGCGATCTGCGTCGCGGCCTGTGCCGCGTCGCTGACGCTGCCGGCCAGGGCATGAATCGAATCGCCCGCCGCGCTAGTCTGCCGCTCGCCCGCCTCGACCGCCTTGTTGCCCTGCTCCGTGACCAGGACCGCCGCAGTCGTCGCCTTTTGAATGTCCCCCAGGATGGTCCGCACCTGGTTGGTGGCCGCCCGGGACTGTTCCGCGAGGCTCTTGACCTCCTGCGCCACCACGCCGAACCCTTTCCCTTGCTCACCGGCCTTGGCCGCCTCGATCGCGGCATTGACGGCCAGCAAGGTGGACTGCGAGGCGAGGTCTTCGACAACCGCGATGATTTGTCCGATGGCCTGGCTCTGCTCGCTCAACTGCATCATGCTCGCGGCGATGGCTTCCATCTGCTGACGAATCCGGACCATGCCGGTTCCGGCTTCCTCCGCCGCTTTGCGCCCGCCCTGGGATATTTGCATGGCTTTTTGCGCCGTGTCCGAAACCATTTTTGCTTTCTGGCTGGCGACCTGCGCCGTTTGCCGGACCTCCTCCACCGTCGTCGTGGTTTCGCTCACCGCAGCCGCCGATTCGCTCGAACTGGCCGCCAACTGCGCCGTGGCGGCGACGATCTCGCTGGCCGCCGAACCGAGTACGTTGGTGCCTTCGGCCAGGCCGCTAATTTGTTCGCGCAAATTGGCAATCATCCGCGCAAACGCGTTGCCCAGGACATCCTCGGAAGATTGCGGGGTGACACTCGTCCGCAAGTCGCCGACGGCGATTTGCCCGGCCGTGTCCGCCATGCCGCGGAGAGAATGGGTCATGCGATCAAAGGTCCGGGCCAGGGTCCCGACTTCGTCGTTCCGCCCAGTGACCGACACCGAGCCACTCAAGTCCCCGACGGTAATGCGCTCGGCCACCTTGGTCAGACTCTGCAATGGGCCAGCGATATTGCGGGTAATCAGGAATCCGGCAAAGCCGGCAACCAGCGCCGCGGCCGCCGTGCCGACGACAGTGAGCCACTCGGTTCGCGTCGCGCCCGTGTCCGCTTCGACGTCGCGTTTGTCGCGCAACACTTCCTCTTCCGCCCGCATCTCGGCCACCGCCTTGCGAATGTTGTCCATCATTTCCTTGTCCTTTCCTGTCTTGATGAACTGGAGGGCGGCATCCGCGCTCTCATTGCGCCGGGTGTCGATCGCTTTCTTTGCCGAAGCCAGCCGCTCGGCGATGAGCGGTTCGAGCGCGTCGAGCCGCCGTTGCTGGGTGGCATTGTCGTCCGTCAGTTTCCGCACCTTCTCCAGGTTTTGCGCGGCAGCTCCCAAGCCTGACTGATAGGGTTCGAGATAGCTCTCTTCGCCGACGAGCAGATAGCCACGCTCCCCCGTTTCGACATCCTTCAAGGCTGACAGGGCATCGTCAAGCCGGCCCAAAACATCGTAGGAGTGCTTGCGCCACGTCGAAGCATTCGTCAGTTGAACGGTGCTGCGATAAGAGACCACGCCGACGATGACAAAGATGACCAGCGCCAGGCCGAAGCCGACGCCCAGTTTAGTTCCGACATTCCATTTCATAAGGTAAGGGTTGGGTTGGGGATGAGTTAGGCTTCAGGCTCGTCCTGAACGATGATTTTCGGGTCCGCGAGAATGCGGGCTGCATCGAGCACCACCAGGCGGTCGCTGGTGACGCCCTTGAGATACTCGCTGCGGATCCCAGTGAGGGTGGGGAGCGAAGGTTGCAGGCTCTCGAGCGGGATCGAGCGAACGCCCACGCTCACGTCGGCCAGCAGGCCCAAGTCGAGGTCATCGCTGCGGAGCAGAATGACACAATGCAAATCGGTCAATCCGGTCTCGGGAAGATCAAAGAACTTCTTGAGATCGAGCACCGGCACGATCCGCCCGCGGACGTTGACAATGCCGCTGATAAAAGCCGGGGTGCAGGGTAGCGGAGTCAATTCCTTGAGCGGATAAACCTCGCGGACATGACGGATTTCCAGGGCATAACGCTCCTGCGCGAGGCGAAACTCCAGCACTTCCAGTGACGGCGCGTCCGGGGACGCGCTTTGCGGCGGGCGGGCGAGTTGCCGGGCCCGCAAGCGCAGGATGACTTTCGGATCGAGCATCGCGGATGGGGAGAGTTCGTTTTTCATCGGGCCTGGAGGGCAGTCATCATGGTGATCGTTTCCGTGAGCCGGCCCGCCGTGATTCCCTCGGACGCAGGCAGCGGGTCATTGGCCTCGTGTCCTTCCAGAAGGTGCAACGCGTTGGCAAAGTGCCGGTCCGCTTCTTCGAGTTTATTGTTCCGGCGTGCGAGATTGCCCAAGGCGAAATGCGGCAGGACAAAGTCCGGCTGCAAATACAACGCCCGGAGCAACGCTTGCCGGGCGGGTTCAGCCGCGCCTTGTTCGAGCAGGATCACCGCCTGGAGATAGTGCGCACCGGCATCCATTTTGTCGGCCGCGATCCACCGATCGCACCAGGGCAGCGCCTCCGCCAGCTTGCCTTGATTGGCCAGGGCTCGGGCCAGCAACGCCAGCGACTCCGGTGCCGCCAATTCGCCCGCCACGGCCAGTAAAACCTCCGCCGCCTCCGCATAGCATCCCCGTTCGTACAACGCCGCGGCTTGAGTCTGCGGCCCACCACTCAGCTCGACAGGCTCCATGGGCGCGAGCGGTTCGGCTGGTGGAGGAGCGAGCGAGGCCGGCGGCGAAACAAAAAAGTGCGGTTCATCCGGAATGGACCCCAGCTCCGGCTCGAGCGGTTCTTGCCGCGGCGTCTGCTCACCGCGCGCCCGCTGGTCATCTCTTTGGTAGAGAATGACGCCCGGGAAGTTTCGCGTCGCAAATTGCGGGAACAGGGCCTGCGATACTTCACTTGGGCTCACGGCCAGCCAGCCACCATCGATCAGGGCCCGGTGCAGGTTGCCGATGACTTTCCGCATCCGTGCCGCGGTAAAATACATCAGCACATTGCGGCAAAAAATCACGTCCATCGCGTTGGTCTCGCTGGCCAGCGAGGGATACGTGTCCTGCCCCAGATTGAGATGGGCGAAGGTCACGAGTCGCTGGATCTCCGGCGCGATCTGGAAACGTCCCTCCGCCGTCTGCTGAAAATAGCGCTCCTTGAAACCGGAGGGCGTTTCCCGAAATGACCAGGTGCCATAACATCCCGCGGCCGCCTTGCGGAGAAAGCGCGCGTTGATGTCGGTGGCCAGGATCGTGACATTCCAATCCGCGAGATCCGGCAGGAGCTGGCGGATCAGGATAGCCAGCGAATACGCCTCTTCACCCGTGCAACATCCCGCGCTCCACAAGCGCAGTCGCTGCTCCTTCCCCCGGCGCCTCCCGATGAGCTCGGGCAGAATCTGATTCGCGAAAATATCCAAGGTCTTCCGCTCCCGGAAAAAATAGGTTTCGCCCACGGTCAGATGAATCGAAAGCGCCTTGATTTGCGCTTCGGTCGGCGAAGCCGACAGCAGCCAATCCACGTAGGCCGGCACATTTTCAAACCCCGACTCATCCGCCGCCGTCGCCAACCCGCGTTGCAAGTCCGCCCAGCGCTCCCGCGGAAAATTCAAGCCCATGGTTTCCGCAGCGAAGCCGCTCATGCGCTCCGAAATCAGCGTCAGATCACGCTCCATGAACGACCTCCTGACTGATCGCGTCGTCCAGGAGCCGGGCCTCTTCGAGGGAGAGGAATTTTTCCAGGTCATGAATCAAGACCAGTCCTTCTTCGAGTTGAATCACACCGCGAATCTGTTCCACGCCCGGAACAATTTCCGCCGCGCCGATCGTCCCGAACTCCGGGTGTTCGATCACCGCCTCCACGGCGTCGACGAACAGCGCCACCGGGCGCCGGGAAGTCCGCGCGACCAGAAACTGATCGTCCGGATGGATCTCGCGTTCCGGCAGGTTGAACCGCCGTCGGAGATTCAGAACTGGGAGCACCAGGCCCTCCAAATCAATCACTCCCAGCACGATCGCCGGCGCCGACGGCAAAGGAGTGACTTCCACCGCCCGGATGACCCGCTCCACCACTTCCAACTCCAGCGCATAACGCTGCAGGTCCAGCCGAAATACAACCAAGGGAGTACTATTGATCATCGCGCGCCTCCGATGTATTTGCCCGCTCCCGCGGAAGCGGCCAGCTTAAATTCGGGAAAACGCGCGATGTCGACTATCAGTGGACAAAGAGAAGACATTCCCACTATTTCGCTTCGCAGCCCGCGAGTATCCCGGTCTCATTTCTTCGTTCTCCATTTCCCGCTAGACCACCCCCGGTCCCCTGCCTAAGCCGCCTGAAAATGAAACTCCCTCCCCATCCTCTCCGCCTCCTCGCCGGCCCGCTCTCTCTGACCCTTCTCGCCGTCGTTCTTTTGTCCGCGCGGCTCGCGGCGCAAACACCCGACCCCCACGGAGAGCAAGTCTTCTTCAGCATCGATGACGAATCGCTGCCCTGGCGGGACAATCTGCACCTCACCCTGGAACGCCCGCAGAAGTATAAAGGCAACCCGGTGCTGAATGCCGGCCCACAGGGCAGCGTCGACGCGAACGGAGCGCTGCTCTACGGCACGGTTCTCCAGGAAAGCGGGAAGTTCCGCATGTGGTACATTGCGCAGCCCCAACCCGATCCGCGCTATCCGGAAAACACTGCGCCCAACTATCGTCCAGTCGCTTACGCCGAGAGCGCCGATGGGAAGCACTGGGACAAACCGAACCTGGGTCTGGTCGAATTCTGCGGTAACAAGAACAACAATATCGTCTCCGTGGAGCCGGCTGACCACCCCTTTGCGCGCCCCAATGACTTTGTCAGCGTGCTCCGCGACGACGACGAACCCGATCCCGCGCGTCGTTACAAGATGGTCTACATCGCCTACTTGCCGCTGCTGAAGCACAGCACCGCGGTGCGCTGCGTCAGCCCGGACGGGCTCCGCTGGAAGCTCGCGAGTACGGAGGAATTTACGAAAGGGCATTTCGAGAATACCTCACTGGTGAAATTCGACGGCCTCTACTACGTCACGGGGCAAAATCTTGGGCGGGCCGGTGGACACCTGGCCGATGGCCAGGATGCCAGCCGGGCCATGACCGCCTTCTTTTCACCGGACTTTCAGCATTGGTCCAACGGCCGCGCCCTGTGCTTCTTCCGCAGCGGTTATGAGCAGAAGCCCGAGAGCTTTGGCCAGGAGCTCCACATGGGCGCCGGCCTTTGGAATCGCGGCAATGTCCTGGTCGGGTTTTACGGTCGCTGGTACGGCGATCACATCGACGTCAACGATCCTGCAAAGAAGAAAATCAGTTTCCTCTACGACCTGAAGCTCGATCTCGGGCTGGTCGTGAGCAACGATGCCATTCATTACCGCGAGCCGGTGCCCAATTTTATCGAAGCCTCTCCGGGTGCGGATGACCAATGGGATGCCAGGGCACTGCTCCAGAGTCAGGCGTTCTGCAACACAGACACCGAGACCTATATTTGGTACAGCAACTGGAACACGCGCAATCCGGCCCACCCCGAGCCTCTCCCCGGCCCGCGCCAGCCCGTGCCTTTTGCGATCGGACTCCTCACGATGCGCCGCGACGGCTTCGGATATCTCAGCAAACACCTGACTGAGTTACCGAAGAAGAATGGCTCCTTCCAGCGCACCGACACCGGAGCGAGCGTCCTGAGCCGGACGGTGACCCTCCCCTTCGCGGCCAAACTGATTCTCAATGTCGATCAAGTCTCCACAGAGGCGCCATTCGAAGTCGCCCTCGTGGATGACGCGGAGCAACCCCTGCCGGGCTTTGCTCCAGTGCAGGTCACGCAGAGCGGCGTGCGGGTCCCGGTGACCATCGGTGACCATGGCATTCCCGCCGGTTTGAAGTTCCGCGTGCGCGTCAAATGGCCCGAAGGAGAAGCCAACCCGCGCTTCTACGCCCTCTACTTTCAGCCGCAATGAAAAAGGCTTTTTAAAACGCAGAGGCGCAGAGGACGCAGAGAGGAGGAGGCTGCGAACTGCGAGAGGTGGGCGGGACGCGCCAGCGTTGTAGAGGCGGTTGTGCGGCATTGTGACAGAACATGGGTAACAAATCCCGGCCACAACATGGGTAACACTTTTCGATGATGGGGAAGTTTTGGCCTCGGCTGCGAAGCGTAGCGGAGCAGCCGAGGCCAAAACTTTTGCGCGACGGGTGGAGGCGGTTTGGCGTTCCCTTTCGTACGGGATCCTGAGCAGCCTTCGCCGCCATGTCCGCCATCTTCCTTGTCAAAGCAACGTCTGCGCCTGGTCCAGGCCGCGTTGCATGATCGCCAACCGGTCAGTCTGCTCGCCCGCCGCTTCGGCTTGAGCCGCAGGTCGGCGTACAAATGGATCGCGCGCTATCGCCAGTTCGGTCCCAGTGGCCTGGAGGATCGCAGTCGTGCGCCCAAGAGCCCGTCCGCTTTGCCCGTGGCGATCCGCCAGCACATCCTCTTTTTGCGTTGTGCTCATCCGACTTGGGGCGCCAAGAAACTTCGCGGGTTGCTGGCCGCACAGATTCGCCCGGCAGCCGCACCGTGCGAACGTTCCATCGCCCGCTGGCTGGCGCGCCACGGCCTGCAGCGCCGCCGCGTCCACCGGACCCGTCCCGGTCCGGTGATCCTCCGTCACGATCTCGCCATCCCCCAACGGCCCAACGACGTCTGGACGGTCGACTTCAAAGGCGCCTTTCGCACCGGCGACGGGCAACGCTGCGAACCGCTCACCGTCCGCGATCTCTTCTCCCGCATGGTCCTGGCCATCGAGATCCTGCCCGATCTGCGCCAGGACACCCTGTGCGCCGCTTTTCAAAGTCTCTTCCAACGTTACGGCCTGCCCGCCACCATCCGCTTGGACAACGGGCAACCTTTCGCCTCCGCAGCTCCCTATGGCTGCTCGGCTTTGAGTCTGTGGTGGATGCGTCTCGGCATCCGCGTCGACTTCACGCGGCGCGGCAAACCCCAGGACAACGGCTCGCACGAGCAGTTCCATCGCGTCTACAAGGCGGAAACTTTACGGCCTCCGGCGCGCTCCCCACGGGCCCAGCAAAGCCGCCACCAAGGTTGGCTGGAGCATTACAATACGCAGCGTCCGCACGAAGCCCTCGGCCAAATCCCTCCAGCGCGCCTCTACCGCAAAAGCCTGCGCCGCTATCGCCCTTTGCCCAAATCCTTCGCCTATCCCAAAACTTCCAAGGTCTATCGCGTCGGCCACAAAGGCACCATCCGCTGGCGCGGCCGCGTCCGCCTGCTCAGCCGGATCCTCGCTCACCAACGCGTCGGTCTGCGCACGACTTCCGATCTCACCGCTGACGTCTTCCTCGACAAAATCCCCATGGGGACTCTCCACTTCCACGATCTCGCCGGCATGCGTCCGGTCATCCTGCGCCACCCAAAAGTGTAAACCATGTTCTGTCACTAAAGTGTTACCCATGTTCTGTCACCGTGCCTGCCAACCGCCTGTGGCTGGTGGAAAGGCGGAAGGAGGAAGGCGAGAGTGAAGTGCGCTTCGCGGGGGGGGTGGAAAGGCGGCGCACAACCGCCTCTACAACGCAAGCGACACACAGGACTCATTCTTCCCTCTCTGCGACCTCTGCGCCTCCGCGTCTCTGCGTTTTAAAAAGTATTTCAACTGCATCGTTCCGGCTAAGATACCAAGAGAGTTCCACCAGGGTGGTTAGGCTCTGGTACGACTGCTTTCTTCATGCGCCCCCCAGAAAAACATCTTTCCCGACTGACGCACCCGCTCCTCGCGGTGCTGGCGGCGGCTGGGGCGGCTCTGCCTGCGAGCGCGGCGGACCAGTCGGCCTTGTTTGAAACCAAAATCCGGCCACTGCTTGCCGACCATTGCTATGAGTGTCATAGCGCGGGCAAGAAGCAGAAAGCGGGACTCTTCCTCGATTCGAAATCGGGGTGGGAGAAGGGCGGCGATTCCGGCTCGCCCATTGTCCCTGGCAAGCCCGAGGAATCGTTGCTCATCAAGGCGGTGCACTGGACCGACAAGGATTTGCAGATGCCGCCGGAGAAAGCCGGCGGAAAGTTGTCGGACGCGCAGATTGCGGATTTGGAAGCCTGGATCAAAGGCGGGGCTTTCGATCCGCGCGCAGGTCCAGCGAACGTCCCACCGAAGAAAAGCTGGGCGGAGATTTTCGCCGAGCGCAAGCAATGGTGGAGCTTGCAGCCGCTCCGGGCGGTGGAACTGCCATTCGTAGACGATCTCGAATGGTCAACCAACGCGATGGATCGCCTGTTACAGGCCCGCCAGCGGGTGGAGGGCGTGACGCCTTCGCTGAAAGCCGACGCCCAGACGTTGATCCGTCGCGCGACCCTGGTCCTGACCGGACTGCCGCCTGCGCCGGCCGAGGTGGATGCCTTCCTGACCGCGGCGAAGAACGATGCGCCGGGGGCTTATGCGGCCTTGGTCGATCGCTTGCTCGCGTCGCCGCACTTCGGTGAACATTTTGCCCGGCACTGGCTGGATGTCGTGCGCTTCACCGAGACGCATGGCAACGAGTGGAACTACGACGTGGCCTACGCCTGGCGTTATCGCGATTACATCATCCGCGCTTTCAACGATGACCTGCCGTACGATCAGTTCGTGCGCGAACATATCGCCGGCGATCTGCTCGCCCAGCCACGCTGGAATGCGGACGGCCATTTCAACGAGTCGGCGATCGGCACGGCTTTCTATCGCTTCGGTGAGGTCAATCACGACAGTTGCGCGCAGTTCGGCACGATCGGCTACGACATCGCGGACAACCAACTCGACACGCTAACCAAGGCTTTCCAGGCGACCACCGTGGCCTGTGCCCGCTGCCACGATCACAAACTGGATGCGATTTCCACGAACGACTATCACGCCTTGCTCGCCATCCTGCGCAGTACGCGCCTGGTGCAGCATACGCTGGACGCCCCGGAGGTGAATCGCGCTCCGCTGGCGACCCTGGAATCTCTCAAACCGGAGTTCCGCGCCGAATTGGCGACCTTCTGGCGGGCCGAAGCGGCCGCGCTCACTGCGTCGAAGCTGCAGGCGCTCACCGCTGCGGCCAAAGGTAAGGCGCCCGACCTCAGCAGCCCGCTGCATGCGTGGTTCGTCGCGTGCCGCCCGGACGCCACGGACGTCGCCGAGGCCTGGACCAAGCTGGCCGCGACCTACGCCCGGGAGACATCCGAACGCGCTGCCTTCAACCAAACCAAATTCACCACCCTCGCGGACTTTCGTCACGGCATCCCCGCGGACTGGCATGCGGATGGAATGGGCCTGCGCGGCGCGGCCTCGCCGAGTGGGGATTTCGCCGTGGCCCCGGAGGGTGGGAGCGCTCTGAAGATGCTGCTGCCGGCCGGCGTGTTCACCTTCGCGCTTTCCGATAAACTGAACGGCGCGCTGCGCTCGCCGACGCTCCGGCGCACCCACGGAAAAATCAGCTTCGAAGTGGTGGGCGGACGCTTCAGCCTCGCCCACGTCGTCTTTAACAACTGCCAGCTCAACTACAACCATCAGCAATCGCTGCATCAGGATGATTGGTCATGGGCGACGGTCGCGATTCCGGAGGAAACCGACGCGCTGCATCCTTATGCGGAGTTACTGACTTTTTGGGATAACCCAAAATTCCCCGACCCGCTGGGCGCGCTGGGCAAAGATACCGAGAACCAGCGCGGCCCGTGGGAGCAGTATGCGCAAAATCCCCGCACCTGGTGGGGCGTGCGGCGCATCGTCCTGCACGACGGACCGGAGACGCCCAAGGATGAACTCACGCACCTCGCGCGGTTGTTCACCGGCGCCGCGCCGCAATCCGTGGAAGAAGCCGCGGCGCGCTACGTCGGAGTGGCCCGCGAAGCGGTCGAGGCCTTTGCCACCGGCCACGCCACGGATGACGACATCCGCTGGCTGACCTGGATGTTGCGCAGCGGCCTGCTGTCCAATCAGGCGGATGCCACGCCTCGCCTCGCCGAACTCATCGCCAAATATCGCCAGGTGGAAAATGAACTCGCGCTCCCCACGATGATGCCGGGCATGGCGGATGAAGGTCCCGGGTTCACCCAGCCGGTGCTGTTG
>Ga0206804_10074_pt1 | contig 29426 bp, 28 predicted proteins | sample Alteio_BWOrgCont_62_FD_152888 | JGI IMG/M metagenome (GOLD analysis project Ga0206804, IMG submission 152888) | Enriched cells from forest soil in Barre Woods Harvard Forest LTER site, Petersham, Massachusetts, United States -... | ecosystem: Environmental > Terrestrial > Soil > Temperate forest >... | reverse complement strand
ACGGGGACGACGCGGAGGGTCGCGGGTGTGTAGTAGTTGGTGCGCGGGAGATCACCGTAGCCGACGGGACGGAAGCCTTCGGTGTAGGTGTTTGCGGCGATGGCGGCCGCCGCCTTGAGTGTGGCGGTTGCGGTAAGGGGATGCGCGGGCACTGTGGCGGAGAAGGTTTCAGTGCCGGGGCGCAGCGGCCGGCTGGGCGCAGCGATGACCCACTCCAGCGGGGCCTGAAGAAGGAGTTCACCTTGGGGATGGTCTTCGGTGACGGTGTGGACGTCGACGCTGAGCGAGTGTGTGCCTTCAGGGATGACCTGTGCGTTCCGATCGAGGGTGAGACTGACCGGCGGGATGATCTGGACGGATTGCGGCCCAGAATGAACGACACGAGCTAGAGTGACAGCTAGACCATCGTACGGCACGAAGGCGTATGCGGTGAGTGCGGGCGGAGTCTGAGGCGCGTTGCGGAGCTCAGGATCGCGCAGTCTGTAGACGGGCTCCTCCGAGTTGAGGCGGAAGAAATAGGGCCTCGTCACAGGGGTGAGAAGAGTGCCCATCGCCTGAATGGTTTGTTCGATTGGGTAATGCGCGCTTGTGGCGCGTGTTCCGGCCGCGGCCGCGGCCGCGCTGCGGCGATCAAGAGTTTCATTGCCACTCGCGTTGTGAAGACTCAATGCAGGCGAGCCGAGGTGAGTCTCCGACGAAGCGGCCAGCTTTATGTGGACAGGTGCTTCAGAGTCCACGAGCAGGTCGTCTGATGGCGCTGTGGCGTCCAGACTGAGGCCGAGTGAAAGCGCGAGGGCATCGTTGAGTTGGACTCGTTTGATGCGAAGCTCGTGAAGTACATTCTCCTTCTCACTCGCTGGCAACACATCCGGGTTGAGTTTGGACAGATTCTCTATTGTCATGTCCGCGAGCTTGAGGGCAGCGGCCAAATCGTTCGCAGCATAGTCGAGTTTGCCCGTGGAAACTTCCTTCTGCGCGGTTTCGATTTTTTGAGCGATCCCTGCTAGGTTTGTTTTCAAAACTAGTGGGACGGCTTTTTGTGCATCGGGTGCAAGCGACGCGATACCTGCGAGTGAGACATCGATGCCGTCGTAGAAGCTGTCTTCGCGGGCGGGCTGATTCGCGAGCTTTGAGCCATAGCGGTGATAGCTGACTTCAACGCGGCCAGGGCGTGAAACGCGCTCACCGCCGCCGATCTGCGAGCGCTGGAGGCCGAGGCCGATGCGAGCGAACTGTACGTAGCTGAGCTGCTCATTGAGATTGGAGGGCTTAGTGCGGAGATCGGCGGCGTTGGCGGCGGCGTAGGTGAGGAGCGGGTCGGTCTGGCCTTCGTTGATGGTGACGTCAGCCGTGGGTTCGGTGGAAAAGGTCTGGCCGGTGACGTAGTTGGTGAACTGTGCGGGGATGGTCTGGCCGGTGGCGTAGTCGTAGAGGCCTTCAGATGTGACGCGTGAGAAGGGGACGCGGGCGTAGACCTTGAGCGGTTGCCAGGGAAGGATGCCTTCCTTGGTGAGCTCGGGGAAGACGTTGGGATCGCCGGCGGCTTTGAAGACCTCCTGCGCGATCTGGCCGGAGACCTGGTGTTGGCCGTGTCCGTCGGTGACGGCGCCTTCGAAGGTGGAGGCGATGATGAGCGGGCGGTAGATGCGGACGGCGCGGACGGCGTCGTAGAGGACGCGGTCGTGGCCCCACTTTTGGAAGGCTTCCTGTTTGGTTTTTGTGAAGCCGAAGTCGACCTCGGTGCCGAACATCTGATCGACGCCCATGTAGCGGTCAGCGGAGAGGAGTTCCTGGGTGCGGAGGAGTCCGAGTGCGTCTTCGAAGTCACCGGTCATCTGGTTCTGGCCGCCTTCGCCTCGGTTGAGGGTGAGGATGGCGACGCGCGCGCCGAGGCCGCGGGAGTAGTAGGCGAGCATGCCGCCGTCTTCGTCGTCGGGGTGGGCGACGATGATCATGAGCGAGGCGCGGGTGTTGAGGCGGCGGAGCTGCTGCGCGAGGCCGAGCGCATTATTGCCGTGGCCGCCGTCGATGGGGAGCTCACGGCCGTCGCGCGGGCGGACGCGCTCGCCGGCGAGGTTGGCGGGGTCGGTGAAACGGGCGGGAGCCTGCGAGGGGGCCTGAGGGCGCGCGGGGACGGTTGCGGCAAGGATGGTCGCAAGAGCGACGGGCGCGAATCGGTGCATGAGGTTTAGATTCGCACAGAGTTGTGGGGATGCGCGGGGATCTTGCGAACCCCACCCATGCGCGATGAGGCTGCGCATGAATGGGGCACCCCGTTTTGTTGCGGGTTCATGCGAGGGTGGCTATCGGTGCGTCGTTGAAAATGTCGATGGGAATCTGAGGAGCGTGCATAGACTTGTCTGAGATGACTGGTGGGGAACAGAGGCTGGAGCGGACGCTGACACTGCGGGGAGCGGTGACGCTGAACCTGCTGGACATGATCGGCGTGGGGCCGTTCATTACGCTGCCGCTGCTGATTGGAGCAATGGGCGGGCCGCAGGCGATGGTGGGGTGGGTGCTGGGTGCGCTGCTTGCAGCTTGCGATGGGATGGTTTGGGCGGAGCTGGGTGCGTCGATGCCACAAGCCGGCGGGACGTACGCGTATCTGCAGCAGATGTATCCGGGGCGCGTGGGCCGGTGGTTGAGTTTTCTGTTTGCGTTTCAGCTGCTGCTGTCGGCTCCGCTTAGTGTGGCGAGTGGGTGCATTGGTCTGGCTGCATATGCGGGAACGGTAGTGCCGGCGCTGCGTGGGCATGCGGTGTTGGTTGCGGTCGCGAGTGTGGTGGTGGCGGTGGCGCTGCAGTATCGGCGGCTGAGCGGTGTGAAGCGCGTGGCGCAGGTGCTGCTGGTGATCGTGATGGCGACGATTGCCTGGACGGTGGTGACGGGAGTGTGGCACGGCGAGTGGTCGCGCGTGGTGGCGGTGCCGAGTGGAGCGTTTCATCTGGATGGACGGTTCTTTGTAGGGCTGGCGAGCGCGATGCTTGTGGCGTCGTATGACTACTGGGGCTACTACAACGTGACGTTTCTGGGTGGCGAAGCGAAGGATCCGGGGAGGACGATTCCGCGGGCGGTGCTGCTGTCGATTGCGATTGTGGCGGTGCTGTATTTGGCGCTAAATGCGAGCGTGCTGTCGGTTATTGGTGCTCCGGAGCTGATCAAAGCGCAGAACACGGGAGCGAGGCAGGCGATGCTCACGACGTTTATGCAGATGGCGTATGCACCGACAATGGGTGCGAGCGTGGCCGCGACATTAGGGAAGATTGCAGCGGCGCTGGTGATGGTGACGGCGTTCGGGAGTGTGTTCTCGGTGTTACTGGGGTACTCGCGCATACCGTATGCAGCGGCGAGAGATGGGAACTTTCCGGCGGTGTTTGGGAGGCTGCATCCGACGAGAGGATTCCCGTATGTGTCGCTGCTGACGCTGGCGGGTGTGGCGTGTGTGTGCTGTTTCTTCTCGTTGGGCGAGGTGATTGCAGCGCTGGTGGTGGTGCGGATTGTGACGCAGTTCTCGCTGCAGCATGTGGGCGTGATGTTATTGAGGAAAAGAAGGCCAGAAATGCAGCGGCCGTTCCGGATGTGGTTGTATCCGCTGCCCCCGATTGTGGCGCTGGTGGGGTTTGGGTACATCGTGTTCGTGAGGCGAGGGTCGGCGACGGATTTGATGCTGGCGGGTGCAGTGGTGCTGGTGGGGACGGCGGTGTATATGCTGCGGCGAGATTGTAACGCCGCGGATGTGCGATAGGGTTCGCATGAAGGATACGCGGCATCCGTGGGGGGTGGGTGAAGCGTATCTTTAATGCAGGTATTGAGGAACAGGACGAAGCATGTTGATTCGCAAGAGGGCTGAGATTCCCTCGTCGGAGATTACGCCGAAGGAGACGTACGAGGCGTTTCAGATGAGCCGGCGGAGGTTGCTCGCAGGCTTGGGAGCGGTGGGTGTGGCGGCGGTGACGGCGGGTCTGCCGGAGACGGCGTGGGGACTCGACAAGCTGAGGATAGTGGCGTCGAAGTACAACGTGACGGATCGCGAGATTACGCCACAGGCGAAGGCACAGAACTACAACAACTTTTATGAGTTCGGCGAAGACAAGGGCGATCCGGCCCGTTATGCGCCAAAGATGAAGATTCGGCCGTGGGCGGTGAAGATCGGCGGGCTGGTGAAGAAGCCGCAGACTCTCAACATCGACGACATCATCAACTATCGGCCCATTGAGAACCGCGTGTACAGGTTTCGCTGTGTCGAGGCCTGGGCGATGGTGATTCCGTGGGACGGATACTCGCTGAGCGAGTTGATCAAGTTTGCGCAGCCCCTGCCGAGCGCGAAGTACGTGCAGTTTCTCTCGACGACGAAAGGAGAGGGGATGAGCCTTCCGTCGGGGATCGGGTTTCCGTACTCGGAGGGGCTGCGGATGGACGAGGCGATGCATCCGCTGACGCTGCTGACCTTCGGAGCCTATGGCGAGGTGCTGGCGAACCAGCAGGGATCGCCGATTCGCGTGATTGTGCCGTGGAAGTACGGATTCAAGTCGGCGAAGTCAATTGTGGAGATCCGCTTTGTGGACCAGCAACCGCATACGACGTGGAACGACCTGGCGGCGGACGAGTATGGTTTTTACTCGAATGTGAACCCGCAGGTGGATCATCCGCGGTGGTCACAGGCACGTGAGCGTCTATTGAACTCGAATAGCATCCTACCGAAGTATGTGCCGACGCAGATGTTCAACGGGTACGACGAGGTTGCATCGATGTATGCCGGAATGGATCTGCAAAAGAATTATTAGTGGTCAGCAGTAGAGCTACAACAGTTGAGGAGTGCAGCCCGTGACGCGCGGGATATCCGGAAGTCGAATGCTTTAGGGCTCTGGTAGTTTCTGCTGCTTGCCTATGCCGAATGGAGCGATCCCGTATCTGAAGGCGATGGTGCACATTGTGTGCCTGCTGCCGTTCGCCTATCTGTTCGATTTGTATCGCACGCACAGGCTTGCGGCTTACGCAGATCCGGTGAACTTCATCACGCACTTCACCGGTGACTGGGCGTTATGGCTGCTGCTGCTGACGCTGGCCGTAACGCCGGTGCGCAGACTGACACCGTCGTTGGCTCCCCTCATCCGCTTTCGGAGGATGCTGGGTCTCTACGCGTTCTTTTATGCAACTCTGCATTTGCTGACGTATGTGCTTCTCTTCTCCGGTTATGACGTGCGCGCGGCCTTTGATGGCCTGCGTCAGTGGCATGTGATGGAACCGATCTGGCAGTTGAAAATCATTTGGCCGAAGATGATAGACGATGTGGAAAAAAGGAGGTTCATCCAGGTGGGGCTGGCGGCGTGGTTCCTCCTGTTGACGCTGGCACTTACCAGTACACAGGCGTCGATACGCGCGATGGGCGGATGGGTGTGGCAGGGAGTGCACCGGCTTATATACGTTGCTGCTGGGCTTGCGGTAATTCACTACTGGTGGCTGGTGAAGCAGGGTGTGCGCACGCCGTGGAAGGTCACGGCCGTGCTGGTTGTGCTGTTGCTGTGGAGAGTGGGGCTGTCGGTTGCGAAGCGGTCGAGGGCGAAGGCGCTCGAGGCGGCGTGGTCGCAGAAGCGGACGGCGGGGTGAGCGAGGTTTTGCGGGCGACCCTATTGAGTGGGAGCGGTTGGGGCTGCCGTGCTCGCAGGTTGATTGGATGAGGGTGCGGCGGTCGGCAGTTGAATGCTGAGATCGGTGATGTCGGAGTCTTTGACCAGGATCGTTGTGGTCGTGTCGGAGAAGGCTTGCGCATTTAGTAGCATCGGGGCCTGTACGGGCATGCCTTCCGGAATGCCGTCAGGGATTGTGCCCAGTTTCGCTCCAGTGACAGCCAGCTTGTAGGTTCCCGCGGGCACCTCGGGGAAGATGAAGGTCCCGTCGTGCGCCGGCGAGGTATGGAGGACAAAGGAGTCATCGGATGCGTCGGTGAGCGTTAGCGCGCCGGTGAAGATGGGACGGCCATCCAGGGCGGTGAGTTGACCCTGCACGCGGTGAAAGATGTACGCGGGAATGGTGATGTCTATGCCGCTGATGTCGTCGCCACCGCGAAGCTCATAGGTCTTGGCGGCATTTTTGTGCAAGGTGTCTCCGCTATAAATACGAAGGCTCCTTGAGTCGGACGGGATGCCGAAGATGATGGAGAGACCCTCTGCGTCGGAACCGGAGTCCGGTGATGGGAGAATCGCCGAAACGCGATAGGTCCCGGGTCTGACGCCGGAGATGCGAAAGTCGCCCTGATCGTTTGTCCCCTGATTTTGATGGAGCATGAAGCTGCGAAAGAAGCTGCCCGCATTGATCATAGGTGTGGCGCCCATCCCCTGACCTCCGCCGGGATTCGGTGGAGTTTTTAGTGTTGGTTTCGCGTTGACATCTTCGAGGTATATCGACGTTTGGGTGGCAGGCGCACCGTCGGAGTATGTGACGCGGCCGCTGAGAATGGCTCCGCGCCTGATGGTGACATCCATGTGCGCGGTCTCGTTGTCGCGCACGGCGACGACGCCGTTCCGTGTGAACGCCTCGCGGTTGTCGGTCTTCTCGATATCGAAGCTGTCGTTGAGCGGGACATCGTCTAATGGCGAGAGATAGCCGGGCAGGAGCGCGATGACGGTGTAGTCGCCGGCGGTGAGATGGTCGACGGAATAGGTCCCGTCTGTCGCGACGCGTGCCATGGAGGATGTAATGTTCGGCTGGACGGCACCGCTCTTCGGGATACGCAGAGCCATCACCATTGCGCCGCGGGCGGGGCGGTGCGTGTCATCGCAGAGGACTGTGCCGGTGATGTGTGCAGTGGCAGGTGGCGGTTTTGGAGGATTGGTTGGCGGAGTGGATTGTGTGGGTGGCTGGGCGGTGTTGGCGGTATCGTCCGTCGTCTGGGCGAGGAGAGAAGTCGCGCAGCAGAGGAGAAACACAGCTATCAAGAGCCGCGGGCGCATGGTGCGGATAAGTGTACGCGCGAGCAGTTGTGATGTGGTGGTAACGGACAGTGCGGCTGGTTGATTGAGGATTCGCGAGCAGCGGAGAATAGACCTGCGAGGTGTGCGGTGAGAGCAGTGCGTGTCCCGCGGTTTGGTGATGTGGAGGTGGTCGAGGTGCAGGATGTGCCTGTGCCATTGCCCGGGCCGGATGAGGTGCTGGTCCGTGTCGCAGCGGCAGGCGTTGCGCCGTGGGACGCGATCATTCGCGAGGGGAAGAGTAAGGTCAGTGGGTCCGCGCCGCTGACGCTGGGGTCTGACCTGGCGGGGGTCGTCGATCGGGTTGGCGATGGTGTTACAGATTTTCGTGTTGGTGATTCGATCTACGGTGTGACGAATCCGCAGTTTGTGGGAGCGCAGGCAGACTTCGCAGTTTGCCAGGCGGGCATGATTGCGCCGAGGCCGCGGGGGCTTAGCGACCTGGAGGCGGCGTCTGCGCCGGTGATCGCCGTTACGGCGGAACAGATGTTGTTCGAGCATGCGGATGCGAAGCCGGGCCAGACCGTTTTGATCGTGGGCGCGGCGGGCAACGTGGGAGCGTATGCGGTGGAGATGGCGGTGAGCTCCGGTGTCACGGTTGTTGCAGTCGCGCGTAAGAAAGACGAACAGCTTCTGCGTGAGCTAGGCGCGAAGGTGATAGTGGATTCGGGTGCGACGGACTTTGCTAGCGGGCTTCCACGCGTCGATGCCATTCTCGATCTTGTGGGCGGTGAGACGTTGCAACAGTGTGTGGGAGCGCTGAAGGAGAATGGCAAACTGATTACGGTGGTGTCTGGCGAGGATCTGACGCAGTTCAAGGGCGTGAAGCCAGTGTTCTTTTACGCCGAGGTGACGACAGCTCGGCTTCGCAAGCTTACGGAGATGTTTGACGGCGGCAAGATTCGCGCGAGAGTGGGGTCGGTGCTTCCGCTGGAGGATGCGCGACGGGCGCAAGAGATGCTCGCCGGCGCGCCGCATGAACCCGGCAAGATCATGTTGCGGGTGAGCTAAGGGGTGTCGGCGACGCCTTCGAAGAGCTCTGTACTTTGACGAGCGGGTTGCGGGGTGATGGCTGCGGCGAGGCAGTAGCGCTCGTCGGTACCGTGCTTTTCGAAGAAGGGAATTGCGATTTGCATAAGTGGGGCCTGCGACTTGTGCTGGGCGAACGCTTCTTTCTTTTTGTCGAAGACGGAGCTGATGTCGAGCGTGTGAGTCCAGGGTGGGGGGAGCGGGGCGCGGCGGTCAGGAAGGAAGGAGTTGGTGGTGAGGTAGTAGAGGCGCTGCGGCTGCCAGAGGTCGCCGCTAGTGATGTAGCGCTTGGGCGAGCCGGACCAATGGAAAGCCGCGGAGGTAGCGGCGGAGACTGTGGTGTGGTCGGGGTGGGTGTTGACGCCGCCATCAAGGCCGAAGGTTATGACGACGTGCGGGCGGAAGCGGCGGATGTGCGAGACGAGAACGCCGGCGAGGTCGGAGAGGCGTTCGTGCTCGAGTTGGCCGTCGTGGAAGTCGAGGACCTGATAGTTGGCGACGCCGAGGACTTTGCAGGAGGCTTCGAATTCGGCGCGGCGGGTTTGGCCGAGTTGCTTGGCCGAGGAGGCGTCGCCGCGGTTCGTTGCGGCTTGACCGTCGGTGAGGCAGAGGACGGATGTTTCGACGCCACGTGAGGCGTAAAGGGCGAGGGCTCCGCCGAAGCCGAAGCATTCGTCGTCGGGGTGGGCGCAGATGCAGAGGAGGCGAAGGGGCATAGAAGCGATTGTGCCTGATTAGTCCTAACGATACTTAGTCTTGTCTTAGCTGACGAATCCTGCTTGTATGAGGAACATTGACACGGTCACAATGGGGGCACTCTTCTTGGAATTTCTCAATTGACTCGTTCACGCATTGCATTATTTTTCGGGATACTGATGTTCGTCATGGCTGTGGGCGGGACGTTTGCCGGAAAACTCCCGGGACGCTTTGGTGATGCGTCGTACCGGACAAGAGACCCGAAACAGTATTGGTCGGCTCTCGCAGGGTATTACCTGGCAGGTATCGCCTTTATTGGATATTACCTATATCAATCTGGCGTGTTCTCAAACTGACAAGACGTTCACTGGATCATCTGTCGAAGTCCCACCGGGCGCGATCTCGGCTGCAACGAGTTCATCCGAAGCGAGCTCTTCGGGTGGGAGTTCGTCGAACATGTCGTCGAGGTCGAGCTGGGCGTCGAGGGCTGCCTCGGGGTCGGCGGCGAGGACGGGAGCGAAGCTGCGGCGGTGGAGCGGGCAGGGGCCGTGCTCCTTGAGGGCCTTGCGATGCTCGGGCGTGGCGTAGCCCTTGTGGCTGGCGAGGCCGTACTGCGGGAACTGCTTGTCGAGCTCACGGCAGAGGGCGTCGCGGTAGACCTTGGCGATGACAGAGGCGGCGGCGATGGAGAGGCAGAGCGCGTCGCCGTAGTAGAGCTTGGTTTGCTGGCAGGGGTAGTCGATGTGGAGCGCGTCGATGATGAGGTGGTCGGGGGTGACGGTGAGCTGCTCGCAGGCGAGGCGCATGGCGAGGCGCGAGGCCTGGTAGATGTTGATGCGGTCGATGGTCTCGGCGTCAACGGCGACGACGGCGAAGGCGAGGGCCATCTTGCGGACCTTGCGATCTAATTTCTCGCGCTGCTTGCGGTCGAGCTGCTTCGAGTCGGTGAGGCCCATGCGCGAAAGGACGCCGACCTTCTCGGGGAGGATGACGGCGGCGGCGACGACGGGGCCGAAGAGTGCGCCGCGACCTACTTCGTCGACGCCGGCGATGGTGCGGAAGCCGTGGTAGCGGAGGGCCTGCTCGGGCGCGTTGGTGCAGACGAGCTGCTTGAGCATCTGCTGCTTGGCGGTGGCTTTGGTGACGCCTTGAACCTCGGGAATGCGGAAGAGCGTCGACATCGCTGGCCGGTTTCAAGTTTAGCGGAAGGGGCGTGTGGCACAGGGTGCCGTGAGTCGCGGATAGGGACGAGGTTTCCACAGGTCGTTCCACCTGTGTGTAGGAGTAACTACCCCGAATGCGCCAAATCGTTGGGCCTGAGTGTGCCTTAGCCTGACATCGGCGAGCTGTATCTCACCAAAGATCATGATTTTGGAGGGCACGATGGCGGTGCGCAGACTCCTTGCGTTGACAGGCGTAATAGTTCTGGCTGGATTGCATGCTAGCGCGCAGGCGACTCCTGCTGCTGAGGTGGCACCAACTCAACAGACAGCGGCGCCGGCAAATACGGTTGCGACGACGACTGTTGCAGAGACGACACCACCTCAGCAGGCGGTGGCGCCGGTGAATACTGTGGTGGCGACGACATCAACAGCGACGGCAGATGGTTCTCCAGCGGATGTTCCACCGGCTCCGAAGACAGTTGCTGCGGCGACGGAAAAGAAGTCGAAGGGCAAAAAGGACGTGTACACGGGGCCGAACACGATTGTGGAGTTGCCGGCGACGCCGATGATTGACGAGCAGGGAATGCAGCGGCTAGACCCGGATGGAAAGCCGATGTGGAACCTGCCTGTGAAGCAGCAGCGCGACAAGAAGGGGCACCCGCTCTTTGATGAGAATGGGAAGCCGGTGTTCCAGACGAAGAACGACCTGGGTTATGACGAGCACGGCAAGAAGATCAAGGTGGTAAAGGAGAAGGAACCGAAGAAGATTCCGGTAGCTGTGGCGCGTGGCACGATGACCGTCGATGGTATGACGGGCAAGGCGGCGCTGAACTATGACATCGCTGACCTGAAGTACATGTACCTGTATGCTCCGGGGATCGGCGTGGCGATTGTGTCGAATGAGCCGTTTCCGGGCGCGGTGGAGCAGAAGAACGCGTTCAACGTGAAGACGCTGACAGTCACGATCGGCGAGCATACGCTGCAGCTGGCTTCTGAGAAGAACTTGCTGGGGAAGAAGCCGGAGTCTGCGTACGTGATGGTGGACCGCTCGTTCACGTTGCCATCGAAGTTTCCTGTTATGGGCTATGGGACGGTGCGAAAGGCGCCGTACCAGTGGCCGGGATCGAAGCAGAACAACAAGGAATCGGATATCGCCGACTATGCTCCGCCCCCACCGACGAATCTGCTGCCAACGCAGCTATTGAGCCCGTGCCCGGCAGGGCAGATGCGCAACCCAGGTCCACCTGTGCTGCCAGGACAGACAGCCCCCGTACAGCCGTGCGTGCCGATCAAGGCAGCGGTGCAGACACCTTCAAAGACGATGGCGAGCTCCGCGGATGCGAAGAAGACGACCGACGCAAACAAGAGTGCGACGGGTCAACCCACAAATTAAACGGGAACCGAAATGCAAAGAGAAGGGCCGTCCTGAGGACGGCCCTTCTGATTTCTGTGAGTTGGGCGAGACCGCTGAAGCGGTGCGCTCGGCTTAAGCGCTGCGCTCGACTTCGCGGAGACGGGCAGCCTTGCCACGCAGACCACGGAGGTAGAAGAGCTTGGCGCGGCGAACCTGGTAAGAGCGGATCTTCTCGACCTTGTCGACGACTTTGGAGTTGTAGGGGAAGATGCGCTCGACGCCCTGGCCGAAGCTCATCTTGCGGACGGTGAAGGTGCCCTGAGGTCCCTTGCGGCAGGCGATAACCATGCCCTCGAACGCCTGCAGACGTTCCTTGTCGCCTTCCTTGATTCTTACCTGCACGCGAACCTGGTCGCCGGGGCCGAAGTCAGGGAGGTCTGTGCGCTGGAGCTTGTCGGCCAGCTTCTGCATTATCGGATGGATTGCCATGATGCTTTCCTTGCTTGAAGTCGCAGGATTCAGTCTACCACGGATTTAGCGAGACTTCAGCAGAGGTGTGCACACGTTTCGGTGCAGTGCTGCGGGGTGGTCAGGCTAGGGCGCAGTGCTAGGTAGCTGGAAGTCGACGCCTGTCTGATGGTTCGCGCTGACGGTGGCGGGAATGTTGAGGTCGGAGAGCGGGATCTCGCGACGGCGGCCGCCATCCAGCACGGTCAATGTGGAGCGCGTCGCCAGGTAGTTCTGTATTTGCTCGGGCGGCCGTCCGTCTTTGTAGATCAGGATGACGGTTGTGGCGGATCCGGGAGCGTACTGCATCTGAGGAGCAACGGGTGTTGGCTGTGGCGCGTAGCCAGGCGGGTACGCGTAGGCAGCCTCAGGTGCGGGCTGGGGATAGGCGTTGCCGTATTCGGGTTGAGGCATTGGCTGCGGATAGCCGTAGTCGGGTTGTTGCTCGGGCTGCATGGGCTGCTGCGAGAGGTCGTAGTTCCCGTAGGAGTCGTCGGCGAGATCGGACGGAAGGTAGCCGTACACGTATGAGGGGTAGGCGTAGGGGTAGATCGGATACGTGTGAATGATGTAGGTGTGGGTCGTCGTGTGGTGGGTGGGGTGATAGAAGCTCGGGCGAATGATGGGCGCCGATGCAGGGTAGCGAACACCCGGCGCGAGGATGCGCATGGAAGACGGATAAGAGGCGGTCGCGTGCGCGATCGGCGTGCCGGGATAGCGGATCGGCATTGAGGGAGCGTAGTTGCCGTGGAAGGCCGGTGCAGGCCGGGCGGCCGGTGCGCTGTGGCCGGCGAAGCTGGCGTGTCCACCGCCACCACGCTGAGCGCAGGCCTGGAAGGCGATTGCGACTGCAAGCACAATTGCCGCGAGGCCCTTCATGCGGGAATTGTACGCCCGGGTTGGAAGAGGACGTGTCATCGCAATGTCTAGGCGCAGTTCTCTTTTAGACGGAACAATTCGGCTAGTGACTCGCAGGAGCATTCACAAGCTCCTTGACGTGGGTTTGTGATGCGGGAGTACAGGTAGTGCTCGTGGAGAGGCGTGGCGCCGCCGCGGGATCGTGCCCGGTGGTAAAGCCGTAGGTGCGCATCGTGTAGCATGGGCCTTGGTTCAACGCGAGATTCTGCATCTGCACAATGTTCCGGTTCTGACTTGTACCGAGGGAGAGCGGGGGCAGACGGAAGGGTGTAGAGGGCATCTGAACGAGCGGCGGAGAAGATTGACCGGTCGAGAACAGTGGTGGGAGCTGAGCAGAGAACGGCGAGGCATTGTTCGAAGGCGCAGGAGTCGCTGAGGGCGCAGCCGGGGTTTGGGCGCGGACGCTCACGGCGCACAGGATGAGGGTGGCTGAAAGAGGGGCGACGAAGACGACAGACAACCGGCGAAGCGATCGCATGGCGCGTTTCCTCGCGAATGATGGTAGGCGCAGATCGGCGAATGTGTCGAGAGTTTCCACGAGCGTTGCGAGGGACGTTGGGGTCGGCAAGTGAAGGAGGCCCGCGATGTGCGGGCCTCCAGACGCTAACGGCGAGGGTTCAGCTTAGTGATGCCCACCACCGCCGCCGGGATGGCCACCGCCACCTCCGGGATGTCCGCCGCCAGAGAAACCAGGGGAGTGCTCGGCGGCCGGCGAATGCCCGGCATTGCCGATATGGCCCTGGCCGTCGCGGGCCTCATTCGGCTGGAAGTGATTGAACGGCACAGCCCCCGCGCGAGGGCATCGGACCATGGTAGCCGTAGTGTGGATCGTAACGGTTGTCCACATGGCCGTAGAACCCGTGCGGGCCGTGGAACCAGGGGCCGGCACCGATGAAGACTCCGCCGACGAACCAATCGGGTCCGTAGTAGCCGTACGGAGCGCAGTCGTAGGGTGCGTAGTCGAAGTAGCCGTATGGGCAGATCGGCGCTGGACCGATGTTGACACCGATGGCTACCTGGGGACGGGCTGACGTCGCAAGAAGGAGAACTGCAGCCAGAGCGGGGAGGATCACTCGCTTACCAAGATTCATGCTGCCTCCTGAAGGATTTATGGAGCGTGAAAACAACTGCAGAAACTAGAGACGAGCCCTATACCTGAATAGACGCGTCACGAGATATCGGAGATGTATCGCTGAAGATGCTCTTAGGAGCGTGATCCGGCTTCTAGGTCAGCGAGGAACTCGCGCTCGTCGTCTGAGAGGCTTGCTCCGTCGAGGAGGTCGGGGCGGTTGGCAAGGGTCTTGGCGAGCGCGGCCTGGCGGCGCCAGCGGCGAATGGCGGAGTGATCGCCGCCGGAGAGGATCTCAGGGACAGAGACACCGCGGAATTCAGCGGGGCGAGTGTAGTGCGGGTAGTCGAGCAGTCCACCAGCACCGTGGGTGGAGCGGGGGACGCCGTCCGGTGTGAGCTCGGCGGAGGCTTCATAACCCAGGCCGAAGCTCTCGTAACGGGATGAGTCTTCGTGGCCAAGGACGCCGGGAAGAAGGCGAACGGTGGCATCTATAACGACAGCCGCGCCTAGCTCGCCGCCAGAGAGGACGAAGTCGCCGATGGAGAGCTCGTCATCGCAGAGAAGTTGTGAGACGCGCTCGTCGACGCCCTCATAGCGGCCGCAGATGAGGACGACACGCGAAAGCGCTGCGAGGCGGCGCGCAGTGGACTGGGTGAAGCGCTTGCCCTGTGCGGAGAGAAGGATGACGGACTCGCGGGTGAGGTCGCGTGAGGATTTTGGCGAGACGCCAAGTGATTCGACGCACTCGAAGATGGGCTGCGGCTTGAGAACCATTCCTTCACCGCCGCCAAAAGGACGGTCGTCGACGGTGCGATGGCGGTCGTGGGTCCAGTTGCGGAGATCGTGCGTTTGCACTGAGGCGAGGTCAGAGCGGAGTGCGCGCTCGAGGATGCCGTAGCGGAGCGTGCTCTCGAAGAAGCCGGGGAAGAGTGTGACCAGATCGAAGCGCATGAGTGATTTGCGGGCCGTGACCCGCGATTTGAGTCTATTGCAACGCAGAACGGAGGCTTGGGTGGCCCGCTGGTGAACAACGGATCTATACGGATGCGATAAGATGATTTTTGCAGGCGAGCCTCAGAGGGACTCGTCTTCGTTAGGCTCCGTTGCGACCAAGCCAGAGGGAAGATGCATGACCAGGCGCTTCCGGCTTAGGTCCACGGAGTCGAGCCAGGATTTGATGAAGGGGATCAGTGCTGGCTCAGCATGACTGAGGGTCTCGGCAGGCGATGTTCCAGGATTACTTCGGGGACTGGTAACGCCCGTTACTTCCAGTAGAGGTGCTGCATCCGGAAGTCGTGTCCGTCCGTCCGCGGACAAAGGGTACTCGATGCCGGTGATTTCGCCGATGAGCGTGGTTCCATCGAAGAGTTGGCAGCCTAGGAGGTCGCGGACGAACCAAGTATTGGGTTCGAGGGGCGGGAGGTCAGAGCAAAGCACAAGAAGCTCGCGTCCGGCGACCAGTTCGGCGGCTGAGATGGTCTCAATACCGGCCAGTTTGAGCACGACTCGACCTGCGTTACGGCCGGTGGGTGACCAGAGCGACTCGATCGTGGTCTCCGTTGCGGGTGCAGAGCCGCTCGCCGCAAAAGAAACGCGGCGGCCGGGTGCAAAGATCCCCGGGAGATCGCTGAGGAGTTCGGCGAGCAACTCACCCCGGCGTCCTTGCGGGCGCATCAGACGAGCAGCCGGTATCCACGACTCTGAGTCAGTCGGCGATGCGGGCGAGGGCACGTTCTCTGTCAAGGGGAACCTTCGCGGAGCATGCAATACGCGTGTAACCACGGGGGTTTCGCGCTTCCAGCCGGGGCCGGAATTACTCGTCGTTGTCGGAGGAGCGATCGTCGGCCTCGATAATGTCCAGTGCGAAGCGACGTCTGTGCTTCATGCTGGCAGCACCAAGGATCGTGCGAAGCGAGCGCGCAGTGCGCCCCTGCTTCCCGATGACCTTGCCGACGTCGGCAGGAGCAACTTCGAGCCGAAGTACAGCAGTGTCCTGATCAACAATGACCTCAACCTTGACGGCGTCGGGGTCATCGACCAGGGCTTGGGCGATCTCAATTACGAGAGTGCGGATCTCGGAGACCGGGTCTGAAGAGTCAAATGTTTCTGTCACCACTCCACCTCAAAGCTCGCACAGGCGTTTTCATCGCCAGAGCCATCTTCTTCTTCGGAAGAGGTCCCGGAGGGGGATGCGACTACGACGAACTGCGACCAGGCAGCAGGAAATCTATTTTAAGACAGGGGCCCGGGTAAACAGAGTCGCACCTTCAGAGGAGGAGCGACTTCTGAGGAAGTCTACGTTAAGGCGAGTGTATCGCCCGAAGTCTTTGGGTTGTACTTCGGTAATATACCCACTTACCAACGATTGTGGTTTGGGATTACTTTAGGCGGCAGAAGTTGCGGCCGGCTGGTGCTTCGCGAGCAACTTGCCCACGGTCTCAGAGAGCTGCGCGCCCTTCGAGGTCCAGTAGTCGATGCGGTCGCGCTTGAGGCTGACGCTCGCGGGATTGGTGCGCGGATTGTAGGTGCCCACCACCTCGATGGAGCGGCCATTACGGGCGCGGTCCTTCTCGATAACAACGACGCGGTAGTGCGGCTGCTTGCGGGCGCCAACGCGCGCCAAACGAATCATCAACACTGGAAAGGTCCTCTCAGAGAATCTTGTTGAAATGTGGGTTCAGGAGCCGTGCTGCTGGCCGCGGACAACGTCAACACGGTGTGCAGGCGCAATCAGTCCGAACACCTAAGTATCGCGAATTTTTGGCGATTGCGCAAATGCGGAATAGAAACAAGTTCAAAACTAAAACGAATCAGCGGACAGGGAAAAGGAAGCGAAGGACCCGTTCGAAGCGAGAAGCCCAAGCGTCCTCGTTGTGCTGCCCGCCGGGAACGCGCAGGTAGCAGAGGTTCTGACCGTCGCGCCAGCCGTTCTGGGTGAGGCGGCGGTGGAGCAGATCGGTGTCGCGGAGATGGCGCAGGCCCTCTGCGGTACCCATGTCGAGCCATATTCGGAGGTTGGGTCGGGTGTTGCCAGCGGACACGGTGCGAAGGATGGCACGCTCGTTCCACCAGACGCTGGGCGAGATGACCGCGAGTTTGGAGAAGATCTCGGGATAAGTGAAGCCGAGATAGAGCGAGATGAGGCCGCCGAGCGAAGAGCCGCCGAGCGCGGTATTGGCGACGTCGGGGAGGGTGCGGAATTCGCGATCGATGCAGGGCTTCAACTCTTCGACGAGAAGACGGCCGTAGAGGTCACCGTCACCGCCGCCCAGACGCGGGTCGCGGGTTGGCGTGTACTCGGCCATGCGGCGAAGGCCGGTGTTATTGATGCCGACGAGGATGACGGGCTCGATGAAGCCTTGGCGGGTGAGCCGGTCGGCGGCGGACTGGGCTCGCCAGGTGTGATCTGTGATGTAGGAGGTGCGACCGTCGAAGAGGTTCTGTCCGTCGTGCAGATAGAAGACAGGAAAGTGACGCGCGGGCTCGTTGGTGTAGGCTTCCGGCAAGTAGACTTCGATGTCGCGAGCGTCAGGCAGGAAGCGCGACTGGAACTGTCTCAGGACGAGGTAGCGCGGGTTGTTGTCGAGCTCGTGCGCGGGAGAGAGAGCGTTGTCAGGCCGAGGAGCGGGTTCGAGAGGCGCGAAGCTTGACGGAGCGCTCGGCGATGCAGGGTCGAGGGGGATGGGATTGCGCGAGTCAGTGGGTGAGTCGAGGGACAAAACGTTGAGATGTTCCTGGGGGCAGATTGGTGTGCAGAGTGAGACCTCAGGGTACCAGAGGGCTGCGCAATGAGACGCGACTATCAGAAGTGGTACTCGCCGGAATTGGGGCGCGAGATGGAACTGCTGGTGTTTGGCCACAACGGCCTGCCGGCGATTGTGTTTCCGACCTCGCAGGGAAAGTTTTACGAGTTTGAAGACCGCGGTATGGTCTCGGCGGTGGCGGGAAAGATAGAGTGTGGCGAACTACAGCTAATCTGCGTGGATTCTCTGGATTCAGAGAGCTGGTACAACCGCAACGTTGGGCCGCGGTGGCGGATTGCGCGTCAGGTTCAGTACGACAAATACATCGTGGACGAAGTGGTGCCGTTTGTTCGGCATCAGAATAGACAGCCGCACCTGGTGACGACGGGGTGCAGCTTCGGCGGCTTTCACGCAGTGAACTGCGCGCTGAGACATCCGGATGTGTTCACAGGATTTCTGTCGATGAGTGGAGCTTTCGATCTGAAGAGTTTCGGATTCCTTGGCGGGTACTACGACGACGATGTGTACTTCAATCAGCCGCTGGACTTTCTGCCCAACCTGAACGAGCCGTGCATCTTGGGCCAGATGCAACGGGGGACATACGTGCTGGCAACAGGAGTGCACGACCAGTGTTGGAACGACAATGAACGGATGGCTGCGGTGATGCGCGAAAAGGGCATTCCAGTGCGGCTGGATGTGTGGGGCGATAACACGGGTCACGACTGGCCGTGGTGGCAGCGGATGGCGCAGGTGTATCTCTGAAGGCGGTAGTTAGTAGTTAGTGAGCGACGGAGTTGAGCAGATGAAGAAGATTGGCGTGCTGTTTGGGATGGAGAACACGTTTCCCGGGGCGCTGGTGGAGCGCATCAACTCGATGGAGATCGACGACATCCGCGCGGAGTTTGTGCAGGTGGGCGGCGTGAAAGAGGCGGATCCGAGCGGGTATGCGGTGATCGTGGACCGCATCTCGCACGACATGCCGTTCTATCGCGCGTACCTGAAGAACGCGGCGCTGACGGGGACACAGATCATCAACAATCCGTTCTGGTGGTCGGCGGACGATAAGTTCTTCAACTACTCGCTGGCGAAGTTGCTGGGCGTTGCGGTGCCGCGGACGGTGCTGCTGCCGCACAAGTTGTTTCCGCCGGAGATCAACCAGCAGTCGGTGCGGAACCTGCAGTTTCCACTGGATTGGGATGGGATATTCGACTACGTGAAGTTTCCGGCGTTCCTGAAGCCGCATGACGGCGGTGGATGGCGCGACGTGCATCACGTGCACAACCCCGATGAGTTTTTTCCGTGCGTATGATTCGACGCGCGATCTGTGCATGACCCTGCAGGCGGCGGTGAACTTCAACGAGTACTTCCGCTGTTACGTAGTGGGGCAGCAGGACGTCCAAATCATGCCGTATGATCCGCGGCGCCCGCACCACGAGCGGTATGTGATGGACCCGCCGGAATATTCGAAGGAGTTGCTGGCGCGCGTGGAGAAGGATGCGCTGACGCTGTGTCGCGCGTTGGGATATGACCTGAATACAGTGGAGTTCGCAGTGGAGGACGGTGTGCCGTACGCCATCGACTTCATGAATCCGGCTCCGGATGCGGATGTGCACTCGGTGGGGCAGAAGAACTTCGATTGGATCGTCGACAAGGTCGCGAAGCTCGCGGTGGAGAGGGCGAAGATCTCGGGCGCGCCGCCGAAGGAGTTGAAGTGGTCGAGCTTTTTGAGGGGGTCGACGACCACACCTGTCGTCGGCATCTCAAAGACGTCCGGACTGAAGAGAAGTTCAGACAGATCGGACAATGAATCAGAAACGAAGGCTCCGCTCAGGAAGAATGTTGCGGAGAAGCGCGAGGTGAAGGAAGCAACGAAGAAGCGGGCCAGCAAGAAGAGCACAATGTAGATCGAATGCAGGTGGGAGGAACGATTCGATGCGGCCATCCTTTTCGCTGGGCATTGAGGAGGAGTATCAGACGATTGATCCGGAGACGCGCGATCTGCGGTCGCATATCAAGACCGAGATGCTCGCGCAGGGAAAGCTGCGGCTGGAAGAGCGCGTCAAAGCGGAGATGCATCAGTCGGTGATTGAGGTCGGCACGCATGTGTGCCGCAATGTTGAGACAGCGCGTGAGGACCTCTACGATCTGCGGCGCAACATGATTCGACTCGCAGAGGAAAACGGGCTGATGCTCGTAGCCGGAGCGACGCATCCATTTGCGGATTGGCGCTCGCAGGAGATCTATCCCGACCCGCGTTACGACAAGGTGGTCGAAGATTTGCAGCTGGTGGCGCGGGCGAATCTCATCTTCGGCCTCCATGTACATATCGGGATCGAAGACCGCGAGGCAGCGATTCGCATCATGAATTCACTGCGGTATTTTCTGCCGCACATTCTGGCGCTGAGTACGAACTCGCCCTTCTGGCTGGGGATGGAAACGGGATACAAGAGCTATCGCGCGAAGGTGTTCGAGAACTTTCCGCGCACGAATCTACCGGACCACTTCTCGAGCTACTCGGAGTTTGAGAACTACGTGAACCTTCTGATCAAGACGAACTCGATCGACAATGCGAAGAAGATCTGGTGGGATGTGCGGCCGCATCCGTTCTTCAACACGGTGGAGGTGCGGGTGTGCGATATCCCGATGCGCGCCGATGAGACAGTGTCGATTGCCGCGCTGATCCAGGCTACGGCAGCGAAGCTATCGTTGCTGCATGAGCGCAATATCGATTTCAGACATTATTCGCGCGCGCTGCTGATGGAGAACAAGTTTCGCGCAGTGCGCTATGGGCTGGAGGGCAAGCTGATCGACTTTGGCAAGGAAGAGGAGGTGCCGGAGCGCGATCTTATCCTGGAGTATCTGAACTTCATCGATGAGGTGGTGGATGAGCTGGGCTCGCGCGCGGCGATCGAGCATATTCGCGAGATGATGGACGAGGGCTCAGGCGCAGACAGGCAACTCAAGGTGTGGCGCGAGACCGGTGACCTGAAGAAAGTCGTGGACTATATGGCAGAAGAGACGAGAGCGGGGTTGTAAAGCTTGCAGGTGATAACGGATTTACGAAGCATAGGTTTTCCAGAAGAGTTTCGCGCGGGTGCGCGTAATGCAGTGACGACGTGTCTGCGAATTCAGCCGAGCGAGAAGGTGACGCTGATTACGGATGACGCGACACGTGAGATCGCAGCATCGATTGCCGCTGAGTTGGAGACGATCGGCTGTAAGTGGAATGGGTTTGTGCTGGAGGAGCTGGCACAGAGGCCACTGAAGGACATGCCGAAGGCTGTGCTCGAAGATATGGAGACCTCCGAAGTCTCGATCTTTGCAGTGCTGGTGCAGCCGAATGAGCTGCAGAGCCGCATGCAGATGACCGATGTGGTCAATCGCAGAAGAATGCGTCACGCGCACATGGTGAACATCACGCCGGAGGTGATGGTGCAGGGCATGCGCGCGGACTTCAACGTTGTGGATCGGCTGAGCCAGAAGGTGCTCGAGAAGGTGAGAGCGGCGAAGTATGTGCGCGCAACCAGCGGCGCGGGAACCAACATCTTTGCGGAACTCGAGCCGAGCTACAAGTGGTTCAAGACATCGGGGATCATCAGTCCGGAGAAGTGGGGAAATCTGCCGGGTGGTGAGTGCTTCACGGCTCCAGGGGAAGTGAATGGTGTGTTTGTCGTCGATGGCGTGGTTGGCGACTTTCTCTGTGCGCGGTTTGGAATTCTGCGCAAGACGCCGCTGACCATTCATGTCGGACACAACCGCATCACGAGTGTTGAGTGTGCCAACAAAGAATTGGAGCAGGCGTTCTGGGCGTACACCCACACCGATGAGAACTCCGATCGCGTAGGTGAGTTTGCGATTGGTACGAACATTGGTGTCTCGCGTGTGATTGGAAACATTCTGCAGGACGAGAAGTTCCCGGGGATCCATATCGCGTTCGGTGATCCTTATGGAGCGCATACCGGTGCGCCGTGGAAGTCGACGACGCATATTGATGTGGTGGGGCTCGAGTTCAATATCTGGCTCGGCGATGGGACACATGAAGAGCAGATTATGAGCGAAGGGAAGTTTCTGATCGAGGCATAGATGCTTGAGCCGTATCGCACCGCATTCAATGAGCGGTTCACAATGGGCAAATATGCGGAGCTGCTGCGGCTGCTGAATGAGCGCACGCGGACTGAGGTCGAGTTTCGCGTCTGTGAGACACCGTGTTTCTTTGCGCCGGAGTTGATGCAGCAGTTGGTCCGGACAGGCGAGGAACTGACAGCACAATTACTAGAGAATGAACGATACATGGCGGAGTCGGAGGCGGCGATTCCGGCGGAGTATCGTGTACCCGGCGACGGCGGGCATCCGCACTTTATGACGGTCGACTTCGGGCTTGTGCGAAATGCTGCCGGCGAGCTCGAGCCGAAGCTCGTTGAGATGCAGGCGTTCCCATCGGTCTTCGGCTACCAGGTGGTGCTGGCCCAAGCGTACAAAGAGGTCTACGAGGTCGATCTGGAGTTGCAGTATCTGTTGGGCGGCCTGAACGATGAAGGGTACTGGGCAATACTGCGCGACGTGATCGTCGGCAAGCACGATCCGGAGAATGTGGTGCTGCTGGAGATTGAGCCGGAGAAGCAGAAGACGCTGCCGGACTTTCGCGTACATGCGGATCGGCTGGGGATTCAGATCGTGGACATCGCGACAGTCGTCAAGGAGGGGAAGCGGCTTTTCTATAAGCCGGAGGGCGAGAGGCGCAAGAATCGGGCGCTGGTGCCGATTGAGCGAATCTACAACCGCGCGATCGTGGATGAGCTCGTTCGGAAGGACATCAAGCTGCCGTTTGATTACCGTGAGGAGCTGGCGGTGGAGTGGGCTGGCCATCCGAACTGGTACTTCCGGATCAGCAAGTTTTCGATTCCGTATCTCGACCATCCGGCGGTGCCCGCGGCCGTTTTCCTCGATGACTGGTTTTCGGGCAAAGGGCGGGAACGTTTGCCGGAGGACAGGCGCCGGTGGGTGCTGAAGCCGCTGTTCTCATTTGCGGGCAAGGGAATCCACTTCGAACCGAGCGACGAGGATCTGACGGCGATTCCTGGGGTAGAGCGACATAAGTACCTGCTTCAGGAGCGGGTGCAGTTTGAACCGGTGATTCAGACGCCGGAGGGGATGACGCAGGCGGAAATCCGTATTCTTTACGCGTGGCCAGATGACGGGAAGATGACCCCGATGATCAGCCTCGTGAGGATGGGGCGGGGTCTAATGATGGGTGTGGATCATAACCGGGACCGAACTTGGGTGGGGGGATCGGCCAGTTTGACCCCAAAGAACGCACCTTAGTAATGGATGCGCTGGGGTACAATCGTGCGACAATCGGTGCTGCCAAAGGGCTGACCCGGAAGAGGGATCGTATGACGTTGAGTACTCCAGCGAGTGACCCTGTACGCGCAGCCGTGCGTTTTCCGCTGCGGCTTGACCTGACACTTACGTCCGATGACCGTGAGTACCACGCGGTGACGGAAGATGTCTCGTCTGCCGGGTTGCTGTTTGCCAGTGACGAACTACCGCCTGTGGACAGTACGGTGCGCTTTCAGATCAAGATGCCGGCTGCCATTATGGGCGGAACAGAAGATGTACTGCTGGATTGTGTTGGCCGGATAGTGCGACACGACTTTACCGCGGGGCGTAATCGGGCCGCGGCTGTAATCGATAAGTACTCCCTAAGGGCTGAACGCCATGATCACTGATGGATCGAAGAACCCGGGCATCAAAGCTCCGGAGGATGGGCAAGGTAATAGCGATAAGGGCGCGGGGATTCGCGTAATCCTTGCCGACTCGCAGGCGATCTATCGTGTCGGAATGCGCAAGGTTTTTGCGCTGGAGGACGACATTCGGGTGGTCGCGCAAGCGGAGACGCTTGAGAACCTGTATGCGGCCCTGCAACGGTTTCCGACCGACGTGGTGGTGCTCGAGGGCCAGTTGATCGCCGGAACGGTGGATGCGATTCCGCAGTTTGTGCGGAGAGCGCCGAACGCGAAGCTGATCGTGCAGGTATCGGAGAGCGACGAAAGCAATACGGTGGAACTGTACCGGCGTGGCGTACGCGGAGTGGTCCCGCGGTCGATTTCGCCGGACCTGCTGGTAAAGTGTGTGCGCAAGATTGCGGCGGGCGAGACGTGGATTGATAACCAGTCGATCTCGTGGGTGATTGACGCATACAGGGCACAGGCCGCGTCGCTGACGAACCCGCGGACGCAGCCGCGGCTTTCGGACAAAGAGCTCGCGATTATTGCTTGCATCACGCGCGGAATGCGCAATAAAGAGATCGCGTACCAGATCGGCACGACAGAGCAGGTGGTCAAGAACTATCTGCGCAAGGTGTACGACAAGTTGGGTGTGAGTGACCGCTTGGAGCTGGCGCTGTACTGCCTGCACCACCAGATCTTGAAACAGGAGACGGCGGCCGCGGAGCTGGCGTACGTGGATCCGGGCATGCCGTTGCGAGCGAAGCTCTAGACTGGGCTTATTCATTCCGGTCTGGGGGCCGCGCTCGAGGATGTTTCTGAAGCCGTTTCGATCGCTAACCTCGGCGCAGCGACGCGTATTTGCGGCGTGCTTTCTGGGCTGGGCGCTGGATGCGTTCGATTTCTTTCTCCTCACATATTGCCTCGACTCGATTGCTGCCACGTATCACGTGAGCCTGGCCACGGCCGCGGACAGCATCACCTGGACGCTCTGCATGCGGCCAGTGGGGGCGCTGCTGTTTGGTCTGCTGGCGGAGAAGATCGGCCGCCGCCCGACCCTGATGTTGAATGTGCTGACGTTCTCGATCTTCAGCGTGGGCTCGGCTTTTGCACCCAGCTTCACAGGCTTTCTGGTTATGCGCGCACTGTTTGGCGTGGCGATGGGCGGGGAATGGGGCGTTGGTGCTGCTCTGGCGCTGGAGTCGCTGCCGGCTGCGGGACGCGGCTTCTTCTCGGGGCTGTTGCAGGAGGGGTATGTTGCAGGGAACCTGCTGGCGGCGGCAGCGTATGGAGCGATCTACCCGCACCTGCACGCACATGGATTCATGGCGAAGTGGCGGATGCTGTTCCTTCTGGGCGCTGTGCCGGCAGCCTTGGCCGGCTTCATTGCGGTGGGTGTAGAGGAGTCGCCGGCATGGATAAAAGGCCGCACGAAACGAACAGGCGGAAGTGGGTATCACGAGCTGATTAAGTCTCTTCCGATCTTCGGGTTTCTGGCTTTATTGATGTTCGGGTTTAACTCCTTCAGTCATGGAACCCAGGATTTGTACCCGACGTTTTTGAAGCATGACAAGGGCCTGGATGTGCAGGTCACTTCGGTGGTGGCGATTGTTGGGACGGTTGGGGCATTTGTTGGCGGGATCTTCTTCGGGGCGCTGTCGGAGAGGCTGGGGCGTAGGCGTACGATTTTGCTTGCATCTTTGCTGGCAGCGCCAGTGATTCCGCTGTGGGTTTGGAGTCATACGGCGGCGACACTGGCGGTGGGTGGGTTTCTGATGCAGTTCATGGTGCAAGGGGCGTGGGGGGTGATTCCGGTGCACCTGAACGAGTTGTCGCCGGGGCCGGTGAGGGCGGTCCTGCCGGGGTTGGCGTATCAGCTCGGGAATCTGCTGGCTTCGAGGAATGGGCACTTCCAGGCCGCGGTGGCTCAAAGTGTGTTCGGGGGACGGCTTGCGCCTGTGATGGGCTGGACGGTAGTGTTCTGTGCGGTGTTTATCGCGGTGGTGGCCTCGCTGGGACGGGAGGCGCGCGGCGCGGATCTGTCTGGGGCAGAGAGCACGTAGGACGCCGCAGAGATGACTCTGCCGTCTAAGGAAATGGAGACCAAATGCAGACAGAGACCACAACGCCCGAACTAACGCAGGCGAAACCGTACCTGATTGAGCAGGATTGGGCCGCGTATACGCCGGGGCAGCACGCGATCTGGTCAGAGCTGGTGGGGCGCAGGATGCCGCAACTCGAGCAGCATGCGTGTGCGGAGTACCTGGACGGCTTCAGCCGGATTGGGCTGCAGCAGGATAAGCTACCAAATCTAACTGAGGTGACGAAGAGACTGCGGCCGCGGACCGGGTGGAGTTCGACGCCGGTGAGCGGTTTTCTGCCGGCCGGAGCGTTCTTCGAGATGTTGGCGGCGCGGATGTTTCCGACGACAACCTGGATTCGCAACAGGGATTCGCTCGAGTACACGCCGGAGCCGGATATCTTCCATGACGTGTTTGGGCATGTGCCGATGCATGCGCACCCGGTGTTTGCGGACTTCCTGCAGAACTATGGCAAACTGTGCGCGTCGGTAACGAGCCAGAACGATTTGGAGCGGTTAGGACGGTTATTTTGGTTCACCGTGGAGTTTGGGGTGATCCGGCAGGATGGCGAGATCAAGGTCTATGGGAGTGGGTTGATTTCGTCGCACGGGGAATGCACGCACGTGATCAACGGCGGCCCAGAGATTCGGGAGTTCAATCTGGCTCAAGTGCTGGATACGGTCGTGGATGTGGCAAAGATGCAGCCGGTGCTGTATGCGATTGAGAGCTTTGACCAGATCTATGAGGCGACGAAGGAGGCGGAGTCGCAGTTGGGGTAGGCTACCCCCTCCCCCCGTTTTTTGCGCAAAATCCTCAAAACATTGGAGTTGAGGGTGGACCTTATGGCGCAAAAGGCGCCAGAATGCGCAAAATATTCAAAATAAAGGGGTAGAGTTTACGGGAGGTTGGGGTGGAAATTGGCGCCAGGGTGGATTTATCTTCTTTGAAAGCAGAAACATAGGCCTATGTTGAATGTGCTGGTTTATGGCGACTCGTTGAGCTGGGGAATTGTGCCAGGCGAGCGGCGGAGGCTGCCGTTCGAGGAGCGCTGGCCGGGCGTGATGGAACGGGGTCTGGTGTCGGGTGGGCTTTCAGTACGGGTGATTGAGAACTGCCTGAATGGGCGGCGGACGGTTTGGGATGATCCGTTCAAGCCGGGGCGGAATGGGCTGCAGGGTGTCGAGCAGGTGATGGAGATCAACTCGCCGCTGGACCTGGTCATCCTGTGCCTGGGGACGAACGATATGCAGTGCTGGTACCCGTTCAACAGTGGGTGGTCTGCTGGACAGGGTGTGATGGCACTGGTGAATGCGATGCGGCGAGCGCCGATTGAACCGGGGATGGCGGTGCCGCCGATCCTGATCGTGTCACCGCCGCCGACTTCGACTCCACGGGGGACGATGGTGGAGAAGTTTGCGGGAGCCGATGTGCGTGGGCGAGGGATGGCTGAGGCGTTTCGGCAGGTGAGCGAGGTGCTCGGATGCGCGTTCTTCGATGCCGGCGGTGCTACTACAGTGAGTGAGATCGACGGGGTGCATCTCGATGCGAAGCAGCACGTGGAGCTTGGTGAGGCGATCACTCCGGTTGTTGCCGGACTGTTGAAGGTGAAGGCCTCCTGACGGATGGGGAAACCTGGTGGCCTTTCAAATCGATCAATGTCCCGGAGTGGCCGCCAGGGCTGGCTGTTTGAGGGGTAGGTCTACGCTGATTGCGGCGTGATCCGATAGCGGTTCGTCCAAAGCTTCGTTGACGTCGTCCATCGTGCGTGCAAAGCCGGGAGCAAAACGATAGGAGTCTGCTGTTTTGGAGTCGTCCGTTAAGTAGGCCTTCACGAATATCCAGTCGAGCTTGAATTTTCCTTTTTCGCCGAGGGTCCGAGGCAAAGAGAACGTTGTAACGAAGCCCTTTTTCGCGCGCTCGTTCGAGTTGCTCAGAGTTCCGTCGCGGCCGTTCACCGAGAGCTTCTCATCGCCACGAAAATCAATCCGGCTACCATCATCGAAGCGATATTTCTCAAGGTCGTCAAAGAAGTTTTCTTCGGGATTGGGCGCCAGTAAGGGAACTCCGGAGGCAGTTGGGTCGGCCTGGAACTTCGCCGTCTTGAAGCTAAAGGTGGCAAGATCCATGACCGCTCCCACTCCGGTCGCGTACTTGATGCCCGTCGTTGCCCACCAACCGGGATCGTTTAGTTTCCTCAGCACGGCTGATTTTATGGAGAGCACCGAGCCGTCCGTGCCGGTCGTATTCATATCGCCGGCGATCACCAGTGGATTTCGGATAGGGCGGACCATGTCGAGAAGCTCGTTTGCCTGCTGGACTCGACCTTTAGGGGTGGTGCGGTTTTCAAGATGAGTCGCGATGATGGTGACCTGCCCCTGGGGAAGTTCAGGAACATCCAGGGTGGCAATCAAATTCGTGCGGCCTCCGCGACGCACCTCCCGCACGATTTCTTCTCCAAAGAGCAGACTCGCTCCCTTGCGTTTACCAGCCTCGACTGTTCCATACTTCTTCTCGCCGTTGTACCAGTCATAAGCCTGATATTTGAAGGGCACCAACTTCACATCGCGAAGGGGATAGCGAGAGAGAATTGCCGTGCCGTGCAGCCCAAGAACACGGTCTTTATCGACACTGAACAGGCCCTCCAGCTCCTTGCGCTCGGCTTCATCTTTTACGTTGGCAAACGACTGCAAGCCCAGCACCTTCGGATCCACTTCTACAAACTCAACGCCATAGGCCCAATTCATCTTGAGCGCAGCGGCCAACTCCTTTACGACGGGCCTGTAGTCCGTTCGCTTCATGCCCCAGTCGAGCTCGTTCAGAACGATCACGTCTGCTGACTGAAAGACTTCCATTTGTGCGATGAGATCCTTGTCCATCGTCTTCTTCTTGTCGTTGGGCTCGGCGTGCGCTTTGGCAAGGAAGCCTTCCTTATCGGTCATGGCAAGCTTGATATCGTCGAGCTCCATGCCCCTCTCGATATTCCACGCCACCAGACGCAACGAGGGGCCAAGCCCTTCGACATCCGGCTGAAGTGGCTTAGTCCCGTTGAAATATGCTTCGTTGTTGATGAACGGGGTGGTCAGCAATGTTTGGAGTTTGGCGGCGAGAGCGGGATCTACCGTTTCGTGCTGGCTGAGAGTTACGAGCTCCGCATAACTCAACAGCGGCGGTTGCGAGCTGTGGAGGTAGTCCGCCCGATGGTCGTCTTGTGCGGAGGCCGTTGAGCACAGGATCAGCGCGAGAAGCAGAATCAACTGCAATCTGATTACAACGGCTGCCGAGTGCTCGCCCGACAGAAGATAGATGGTGTTGCGGTCTGATCTACGCAGTCTTTCCGACCTCGTCACATGCGCCTCCCATGAGTGATTGAAAATCGCGTCGTTGATTAGTTCACGAGCTCGAACTCGCCGGGCTTCCATGTCTTGTCGAACCACGGCTGCAATGGACCGTAAAGGCGAAGGAGAACGTTCCAGCCTTTACCGGGTATGGTCTGGACCCAATTGGATTCGTGCCCCGCAGGCGCGGCCGGGCCAAACCAGACATCAACCGAGGTGTCGGGGTTCACGACAATGTCTTTTTTCTGGCTGCCGATGCTGGGGAACTGCTGATCGGTCTGCAGCATTGAGCGGGTTTGATTGTCATAGACGACGAACGACCAGAAGTTCTGAGCCGGGATATTGGGGGGCAGGTGAATCTTGTAGGTCTTGCTGCCATCCAGCGGCTTGCCTTGGGAGTCTACAAACGCCGCGGCATACTGCGAGCCGACGCCAACCATCTTTATCGCCATGGCCGGGGTGATTCCGGTGGCATAGTAATGAAACATAGTTCGTGCATCGAGATTGCGCACGCCAGGCTGGGACAAGAACTCATAGCCTCCGGCAAAGGTCGTGACCCACGCGCTGTCTGGATAGAAGTGGGCCTCTTTCATCCGGGTGCGGAAGAGGATAGCCCGGGAGGTGGCGTTCCCCACCGCTGCAGCCTCTGTGAGAATTTTCGTCATGCGTGCATCAGGCGCAAAGGGCTTGCCCTTCTCGATGCCGATGGAAGCGAACAGCCCAAGCCTTTCAGGATCCAGCGCCTCGCTGGGCTCCTCCTGCACGACCTCGTTCAGTTCTTCAAAGAAGCCAAAGTCATTCGAGTGAACCGTGTTGAGCTCGACGCCGGACCCA
>Ga0206804_10073_pt1 | contig 29495 bp, 26 predicted proteins | sample Alteio_BWOrgCont_62_FD_152888 | JGI IMG/M metagenome (GOLD analysis project Ga0206804, IMG submission 152888) | Enriched cells from forest soil in Barre Woods Harvard Forest LTER site, Petersham, Massachusetts, United States -... | ecosystem: Environmental > Terrestrial > Soil > Temperate forest >... | reverse complement strand
CGGGGCGGCCAAAGCTCGAGATCGAGTCCATGGCGGCGCGGCAGGTGCGCCCCGAGAAGAGGACGTCGTCGGTCAGGACGAGCGTTACATCCTCCAGAGTGCGCGGCAGGATGGTGCGTTCGACGCGGGGCGGCAGTCGGTGGCGGTGCAGATCGTCGCGGTGCATGGCGACGTCGACCACCCCGGCAAACGGCGTGGTGCCGGTAAATTCGCCGAGGTACGCGGAGAGGCGCTTGGAGATTTCGATCCCGCGTGAAGGAATGCCGATCAGGGCGACCTTGGCCAGGTCGGGGTTGCGCTCGATGATTTCGTGCGCGATGCGCTTGAGACAGCGCTCGATGGCCGCGGCGTCCAGGAGGAGCGCGGCGCCGGGGATGGGCGGTTCAGGTGGTGGGTTCATGTTCCTTCGCGACCTCGCAGGATCGCGTTAAAGGGACGGCCGGAGCGTTAATTCACATGCACGCTATGCCGTTGGGCGCGCCAGGAGGACCGATGCTTCACGATCCAGTCGAGCAGAGCCTTTTCAAAACCGATGTCATGGCCGGCCTTTTCGCTCTCGATCCACTTGTGGCGCAGGATCTCTTCACGTTCGGCGAGGAATTCCTTGTAGAGCAAGGATTCGCGGACGAGTTCGGCCGGTTCGTCGATAGGGGAGCTCATGACTGTGTGTATAATTTCTGGAAATTCTCGCATGCGTCAATCGTTTTGCCTCTGATTTGTCATCAGGTGGTCAGTATTTTCGCTAATTTCACAGAGTTAGCGTTTCGGAGAGCTTCCGGGCGATGCCGAGAAAGGCCTGCGCTACGGGGTTGGCGGGATCGGCGCTCGTCACCGGCTGGCCGCGGTCGCCGGATTCGCGGGTGGCGATGTCGATCGGGATCTGGCCGAGGAGGGGGACTTTGAGCCGCGCAGCTTCGCGTTCGCCGCCGCCGGAGCCGAAAATGTCGTAGCGCTTGCCGTCACTAGGCGACAGGAAGTAGCTCATGTTCTCGATCAGCCCGAGCACGGGGACGTTGACCTTCTGGAACATGGTCGCAGCCTTGCGGGCGTCGATCAAGGCGACCTCCTGCGGAGTGGTCACGAGGATCGCTCCGGAAAGGGCCACGGTCTGGACGATGGTCAGCTGGATGTCGCCGGTGCCGGGAGGGAGATCGAGGATGAGATAATCGAGTTCACCCCACTCGACCTGGCGGAGGAATTGCTGGGTGTACTTGGTGACCATTGGTCCGCGCAGGATGGCGGGCGCGGCGTCGTCGAGCAGAAAGCCCATCGACATGAGCCGGAGGTCATAGCGTTCGATGGGGAGGATGCGATTGTCCTCCGTGGCCATGGGGCGCTCGGTGCTGCCAAACATCAGCCCGATGCTCGGGCCATAGAGATCGCAGTCGCAGAGCCCGACGGAAGCGCCGTTCTTTTTCAGGGCGATGGCGAGATTGGCGGCGACCGTCGATTTGCCGACGCCACCCTTGCCGCTGGCCACGGCGATGACGTGTTTCACGCCCGCGATGGCGCCGGCGTTCATCGGGGCGCTGGAAGCGGTCTGGGCCGCTTGCGGCGGCGCTTGAATGTCGATGCGCACCGTGACCTGGCCGATCCCGGGCAATTGCGCCAGGACCGCTTCGGAACCCTCCTTGATCGCTTGCGGGATCTTCGGGTCGTTGGTCGCCAGACCCAGCTGGACAAGCACGTCGACGCCGGTGATCTGCACATCCTTCAGCAGGCCGAATGAGACAATATCCCGGCTGAAGCCAGGGTATTTGACGGACGAAAGTTTCTCACGGACTTGCTCGGGTGTAATGGTCATGCGGGCCTACACTCTTTGGCATGCTGGAAGCAGACCGCAACTGGGAACTTCTCTTGGAGACAGTGAAATAAATAGGGAAGGGCCGCGCGGCAGAGCTTTGGGCCGTATGGTCCCGCATGCGGGACGCGAGCGACGCGCATCCCCTCTGCGGGCTGTAAGGAGTGAGCAACGCGGCCAGACGGCCCAAAGCTCTGCCGCCCTCCGGGTTGCCTCCCATTTTGGCTTGGGCCGCGTTGCTCCTCAGTTACAGACCGCCGAGGAGGCGGAAGGGAATAGCGGGGGCCGGCGGATGGGCGAGCCAGCGGGTATGCTCCTTCGTCGCGCCTTGCCCAAGCCAAAATGGGAGGCAACGCGACCCTTCCCTATTTATTTCACTGTCTCTCAGGCCCGAATCTAGGGCTTCAGTGGCCGATTTTCCAAAGATGCGACTCGGTGCGGATGTAGAGCGCCCCATCAGCGACTGCGGGGGAAGCCAGCGAGCGCTCGCCGAGATCGTTCGTGGCCAGCAGTTCGTACGTCTTGCCCGCCTTCACAACATAACCCACGCCGGTTTCATTTTGAAAATAGATGCGCCCGTCGACCGCGATGGGCGAAGCGGAGAAATTCCCACCGAGTCGTTCGTTCCAGAACACCTCGCCGGTGCTGGCCGCGGCGCAGGTGGCAATCCCGGTATCGGAAACGAAATAGACTTCGTCCCCGACAACGACCGCGGAAGGGGTCAGCGGCGCGCCTTTGTTCAGCGACCAGGCCACATGAGTCGCCGTGGCATCCCCCGTGGCGCCCTCCGGATTGATCGCGTAGAACGACGGGTGATCGAATCCTGACCCGAGGAAGAGCAGCCCGTGGGCGTAAACGGGGCGCGGGACCACGGAATAGCCTTCGCCATAGCCGACGCGCCACAATTCGTGGCCATCGGCCGGGGCGTAGGCGCCCACGAAACCGCTGCCCGGGCTGATGATTTCCTTCACCCCGCCGACTTCGATGGCCAGCGGCGTGGAAAAGGAGAACTGCTTTTTCGCCGGGGAATTGCGGGCGGTTTTCCAGCGCACCGCGCCGGTGGCGGCATCGAGCGCGACCACGCATGGATCTTTCTGCCCGTCGGCGCTGAAGATGAGCGCGTCGCCGACCAGCACCGGCGAACCGCCATTGCCGTGGGTGGGCGGATAAGGGAGTTCGGTCTGGCGCCACACCACCTTGCCGGTGAGATCCAGCGCCGCGGTGCCCATGTGGCCGAAATGCACAAAGACGCGGTCACTCGTGACGATCGGCGTCGCGCTGGCCGGGGAATTCTTGCGATGCATCGCGGCGACCTGGGAGGGGTCGGGGTGCAGCACTTCCGTATCCCACAGGACGTGTCCATCGGTGGAGTCGAGGCAGAGGGCGTGCAGCGTAACGTCGCCGCCGCCCGCGTCCGTCTCGGCGCTCGTCAAATAGAGGCGGCCTTTGCTGAGCACGGGCGAGGACCACCCCTTCCCCGGCAGTTCCACTTTCCAAGCCACGCCTTCGGTCGCGTTCCATTGGATCGGCACGTTCGCGGCCTGCGAAAGGCCCTGGCCGGTCGGTCCGCGGAATTGCGGCCACTCCGTCTCGCCTGCGGACGACGACCCCAGACCGGAACTGAGGCATCCGATAACCAGCAGCGCGCAGGGAAAGGGAAAACGGCAAGAGCGGGATGGGGACGTCATGCGGGGGAACTAACCGGTTTGGTCGGGCAACTCAATGCTTACGGACACCGTCTTTCAGTTCGTCACTTCCGCGGTCGCGGGTTCGGCGTAGTCCTGCCAGAGCTTCTCGATCCAGGCGGCGTCCGGCGCGCCGTCGGCGATGACGATGCGGTACCGCGAAACATACGGTTTCCCCGGTTCGATGCTCCAGTCGCCGTCCTGCGATGGAGCGATGCAAAGCTGGGGATTCTTTGGGTTCAAACGCAACGGTTGGGGAAAGCGGAAGTTCGCCGGGTGAATGAGCACGGCGATGCCGGTCGGTCCGCCGTCCACATCGCCGCCGAGATAGACCCACTTGCCCTTCGTCGAGTCGCCTTTCAAGCGGGTGTCACCGTTCGAAGTGAGCATGTTCACGGCGTCTACGGGATCCCACAGCCGGTTCCCGCGCACTCCCAGGCCTCCGTAGAAATATTTCGGCAGCTTGAGCGGTGAGGAGCCCGCGCAGTTCTGCGTGGAGACGAGGTCGATCACATTGGCCTCGCGCCCATCGGCCTTGATCCGATACGCGGTCACATCCCAGGTCTCGGTGAGCGCGTCCTTGGCGGTTTCGCCCGTGTGATCGATGAAGCGATGCTGGCTCTGGAATCCGCCCTGCACGGGACCGCCCCACATTTTGTCCAGGGCCGCGAAACGGACCTCGGCGAGCAGCTTTTCCCCCGATTTGTCCGCGCCCGCGCCTTTGCCCATATTCCAAAAATCCGGCTTTCTCCCTTCGAAATCGGTTTCCGTCCACGCGAACCAAATGCCACGGTGCCAGCGATGATCGGGCGGATGATTCCCCGTGACCAATTTTCCACCCGGGCTGTAGATCGGATGCAAGTGGGCGCCGTGACTGAAGACGGGCGACACGCCGTCCGGCACCGGGCCGGGTTCCGTTTGATAGCTGAAAAGCGGCTTTCCCATGGAGGTGAATTCCACGAGGTCGCCGGTCTTCGCCGCGTGGATGGCCTCGACGACTTCCCCCTTGGCGGGGGTGTAAGTTTTCGTTTTCCCCGCGGCGAGTTGGGGCTCGATGAAGAAGGCGTGACCCGCCTCGTCGATCTGCACGGGCACGGTGGTGCCGTCCTCGGCTTTCAGGAGCGCAGTCGTCCGCAATTCCTGCGAGGCGGTAAACGAAATGATGCTGCCGCTGCGGTCGTGCGCACCGGCGTTCACGGTTAACTTGGTTTCACCGGCCGCGGCGATCCAGGGAAGGACGAAGAGGGGGAGGAAGAATTTGTTCATGAAGAAAAGGGGGGTGACGCTGCGTGTGGCTCAGAGTTCGGCTGGCCGGGGATTTCGCTCGAGCCTATTGGGACCACACTCTCCGGTCGAGCATTGATCAGGGAGCCGGACATTGGATGGGTGACGCCAAGCCGGAACGATACAGTCAAAAAGACCCAAGGCAGATGAAAACGCAGAGGCCCAGCGCGGCAGAGCCGCAACCAAAGGGTAAAACCACGAAATAGACAAAATAGACGAAAGGAGGAGGAAACCGCGAATGGACGCCAATCGACGCGAATGGGCAGAGCGGCCGTTTCCTCCCCTCTGCTATTCGCGTTCATTCGCGGCCATTCGCGGTTTAAAAAATCCTCGCGGAAATGCGCGATTCTAAAGGTTAGCACTGCAGAGGACGCAGAGAGGGAAGAATGCGTGCGTCGCTTGCGTTTCTGTAGTGCGGTGGCCCTCCACCGCTTTCGGAGGGGGGGCGCAGGTGTGGTCTGCCCAGCTGGAACAGCGACCGTGCTGACTCCCAAAGCGGTGGAGGGCCACCGCACTACCCCGCATTCGCAGGACTGACGCGACTTCCCACCCACCTCTCGCAGCTCCATTCCTCAGTTTTACCAAACGGTGAGTGCCGCCGCGCAGCCTCATTTTCGTCTGCGTCTCTGCGCCTCTGCGTTTTAAAAAGTATTTCAACTGCATCGTTCCGGCGAAGGGCCGTTCCGCATGGCCTAGAACAACCAGCCCTCGCGGGAGCGCCGAAGTGTGTTAGCCTCGGGCCCTTCCCTGTCAGACGGTGGGAAGAGCCGCTGCATTCCTATGCGAACCGTGAACCTCCCCTTCGAGAAAGGTGAAATCTCTCTTCCTATCCCAGACGGCTGGGAAATCGTGGATACCGTTCGACCGGTGCCGCACGCGAAAGTGGCGGAAGTCGGCGGCGCGCTGGTGAACGCGCTGGATCATCCCGTCGGGAGCGACGTTCCGCTGCGCGACCGGAATCTGGCTCAGAAGCGGATCGTCTTGTGTGTCGAGGATATCAGCCGTCCGACGCCGACGGCCCAGTACTTCGGTCCGCTGCTCGACTACCTTCTGGCCCACGGCGCCCAGTGCGAAAACATGCTGATCCTTTTCGGCCTCGGCGTGCACCGCGACATGACCGCGGAGGAAGTCCGCCACAAATTGGGTGATGCCGACCTTCGCGGCATTCCATGGCGCAACCACGCGTTTAAGGATGAGCGGGAACTCAAGCATCTCGGAACCACTTCGCGGGGGACTTACATCGCGTTGAACCGCCACCTGACCGACGCCGATCTCATCGTCACGGTCGGTGCGATCGAACCGCATCTGCTGCTCGGCTTTAGCGGCGGCTGCAAGATGATCATCCCCGGTCTCGCCTCGGCCCGCACCATCGGTGAAAACCACATGCAAGGTGTCAGTCCCGACAAATACAACTTTGTCGGGATGACGGAGAGCCCCATGCGGCTGGACCTCGAAGAAGGGGCGAAGCTGCTCGGCCGGGAGATCTTCATCGTCAATGCCGTGTTGAACGAAGCGCTCGAGATTTGCGCTTTCTTCGCGGGCGATGCGATCAAGGCGCACCGCGAGGGAGTTAAGTTCTCGCGGTCGCTCACGGAGCGGCCGGTCCAGAGCCCGGTCGATGTCGTCATCACCGCTTCCAGTCCCATGAACGCCGATCTCCGGCAGAGCATGAAATGCGTGGGCAACACCCAGGAGAGCGTCCGGCCGGATGGCTTGATCATCGGCCTCATCGAGTGCCGCCATGGGATCGGCGACGTCACGGTGCCGCCCAGGTCGATCCCGCACGCCTTGCTCCGTGGCCTCCTGAAGCTCATCGGTCGCAAGCGGATCCTCGGGTTTATCGATACCTTCCGTAAGGACGCGGGCATCGAGGAAAGATTCCTCTCCCATTTTTCGGCGCAACTCACCCGGCGCAACGAGCTCTTCGTTTTCTCCCGCGGGCTCCCTGCCGACACCGGCAAAAAGCTCGGCATCTTCGTCCAGTTCGACAGCGTGGAAAAGATGATGGCCGCGGCGCATCGTTACGCTCCGAAGAATGCCCGGGTCCTCGTCTATCCCTACGGTGGCTCGACTTATCCCAAGGTGCTGTCCGCGGAGATTTGACCGCGAATGGACACGAATGAACGCGAATAGAAGAGGGGAGCATCGGCGTCTCCTCCTATTCGCGTCTATTGGCGTCCATTCGCGGTTTCCTTTGTTCGCGGCTCGGCGCAGGGCGATTTTTCCCGCGTGCATCTGCGCCCGGAGTCGTTTTGAAAGGAGAGATGATCCCCGAAACGACTCCGATTCCCCGACGCACTTTCCTTGGTTACAGCCTGGCCGCGGGTTGGGCGGTTTCGCGCGCTCTGACCGAAGCATCTGCTACGGAAAGCGGCTCGAGTGTCCCGGCGGTGAATGCTTTTTCCCGGCTCAAGAAAAAGCTCGCGGCGGGACAGTCGGCGACGCTGCTGGTCATCTCCGATAGCACCGGGTATCGGGACACTTCCGGCACCCGGCGGTTCCTGCGGTGGCTGGCGGAACAGTATCCGACGCATCACACGACGGAGCGGTACTGGGCGGAGTGGGTGACGAATGGGCCAACCGGCCCGCGGAACTATGCCGAACCGCCGATCGTCCTTTCCGAGGGAACGAACAAAGCCACCTTGACTGTTCTCGATGCGGTCCTGCCCGGGGCCGTTGGTCAGGCCATGATCGATGGTTCCCGGTGGGGCAATATGCTCGCGCCGCTCCAAGGGCAGGCCCCTGATCTCATCCTCTGGAATCACGGCCACAATCATCAGGCCAACATCGCGCTGAAGAACTCCGACTATGGACGGGGGACCATCTTCGCGCCGCTCGGGCGGGTCGGGCTCGAATTTCCCAATACTCCCCAGGCGGCCATTATCCAAAACCCGTGGCGGGACAACGATGGCTACGAACGGGTCCGCAATTGGTGGTTGGCGGTGGCGGAGGCCCAGCCGGCCTTGACGCTCGTCGATGGCTATTCCCCCTTCCTCGCGGAGAAGAAAAGCGCCGACCTGTATCAGGACAATGTGCATCCGAGCGCGCGCGGTTATGAGTTGATCTACCAGCAGTTGGTGGCGGCTTGGGGAGCAACCACGCCGCAGGAAGAGAACGGTCCCTTCGGATGGTGGGCGAATCTTCCGGCGACGGAACTCCTGTTTGCGAATGGCGATCTCCACGACTGGACGGCGGACTTGCCGGCCGGTTGGCGCCTCATCCACGGTGCCGCCGCGCGCAAGGAGCAGGAACACACCTTCCGCAAGGCACCCTGGTCCCTGGCCCTGACCGGCGTCACGGTGAACGACGGCCTGCAAATCAGCATTACCGGCGATGCCCTGGCGCGGGTCCGCGGCAAGACGGTGAGCTTTGCCGTGCTGTGTTACGTGCCGCACGAAGCGGAGCAGGATATCCAGGTGAAATTCACCACGAGTTCGAGCGACGAAGTGACCGGTTCGATCGAGTTTGCGCGGGATAACTGGAAATGGATCGTCATGGCCGGATGTGTGGTGCCACCCGAAGCCAGCCTGGCCTTTATCGGGATATTCCGCTCCTTCTCCAAGCCGCCCAACGACGTCCCCTTTTATATTCAGAAGGTCGTCCTCGTGGAAGGCGACAGCCCCAGGGGTGGGATGTAATGGATCGCAATAGGCTGAGAATATTGGTGCGTAGATATTACGTTCGCCCCTTCCGAAGGCATCCCCACGCGCTGTAGCGTCGGAAACTTCCCTCACCCTGGCGGGCGACAGCAGGAGGAGCGTCCGACCCCTTCGACAGGCTCAGGGCAGGCTAGACCGCCGCTACATTTGTTTGTTGCGCCGTAAGCGCACGAATTGGTTTCCTCGGCACCACCACCGGCAAAGCTCATTCAGGACCTGATACGGATAGGTCGTCGCCCACCGTCGCACCGTCGAAAGCTTGCGCGCTTTGCCGCCTTGGACGGAACTCCGGAAGGGAGTGCCCGTTTGGGATGCCGGAAAAGGAAAGACGCTGCACGCGCGGAGTCCCAGCGGCCACTCGCGGTCCACCGCGTGATCCCACGGCACGCGCATCGGCAATAGTCCCTTGACCATCAGCCCCGCCGCCAACCGGTCCACGACATAGGCGCCCGCTCCTTTCAATCGCCCGAAACTCACGCAGAGAAAGCATCCGTCGGCCAGTTTCTGGCCGCGCATGGGCCGGCCAGATCCCAGCCCCGTGAGCCGCAGAACGTTCCAGGTGCTGGCCAGGCGCAGGGCCTTCGCCAGCACCCGTTCGAAGTGCGGGCGCAACACGAGATCATCCTCGCAAATCAATCCGTGTTCATCGCCACTGGCCAGAAACGCCTCCAGCGCTTTGATGTGGCTGAGGTAGCAGCCGATTTCACCCGGTTTGGTCGTCCTGCCGTGGTAGCGGTGGTACAACGCCGCGGAGTAACCGGGATGCGGCAGCTTCAGGGCTTTTCCGTCAATCGCGGGAACCCGCTCCACGGGAATGCTGGTGGCCGCGAACGCCCGCTCCATGTAAATCCGCCGGTCGGTCGCAGCATCGAGATTGATGAGATAGGCGCGCATTGTCGGTATCCCATCCTGATCGCGCAGCCGTGCCCGCCTGTCTGCAGACTACTGCCGGAACGGGGGAAGCCTTCCGTTGTGGAGGAAATCGCTACACCGCACGCGCGCTGTCGGGGATCTGGCCTGGACGGGAATTGCGCTTGTCAGTCCGCCCTCACTCGCTTCTGTTTTCCGCCCACACATCCCCATGGCGTCCAACCCGACCACCAGCAACTACACCGAAGCCAGCATCAAGACCCTCAGCTCGCTGGAGCATATCCGGCTCCGGCCGGGCATGTACATTGGGCGGCTCGGCAATGGCGCCCATGCGGAGGACGGCATTTATGTGCTCCTCAAGGAGACGATCGATAATTCCATCGACGAATTCATGATGGGGCAGGGCCGGAAGATCGAAGTCGAGTTCACCGAACGCAGCGTGAAGGTCCGCGACTACGGGCGCGGCATTCCGCTGGGCAAGCTGGTCGACTGCGTTTCGATCATCAATACCGGGGCGAAGTATGACAGCGAGACGTTCCAAAAAGCCGTCGGGCTGAATGGCGTCGGGCAAAAGGCGGTGAACGCGCTCTCCGTGACCTACCGGGCACAGGCCATCCGCGAGGGCGAAACCAAGGTCGTGGAGTTTGAGCAGGGCAAGCTCAAGAGCCAGTCGCGCGTGACCAAGACCACGGAGCGGAATGGGACGCTGGTCGAGTTCACGCCCGATGAGGCGCTCTTCGGCGCGCACTTCAAATATCGCACCGAGTTCATCGAGGACATGCTGTGGAACTACGCTTTCCTCAACCGTGGCCTGACGTTGACCCTCAATGGCCAGCCGTTCCGCTCCGCGAACGGGCTGAAGGATCTGCTGGCCAAGGAGATCAGCGGTGAACCGCTCTATCCGATCATCCATCTCGATGGAGAAGACATCGAGATCGCGCTGACCCACGGGAACCATTACGGCGAAGAATACTGGTCGTTTGTCAATGGACAGCACACCACCATGGGCGGCACGCACCTGGCCGCGTTTCGCGAAGCGCTGGTCGCGACGGTGCGCAATCATTTCAAGAAGGATTACGACGCGGCGGACGTCCGGCAGTCGATCGATGCGGCCATCGTGGTCCGGGTGCAGGAGCCGGTGTTCGAGTCACAGACCAAGACCAAGCTGGGCTCGACGGAGGTCGGCCCGAAAGGGCCGTCGATCAAGGAGTTCGTCGGCAAGTTCATGCAGCAGGCCTTCGACACGTATCTGCACAAGCACCGCGAAACCGCCGAGATCATCAAGAAAAAGATCGAGGAGAACGAGCACGAGCGGAAGGAACTGGCGGGGATTCGGAACATCGCCCGCGAACGGGCCAAGAAAGCTTCGCTCCACAACCGGAAGCTGCGCGACTGCCGGCTCCACCTCGGGGACCGGAATCCGCGCGCCGAGGAAAGCACGCTCTTCATTGTCGAGGGCGATTCGGCGGCCGGCTCACTGACCTCGACCCGCGATGTGCAGACGCAGGCGGTCTTCGCGCTCAAAGGCAAACCGCTGAATACCTACGGACTGAGCAAGAAAGTCATCTACGAGAACGAAGAGTTTCATCTCCTCCAGGCGGCCTTGAACATCGAGGACGGGCTGGACGGGCTGCGCTACAACCGGATCGTCGTGGCGACGGATGCCGACGTTGACGGAATGCACATTCGGCTGCTCTTGCTGTCGTTCTTCCTGCAATTTTTCCCCGACGTCATTCGCAACAATCACCTCTTCATTCTCCAGACGCCGCTGTTTCGCGTGCGGAACAAGAAGGTCACGCGGTATTGCTATTCCGAGCAGGAGAAGCAGGCCGCCGTGGCGGCGCTGGGAGCCAGCCACGAGATTACGCGATTCAAAGGACTCGGGGAGATCTCGGCGGGGGAGTTCAAGGATTTCATCGGCGAGAATATCCGGCTGGATCCCGTGAACCTGCATCATCTTTTCAGTAGCGACGACCTGCTGTCGTTCTTCATGGGGAAGAACTCGCCGGAAAGGCAGGACTTCATCATCGAGAATCTGCGGGTCGAGAAGGACCTCGTGGAAGTGTGAGTTTCAGGTTCGTCTTTCGCCCTTTCATTTTAGACGCGTTCCTTTCCCCTTTTCCTTTAGATGGCCAATAAGAAAACTCCGAAGAACAACGATCAAGCAGAGCTGCGGCTCAATGGGGGCGCGGAAGTGCCGGCGGGCGATGCTGTGAATCCGGCCACCGAGGGTCACGAATCGGAGCAGGTGCCGGCCCCGGTGGATGGGGCGGCGGACGCCGGTCCGACCGCGGACGCCGGGGCGGCGATGGAAGCGCCGGCGCCGGGGCGACAGAAGGGGGAGAAAGTGCAGGATGAGCAGGCACCGTTGGCGGTGAGCTATCGGAACTGGTTTTTGGAATACGCCAGCTACGTGATTCTCGACCGTGCGGTGCCGCATATCGACGACGGGTTGAAGCCTGTGCAGCGGCGGGTGCTGCATACGCTTTGGGACATGGACGATGGGCGCTTTCACAAAGTGGCCAATGTGGTTGGCGCGACGATGAAGCTGCATCCGCACGGCGACGCTTCGATCGGCGCGGCGCTGGTTTCCATCGGGCAGCGCGGATGGTTGATCGAGCCGCAGGGCAACTATGGCAATCTCCTCACGGGCGACGACGCGGCGGCGCCGCGTTACATCGAAGCCCGGCTGACCAATTTCGCCAAGGACGTGCTCTTCAATCCGAAGACCACGACCTGGCAGCTCAGCTACGACGGGCGGAACAAGGAGCCGATCACGCTGCCGGCGAAATTTCCGATCGTGCTCCTCGAGGGCGCGGATGGTATTGCGGTCGGGCTTTCGACCAAGATCCTGCCGCATAACTTCAACGATCTCTGCCGGGCGGCGATCAATCATCTCCAGGGCAAAAATTTCCGCATCCTGCCGGACTTTCCGACGGGCGGGACGGCGGATTTCTCGGAATACAACGATGGCGAACGCGGCGGGAAGGTGAAGGTGCGGGCGCGGATCGAGGCGCAATCCAAATATCTTCTGGCCATCACCGAACTGCCCTATGGCGTCACCACGGTGTCGCTCATCGAGTCCCTTCTCGCGGCCAACGCCAAGGGGAAGATCAAGATCAAGCATGTCGACGATAACACGGCTGATCGGGTCGAGATCCTGATCCATCTTCCGCCCGGGTCCGAGCCGGAGAAAGTCATTCAACAGCTTTACGCCTTTACCAGTTGCCAGGTGCAACTCAACCCGGCGGCGTGCGTCATTGTCCGCGATCCGCAGACCGGGAATGACAAGCCGCACTTCCTCGGCGTGCGCGATATTCTCAAGGCCAGCGCCGAGGCCACCAAGGCCCTGCTCAAGCGTGAGCTTGAGATCAAACTCGGCGAACTGGATCAGCAGTGGCACTGGGATTCCCTGGAACGCATCTTCATCGAGGAACGGATCTACCGGCTGATCGAGAAATCGAAGACCTGGGAAAGCGTGCTCGCGGAAATCCGTGGCGGCCTGAAACCCTTTGTCCAGCAGCTCCGCCGCGAGGTGACCGAGGAAGACATTGTCCGGCTCACCGAAATTCGCATCAAGCGGATCTCGGCTTACAACCGTTTCCAGGCCGACGAGGCCATGAAGAAGATCGAGGAAGGGATCAAGGAGACGAAGGCCCACCTCAAGAATCTGACCGGCTACGCCGTGGCGTGGTTTGAGATGCTCCAGGAAAAATACGGCAAGCGCATCAAGCGCCGGACGACCTACGACGAGATCGCGCAGATCGATGTCTCCGCGGTGGTCTCGGCCAATCAGCGGCTCTACGTGAACCGCGAGGATGGATTTATCGGCCTCAACTGGCGGCAGCACGAGTTCGTCACCGAGTGCAGCATCATCGACAGCGTCCTCACGATCATGCAGGACGGCTCGCTCAAGGTGACGAAAGTCGCGGACAAGGTCTTCATGGGCCGGAAAATCATCCATTGCGCCATCTGGCCGAAGGAAGGCGACACGCGTTTCTACACGATGGTCTATCAGGATGGGGAATCGGGAAAAGCCTTCGCCAAGAAGTTCCAGATCGGCGGTCTGTCGCGCGACAAGCTCTACTCCCTGGTGAAGTCCGAAAATTCGCGAATCATCTACCTGAAAATCAGCGACTCGGAAAAGGAGATGCCGCCGGCACTCCACGTCTCGCTGGATGGGCGGAGTGGGGCACGCGTGCGGGAACTCGATTTTGACCTCGTGAATGTGCCGGTGAGTACGCGCACGTCGAAGGGACTCACCGTGACCAAGTGGTCCGTGAAGGAGGTGAAAGCGAGGGAAGCTCTTGCGCCGGAATTGGGCCAGAAAAAGTCGGAGCGTGAGGCGGGTGCCGGGAGTAAAAAGCCGCGAAAATAGAGCGGTTTCAGTTGAACTGGAGCCCTCCATCAAACGGAAGCATGGCCAAACGAAACGCAGAGGGCGCAGAGGTGTTGGAGAGAGGAGAGGAGGGCTGCTTTTTTCCTCTGCGGCCCTCTATTTCCTCTGCGTTCTCTGCGTTTAAAAACGGCCACGACATTATTTAAACCGCTCTAGCTTCCGCCCGGCCGATCGCGTTCGCGTTACTTTTTCTTCGCCGCCCAGCCGTCCCACTGCGCCCGGTATTCGGCGGTCATGGGGGTAAAGGTGATCTGCACTTTGGGGAGGTCGGCTTTGAGCTTGGCGAGGTCCTCATCGGAAAGGGCGACATCCTTCAACTCGAGGACGGCGAGATTTGGGAGTTCCTTGAGTCGATTGAGTCCGCCGGCGTAGGTGAAGACGGCAAACTCCAGCGAGAGCTTGTTCAGTTTTGGAATCGTGACCAGGGACGCGAGGGCGGCATCGCTCAGCGTGGCGAAGCCCTTGTTCCAGAGGCGCACGGACTCCAGCGACGGGTGGTTCTTGAGCAGCGCGACAAAATTGTCACTCGCGCCGCCATGCTTCATGTCGACATGGAGCAGGTGCGGAGCGGTCACGGCCTCAATGCAAAATGCGCCATCGGTGGAATAAGTTTCGAGCGTGGGATGCGTGGAGAGCGCCGCTTTGGCCTCGGGCGTCGGACGCGTCACGTGCAGCGTGTGCAGCGTCTTCAAAGATTTCATCTCCCCGAATTTCGCAGCCCCGGCGCCCGTGACCGACGATCCATTGACCGTGACCGCCTCTGGGTTCAGAGCCACCAGGCGCTGCATGCCAGCATCGTCCAGGGCCGCGCCGGCAAAGGAGAAGGCGCGCGCGTGCAGTGTGGCAATGGCTTCCCATTGCTCGGCCGTCAGGGGTGTTTTGGATTCGACACTCAACGAAAGGCCCTCGGGCTTTTTGTCGGCGAGCGTCGCTTTGGCGGCCTTCAAGACCTCGGGCACTTCCGGTAACGGCGTCTTGTTTTCCGCTGGGGCGGCGGTGAGCAGGGTGAGGCTGAAGAAGAATGGAGCAAGCAGGGCGGCGGAGCGGATCATGATGGGGAAGCGGGGGTGAGTGGGGCGAAGGGACGTTTGTCTGCGAGGATTGCTGCACCTGCCGACCTCCTTTTGGCAAGGCTGCTGTCCTCGTTTCGAGGAAACCAAAAGTGCTTCGACCTGCGATCTTCGTTCGCCCCAGCGCACTTTGACCAAAGATTATGCGGACGATCACCCTTGAAGAACATTTCGCGAGCCCCGGATTTCTGGAAGGTCCCGGGAAAGAACTGAAAGAACAGGCGTCGAAATTCGGAGCGTCCGCCGCCCAACTCATGGGGCGTCTCGGCAATGTCGGAGACGAACGAATCGCCGAGATGGATGCGGCGGGGATTGATCTGCAAGTGCTGTCGCTTACCTCCCCCGGCACGGAGCAATTGGCCGCGGCCGACGCCGTGGCGCTGGCGCGGGAAACCAATGACTTCCTCGCCGCAGCCGTGCAGAAGCATCCGACACGCTTCGCTGGATTCGCTGCGTTGCCCACCGCCGATCCGGATAAAGCGGCGGAAGAGCTGGAACGCATGGTGCGACAACACGGCTTCAAGGGAGCGGTCGTCAATGGACACCATCGCGGGCGGTATTTGGATGATCCCTTCTTCCGGCCCATTTTCGAACACGCCGTGGAACTCAAGGTTCCGATCTATCTCCATCCGACCAAACCTCCCAAGGCGGTGATCGAGACGTCCTACGCGGGCTTTTCACCGATCGTTACGGACCTCCTCGCCGGCCCGGGCTGGGGCTGGCATATCGAGACGGCGATTCATGTCATTCGCATCATCCTCGGTGGGACCTTTGACCGGTATCCGGAATTGCAGATCGTGATTGGTCACATGGGGGAGGGGTTGCCCTTCATGCTGCAACGACTGGATGTGATGCCGATGGCGATGACGAAGCTCCAAAGGCCGATGAGCGCGTACTTGCGCGAGAACATCCACTACACCTTTAGCGGGTTCAATTTTACGCCGACGTTTCTCGATTTGCTGCTCGAAGTGGGCGTGGAGCGGATTCTGTTCTCGGCGGATTATCCCTACGCCTCAATGGCCGCAGCGCGGTCGTTTCTGGACCGCCTGCCGGTCAGCGCGGCAGATAGAGAGCGGATCGCGCACGGCAATGCAGAGCGACTGCTCGGGTTGTAGCCTCAGTACCGCTTCCGCATGTTGCTCGGCAGGATATTCAGTTCCCCGCGGTACTTGGCAACCGTCCGGCGGGCGATGGGGATGCCGCGCTTTTCCAAAATCTCGACGATCTCCTTGTCGCTGAGCGGACTCTTCGTGTCCTCGGCTTTCACCAACTCGGCGATGGCGCCTTTGACGCTGGTGTTGCTCATCGATTCGCCGCCCGAGGTCTGATACCCGGGAGTGAAGAAATACTTCATGTCGAATACGCCCTGCGGGGTGGCCATGTACTTGCCGGAGATCGCCCGGCTGACGGTGGTCTCGTGCACACCCACGGCATCGGCGATTTGCACCATGGTCAGCGGTTTGAGGGCGCTCGGACCGTATTCGAGGAAATCCTTTTGCCGCGACACAATCTCGTGGGCGATATTGGAGATCGTCTGCTGGCGCTGGTGAATGGATTTGATGAGAAACTTGCCGCTGCGAATCTTGTCGCGGATGTAGTCCTTGACGTCGGCTCCGCCCTTTTCCTGGGACATGAGGTCCTTGTAGGTGTTGCTGATGCGCAGATGCGGGATTTGCTCGCCGTTCAGGGAGATGGTCCAGTCGCCTCCGATCTTTTCCACGGTCACGTCGGGCAGGACGTAGTTGTTCGGATCGGGCGTGAAAATCTGGCCGGGTTTCGGGTCGAGCGTGCCGATGAAATTCGCGGCGCGCTGAACCTGCTCGGCCGTGGTGCCGAGGCGGCGGGCGATTTCCGGGAAACGGCGCTTGCCGAGGTCCTCGATGTAGCGGTCGACGATCCGGTACTCCAGGCTCTGCTCCTTGCTCAGGCGTCTGAGCTGGATGAGCAGGCACTCGCGCAAATCCCGGGCGCCAACGCCGACGGGATGGAAAGTATGGACGATTTCCAGCACCCGTTCCAGGTCGGCCACATCCATGCCGGTATTCTGGGCGATTTCCTCGGGGCCCGTCTGCAGAAAACCGGCATCGTCGATATTGCCGATGATCAGTTCGGCGATCTTGCGATCGGCTGAGGTCAGGTCGCTGGAGTTGACCTGCTCAAGAAGGTGTTGCTGGAGGGTCTGCTGCCCCACGATGGAGTCGAAAAAGAACTGGCGACGCTCCTCTTCCTCCGCGGAACGGCCGGAGTAGCTCTGGCTCTGCGACATGTAGTCGCGCCACTCTTCGTCGAGCTTGGCCAGACGGTCGAATTCCTCCTGGAATTCTTCGTGCTCGGCTTTTTTGTCCTCGATGGTCGGCTCGCTAATCTCCTCCTCGAGGGTCGGATTGGTGCACAGCTCCTGTTGGATGAGGTTCCGCAACTCGAGCATGGGGGCCTGGAGAATCTGCAAACTCTGCTGCAACTGCGGTGCGAGCACCTGCTGTTGCGAAAGCGTCTGCGATTGGGAAAGTCCGGCCATGGGCGGAGAGTAACGAGAGGACAAGGGCACCGCAAGCAGTATTCTTGCCAGAGGACGATATTTGTTTGATTCACGATTCCCGGCACTGATTTCGCTTTAGCTGACAGGCATGAACCCAAAATCCTTCCCGGTCGCGGCGGTTTTCGCCGCGGTTTTTGCCGGTGTGCTCTTTGTGGCCGCACCCTCGGGCGGCCAGACAGGCGAAGAAATCGTGACCACCCAACTGCTCACTGAATTGACCACCCAACAGGCCACGATCGTGGACAACCAATCCAAAATCGACGCCAAGCTGGCGACGATCGGTGAAAATATTCGCCAGGCGCGCATTTACGCCGGCCGCGGGAAATAAGAATCATGAAAACGTCTGTCCCTACCTTCGTTGCGCTGGTCGCACTCCTGGCCCTGGCCGTCAATCTTCATTCCCAAGGCATTCAGCCGCGGTCGCCGCTGGACACGCTCAAGGCGTTGAAAGCCAAAAACACCGAACTTCTCGAAACGCAAAAAGCGACTTTGCTCAAGCTGGACGAGATGGACAAGCAGGCCGAGCAATTGCGGTTCTTTTCCAAGCGCAGTTGATCCTGACTGGAGTAGCGCGCTGTTAGTGTAATCTCGATTTCCCGCACCCCTGCCGGGGTGCAATGCGCTTTTGCGAAGATTCCGGCGGTGTTACCGCCGGCTAATATCCTGCATCCCTCCGGGATGCTCAACCGCCCTACGCTTTCGCCTCGGCGGCGCGCTGGGCTTTGACTTCCAGTTTCCGGTAAAGCGTGGCCATGCTGATGCCGAGCATTTTCGCGGCTTTCTCGCGGCTGTTGCCGTTGAACTTGATCGTCTCCTCAATGTAGCGCCGTTCCTGCTCGCGGATGTATTCGTCGAGCGTCTGGCCGACCGGCAGGGTGCCGGTGTGTTCGACCGGTGGCGCGGTGGCGTGGCGGACGACTTGGGGCGGGAGATCCGTGGTGCGGATCTGCCCATCGTCGCAGAGGGCGCAAGCCCGTTCGACGGCGTTTTCGAGTTCGCGGACGTTGCCCGGCCAGCGGTACTTCGCCAGCATCTCCACGGCCTTGGGATCGATTTTCTTCGCTTCGGTGCCGGTCTGGGAGGCGTTCTTTTGCAGGAAGTGGCTGACCAGCAGCGGGATATCGTCGGGGCGTTCGCGTAGCGCCGGCATTTCAATCGGGATGACGGCGAGACGGTAGTACAGATCTTCGCGAAAATTGCCGTTCTTGATCTTGTCGCTGAGCAACTCGTTCGTCGCGGCCAGCACCCGGACATTAATCGGCACGCTCTTGGTATCACCGACGCGCCGGATTTGCCGTTCTTGAAGGACGCGGAGCAGCTTGGTCTGGAGCGGCTGCGCCATGGAATTCACTTCATCGAGGAAAATGGTGCCGCCTTCGGCTTCTTCGAAAAGCCCGATCTTGTCCTGGACCGCGCCGGTGAAGGAGCCCTTTTTGTGGCCGAAGAGTTCGGACTCGAGCAGGTTTTCCGGGAGGGCCGAGCAGTTGATCGCGACGAAGGGCTGATGCTGGCGGGTGGAATTGAAATGAAGCGCGCGGGCGACGAGTTCCTTGCCGGTGCCGCTCTCGCCCTGGATGAGGATGGTGCTGTCGGTATCGGCGACCTTGGCGATGAGATTGTAAATCTCCTGCATCTTCGTGCTCGTGCCGATGATGTTCTCGAAGCGGTACTTCTCCTTGACGATCTGCCGCAGGTTGCGGTTCTCGCGCACGAGGCTCTGGTTATCGAGCGCGCGCTGGATGGTGAGCTGGAGTTCGTCGACCTTGAAGGGCTTGGTGATGTAGTCGTATGCCCCGAGCTTCATCGCCTCGAGCGCTGTCTCGACGGTCTTGTAAGCGGTGATCAGGATGACTGGAGTCTGGGGGAGCACTTCGCGGCATTCGCGGAGAATGTCGAGACCACCCACCTTGTCCATCCGCAGGTCCGTGATGACCAGTTGGGGCGCATGCACGGCCAGGTTTTCCAACGCCTTCTGCCCGGAGGCGTAGGCCACGGTCTGGTGTCCGCGCTCCTGACAAATGTCGGAGATGACGGAAACCATCGCCGGGTCGTCGTCGATGATGAGAATTCGGGCCATAAGAGAGAAGTCGCGGATTTGAGACTATTTCATGTTTGAGAAATGGAAAGAGGAATGTTTGCGGACTTTTGGCCATGCCAAAGCCTCGCTTCTCTCACCCGCGAGAAAGTGCTTCCGATTAAACCGCCGCGTTTGACTTTAGTTTCCGGCCGAGTTGCCCACCGCGCTTTGGGTCACGTGATCCAGGCCATAGCTGAGCAAAAGCATGCTGTCATTCCAGATGCCAGGCTTGTCGGTGTGCATGACCACGGAGATGACTTCGCGATTGCCGCGCATCGCCGAACTGACGAGGACCTGCTGGGCGGGAATCGTGTAGCCGGTCTTGATGCCGGTGCAGCCGGGGAAGCGCTCAAGGAGCCGGTTGTGGTTGTGCAGGGGATTGATCGCGCCTTCGACGGTCCAATTGTAATCCCGGGTCCCGACCACTTCGCGAAAAAAGGGTTGATGCATGGCCGCCCGGGCGATCAACGCCAGATCGCGCGGCGTGGTATAGTGATTGGGATCGTGCAGGCCGTTGGGATTGGCGAAGTGCGTGCCGAGGGCGCCGAGTTCCTTGGCGCGGCGGGTCATTTTTTCGGCGAAGGCCTCGATCGATCCGGCGTTGTCCCGGCCGAGGGCATGGGCGACGTCGTTGGCGCTCTTGAGCATGAGACCGTAGAGCATCTGCCGGCGGGTGAAATGCTGGCCGGGCTTCAGTTCCAGGCTGCTCTCGCCCACTTTGCTATCTTCGAGGGTGCACTCGACCTCGTGATCCAGGTCGCCTTCCTCGATGACGAGCAGCGCGGTCATGATTTTGGTCGTGCTCGCGGGAAATTGCGGGGCGTCGGCGTTGCTTTCGTAGAGGGTCTGGCCGGTGAGTTCGTCGATGACGATGGCGCCCCACGCGGCGAGGGGGAGTTCTCCATTGGGCCCGGGTTGGGGTTGAGGTGGTGGCGCCGGAGTCACGCCGGGAGCACCCGCGGCCGGAGTGCGCTTTTTCCTCGCGGCGAGACGCGGCTTGGCTGCACTCGTGCCGACATCTTTCCAGGCCGGCGAGGACAGGGATGGCGGCAGCGCGGGGTCCTCGCTGTGCGTTTGGCCCGCGGGCAGCAGGAGCATTGCGGCGGCCACTGGCAGCAGCAGGAAACTACGAAAGAATCTGGCCATCGATCATCATCCAGGAAACAGGCTTGTCGTGATTGACAATATCCTCGTAAACGCCGCCGAGGGTACCGGGTGCGGGCAGGGCAATCAAGTCGGCGAACGCGCCTGGGGCGATTTTTCCCAATTGCCCGCGCCGCCGCAGGGCCCGGGCGGGATTCACCGTGACCATGCGGAGCAGTTCCTCCGGCCGGAGCCACGGCTCGGTGGTGCGTAGGGTGCGCATTTCCTCGAAAAGACTCAGGGAATCGGTGCTGGCCAGGCTGTCGGTTCCGAGGCAAAGGTTGACCCCGAGTTCAGATAAACGGCGGGCCGGAAATGGCGGGTGGCTGAAATAGCGATGACTGCCGGGGCAGTGGACGATATGCGGACCCGCGCCGCGCGGCAGCTCCGCCAGCAATTGGAAGTCCTCCTCGATCAAGGTATTCATATGGACGAGCAGCCATTGCGGGCCGACGGCGCCGCTGCGCCACAGGTGTCCGAATGGCGTCGAGGCGCCGCAATCCTTCATCGGTCTCTGTAGAGAGTCCATGAACTCGTAGAGCGGCCCGCCGGCGTGCCGAAACATCTCAAACTCTTCGGCCGATTCCGCGAGGTGCGTGGTCAGCGGCATGGTGAAAGACGACGCGCAGGCATTGGCCAGTTCGAAGAGCTTCAGCGAGGCGGTGTAAGGCGCATGGGGGCTCAGGCCAAAGTTATCGAGCGAGTTGCCGCGATGCTGGAAGAAGGCCAGCGCGCCGGAGACCACATCCTCGGTGGTGATGCGGTGCCGGATGTCGATCATTTCGTAAAACCACCACGTGCGCACGGGCGACGGACCGAGGCGCGTCATGAGTTCGGGAAAGGCCTCGATGTTGCAAACGCTGGTCGTCCCCCATTTTTTCAACCGGCGGAATCCACGCTGAATGGCGGTCAGGTAATCCTCGCTGTCGAGGCTGCGTTTGAGGGCATTGATGCGCTGCACCCAGGCGGTGAATTGTTTCGGGGCAGCGATGGCCCCGCGCATCATCGTGTAGTCGAGATGGCAATGCGCATTGATCAGACCGGGGAGCAAGACTTGTTCGCCGAGGTCGACCACTGGTCCATCGGAGACCCATTGCAAATCCGGCACGGTGCCGACGGCCACGACGCGATTGTCCTCGATCGCGACCGCGCCGTTTTCGATCGGCGGACCATCCATGGTGACGACCTGGCGGGCGCGAATGATCATGCCGGCTCCGCGCTTTGCTTGACGACCTGGCGAGCCTTGGCGACGAGCAGGTTGCACGCTTCCGCGCAGAGCAACGGCAACTCCTGTGCCGGTGCCGCGGACTCAAACTTCTCCGCGGGAAGGGAAGTGACCGGGAGGCCTGCGGAGACGGGCCAGAGAATGCGCTTCAGGCAGCCGCCATCGCTGCGGCAGAACTGACCGATCATCGTCTGCGCCTGGGCGTCGCTGATCTTTTTCGTAACCGCGTACATCCCCGTTTGCCGGGCGAGGGTGGTGCGCAGGGGAACGAAGCCCAGGGAGCCTTGCTGGTGGCTCAGCCAGACGCCGGTCATCGCGGGGTAAAAGTAATCGAGGGCGCGGCGCAATTCCGCGAGACTAGTCAGGGTTAGCCGCCAGCCGTGGCGGAGATTCGGTGCGGACTTCAAGGCCCGGAAATTTCCCGCGTCATCGAAGTGGGCGAGATCGCGGGCGGCTTCGGGACCGGTGAAGGTCGCCTCGCCGGCTGGGGCATCCTCGCGATGGCGGAGGACGAAACCATTCGCCGTCGGCTCGATGCGGATTTCGCCCATTTCCCGCCCGCCCGCGGTGATCCAGTCTGCGATGGCTTGCGTGAGATTCCGCATCAGGCGAGGGCGGCGTTCGCGTGCGTGGCGTCGAAGGCGGTCACCTGGTCCAGGATGACATCGGCAAAGAGCGGTTCGGTGCCGATCGCGCTGGCATAGTAGAGGGTTCGTCCGCGCAGACGGTACGGGTTCCGGCGGAAGATCTCCTTTTGCGTGGCGCTGGCCGCGCCCGTGGACTCTGTGGCGATGCCGAGCAAGACCGGGATGTCCTCGTAGCTATGCAGGCCGTCGGCGATGAAGAAGGGCACGACGACCACGTTGGGCTGCGTGGCGGCTTCATCCCATTGGGAGATCAGGGGTTCCTCCTCCATGTAGGCGTTCAGCACCTCGGCATAGAGGCCGCGTTCGGCGATGCGCTCGACTTCGCGCTTCGCGGCCACCGCGGAGTTGTCATTGAGGTCCGTGCCATGGCCGACGATGAGCAGGCTGGTTTTCTGCGGCGGCACGCCCGGAGCGATTTCCGCGGCACGGCGGACCAGCAATTCGGTCATGCGCGGATGATTGCCGACCGGCTCACAGTATTTGATGGTGCGCCCGTCGCGTTGGCTCACCGGGCCGGTCAATTCCAATTCGCGGGGAATGACGGTGCGGGTGAAGTAACCTTCGCTGATGAAATTCGGCACGACATAGATGTCGTCCGCATCCACCATGTGCAGCACCTGGCGCAAGCTCGGCTCCTCCTTCCAAAAGGCGCAATACACCTCCCCGAAGATCCCGCGCCGCGTGATTTCCGCGGCGTGATCGTAGGTCGGCGTGCTGGAATCGGCGTTCACGGTGGAACCGTGGCCGACAATGATGAGAGCGCTGTGCGGTTTGGCGAACATCGAATTTGGAAGTGGGTGTCTAACGATTACGTCCGGGCAATTCGAAGGGATTTCAAGTATTCGTCGAAACGGCGGTGCCCGGCCGTGGCTCCGTCGCCGGGCGCGGAACGCAGGAGCAATGTTCGGTGCGGAGATGGTGCGCGGAGGCTGCGCGAAGCGCCCCAAAAAAACCTGTCATCCTGAGCGATGCGGAGCGAAGGACCTCCGATCTCGCGGGGTGGGAATTGGTGCGGAGCTTGCGGTTCCGCTGTGTGAGGATGCTCCGCACCACCACTGCCCTCGGATATTGGAGATCCTTCGGCAAGCTCAGGATGACTCGCTTGTTTGGGGACGCTGGCGCTCCGGCCATCCCCGTGCGCCTCGAGGCGATGCACGGCCGCGCGCGATTCTTCGTCGTGCACGTCCCGCGCCGCGGCTTCCTCGTAGGCCTGGATAGCCGGCGCGAGCTGATGTTCGTCCTGGAGCAGGATCCCGAACAGGCGCCACGATTCGGCGCGGAAATCGTGCTGTTTCAGGAAGCTTTGCAATTCGCGCAAGGCTTCCTGCGGCGCGCCATGGTCGTGGAGATACTCAATGTAACGCTTGCGCAGGCCCCAATTATCCGGGGCGAGAGCGATGGCCTGGCGCAAGAGATCGCCCGGATCGCGGCCCGACTCGGCGTTCTCGAGTGCGGCGCGAAGTTGAACGCAATCGGCGGCCAGCATCGGCGATTTTTCCGCACGATCGAGGGCGGCGTGGGCGCCCGGGAAGTCATGGCCGCGCAGGAGGACGCTGGCCAGGCCGAGCCAGATGATCGGTTGATCGGGAGTCCGCCGCAGGGCGTCGTGGTACAGGGCGACCGCCAATTCCGGGTGACCGGCGTTGAACTCCACGTTGGCGAGATTCATGAGCATGCGCGGAGAGCGGCCGCCGGCCGCGATGGTGCGCTCGATAAAAGTGCGCTGGTCGCGCCAGTCCGCCTGGCGCAGCAAAGTGCGCCAGCCGAGCAGGCTGACCCAGCACGCGGCGAGGGCGGCGAGGCTGGTGCCGAGCAGGGGAGAGAACGGAGTGCGCCGGCTTTCGATGGCCGCGTGCGCGCTCAGCAACGTCCCGAGGAACAGGAACGCGCTGGGGACGTAGAGCCAGTGTTCGGCGAGCGTGGCGTTGAGCGAGAAGAGATTGCTGATCGGCAGGTAGGCGATGAGGAACGCAGTGAGGCAGAAAGCCGCCGTCGAGAGGCGGCGGCGGAAGCAGAATCGCATCCAAGCGCCAAAACCGATAAGCAAGAGGACTCCGGCTAGCGTTTCATACTCTCGCATGCGCGCCTCCCGCAAAGTGGTTTCGGGATTGTCCAGCGGCTGCGTGCTGACATCGCGCTCCATGCGGAGCGTGACCGGCGCCACGAGCAGCGCGGTGTATTCGGCAAAGGCCCGGGCGGCCAGGATCGGACGAATGGCCGCGGGGGTGGGCGGGGCTGGTGGCGGGGCAACTTTTTCGGAAGTGAAACGGCTTCCACTGTAGGCGGCGACAAGGACCACGGCGATGCCGATCCACGAGATCAAGCGGCGCCGGGTTTCCCGCCGCCAGGCCAGCAGGACCAGCCAGATGGGGAGGAAGATGATCCCGCTTTCCTTCGAAAGCATGGCCAGGAAGAAACTGGCCGCGGCGCCCAGCGTCCAAAGCGCCGATCGGCGGTGCGCCTCGAGGCTGGCCAGACCGAGCGCGAGTCCGGTGAAGCCGAAGAGGGCCGCGAGCGGGTCGGCCCGGCCGGCGATATAAGTCACGGCGGAGGTGTGGAGGGGGTGAATGGCCCAGAGCACCGCCACCCCGAAAGCGATCCACCGGCGCGTGGAGTCCGCCATCTGGGTTGCGGTGAGCAGCTTTTCGGCGGTGAAGAAGAGCGCGACCGCGGCGCCGGCGTGCACGAGAATGCTCGTCAGATGCCAGCCCCACGGCTGGCCGAAGCCGTAGACTTGGTAATCGAAGACGAAACTCAGTCGCTGGATGGGCCGATAGAAGTTGGAAGCGGTGGCATCGAGGAAAAGGAAATGCCGGAAGCCTTCCGGGATCAGCCGCCAACTGCGAATCAGCGGATCGCGCAGCACCAGCGCGGTGTCATCCCAGACAAAACCATTGCGTAGCGCCGGCCAGTAAACGAGAAGAGTCGCCGCCATGATCAGCACCACGGCTCCGGTTCGCGTTAATATTTTCAAGCAGTCGATGATGGGAAACAGAATCCGCGCCAGCAAGCGCGCGTTTGGATTCGCTGTTTTGCTGGCGCTATGGATGGGCAAGGCCCTGGCCGGCGGGCTCGATCCGTCGGTCCAGCAATTGATTGTCAGTGTGGCGGCGGATTGGGACGCCTCGTCGGGCAAGATGCAGTTTTTCGAGCGGGGGAGCGGTGGCTGGAAAGCCGTCGCGCCGCCGATCGCAGTGCTTTACGGCAAGAACGGCCTGGTCTGGGGCCGCGGCGTGCTGGGGACGGACGAACCGGGTACCCACAAGCAGGAGCACGACGGGCGCGCGCCCGCCGGCGTCTTTCACATTGGCACGATCTATACCTACGACAACGCGCTGCCGGAAGGCGCTAAATATCCCTTTCACACCGTCGGCGACGGTGATGCCTGGGTGGACGACATCCATTCGCCGGACTACAACAAACACGTGACGATCGACCCGGCGAACCCGCCGCCCTGGTTTGAAAAGGAAAAGATGCGGCACGGCGATTTCGCCTATCGCTGGCTCGTGGAAATCCGCCACAACTCCGATCCGCCGGTGCCCAACGCCGGCAGCGCGATCTTCTTCCACATCCGCCGCGGTCCGGCGCGCAAGACCGCCGGCTGCACGACCATGGCCGAGGATGATTTGGTCAAGCTGGTCCGCTGGCTGCGGGCGGACAAGCATCCCGATTATGCCCTCCTCCCGCGCGGCGAGTACGAGGCGAAGTGGAAGGCTTGGGGCCTGCCGAGCCCGCAGGAAGCAGCCGGGGTGATGCCGTAGGGGTGGGGTGGAGTGATGGAGTGATGGAGTGATGAAAGGGTGAGAGTGATGAGGAAGTGGAGGTGGAGGAAATGGCGGTCTGGTGGCAGGCGCATCCCGAAGGGATGCACGGAAATTAGCCGGCGGTACCACCGCCGGAACCCGCCCACGCAAAGCGTCGCATCCCGGAGGGATGCGGGAAGTCCCGCCTCAGTCCAAATACCGTTCGTTGAACTCCGCCCCACTTTTGCGCAGGAACGCGATGTATTCTTCGCGAAACGTGCGCTTGCGATGATGCTCCTCCTGTCGCGCGATATAAGCCGCGACGTCTTCCCGGCTTGAGGCGCTTACCGTATAGGCCGCATACCCCTCCTGCCAGACGAATGCCGGAAGGGGTATGTTCACATGGACCCATTCCGAAGAAGCGCGCTTGAGATCTCGCAATACGTCCGAGAGCCGATGCGTTGCTTTCAGCCCGACGAGCAGATGCACATGTTCAGCCATCCCTCCAACGGCTTCGGGCACGCCATCCATCTCCCGAATCACACCGCCGAGATAGGCGTGAAGCCGGTCTCGCCACGCGGAGGCGATCCACGGCTCACGATTCTTCGTTCCGAAAATGAGGTGATAATGCAGGCTGAGGTGACTGGAGGGCATGGGCGAATGCTTCCCGCGCCCACTTCGGGGCGCACGCTCTTTTTTACCGTGTTCCGGCGGTGGTACCGCCGGCTAATTTCCATGCATCCCTCCGGGATGCAGCGCTTGCGTGGGCGGGTTCTCACGGTGGGACAGGCGGCCAATTTCCGTGCATCCCTTCGGGATGCGGCGCCTGCATGGACGGGTTCCAGCGCTGGTGGTGTTATTGTCGACTGATTTCCGCGCATCCCTTCGGGATGCGAAGCCCCTCGCGAGGCGGAAATTTCGTTGCTGAGAAATCGGCTTTTCGCGGGATTCTTCAATGGCACTCGCAACCTCCATGGAGATCGCGACTTCCGCGGAATCAGACCCCGCGAAGCCAGAGACCCGGACTCCCGATGAATATCGCCAGCCTTTTCAACCTCGCCGGACCTGACCTCATCGTCATCCTGCTCATCGTCCTGCTCCTGTTTGGCGCCAAGAAGCGGGCCGGGGACGAGTTTGCGCGACGATTCAACGCGGTCAAATCCGAACAACAAAATGCGAACGTCGATCCCGGGACAACCTTCGGACTGGCAGCCGTCGTCGTCGCACTCCTCTTTTTCCTTCTGGTGGTCGGTGGGCGGTGGACCGGGCGCTGAAGGCTCCTTGCTAATAAACCGGCCCTTCGGTGGATTCCACCATGACCGGATGCGAATCCCCTGAACGGGCGTGATCGTGCCGGAACCCCATTACTCACTTATGAATATCGCCAGCCTTCTCAACCTCGCCGGACCCGATGTCATCATCATCCTGTTCATCGTCGTGCTTCTTTTCGGGGCCAACAAGCTTCCGGAACTCGCCGGCGCGATGGGCAAAGCCATGCGGGAATTTACCAAGGCCAAGGATGATTTTGAGCGCGAAGTGACCCGTCCGCCGGTGCCACCGGCTGGCCCCGCGATCGAGCCTCGCCAATAAGAGATCCCTTGCTGAAAACGGTCATTTCCTCTGTTTACTGAATGACCGATTGCAACTTCCCCTGACCGGGTGTAGTGAAACTCAACCCCATTGCTTATGAATATCGCCAGCCTTTTCAACCTCGCCGGACCTGACCTCATCGTCATCCTGCTCATCGTCCTGCTTTTGTTCGGGGCCAAGAAGTTGCCGGAACTCGCCCGCGGCATGGGACAGGCGGTTCGCGAATTCAGCAAAGCCAAGGACGAATTTGAGCGCGAAGTGACGCGTCCGCCGGAGCCAGCAGCTCCGCCCGTGGTGACGCCGAAACTGGAGCAATCCCCGGTGGTGGATCCCGCGCACGATATCGCTCAGCATGACGCGGCCCACGATCCGCACGCCAGTGAGTCCCAAGACGCGCCGCACACGACCGTCATCTAAGCTTCCAGGCCATTCTTTCGATCAGGGCTCGCCTTTACCGGGCGAGCCCTTTTCATTTTTAGGTCGAGCTGGCGGATGCCCGATTCACCGAGCCTCCACAGATCCAGCCACTTCATTGGCCCACCACCAGCCCATCCGGGTGGCCAGCGCATCGAGGACAAAAACCGCGAGCAAAGCCACGAGGACGAGGTGGCGCAGATCGTAAAATTCCGGGGCGCGCGGGGCTTCCCAGATTTTGGTCAGGTCGAGGCGATCGACACCACCGGTCGCGCGAGCCACGCTGGCCAATTCCAATAAGCGTGCCCGGTCGAAGGTCCATTCCAAATTGCTCCCGGCAACGAGCGGACCGAAAGGAATCGTGAACTTATCCACCTGGATCGCACCGCGGACCCAGGTGTCGATCGGCAATGGCGTGATCGCGCTGAAATGGCCGGGCGCGAGGCGCTGCCAGACTACTTCACGCGGTTCCAGGCTGGCTTGATCCGCCATCATCAATCGCGGTGGCGCGCCGGCCAGGCGCTGTTCCCAAGAATCGTCGTAATAGAGATCGATGTGCAACTCCGTGCCGTCGAGCCGGGTCTTCAAGCCGAGGCCGGGCGGGACTTTCTCGCCGGCCAGCCAGCGCGCCAGCGTTTGCACGAAATCGGTGTAATGATCCCAGCCTCGCACCCGTGCCGAATAGTCCCCGCCGAGGGGGCACGACACCGCCGCCACCCGCCCGGCGCCGCGCTGCCAGAAGGCCAGCAGCGGCGCTTTGTAATCGTCGGCGGATATCGCCGCCACCGTGGCTTGCGGTTTCAAATAGCTCAGATTGTATCCGTCCACCGACTCCAGCCATGGCAGCGGACGCGCCGCCAGCGCCATCCATCCGGCCGCCGGCGTCACTTTCACCGGTTTGTCGATAAACGCGGACCGCGCCACGGCCACAGTGTCCTGCGCAAACATCGCCGGCAATTCCGACGGATTTGCCGTGAAGAAAATGCGGCCTTTGCCCAACTCGGCGACCTCCTTGAGGAACGCGCCGCCGGAATCCGTTTCCGCGCCCAGGCCGATGACGCTGATCGTGATGCCGTCATCCGCCATCTTCGGGATCAGCGTTTTGTAATCCGCCAACTCTTCCGTCGCATCATTGGCGTCGGCAAAGAGCACCACATGTCGCTGACCAACTTGGGCCGACCGGAGAGACTTCCATGCCGCGCGCAGTCCCGTCGGCACGTAAATTCCTCCTCCACCGCTCGTGATCCGGCGCACGGTGTCTTCCAACGCGGCCCGATTTTCCCCGAGGCTGGTCAGCGGCACGATCTCGTGCGGTTCGGTATCGACCGCATAGACGCTGACGGCGTCCA
>Ga0206804_10072_pt1 | contig 29765 bp, 16 predicted proteins | sample Alteio_BWOrgCont_62_FD_152888 | JGI IMG/M metagenome (GOLD analysis project Ga0206804, IMG submission 152888) | Enriched cells from forest soil in Barre Woods Harvard Forest LTER site, Petersham, Massachusetts, United States -... | ecosystem: Environmental > Terrestrial > Soil > Temperate forest >... | reverse complement strand
TGAAAAAGAAAAAGAAGGGCCTCTCTCTGCGAATCACGCCCAACGCTTAGATCGAAGGCAGGCCAGCAAACCGCCCGAAGGCCTTTTCCCATTCCGCGCGATCCTGTGGTTCGTAGCGCTCGATTTCGAATGAGGTGCGCACGACTTTGCGGAGCGCGTCGAGCGAAGCGAGATGACCGAGGGTCACGGCTTGGATGAGCACGTTGCCGAGCGCGGTAGCCTCCACGGGCCCCGCCAGGACGGGACGGCCCGTGGCACTGGCTGCGCATTGGTTGAGGAGCGCGCTTTGGCTGCCTCCTCCGACGATGTGCAATCGCGAGATCACCCGGCCCGTGACCCGCTCCAGGTCCTCGACCGTGCGGCGGTAGAGCAGGGCGAGACTTTCGTAAATGCAGCGCGTGAACTGGCCGGGCGTTTCCGGAAGTGGTTGGCCGGTCTCGCGGCAATAGGCCGCGATTTTGGAGGGCATCTCATCCGGCTTCCAAAAGCGCGGGTCGTTGGGATTGATGAGCGACCGGAAGGGCGCGGACACCGCGGCCTGGCTCGCCAGCGTGCCATAGTTCAGGTCCAGTCCTTCCTTCGCCCACGCGCGCCGCGATTCCTGCAAAATCCACAGCCCGACAATATTCTTCAAAAAGCGCGTGGTCCCTCCGAAGCCGGCTTCGTTCGTGAAATTGTGAGCGCGCGCTTCCTCGGTCAGCAACGGCGCGGGCAACTCGACGCCGATCAGCGACCACGTCCCGGAACTCAGGTAAGCCCAATCTTCGCCTGTCGCAGGAACCGCGGCCACCGCCGCGCCGGTATCGTGCGAACAGGTAGCGATGACTTCGATGCCGGACGCTCCCGTCTCCGCGCAGATCGCGAGATCCAATGGCCCGAGCCGCGTCCCGGAGGGGACGATGCGGGGAAAGAGGTGCCGGGGAAATCCGAAGACTTCGATCAGCCGCTGCGACCAGGTCCTGGTCACGGGATGATAGAGTTGCGTGGTGCTGGCGAGACTTTCCTCGATCACCGCGACGCCGCTGAAGAGGAAATGCAGATAGTCGGCGATGGTCAGGAATGGGTCGGCGATCTCCAGTAGACGTGGGCTGCGCTCCAGGTCATCGATCAGATGATAGAGCGTATTGATCGGCATGAATTGGATGCCGGTCTCGGCGAAGATCAACTCGGGCCCGGGCGACCGCAGCGCCGCCGCGTAGGTCCGGTCGGTGCGCGCGTCGCGGTAGTGATGAGGCAGCGCGAGCATCGGCTGGCCCGCTCCACTGAAGACGTAATCCAGTCCCCAGGAATCCACGCTCAAGCTTTCCACTTGCAGTCCTTGCGCGGCTACCTGGCGCAGGCCGTTTTTCAGTTCCTCAAAAATTCGCAATACGTCCCAGCGCAAGGAACCCGCGATCTTCACCGCGCCATTTGGGAAGCGGTGGATTTCCTTCAGTGTCACCTGACCGTCGTTTAGCTGGCCGAGAATGACGCGGCCGCTTTCCGCCCCGAGATCGCACGCGACGTAGTGGTGCCCGCTCACACGCTTGAATCTCCGGCCAAGGCGTCGTGTTTTTCCTTTAATATCACGCAAGACATGACGGGGCTCGCTCACAACCCGAGGGCGCGCTGGCGGTGATGTTCGTCGCGGCGGCCGGCGATGCGATCGATGTCCGCCGGGGAAAGAAAGACCGGGCCGCCGAGAGACGCCGCGCCCACGAAGATTTGCGCGGCTTTCGCAGCCATGAACATGGCCGTCCGCACCGCCGCGGCGGAACTGCCGAGGGTGATGAGACCGTGGCTCTGGAGCAGGATGACCCGCGGCAACATCCCGGAGCTTTCCTGGAATTGCCCGGTGCGCTCTCGAATGATCTGCGCCAGCCGGAGGCCTGGGTCGGAGTAGGGGACGAAGGCGGATCGGGGACCGCAGCAGACCACTTCGTCGGGAAAGATGCGCTGCCCGGCGAAATCCTCCGCGCGCGGCGAGCAGAGGATGGAATTCACCGACACCGGATGAGTGTGGCCGACGAAATTCACCTGCGGCAGACTGAGCAGCCAGGCGTGAAAGAGCGCTTCCACGGAAGGCTTTTTGGCCTGCGCATCGACCCGGCACTGGAAAAGTGTCTGGTCGATTTCGTCATCCGAGATTTCCGCGCGATCGAGGAGCGCGAGGAGCGGGGCGGACCGGCATTCCACGAGATCCTCGTCGCGCAGCGTGGCCAAATTACTGCCACTGGCTTTGACGAGAAAGGTCTCGTCGCTCAGCTTCACGGAGGTATTGCCCTCGCCCAGGATTGCCAGTTCCCGGTGCGGCGCGCCGAGATCGTGGGAAAGTTCCAGGAGCGTCCGGCGCTGATCGTCGAGAGTGCTCATCGGATTATCTTCATGGTCAGAGGGTAGGGAGGCATGCGAGCATCAGGGATTTCCGCCCGGCGGTTCACATTCACCATCCTCATCCGACCGTGGGAAGCCGAAAATAAGGATTCGGCAATGGATGGACAGAGCCGTCCCCTTTGCGCTAAACGACCGCACCCCCATGAAACTCCTGTCCGCTCTCCTGCTCTCCTTGTCGCTCGCCACGTCCGCATTGGCCGCCACTCCGAAGCCGCTCAAGATCTTTATTCTCGCCGGCCAGTCGAACATGGAGGGGCACGCCAAGGAGGAGACCTTTGATTATATTGGCGATGATCCGGCAACCGCGCCGCTGTTGAAGCAAATGCGTGGACCCGACGGCAAACCGACCGTCTGCGACCATGTCTGGATTTCGTATCTCACCGGCGAAGGCGACAAGAATGGCGAAGGCACCGGCAAACTGACCGCGGGCTACGGATCGCGTCAGAATCCCACGGCGGATGGCGGGAACATCGGACCAGAATTCACCTTCGGCCTGACCCTCGATAAGACCCTCGCCGAACCGGTCCTCATCATTAAAACGGCTTGGGGCGGCAAGTCGCTCTTTTACGATTTTCGCTCACCGAGCGCGGGACCGTACGTGCGCACACCCCAGGACATCGAGAAGAACCGTTACCCCGACGCCGAGTGCGGCCACTATTACAAGCTGATGATCGACCACGTGAAACACGTGCTTGGGGATATCAAGCGAGTCTACCCGGGTTACGATCCCAAACAGGGCTATGAAATCGCTGGCTTTATCTGGCTACAAGGCTGGAACGACATGGTCAGTCGCGATGTCTATCCGATCACGACGAAGGACAGCAAAGAACCGCGCTACGCCGACTACAGCCGCTGGCTGGCCGACTTCATCCGCGATGTGCGCAAGGACGTGCAAGCGCCGCGCATGCCGTTTGTCATTGGCGTCATGGGCATCGGCGGGGCGAAACCCAATGAGCATATCGCCGCGTTCCGCGAAGCCATGGCCGCGCCGGCGGCCTTGCCTGAATTCAAAGGCAACGTCGTGGCTCTGCAGACCGCGCCATTCTGGGACGAAAAGTTGGGTGCCATCTCCGATAAAATCGATCAGGTCCGCCAGAAAAAGTTCACCCTGGGCAACGAGGTCAAGAAGGGGACCAAGACCCAGGACCAGGCCAACCAGGAAGCCAAACAGTACGAAGCCGAACTCATTTCCCCGGCGGAACAAACCATGTGGAAACGCGGCGCTTCCAATGGCGGCTACCATTATCTCGGCTGCGCCAAGACCTTCGCCTTGATGGGAAAAGCCTTCGCGGAAACCGCGTTACAACTTTCCGCGAGTCCGGGAAAATAGCCGAGATGGTGGTGCGGGCCGGGATTTGATCCGCTTTTTTCGGAAAGACGCTATCGTCCCGGTTGCCGCCGGGGAATACCTCATCGGCGAAAGCAGACCACCATCATGACACACTTCGATTTCATCATTATCGGGAGCGGAGCGGGCGGCGGCACCCTGGCGTTAAAACTGGCCGGCTCCGGCAAGAGCATCCTGATCATCGAACGCGGTGATTATCTGCCGCGGGAAAAGGAAAACTGGGACGCAAACGAAGTCTTCCACCGCAATCGCTATGTCGCGGACGACAAGTGGCATGATAAGGACGGGAAGGAATTCCAACCGGGCATTCACTACATGGTCGGCGGAGCGACCAAGATGTATGGCGCCGCGCTTTTTCGCTTGCGCAAAGAAGATTTCGGCGAACTGCGGCATCACGATGGCGTGTCGCCAGCCTGGCCGCTGTCCTACGATGATTTCGAGCCCTACTACACCGCGGCGGAGGAACTTTATCAGGTCCACGGTTTGCGCGGAGAAGACCCCACCGAGCCGCCGGCCAGCAAACCGTATCCCTATCCGCCCATCGCCCACGAACCGCGCATTCAGCAATTAAACGACGACCTGATCCGGGGCGGGTTTCACCCGTTTCACGCCCCCACGGCGGTGATGCTCAATGAAGCGCATCGCGCCGCCAGTCATTGTCTCAAGTGCGATACCTGCGACGGCTACCCGTGCCTCGTGCACGCCAAGGCCGACGCCGAAGTCATCGCCGTACGTCCCGCGCTCCAGCACCCCAATGTTACGTTGCTGATCAATGTCGAAGTCTTGCAACTCAAGACCAGCGCCTCGGGACGCGAAGTGACCGAAGTGGTGGTCCAGCGCGAAGGCCAGACGGAATCCTATGGGGGCAGCATTGTCGTTGTCTCCGCCGGCGCGGCGAACAGCGCCCGCCTGCTGTTGCTTTCGGCCAATGACCGGCATCCGCACGGACTGGCCAATGGCTCCGACCAGGTGGGCCGCAACTACATGTTTCACAATAGCCAGGCGGTCGTGGCTTTGTCCCTCGAGCCGAATCCCACCCGGTTTCAGAAGACGATCTCGCTCAACGATTTCTATTTCCGCGACGGAGACTTCGACTTTCCGGTCGGCAATATCCAGATGATCGGCAAGTCCAAGGGACCGATGTTTCGCGATGATGCGCCCTTCTTTGCGCCCGGCTTTGCCCTCGAGGAAATGGCCCGGCATTCCGTCGACTTTTGGTTGACCACCGAAGACCTGCCCGATCCCGGGAACCGGGTCACCGTGGATCGCGACCGGAAGATCGTGCTGGATTACACGTTCAACAACCAGGTGCCGACCAAGCGGCTCTACACCCGGCTCAAATCGATGTTGGGATCACTGGGGATGCACCAGCATCTCATTCCCAACACCGCCTACATGGGCAAAGACATCCCCATCGCTGGCGTGGGCCATCAGTCCGGGACCTGCCGCTTCGGGACCGATCCCCGGACTTCGGTTCTGGACGTGAATTGTCAGGCCCACGAACTGGATAACCTCTATGTGGTCGACACGAGTTTCTTTTGCAGCATCGGCGCGGTGAATCCTTCTTTGACCGCGATCGCCAACGCCTTGCGCGTCGGCGACCACTTGCTCGAGCGGGTGCGCTGAACGGGATCTCGGAAGCCTCGCCTCAAAGGAGCCACGGATGGGTCCGCGGAAAGGTGGGGTCGGCGAGGTGGGTTGTAGTGCTAACGTAGCTGCAACGGGCCGCGGACTGAGTCCGCGGGAAGTTGGTCGCAATTCGTTGGGGCGTGTGGCCCTTCTACCAGCTTCAACGGGGCCGCGGTCTTTTGACCGCGGATAGGTCAAAGTCAAAGGCGGCCTCAATCCGATGAGCAAGCTTCAATGGGGCCGCGGTCTTTTGACCGCGGATAGACAGCGGACGACACGTTTCAATCGCTCGGGGACGTGCTTCAATGGGGCCGCGGTCTTTTGACCGCGGATAGGCGGCGTAGTTCGTGAGCGTCAACGTCGCCGTCGAGGCTTCAATGGGGCCGCGGTCTTTTGACCGCGGATAGTCGTGTAAGACGGTCGCGGATTCTCTTGCGCCGCCGCTTCAATGGGGCCGCGGTCTTTTGACCGCGGATAGTTGGTGGCCCAAGCATAACACCTGGCGCGCACCCGCCGCTTCAATGGGGCCGCGGTCTTTTGACCGCGGATAGAATGATAGACAGAAGCGTCACTCTCACAATAAGCTGCTTCAATGGGGCCGCGGTCTTTTGACCGCGGATAGGGCTGCGTGGATCGAGGAAGGCCCGGGAGGGAGGAACGCTTCAATGGGGCCGCGGTCTTTTGACCGCGGATAGTACCGAAGTAGTCCTCAACCCGAATCATCATTTCATGCTTCAATGGGGCCGCGGTCTTTTGACCGCGGATAGTCGGTCCGGACGACCGCGACCATGATCGCCGAAATGGCTTCAATGGGGCCGCGGTCTTTTGACCGCGGATAGAACAAACCATTTATCGGGGCGCGCCCACAATTCGCGCTGCTTCAATGGGGCCGCGGTCTTTTGACCGCGGATAGACTGGAAAAGCAACGCGCGGGAGATCATCGAAATTTTGCTTCAATGGGGCCGCGGTCTTTTGACCGCGGATAGCAATTGTCCGGAGTGCGTCGCGCGCCGGAATCGTAGAGCTTCAATGGGGCCGCGGTCTTTTGACCGCGGATAGCAGACGGCCGTACGTCTGGCACATCGTTCTTTGCATCGCTTCAATGGGGCCGCGGTCTTTTGACCGCGGATAGGAAATGGTGGTCCGTCCTTGGAAGGATCGGAAAATGTGCTTCAATGGGGCCGCGGTCTTTTGACCGCGGATAGACCGCGAGTTTGCGATCCTGCCGATCGAGGAAACGCTCGCTTCAATGGGGCCGCGGTCTTTTGACCGCGGATAGATGGCCACGGAATGCCTCAAGGCCCTCTCTCCGGAGCTTCAATGGGGCCGCGGTCTTTTGACCGCGGATAGTACGGGTTCGGATCGGGACGCGTACCGGCAGGTCGGGCTTCAATGGGGCCGCGGTCTTTTGACCGCGGATAGATCATGGCCACGCGGCCTTTCAATCCGAGATCCTGCAGCTTCAATGGGGCCGCGGTCTTTTGACCGCGGATAGCCGACGCTGTCGAAGACTGGGGCGCCGCTGCTCAGGCTTCAATGGGGCCGCGGTCTTTTGACCGCGGATAGCACTGGTTCATCGGCAGGATGCCCGGGCGTTTCGTTGCTTCAATGGGGCCGCGGTCTTTTGACCGCGGATAGCGCAACGCCCGCGCCTGGCTCTGGGGCCGGGGCGCGGCTTCAATGGGGCCGCGGTCTTTTGACCGCGGATAGGCCGGCGGAGGGTGATGATGCTTCCATGCCCGAAGACGCTTCAATGGGGCCGCGGTCTTTTGACCGCGGATAGGCAGTACGTGGCGGATACGCCGGGCTCGATCCCGCTGCTTCAATGGGGCCGCGGTCTTTTGACCGCGGATAGGCCCACGACTTGACGATACCCGTGACATCCATCGAGGCTTCAATGGGGCCGCGGTCTTTTGACCGCGGATAGTAAGCACAGACTGAGTAGTTGAGCCCCATGCACTGTGGCTTCAATGGGGCCGCGGTCTTTTGACCGCGGATAGCACTTGACGCACATTGACCAAATCGCGAATTTGATCGCTTCAATGGGGCCGCGGTCTTTTGACCGCGGATAGGACGGATGATGGCTGGACCGGTGATGTACATATTTGCTTCAATGGGGCCGCGGTCTTTTGACCGCGGATAGCGCTTTGCGCCTGCAATCGCTGGCGGATCTGTCGCCAGCTTCAATGGGGCCGCGGTCTTTTGACCGCGGATAGTTGACCGTGGAGATGATGATGTGGCCACTTGCTGTCTACGCTTCAATGGGGCCGCGGTCTTTTGACCGCGGATAGGGGCTAAAAGTGCCGTCCTGGTATTTTCGTCGGCTCCGCTTCAATGGGGCCGCGGTCTTTTGACCGCGGATAGCATCCGGTAGCCATTGCCGTCTTGCGTAACCAGGCACCGCTTCAATGGGGCCGCGGTCTTTTGACCGCGGATAGTCGCCCTGGCCAAGGTCCTCTGCCGGGAAGTGGATGCGGCTTCAATGGGGCCGCGGTCTTTTGACCGCGGATAGACGGCGATCTACGCGCTGGTCAAGTCAGTGACTCAGGCTTCAATGGGGCCGCGGTCTTTTGACCGCGGATAGGAGCGGCTGGAAGGCGCCGAGCGTGCCCTGGAGGATGGCTTCAATGGGGCCGCGGTCTTTTGACCGCGGATAGCCGGGCTGTGACGGCCCCGCGCCCCATGATGGCAAAGCTTCAATGGGGCCGCGGTCTTTTGACCGCGGATAGGGACGGCCTCGAGTTGGCCGATCAAGGCGGCCGCCATGCTTCAATGGGGCCGCGGTCTTTTGACCGCGGATAGTGTCGGCCTGGCGGATCTTGGCGGCGTCGACGGGCCGCTTCAATGGGGCCGCGGTCTTTTGACCGCGGATAGGTCCTTTCCCGCTTTCTGACCGAGCGAAAACAGTCCCGGCTTCAATGGGGCCGCGGTCTTTTGACCGCGGATAGCATTCGATTGGAGCGGCCGGGGGGGGAAACGCACTGGCTTCAATGGGGCCGCGGTCTTTTGACCGCGGATAGCCGGGCGATCAAGGAGCGGGAGGACACCATGACCGAGGCTTCAATGGGGCCGCGGTCTTTTGACCGCGGATAGCCTTTGCTCAGGTCTTTGGTGATTGTCGCACAGCCCGTGCTTCAATGGGGCCGCGGTCTTTTGACCGCGGATAGCGATGAGCTTGGATTTCTCGGCCTGGGCGGTGTCGTGGCTTCAATGGGGCCGCGGTCTTTTGACCGCGGATAGTAAATCTCGTCGCGCTGAGCATCGGTGAGAATCCGGCTTCAATGGGGCCGCGGTCTTTTGACCGCGGATAGCCAAGCGTGTCGTTGATAACACGCTCCCCAGATTCGCTTCAATGGGGCCGCGGTCTTTTGACCGCGGATAGCGAGACGCTCTCCGTCTATTGGTCCGCCAAGGGCGGGGCTTCAATGGGGCCGCGGTCTTTTGACCGCGGATAGCCTGCTGGCACTCCGCCGGCTGCGACTTGTCCTTCGACGCTTCAATGGGGCCGCGGTCTTTTGACCGCGGATAGACTTCAAACACTGGCCGCACTACCACACGATCATCGAGCTTCAATGGGGCCGCGGTCTTTTGACCGCGGATAGGGACGCCTCGCCGGCCGTCGGCGCCCTCAACGCGTTGCTTCAATGGGGCCGCGGTCTTTTGACCGCGGATAGTTGGCGCTGCTGTCGCCGCAACGAATCCCACGACCGCTGCTTCAATGGGGCCGCGGTCTTTTGACCGCGGATAGCTTTTCGGGTGCGGTCCCCTCGTGTTGGTGTCGCAGCTTCAATGGGGCCGCGGTCTTTTGACCGCGGATAGAGTGTTCGCGCTTCAGTCGCAAAGCGCGTTCGTCCATGCTTCAATGGGGCCGCGGTCTTTTGACCGCGGATAGCGCAGGAACGTGACGCGATTGAACGCTGGGTTTCGGAGCTTCAATGGGGCCGCGGTCTTTTGACCGCGGATAGATGAGCGTGCCGCCGATGCGCGCGCTCTTGCAGAGGTGCTTCAATGGGGCCGCGGTCTTTTGACCGCGGATAGAAGGGACGCAAAACTCCGCCGTAATCATGCCTGCTATGCTTCAATGGGGCCGCGGTCTTTTGACCGCGGATAGCGCCCGGAAGCATCCCTGATGATCTCGCAACGGTATGGCTTCAATGGGGCCGCGGTCTTTTGACCGCGGATAGCCGATGCGCTGCAAGTGCCGTGCAAAGGTCGTGTCGCGGCTTCAATGGGGCCGCGGTCTTTTGACCGCGGATAGCGCAGGATGTGAGCATGGTCAATGCGAATGACCCCGTGCTTCAATGGGGCCGCGGTCTTTTGACCGCGGATAGCCATGACGCCTCTGGACCCGCGCTCCGGTTTGGAGCGCTTCAATGGGGCCGCGGTCTTTTGACCGCGGATAGCCCTGGCATTGTTGACGAACGCAGCATCTCGGACATGCTTCAATGGGGCCGCGGTCTTTTGACCGCGGATAGAATCAAGACTTCCGCCGAGGAGATCGCCAAACGCTACGCTTCAATGGGGCCGCGGTCTTTTGACCGCGGATAGCTGCCGTAGGGCGTCTTCATGGTCCGCTGGTCGACCGGGCTTCAATGGGGCCGCGGTCTTTTGACCGCGGATAGCCGAAGAAGCACGCCTGATTGACATTTTCACCTTAACCGCTTCAATGGGGCCGCGGTCTTTTGACCGCGGATAGCCACGGAAGAAACTGTGGCCTGGCTTAAAGTCGAGATGCTTCAATGGGGCCGCGGTCTTTTGACCGCGGATAGCGGCCTGCCAGAGCCCGCGGTCGAACTCCAGGATGGGGGCTTCAATGGGGCCGCGGTCTTTTGACCGCGGATAGTCAGCAACCGGTGGTTCGTCCACATGCCTTGGTCGAGCTTCAATGGGGCCGCGGTCTTTTGACCGCGGATAGTACCAGCCCGGCTTCGTGCCCTTGGGTGAGAAATGGGGCTTCAATGGGGCCGCGGTCTTTTGACCGCGGATAGCCACCCGGACCTGTCCCAGGCTGAGCCCGAAACTCGCTTCAATGGGGCCGCGGTCTTTTGACCGCGGATAGGCGGCGGTTCCGGTGCCACCAATGACCTGAGTGAACATGCTTCAATGGGGCCGCGGTCTTTTGACCGCGGATAGAGCGCCAAAAGTAATCAAGTCCGATTCCCTCTCGCTCGCTTCAATGGGGCCGCGGTCTTTTGACCGCGGATAGTCAGTAGTATAGGCAAGGACAATTTTGCGAGCTTTCGGCTTCAATGGGGCCGCGGTCTTTTGACCGCGGATAGCGCCTTTATTCAATTCGACGACGGCGGCGCCGGCCCAGCTTCAATGGGGCCGCGGTCTTTTGACCGCGGATAGTGCACGTTCGAACAACCGCCGCTGAAGCAGGGAAAACTGCTTCAATGGGGCCGCGGTCTTTTGACCGCGGATAGGTATTCGCCGAAATCACCCCATGGCGTTTCGATCTCGCTTCAATGGGGCCGCGGTCTTTTGACCGCGGATAGCCGATGCGCACACCGGGATTGCGCGCCTGGATGGCGGGCTTCAATGGGGCCGCGGTCTTTTGACCGCGGATAGGATGAGGAGGTGCTCGCGACCGGCGAGGTGCCGGTGGCTTCAATGGGGCCGCGGTCTTTTGACCGCGGATAGGGGTTCGACTGGTATCAAGGGCAGTGGTCTCCCGGGGGCTTCAATGGGGCCGCGGTCTTTTGACCGCGGATAGGGCAGGATCGCATCCGAGGCGGCGGAGATTACGCTCGCTTCAATGGGGCCGCGGTCTTTTGACCGCGGATAGTTCGTGACTACTCATGGGTGACTCCACGCCCCGGAAGCTTCAATGGGGCCGCGGTCTTTTGACCGCGGATAGGCCGGTGCCATGGGCGAGCTGCTGTCCATCGGCGGCGCTTCAATGGGGCCGCGGTCTTTTGACCGCGGATAGGCCGCCGTCCTCTCCTGCATCCCTGCTCCTGCCGAGGCTTCAATGGGGCCGCGGTCTTTTGACCGCGGATAGGGCTTTTGATGAAGCGTTGCAGTCGGCGATCGCGCGGCTTCAATGGGGCCGCGGTCTTTTGACCGCGGATAGGCAGAGGGGAAACTCTCAAAGCTTAGGGCAGGGGATGCTTCAATGGGGCCGCGGTCTTTTGACCGCGGATAGTCCGCGGCCGTCGCCGCGCTGCCCTTCGACGCCGAGAGGCTTCAATGGGGCCGCGGTCTTTTGACCGCGGATAGATATGTTGGCAGCCGGGGTAACTATAAACTATCTCTTCGCTTCAATGGGGCCGCGGTCTTTTGACCGCGGATAGAAACCCGGCAAGAAATTGATCGGAACATACGTCGACAGCTTCAATGGGGCCGCGGTCTTTTGACCGCGGATAGCCAACGCGAGATACTGCGGCGACTGCGGGTGAACCGCTTCAATGGGGCCGCGGTCTTTTGACCGCGGATAGAACGGCGGAAGCGGCCCCGTGAAGGCGCTGAAGTGGGGCTTCAATGGGGCCGCGGTCTTTTGACCGCGGATAGAACTGATGGGTAAATCGGTCGCAGCGCCTCCAAACGGCTTCAATGGGGCCGCGGTCTTTTGACCGCGGATAGGCGAGACGCCGGCGGAATCCAGGGCACTGAAGTACTGGCTTCAATGGGGCCGCGGTCTTTTGACCGCGGATAGCTTCGGCGCTGGCGCGGCTCAAGACGGTGGTCTCGCGGCTTCAATGGGGCCGCGGTCTTTTGACCGCGGATAGAAGGAGATTCGTTAGATTTAGAATTACCCAAGTAGGGGCTTCAATGGGGCCGCGGTCTTTTGACCGCGGATAGGGCAAGCCCCTTGACGCAGCGCAGGCAGCCGCGGTGCTTCAATGGGGCCGCGGTCTTTTGACCGCGGATAGTGCGCCTGCCTCGCGGGAACTATGGCGCACGCGAAAGGCTTCAATGGGGCCGCGGTCTTTTGACCGCGGATAGCGCCGCGGTCAACCCGTGGCCGATCTTCAAGCCGCAGCTTCAATGGGGCCGCGGTCTTTTGACCGCGGATAGCGTTGTCGCGGGCATCTTTCAAATCCTGAGTCAGCTCGCTTCAATGGGGCCGCGGTCTTTTGACCGCGGATAGCACCGCACCGGGGAGCGGTACAAGGCGGAAGCGTTGCTTCAATGGGGCCGCGGTCTTTTGACCGCGGATAGGTCGCCACCCCGCCGCCAGTCCCCCGGATCAAGCTGCTTCAATGGGGCCGCGGTCTTTTGACCGCGGATAGTCTAGTGGCTCGTGTATTCGCGGGTCGTATCCCACTCGCTTCAATGGGGCCGCGGTCTTTTGACCGCGGATAGTCGTAGACTTCCTTTTCCTTGAGGATGGTGTCCTTCGCTTCAATGGGGCCGCGGTCTTTTGACCGCGGATAGCAAAGCGCCGAACAGCCCCAACCCGCGCAAGGGCCAGCTTCAATGGGGCCGCGGTCTTTTGACCGCGGATAGGCGGATCTTTCTCCCCGGACTCTGGACCATGAAAGCGCTTCAATGGGGCCGCGGTCTTTTGACCGCGGATAGTTGGCCGGGCAGAACCGGCACGCCTTGTCCGAAGGAGCGCTTCAATGGGGCCGCGGTCTTTTGACCGCGGATAGCAGCGATGACCCAGAGGTGGCTGACAAAGCGCAGACTGCTTCAATGGGGCCGCGGTCTTTTGACCGCGGATAGCCGATCATCCGAGCGTGTTCATCCCGGCCATGAAATCGCTTCAATGGGGCCGCGGTCTTTTGACCGCGGATAGCTGGCCGACGTAGCACATCCCCGAGGCACGGTGGGTGCTTCAATGGGGCCGCGGTCTTTTGACCGCGGATAGCAGTCCGGTACGTCAATTCCCACAAACCCACACCCAAGCTTCAATGGGGCCGCGGTCTTTTGACCGCGGATAGAAACCGCTGCCGCGCCTACTCCGCCGGCTGAAACCGAGGCTTCAATGGGGCCGCGGTCTTTTGACCGCGGATAGGCGGGGATCGCTGTGTGCTCCGCTTCGGGAAAAGCGGGCTTCAATGGGGCCGCGGTCTTTTGACCGCGGATAGCTCGTTGTGGCAATTGGAGTGAGAGCCGCGGCTCGCGGCTTCAATGGGGCCGCGGTCTTTTGACCGCGGATAGTGTACCGCTCCCCGGTGCGGTGCCGGTAGAAGTCCTGCTTCAATGGGGCCGCGGTCTTTTGACCGCGGATAGAAATACCTTTTTGCCTATCTTACACTCTATCCTTAGCTTCAATGGGGCCGCGGTCTTTTGACCGCGGATAGTGTTCGATGGCAACGGCTGTCATGGCAAGTGCGCCAGCTTCAATGGGGCCGCGGTCTTTTGACCGCGGATAGCCCGGTCTGCTACGGCATCACCGCGCCGAAGGGATTCGAGCTTCAATGGGGCCGCGGTCTTTTGACCGCGGATAGCAAGGACATGACCGCTTTTGTAGCACCGACAGCCTGTGCTTCAATGGGGCCGCGGTCTTTTGACCGCGGATAGGTTTCGATGACTTCCCGAAGGTCCTCCCCGGATCGCTGCTTCAATGGGGCCGCGGTCTTTTGACCGCGGATAGAGACCAGGCTCTCCCCCGCACAACGCGAAGTGCTGGGCTTCAATGGGGCCGCGGTCTTTTGACCGCGGATAGCCGATGTCGAGAGCGCGGGCTCCGGTGCAAAGCGGGGTGCTTCAATGGGGCCGCGGTCTTTTGACCGCGGATAGCAAGTTTGGCTGGCACGCTGCTCTGCTGCCGGTCTACGCTTCAATGGGGCCGCGGTCTTTTGACCGCGGATAGCGGGATGCGCGCCTACCTGGCGCGCGTGCTCGGAGCTTCAATGGGGCCGCGGTCTTTTGACCGCGGATAGGCCGCATCATGACCAAACTGGAGGGCAGTGAAGGCAAGGCTTCAATGGGGCCGCGGTCTTTTGACCGCGGATAGCTTGGGGAACAACATCGGCTCGATGTACAAAGCGCCGCTTCAATGGGGCCGCGGTCTTTTGACCGCGGATAGTCCTCGAAGTGGAGGACATCGAGGATCGCTTTGGCGGCTTCAATGGGGCCGCGGTCTTTTGACCGCGGATAGCCTGGACGCTCCTCACCCCCACGGAAAAGCGTATCCTGGCTTCAATGGGGCCGCGGTCTTTTGACCGCGGATAGTACACAGACAAAATGAAGACCACCTCTGCTACCACCAGCTTCAATGGGGCCGCGGTCTTTTGACCGCGGATAGCTTCGATCTCTTCATCGGTATAGTCATTCTCACGGGCGCTTCAATGGGGCCGCGGTCTTTTGACCGCGGATAGTTTTGTCTGTGTAGCGGGTTTTGTTTTTGGTTTCACTGGCTTCAATGGGGCCGCGGTCTTTTGACCGCGGATAGCAGCCTCTCCAGGTGCGCGAAGCTCTGAAAGACCTCCCTGCTTCAATGGGGCCGCGGTCTTTTGACCGCGGATAGCTCCAGCCACTAAATTCCTAAGTAACCGTAATCCCACGTAGCTTCAATGGGGCCGCGGTCTTTTGACCGCGGATAGCTTGTGTCTCGGTTGTCATAGTCAGTCTTTCTTGTAGCTTCAATGGGGCCGCGGTCTTTTGACCGCGGATAGATTCGCTATAAACTTTCGTGCACGGCCACGCCGGCGCCGCTTCAATGGGGCCGCGGTCTTTTGACCGCGGATAGTATCTTCGATGAGTTCTTCGGCGCTGAGTTCGCCGATGCTTCAATGGGGCCGCGGTCTTTTGACCGCGGATAGCCTGCGCCCGCTCTACGTGAGCCAACTCAAGGCCTTGGCTTCAATGGGGCCGCGGTCTTTTGACCGCGGATAGCGTCCAAGCCGATCCGACGCTCGCCGGTATCACCGGGCTTCAATGGGGCCGCGGTCTTTTGACCGCGGATAGAGTCCCGTTCCGCGATGAGGAATTTGACGAATTGAGGCTTCAATGGGGCCGCGGTCTTTTGACCGCGGATAGAAGGGGGGAGTGCAGAGGGGGGCGCTGAGACAATCGAGCTTCAATGGGGCCGCGGTCTTTTGACCGCGGATAGAACTAACTTCCGATTCGCTCCCTTATCCACCGGAGCGGCTTCAATGGGGCCGCGGTCTTTTGACCGCGGATAGTTTTCGAGAACTTTGCCCCCGAGAACGTAGGGAGTGGCTTCAATGGGGCCGCGGTCTTTTGACCGCGGATAGTGCCCGACACCGACTCATTCTCAAACATTATGAGCAAGCTTCAATGGGGCCGCGGTCTTTTGACCGCGGATAGCACCCCGGCGTTCAACCTCAACACCGCCGCCGCCGAGGCTTCAATGGGGCCGCGGTCTTTTGACCGCGGATAGCTGATAGCCTTCCCATAACCCCTTTTTGTCATGGCGCTGCTTCAATGGGGCCGCGGTCTTTTGACCGCGGATAGTTCACGCGGGTTGCGGCGTGCACTCACCTCGGCATCAGCTTCAATGGGGCCGCGGTCTTTTGACCGCGGATAGGCCGGCAGTTCCGGCAATTGTTAGCGGATTGACTCAGCTTCAATGGGGCCGCGGTCTTTTGACCGCGGATAGCTAGTTTGAAACGCACGATGCGGTAGCACCACGACCAGCTTCAATGGGGCCGCGGTCTTTTGACCGCGGATAGCGGGAGTTGCCGGCGCCACCACGCCGGCACGACGATGCTTCAATGGGGCCGCGGTCTTTTGACCGCGGATAGCGCCATTGGTCGCGTGAGTAGCCTCGCTGGTTTTTCGGAGCTTCAATGGGGCCGCGGTCTTTTGACCGCGGATAGTTGACCGGCTGAGACGGCCACCTTTTCGGCTGGCGTGGCTTCAATGGGGCCGCGGTCTTTTGACCGCGGATAGGGTGGGGAAACAAGGGTTGGAATGGACCAAAGGCGCGCTTCAATGGGGCCGCGGTCTTTTGACCGCGGATAGCATCCCGGCCACCGTGCCCTACCTCGAGGCACCGCTGCTTCAATGGGGCCGCGGTCTTTTGACCGCGGATAGAAAGCTTTCCGAACGAATACCAATTCCGTCATCATGGGCTTCAATGGGGCCGCGGTCTTTTGACCGCGGATAGCCGGCATTCTTCGTCGCCTCCATGCGGTAACTCCCGCTTCAATGGGGCCGCGGTCTTTTGACCGCGGATAGTGCGTTTGGGTAAACTGTTCTTGCTGAGGGTGCAAGTCTGTTGATTGCGAGGGGTTCGCGCGATGGGGTAATGACAGGTGCAAATGGCCGCCCCCATTTGCTCGAGGTCGCCCGGCAGTCCGCTTCTTTGCTTGATTCCGAGCGGGTCCCGCAGGCGGTCGCATCATGTGACCGCTCGCGGGGCCGCCCGGAGGAGTGGTTTTGGCGGAAATGATGTCAAAGAGCGGCGTCCTGGTGGCCAGGACGGGTGAAACGGTCAGACCACGTAGCATGGGGAGTCCAGTTTCGTGTAGGGTCGTCCCAGGGCGGAGATCACTCTGTCGCCCCGGCCTTCTGTGGGTCCGAGGCTGACAAAAAGAACCTGGTCTTCGGTTTGCAAAATCACGTCGCCCAATTCCCGCTGCAGCCCCGTCAATTCCATGGCGTTCAGGTCGCATTCGAAGACGGAAAATTGCAAGTGCAGGCCATGATTCTTGCAGATCTTGAAAACCTGATCGCGCCGCTTGTCTTCCGCGATGTCGTAGCAAACGAGGTAGGTGATTCTCATGGGGTCCTATTGTTTGGGGTTCTGCGGACTCCGTATAGAGTTCGGCTCGCAGTGGGACAGGCGGCTGGCCCGTTCGGCAGGCTCCGCCGCCTCTACATCTTTAATAGTAGGCAAAAGGACCGTGTTCACCGGATGACGAAAGGGATGTAGTCCGGGATCTCGCCCGTGAGCACGCGCGCCAGGATGCGGAACTGCAGCTCGACCGCGCGGCGATAGCTCACCTGATATTCGAAGACCGGGTGGGTCACCAGTGACGTAATCCGCTGCTCGAAACACTGGAAGAATTTCTTCCGCCCTTCCGCGGTGAGATTCACGGCGCGTCCGGCGCTGACAAAATCCGCGGTTGAGACGAAGCGATTGTTGATCGCGGTAATGACGGCTGACTCCGCGATGACCGGACGGAATTCCTCCATGATATCCAGGGCGAGTGCCGGGCGCCCATGGCGCGGCTGATGGTAAAAACCGACGTAAGGATCCAGTCCCACGGCGGAGGCGGCGAGGGTGCATTCCTTGGCGAGCAGACTGTAAGCGAGAGAGAGCAGCGCGTTCACCGGGTCCGTCGGAGGCCGGCGATTGCGCGTGGCGAACTCGAAGCGGAATTGCACGGCGGTGCTGGCGTGGGTGGGCGCCGCCGGAGCGAGCCCATCGAGAAAATCGTCGTCCTCCCGCTGGCAGAGCAGGCCGTTGAATTGCGCGAAATAGGTCCCGGCGGCCGCGCCTTCCACGCCGAGCAGCTCCTCGAGCGAGCGGGTGGCGAGGGCATCCTCGCGCGCCTGGCCGAGGCGCAGCTTGACGCGCTCCGGCGGGGACTCGTGGTTGCGCATAAAGTAGACGCGATGATTGTGAATCTTTCCCCGGACGAACTGCTGGGCCAGCCGCAGGCACATCGCCGGATCGGCGGCGTGGCGAAACTGTTCGATCCGCAGCAAGACATTCTTCAGCGAATGGCCGCGGGTGATCCCATAAAACCAGCCGCCCATGGAGAACCAGGTAATGGGGATGTCGGCATCGCACAGGCGCTGCACGGCTTGGGTGGAGACCTGGATATTCCCGAAGACCGCGACGTGGCCGACGTTCATCGCGGGCATTTCTTCCACCACGCGATCCTTCTCCTTGACCTTGATGACAGCATCGTTGCAACCGACACGATAACCCTGGGTCGTGAGATAGAGCGCGCGCTTTTCGTCGCGCGGGGCTATCAAGCGGCGTGGGGTAGCTTTCGCTGTTGCGGGAGGAACTTCCACCTCGCTGAAGGCGGGGTCATCCCCCTGTGGGAGATACTTCTCCACGGTCGGGACCGAAAGCATGTGGGTTTCATCGGGCAGACAGACCGGCGCGAGCGAACAGCGGACGCACTTAGGCGAATCGCACAACGGCGGAGGAATCGGCCCCGCCGCGCAGACCCGCGCGGCGGCGATCTGCGCGATGATCCAGGTTTCCAACTCCGGCGTGAGCAGAAGCGGCAGACGCTTCTTATTTCCGCGGTAATAGATGACGCCTTCGTCACAGGGGTACCCGTTGTCCCGGAGGATCAGGCATTGCAGGCCGAGCTGCATTCGATCGGTGTCCCGAAGTTCGTAGCCTTCCTCGCCTTCGCGGGGCGAACCGACCTTGTAATCCACCGGAATGACGGACGTGACGGCGCCGCCGCCGTCCAATTTTATTTCCACGAGATCCATCTTGGCCGTAGCCCCGAGTCGTTCTGATCCGAGCCACACCGAGTTCGAATGAATATTCTTTTCGTCCGCGGACGGCTGGTCGTCGGAGACCGGAGATGGAAGATCGGAAGTCTCTGCATCCTGCTTTTTGGAGGGAAGCTGGGCCTCGGGCATATGGCCACGGCCTTTGTCCACGCGCTTATGCAGTGCGGAACCTTTCACGGTGTCGGCGTTTTCGACAAACACGCCGAGGACGTGTTCGTAATAGAAGAGCCGCCGGCAATAGACGAACTCGTTCATCATGCGGGCGGGGATGGGCGCGGGCTGATCGTTGATCTGTTCGTCCCGCAGGGCGGGCTCAGGGCCAGGCGGTTGATCGTCGCCCAGATCGGGAAGCTCGATGGGCGGGAGGACTGGCGGTGGGACGGGGATCGGTGCCTCGGATACCACCATCGTTTCGATGGTGTCAGGTGCCGGGGTATCCTGGTGATCGGCGCGCTCGCGCGCCATCGGCGCTACTGGCGATGCGGTTTCCTGACCGACTGGGGCGCCAGCTTCAGCGGTAAAGGCTTGTTTGACCGCGGCGGCGAGCTCTTGAGAAAAGAGGTCCCCTCCCGTATCTCCTCCGGACCGGGTCTTACGACCGCCTTTCGACTGGCGTCTGGCGCGCATGACAAGAGTCACGTTTCTATCCGCATCCGGCGATCGGCGCCAGTTTAATCTTTTCTAACGATGGCAGTATACGGGTCGTCAGTTTCCAACCGTCGCCCGCCGCTCCAATAGCCGAGCCTCCTTGCGTCGGCCAATCCGAGTCGCGGCCTTGATCTCTTCAGTCGGTTCCCGGTGGTTCATATTCGAGTGGCCGCGCTTCCCTCCATTGCCTCCTTCGATCTTGGTTCGTCGGGTTCCGTAGCTCATGGCGTTCAGAATATATACTGAATTCGCAGCGATGAAAACACACTCCGTATTCACGCGATGACCACGGTATCACCAAGTGGCAGCCGTCGAAAGGATCACACGAGTTGGAGGAAAGTATGAACCTCTTGCTATAGCGATTGGGGCGGCGTGAAATTCCGATATTTACCTAAAGTAATTCGCTGGCTTCGATAAATCGCGTCTATACCAAGCGGAGCGACTGAAATGGCGGTTGTTTTGTCGTTCTGAAACTCTTGCAGACTGAGCACCGAAGATATTGCGCTAAGAGAGAGATGGCCGTTCCAGATAGGCCAAGTAATAAATGTGTCGCGACTTCCTCTTCCTTTGAAAGCGGTAGTGGCAAGCTCATGGCTTGAAAGTGGAACTGTTGGGAAAAGCGGCAACGCCGCGATGGCCAGTAAGTTTGCTCCTCGAACTGTGCGCACCGGATCTTTCGAGGGTTCATCCCAGCGCAGTGCGTAACGACGATCGTCCTCTGCGTCCCAGCGCATGGTGGGGCTGGGATCGCGATAGCGCCAAGGGCCGAAGAGGGCTTCTTGCAGTTGCTCGGAGGTGGTCTCCTTCGCCAGCACGTTCATGAATTCGAGGAAGTGTTGATGCCCCGCGCCGCTCATTGTGCGGAACCCTGTGTCTTCAATCATGCCTTCTTCATTGCCGACAGCATCGCAGCCGAAGGCCGCTACCATGTTTGCCGCGGTCGGATCGGCAAGGCATAGGAAATCCTCGGCGGCTTTCGTAGCGAGTTTGCGAAAGTTAGCGCGAGGAATCTTCAAATCCTTGTCCACGGTGATGGCATAGTGGCCGGATAATTCTCGCAAGGCAGTGTGCAGTTTTTCGACAATCGAATCTGGTTCGACGGTTGTTGGAAACTGGAACACAGGGAAATACGATCCTCCTCCAGGAGTCCAGCGCATCCGCATTTCGCTCGATTTCGGCTGCGTCGCGAGCGTGCGGAAAGCGCCGAGCGCGGCGAGAAATCCCAGCAAGCTCGAACCTTGCAAGACGGGGAAGGACAGTTCGGTGGTGCTCATGGTTTTGCGGTGGCCTGCGGATGAGCACTGGCTGCTTGGTCGGCGAGACGGACGACGGCTTCGAGGAGAGCGACGCCCCACCAACCGTAGTGACGATGGGTTTGCCAGAAGCGTTCAGCCAGACCGGAATCCAGGGCATGTGCGGGGTGGTCAAGTCGATGGGCTCTCGAGACGGCGATGGTTTTGCCATTCATTGGAAGACTCACGTCGGGCGGAGTATCGTCGTTTGTAATGGGGGCAAAGGGCCGGGCATATCCGTGGTGTGTGGCGATGAGATGGAGCGCCAGCGCGCGGAGCATAGGAGCGGCAGGGAGTACGTTCGCACCGACCTCGGTCGCCGCCATTTGGACGGAAAGCATCTCGTGGCGAAAGCCTTCTGGCAGCTCTGCACGCTCCCGCGCTGCGCGACGGGCCACAACGGATGAAGGAATTGAGCCGGATTTTGCGAGAAACGCTGTACTGGCCATTGCGGCGAAAGGTGTAGTGCCGCGCAGCAAAGCTTGGAAACGCGGATCAATCTTGCCCCAGTCATGCGCTTCCACCGACGCAATCAGTGCTTCACGCCATTTTGCGAGTGGCAAATGAGCGAGGGTTCTTTCCAGTCGTGCGAGAACTACGCGAGTGTGGTCACAGAGTTCCTGTGGTTGGGCTGCCTCCAAGAGCGCGTCAGCGTCCGTCTCATTTGCTTCTTCGGAATCGCCATAGGGCAGGAGATCGCGGGAGGTGAGAACGAAGCCTTGATTGCCTGGGTACGGCTCTGGCGAAGCCAGGTGCACTTTTGGGTCGGCAAGGTGTTTGATCACTTCGCGCTGCTTGACGGTGAAAACCCAGCCAGGCTTCTCTTCGTTCAAAAGCCTGAGCAACAGTTCTTTGATTTCCGAAAACCGCCAATCTCTTTCGGGGTCACAAGCCATGTTGCTGAGATTTTCCGCAGCGGTTCCACGCTCTGGTGTTCCCAGTGCCGCGTGAATGCGAATGATCGCGCGTCGCCGAGTTGAAGCCGCGGCTTCTTCAGCAACATCCACTCGGCGGACCTCCTCTGGAGTTAGCCGCTTGCCAAGGGTAGTTTGCGGATCGTTGGGAGCACCGGGAAGGTGTCCGAGCGATTGCCATCCACCATCCTGCACCCGAAGGACAATCGTATCGCCCGGGTGAAGGTCGGCGGCACGGCGGGCAAATAATCGGTCGGCAGGACCGCGCCAGATAAGAGCCGGGACGCCGCGGTCTTCTTCCTTCTTTTTCTTATCGCGTGCTTCCTGGTTTTCAGCGACATCGCCGGAGGAGTCCTCGAACTTGCCACGCGAGCCAAGCCAATTCCGGAAGACATGCAGCGGCACTGGTAGGCCTTCCGCTGCGCTTGGAGGGCAGAGGCTGAGAATGTCCCCCCATTCTTCTTCGCTCGCTGTGTCAGGCAGATCGCCGCGCCAGCAGAGTTGCACATCCGTCATCTCCCGCTGAGGGCCATGGAGGAAAAGCGCGACATCGGGATCGGCGGCGGGTGCGGGATTCGTCTGTACCCAGCAGTCCAGGTAAGCTGGAAGCAGGATCGGCGCATCGCCAGTCGGCGAGAGCATGGCCGCGAACGTCTCTTCGCTGTCGGTCACGCGGAGAGCATCGACGGCGGCGGACATCGCGTTGATGCCGAAATCGACAACGCCATCTTGCGCCAAACCACTCAACCAGCGCCATGTTCTTGGGATAGCGTTGGCATAAATCGGGTCGCACGGGGCGGCATCGTCGAGTTTATCCAATGGTAGATCCTGATCGCCCGGCAGAACGATGACCGCGCGGGCGGTGATCTCGCGTCCGCCACGGTTGAGACGCCCAAATCGCTGGCGAAGCGCATCGAGGCTGGCGGCTTCCGTTACGAGGGTGTCGAAATCCAAGTCAGCTCCGACCTCCAGACATTGCGTCGAGACCACGATGCTCGGGCCGTCGGAATGAGTGCTGGTAGTGGCTCCGGTCTTGAGGCGTTCTTGAATGTCTTGTGTCGTTGCTTCCCGATCCAACGGGCGCAATCGTCCGATCAAAAGCGTTACGCGTCCCGCATATTCTTTCTCCAGCTTTTCCGCGACGGAACGCGCGGTCGCCACGCGATTGACCATGATGGCGATGGAGCGTGGGTGATCCTCCACGAGAATCTTTTCAGCTTCCTCCGCCAGTCGCTTCGCCATCTGTTCCTCGCGGGCTTTTCCCTTGGCCTTCGGCTCGGCGACGAGACGCGCGGGTTTCGCGCCGCGCAACCTCGGCCGCAAAACTGGATGTTCGTAATCCTCGAGAGTTAGCGTAATTTTCTGATCGTCGAGTGTCTCGGCGGGAGGGGTTGCCGTCATCTGAATAAGCTGAAACGGAAGCTGCACCGTCTCAGTATCCGCAGATCCGTGACAACGATAGCGCTCGACCCATCGCAGTGTTTGAACGAACGGGCGGCTGATGTGAGCTTCGTCGATGATCAACGAGCTGTCCTGCGAGACGAGCGCGGCATGAATTGGCCGGGCCTGTGGGCTGACTCCATAGCCGCGAAAGAGCAGTCGCGATCCTACTTGATCCACCGTGCTGCAAATGATCATCGGTTGGAGAAGCGAGCCAGCCCAACTGCGGTCGCGATAGATTCCGCCGCGAAGCTGCACGCGATTGAGCGGTGCCGCCTCGGAATCGCCGGATAATCCGCGCAGCGCCGCAGTGACTCGCCCAGCGACGGAATCGGGAGCGGCAACGCGCAGTTTTTTGCAGAGTTCTCCCGCACGTTCGTAAGCCTCGTCCACGATGACTCGCCGATTGACGATAAAAAAGATGCGCCGGCCTTGGGTGCGGTCCGCTACTGGCAATGCGGCTTGCATGGCGAGCGCGAAGACGGCGGCATCGAGACAGGCCGTCTTACCGCTGCCAGTGGGCACGGCCACGAAGTCAGGAGCCTGTCCAACGCACAGGCGTCGGGCGAATTCACGCTGCCATGGAAACGGGTCGCGTTCTGCCCCCCACAGTTCGCGAAAAAACGCAGAGAAATCGTCAGCCGTCAGTGGTGAAGGATTCATTTAGGCGGATAGCCAAGAGGTTTGCAGAGGCCGTAACCGCGGAAACGACCGGCACCCAGGAGCAGCGGGCCTTGCACTTCGCAGGGAAATTGGATGAGCACATGCACCTGCTGTCTAGCAGCGGTGCCTTCCTTGCCGGGTAGCCACGGCATGCCGTTCGGCCCGGGGCGGGAGCGCGGTGCACCGCGATGCCACGACGTTTTGTCCACATCGATCAGATCCGGTTTCGGCAGGCCCTGACGCTCGCAACTCTGCGTGATGCTTGCGGCGACTTCGTCGCGCCACTGCACCCGCTCAGTTTGCTGATCGTGTTTGGGATGCCGGTCGAGAACCACAGGCGTGACACTCGCCCAAACGGAAGACGGCTCGCACCATGTCGCCGATCGCAACGCCAACGGCGGCAGACCGCGTTCTTCGCGGCGGATGGTCCACGTCCCAAGATTGCCCATCTGAAGTTCCGGTTCGAGATCTTCGCCGGATGGATCAAATAGCCGACCACGCAAGCAAGCCGCGCGTTCCGCAGTCTGAATAGCGCGAGGGAAAGCAACAGCCAATCCGAGGATGTGACCATCGGCATGCTCGCCGCCAACGAAGGCGAGTGGAAGCAGTGCCATGTGTCCGCCAGCCGAAGGCACTCCCGGCGCGCTGTGTCCCGTAAACCACTCCGGCTTGCCTTCGCCATTTTGCAGCAAATATCCACGCAATGCGGCTGTCAGTGCAGCCGTGGATTCCAAGCCGAGTACCGGACCTTCCCACTTGGTGAGAACGAGCAGTTCGGAATCAAAATTTGACATCACAACGCGGTCTTCCGCTTGGTCCACGGGAGAATAGTACGCGGTCCGCCCCGGTGAAGGACGTAAGCGCACAGGAGCGCTGGCGCTTCTGCTCCAATCTGTTCCGAAGCGTTCCTTGAAGACCTCTTTTGCCTGCTCTTTCGTTTTTTTGTTTCCTGTCGAAATCGCTTCCGAAAGGTCGAAAAAGACGTCGATTTCACCGGCGTTGAAGCATTGGTCGAGTTCCGCGAGAAAGCCGGGCGAAGGAATGCGGAGCTGCACCCCTCGGCGTGTCCGAGGGGCCTTCGCGTCTGGCTCATAGGCTGGTGCAAACGTGTCTTCCGCTTCGGAAACCCAAACGAACGCGAGCGATGACGAGTGGCCGATGCGAGTCACCTTGTGGGTGAGCCCGATGAGCGCGCCTAGAATTTTTGCCGGCGGTTCGGCCTTTGGCCAACGGAGATGGATATACCGCCCTGGACCCTCTCCGCAGATGGACAACGCTGGAAATGTCCGTTCCTGACGGCTGCGCTGATCCGGCATTACACCGAGCGCACCGCGCATCTCGGCTTCCTTCACTCGCGCGGGATTTGGCGGAACTCCGGCGTCGTTCACCGGCACATAGACTTTGACAACATCGCGCGGTGAAGCGTCCGGCCAACTCATTTGCGGTGCGCCTTGCCCTTCCAACCACTCCAGCGCCTCACGTTCGATATCCCACGCATGCTCCGCCGTAGAACCGTCTTCGGGTAGGGGTTTCGATTCGTAATGCGCCGCCACGAGGGCCATGAAGATACGCGCCGGGTGCGGGGGCCACTCGGCTTTTTCCCGGCTGGCCGTGTCTGTCATCACCGCAACGCCGGTGATGAAATCAATTCCGAGGGCAAACATGGTGGTGCCTCCAGCTCATTCCGCGGTGGCGTCCGCCGGTGTCTTGGCGGCGATGTCCTGCGACCGCTTGAGTAGGGCGACCAGATTCGGCGAAGGCGTCAGTTTCACCGGCTCCTTTTGCCAGACGAGACCGAGTTTTTCTGCTGCCGCGACCGCTTGTTCGAGCAACTTGATCGCGTCTTCCGCCGTGAGAGTAAAGGTCGTTGGAGCTTTCCCCGGCGTCTCCAGCAACTCCCACTTCATCAGATCCGTCGGCCAAAGCAGGCAACGCGAGCGAAGATCGAACCCGCTTTCCGCCGCGAGCGTTGCAGCCGTGAGTGCCAGGGCGGCGAGAACCGTCCGCGCCGCCGCGTCACGTTCGGGAGTGGTCTTGCCGTCCACGGGGAAACGCAGCTTCCGTAACGCGGGTAGGGAGAGAACGAGCGTTTGTTCGGCGTAGTCCAATGTCGCCCCGCCGGCGCCACCGGGTTTGGTAATATCCGGCGGGATATTGCCATGATTCACTTCGGATGGCGAAACGCCGTCCTTCGCCTTCTCGCCCGCGAGTTCATAGCTGCCGTCCGCTTTCTTGATCACCTTTGCAGCCGCACGCATGCCGAGAGGATCGATGCGGCTACTCGTCTTCACTCCAATCTCCGCGTTCACGCCAATAATTTCCGATACCAGTGCCCGTTGAAATTTCGCGCCGAGGCCGCCTTTTGGTCCGGTCGAGTCCCAGAGGCCAAAAATGAGCGCGGTGGGGCAAAGATTGTAAAGTGGTGTCGCGTTCTGAAGGCTCGCTTGATCCAGCGATTTCCCGAGATCGCTTTTCCGGAACGGCTGTCCATCGTGGAGGCTGTCGCGCAAAATGGCATCCGCAATCCGATGTGGTGCCTCGAGGCTGCTCACCCGCCCGACTTCGTCCAACAATCCGAGACCGGTGAAGTCTACATTTAGAACCGGAACATTCTTTAGGGTGCCTGAGTCCAAGGCTCGCTGAAGTGCTTCTTCCAGCCGATTGGCCTGTGCTTGAACAGAATCGAGCAGCACGCAGGGAATCTTTACGCCGTTGATTTGCCTTTCTTCCTTCGCGTAGACGGCTCCGGCGTACGTTGGAGGAAAGACCTTGTCGCCCTCGCCACCGGCGGGCTGAAGACGAGTGCGGGAGCGGAATGCAGCGGAAGTACCGCTAACGGCTTTTTGAAGTGTGTCGAGGTTCATGATTTGGATGTTCCGATTTTTTTCAGTTGGATGGGGTTAGAGGCAGTTGCTGATTCTTTGCACCGAATGACCACCTTCAGGTGATCGGTAGAAATGGAACGACCGATTTGGCCGAGCGTAGAACAAACCCGCTCCGGAGGGAGTTCGATGATAGTGATCGAAACTTCTTTCTGGTGCTCTCCCGAAAACAGATTGCGGTTCAGTGGACTCATGGTCGGCGTAATACGCAAATGCAGTCCTGGATAGCAAGTAAAATATTTCCCCAACTACCCCTATTGACCATAACAAAAATATATGATTCGCGGAAAATATTCTTTGTCTCAACTCCGGCTTCCGGTTGAGACTTGCAGCCTTCGGCACCGATTTAGTAATGCTCCGTCCATTCTCCAAAATTGAATGATTGGGGTTCCGTTGAAGCCCCTCGACCACGCGGCTATAGTTGCGCGTTAGGGCCTCTCCGCGGTTAAAGGACTGCGGCTCCATTGAAGTTGGTCCATAGGTGACATGAGTATTCTCTTTGTCCAAATCTCCGCGGTCGAAAGACCGCGGCCCCGTTGAAGCGGCATCGGTAGACATACCGACGGCCCGCTGTGGTTTGCCCCGCTTTAACGGGGCCGCAGTTCTTGCGATTGCGGCCCCGTTGAAGCATCCTTCGAGAGATGAATGCTTTGGACCGCATAACCTCCGACCCGCAGGTGATGGGTGGAAAGCCGTGCATTCGCGAGTTGCGCGTGACGGTTGGCGTGGTGCTGGGGTTGCTGGCCGATGGCGCGACTGCGGAACAGATTCTGGCGGACTATCTGTACCTCGAAGCGGAAGACATCCGGGTGGCGCTGGCTTTTGACGAACAGCGGCGCGACTGAGGGGACCGCCTACGGTGATTCTGCGGACTTGGCGATGACCACCCGCGGCGAATTCGTCGAGATGCCTTGCGGTAAGTGGATTTCCCGTTTGCTTTCGTTTCCGTCGATCGAGATGAAAAGGACGGCATTGGCCGGCGGATGTTCGATGGGAGAATCGAGGATGAGAAAGTCCGGGCCCATTTGTCCGATGGAGAGGGTCTTTCCATCGAGGATCAGGTGCATTTTCACATCGGCGGAATGACCGGTCCGCTGGTAAGAGGCGAGGATGGACGAAGACATAATCGAGAAGGCTGAAGAGCTCGGCATTTACATGCTCGATCCGTCGCCGAGCAATATCCGGTTTCGGTAGAGCTTGGGTGTTTGCTCGGCGAAGCTGGAGGTTGCTGGCGACCGCCGTCGCCACCTTTCGGGCAGCCTCGCAAGCGGGGCTGGCCTCTCGCTCCGCTCGAGTCGTAGACAAGTGGGTGCCCAAGCTGGAGCTTGGGCACCAGAGAATGAGGTTGGCGCCACAGGGGTGGACTTGATGCGGACACAGCTTCGCTTTCGGGCGTCGTCCGAACGCCTGCCGACACACATCGCGATAAGGGATGCCGCTCATTCCGTCTGGGGTGGGGTGGAGTCTGTCATGATCGCCAGGGTTGTCGAGGGCTCGATTCGGGGATGGGAGATTTGGGATGGAAAATGGAAAATGAAAAATGGAAGATTGGAGAATCGGAGATGGGAGATCGCAGGCCACTGCCGGTCACTTGGGACTGCGGCGCTGGTGGTCTTCTTCTTGGAGGAGTGCTTCCAGCGGCGCGGCGGCGGCGAGCAGATCCTCCGTGGTGGCGTGGCCGGAGGTTTGTTTGCGTCGGCTGGCGGTTTTACGGGAGATAGCGGCGGAGCCGGATTGCTGGCCGACGGCGTCGGCGTGGTAAGTGGCGGCGTTTTCAGCAACGATGTTGAGCCGGGCGGCGGTGGCGATGGCGTCCTGGTTGGCGCCGAGGAAGAGGAATTCCCACTGGTAGACATTGGTCTGGTGGCGGATGCGCGCGGCGACGTCGCGCCAAGTATAGTGGGTCGAGGCGTTCTCCAGGCCGTCGGTGAGGATGGCGACGATGACTTGGCCGGGGCGTTGGGCTTCCGGTTGTGCCGCCAGGCGGGCGCCGAGTTCGTCGATCGTGCGGCCGATGGCGTCGAGCAGCGCGGTGCTGTTGCGCGGAACGTAGGTGTGATGATTCAGCGGCAGAACCTCGATGACGGGCAGAGACTGGGCGGGGACGAGATATTCGTCGTCAAAAAGGACCAGCGTGAGGCGGGCCTGGCCGGGCGTGGCCTTCTGCTCGGCGAGGAAAAAGTTGAAGCCCTCGATTGCGGCGGCGGCGATGCTGCCCATGGAACCGGAACGGTCGAGGACAAAGGCAAGTTCGGTGAGTTGATTGTTCATGACGCCGGGCAGTTTCGCATCCCGGGTAGGACAAAGGCTGTCCTATGGTCGACAATGTTTTAGTTCGCTGCTTGATGGCGCGCCTTCGATTCTGGCACAAGCGGGTATGGCACTTTCCCACCGCGAGGTATGAAATCACGGAAGGGAGGCCCTGGATTAACGGCTCGAAAGGTGACATCCGCGTCGCCGGAAGTGAAATTCACCCGTGCGCCATGGGACCGGATGCACCGATTGTTTCATCTGATTCAGGGAGACAAATTTCCCAATTGCCGGACGCTGGCCGAGGAACTGCAAGTCTCCAGCAAGACGATTCAGCGCGATATCGATTTCATGCGGGACCGATTGGTAATGCCAATCGAGTACCATCAAGGGAAGTTCGGATTTTATTATACCCGTCCGGTGACGCACTTTCCGATGCTGGAGATTTCCGAGGGTGAGGTAGTGGCGCTGTTCATCGCGCAGAAGGCGCTGGCCATGCATCGTGGGACGGCGTTTGAGAAACCTCTGCGGAGCGCTTGCGCGAAGTTGACCGAGGGGTTGCAGGAAACGATTCGCGTGGATTGGTCGGAGCTGGATGCGGCGGTGTCATTCCGCAGCGCGGGGGTGAGTGCCGGCGACCTGGATGTTTTTGACGCGGTGAGTCGCGCGGTCCTGCAATCCGTGGAGATCGCTTTCCACTATCACAAACTGCGGAGTGACCAGGTGGAGTTCCGGCGGGTGCGGCCGTATCATCTGGGCTGCGTGGAGAATCAGTGGTACTGCGTGGCCCACGACCTGGACCGGGAGCAGATGCGCACGTTTGCGCTGCCGCGGATGCGCGCGGTGAAACTCACGCGGGTGAAATTCACACGGCCGACGGACTTTTCCATTCAACGGTATCTGGCGGAGAGTTTCGGTGTTTTTCGGGGCGACACGGGAGCAAGTCCGCGGCGAGTGCGGATCTTGTTCGATGCCTGGG
>Ga0206804_10071_pt1 | contig 29820 bp, 21 predicted proteins | sample Alteio_BWOrgCont_62_FD_152888 | JGI IMG/M metagenome (GOLD analysis project Ga0206804, IMG submission 152888) | Enriched cells from forest soil in Barre Woods Harvard Forest LTER site, Petersham, Massachusetts, United States -... | ecosystem: Environmental > Terrestrial > Soil > Temperate forest >... | reverse complement strand
TGTAGAGCGCCCAAAGCTGCGGCACGTTCGCCGCGTTTGTGTGATAAACGTCGGCGATGATTTCGCGTTGTGCGCTAACGATTTCCTGCAACAGCGCGATGTTCGCCGTCGCCGACATCGGCGTATCAATTTTCCCGCGCATCGCCATCGTGACGATGTTTTCGTAATCCTTGTTGCGCTCAATGCCATCGCGCCAGAAGTTTTTTAAATCATTGGAGTGCGTTTCAAAATTCCACTGCCGTTGAGTGAAACCGGCGCGATTCCATTCTTTATCGGCGCGCATCATCGGCTCAACGTGCGACGTGCCCATGACAATGCCATACTCATTGGCGAGTTGCGGATTCAACGGATCATCTTCGCTGAAACAATTATCCCACATCGCCGGCCAGAGATAATTCGCTTTAAGCCGCAACAACAGATCGAAAACGTTCGTATAAAACGCGTGATTGTAGCCGCCGAATCGCGCCTTTGCCCAGCCGGTCAAATCCGGCGCTTCGTCGTTCAGAAAAATACCGCGATATTTGACGGCGGGCGATCCTTGCGAAAATTTTCCGGCACGGACAAATAATTCGTCGTGATGTTTTATCGGCACATCCGCCCAGAAATGCCACGGCGAGACGCCGATCTCTTCGGATAAATCATAAATTCCAAAAATCGTTCCGCGCTGGTCACTGCCGCAAATCACCAGCGCGTTATCCACGCCGGCAAACGGTTTCGGGACGACCTGCAGGAAAAATGATTCCCATTTTCCGGCAATGGCAGAAACATCAATTTTCTTTTCACGGATCAGACAATCAATGATTTCGCTGCGGCCGATCGTACCGATGATGATGACGTTGGTGCCGAAATTATTTCCGCCAACAAATTCTGGTGAAACGCCGGTGACATCGGCGATGTCCGTCTGCAGATTTTTGGCGGCGATGATGACTCCGGAAAAATCGTTGGAATCTACGAATAGATTCGCCACAGATTTTTTTTGGACAATTGGAAAACTGTCATTTGCAGAAATGGCTTCAACGTACTGAACCTGGCCGAGCGCGAAAACTTTAAGTGAAAAAGCGAAGACAACCGCCACCGCCAAAATAAATTTAGAAAACAACGTGAGCGCAAAATCGCGCCTGACACTGGATTTGATCTGTTCCGGAAAATTCATTTCGCTGCATCAACCGGCTCAAAATATCTCGTGGCGAATTTCAGGAATGTCGGCCAATTCAACGCGTCGGTGTGACCGCCATCGTGTTGGCGGAAAGCAATGTCACCGTCTATCAACGTCGTCTCTACCGGCGGAAAATTTGTTGTGCCTAAGTCGCGTTTGCCGAGCAAATCATAAACCGGCCCGGCAGCAGCGGCGGCGAGAAACATGCCTTTGGCGTCCACCCAGCCATCGCCTTTGACCATCGTGCCGCCGCTGATGAAGACCGGGCGTGGCGCACAGAGCGCGATCAATTCATGCGCGTCCACCGGCAGATCATTCCAATTCAGCGGACCGGCGTATTTCAGAAAATTTCCGGCCATCCAATGATATTCGCCGCTGCTGGCAATATTTTCCACCGTTTCTCCCCAGTTGCGGCGACTCAATTTTGCGCCCGCTTCACCGGAAGAACTCACGTAAGCGATCGCAAAACGCGGATCGTACGCCATCGTCACCAGCACCGCTTTGCCGTAACGCGAATGGCCTTCGATGCCGACGCGTTTGGCATCTACGGTTTTATCGCTTTCAAAATAATCCAGCGCGCGGCTGGCACCCCACGCCCACGCGCGCAATGCGCCCCATTGATCCACCGTGCGCGGCTGTCCGTGATTCATCAGACCGATGATGCCACGGCGCAAGCCCGCACCGTTATCCGCCTGCACGCTCGTCGGCGTGTAAACCGCGTAACCCCAACCGTGCGCCAAAACCTGTTGCTGCCACGTCGGGCCGGTGTTGCCACCAAAAGCGTTGCGGGGAAAAGCATTGGTTAAGTGCGTGGAATTCGTGCCGCGAGACCGGGCAACGTTCATGAAATTCGGGAAATTAAAAACGTATTGCATCATGACCGGCACGGGCGCAGTGGCGTTCGCGGGAGTGCTTAGCGTTAATTGGATGTTCACCTCAATATTGGTGTCGGCGGAATTATCCACATGGCCGATCAATTTTTTGGTGATGACGGGAACTGTGCCGTTCGTTTCACGCGTGACGCTGACGATCTCCCAATTGACCGCCGGCGTATTGGTTGGCATGCGACCATAAATTTCGCGGTCAAATAATTCGACGATTTCCGGACGACGCTGCTGCCACCACATTTCCGGCGTGGTGACTTTTTGCCCATCATTTAATACCAGCGGATCCGGCAAATCAGGAAACGGATTCGCTTTCGACTCGTCATAATTCGCGTACAACGGTGAATTCGTATGGTAGCCGTCGCGTCCGCTGCGCAGCGAAGTGATGTGCAACAAATCCATCAAGTGTTGATGATCCTGCTCTGTGGCGATGTTCTGAGCCGTCAAATCCGGCGCGGAAAACGTCGGCGGATTATTCGTCGTATCAGCAGCGCGGGAAGTAAAAATTAAAACGGCAAATAAACCAGCCGGCACCAAAAGTGATTTTGCAGGTTTAAGACAATTTAATTTAATCCGGTCAATCATAAGTCGGTGGTGTTTTTGAAATCCTGACCACTAAATCCCATTCGCGGCAAGCGCAGAATGGAAGATAGTATGAATTGCATGGATAATCCTCCAAAAACGATTTTGCGGCTTGAAGCGTCAGCGTTTTGAGCAGAAAAATAGAGGCGAATTATTTGATGAAACTCGGACTTGGACTTTACCGGCACATGCTGACGCGCGAAAATTTTCAATTCGCGCGGCAGGCGGGAGCGTCGCATATCGTCGCGCACCTCGTAGATTATTTCAAGGGCGGCGCCAAAAACCCGCGCGACAATCAGCCGACTGGTACGGAACGCGGTTGGGGTTTAGCGGGCGACCCGGATAAATTATGGAGCGCCGAAGAATTGACTGAGCTGCGGAAAAATATCGAAGCTGAAGGTTTGAAGCTCGAAGCGATTGAAAACTTTGATCCGGCGCACTGGTACGATGTGCTGCTCGACGGGCCGAAAAAAAAAGCGCACCTGGAGAATTGCAAGACCATCGTCCGCAATCTCGGCGCGGCAGGCATTCCGGTCATGGGTTACAATTTCAGCATCGCGGGCGTTTGTGGACGGACGCATCAGCCGTATGCGCGCGGCGGTGCGATGTCGGTCGGCATGGAAGGTCCGCTCGAAACGCTGATGCCCAACGGCATGGCGTGGAACATGGTCGTAGATGAAAATGCGCCGGATGGAAACGTGCCGTCCGCCACGCATGAACAACTTTGGGGCCGGCTCGAAGATTTTCTGGAAGCCGTAACGCCGGTCGCGGAAGCCGCTGGTGTGAAACTGGCGTTGCACCCTGATGATCCACCGTTGCCATTCATGCGCGGACAACCACGTCTGGTTTATCAGCCGCAACTGTATCAGCGTGTGATTGATTTGAAAGCCAGTCGCGCCAACGCGTTAGAATTCTGTCTCGGTTCGCTCGCGGAAATGACCGACGGCGACATCTACGAAACTGTTGACCAATACAGCCGTCAGCAAAAGCTCGGCTACGTTCATTTCCGCAACGTCACGGGCAAAGTGCCGTTCTACCGTGAAACCTTCATTGATGACGGCGATATTGATATGATCCGTGTCTTGAGAATTTTGAAGAAAAATAATTTTGAAGGTGTGCTGATCCCCGATCACACGCCGCAGATGTCGTGCAGCGCGCCATGGCATGCAGGTATGGCGTTCGCGATGGGTTACATGAAAGCGGCGTTGCAAATCCTGGAGACTGAGAAATGAAAAAAGCGCTTTCACCGTTTTCGCTCAAAGGCGAAGTCGCGCTCATCACCGGCGGCGGCAGCGGACTCGGTCTGGGCATCGCTAAAAGTTTTGTGGCAGCCGGTGCCAAAGTCATTCTTGTCGGACGACGCGTTGACGTTTTGGAAACTGCTGCAAAAAGCCTCGGCAAAAATGCGAAGTTTGAAGCGCACGACATCACGCGACTGGAAGCCGCCGGCGAATTGATTCAGCGCGCCGAAAAACATTCCGGCGCGATTTCAATTCTTGTCAACAATGCCGGCATTCATCTGAAAAAACCGGCGGTAGAAATCAAAGCAGCGGAATTTAACGCGGTTTTTCAGACGCACGTTGCGGCGGCGTTCAGTCTGACGACGGCGGTTCTGCCGGGCATGATGCGGCGTAAACACGGCAATATTCTGTTCACGGCTTCGATGGCGTCGTTGTTTGGCATTCCGCTGGTGGCGGCTTATTCCGCTGCGAAAACGGCGCACCTCGGCCTCGTACGCTCGCTGGCGACGGAAGTTTCGCCGCACGGTGTGCGCGTGAACGCGGTCGCGCCGGGCTGGATTGAATCCGACATGATGCTGAACGCATTGCGCGGCGATCCGCAACGCGCGAAAAAAATTCTCGGTCGTACGCCGATGAATTGTTTCGGCACCGCAGAAGACATCGGTTTGGCGGCGACGTATTTATGTTCGCCGGCGGCAAAATTTATCACGGGCGTTGTGCTGCCGGTGGACGGTGGCGCCAGCATTGGGTTTTGACTTAAATTAATTTAATAATCACTATGAGCTCAATCATGCGGAAGGCTAACCTGAAAAAATTCAGAGTGGCGAGCAGCGAAACGGCACGGGACATCAATCGGCGAATTGTGTTGAATCTCGTCCGCAAAAACCAACCGATCTCACGCGCTGATCTCGCCCGGCAATCCGGTTTACAACGCAGCACGGTTTCGGCGATCACGGAGCAATTGATTTCTGAACGCTGGTTGCTGGAACGCGCGACGGGCGATCTGCCGCGCGGCCGCAAACCAACTTTTCTACATCTGAATTCTGACCGCGCCAGTATCATCGGCGTGGATATTCAGCCGGAGTTGACCACGCTCGCCGTTTCGAGCATGGACATGCGCATTCTTACGCGCGAATCCATGACGACCGGTCGCGAACCGAAAGATTTCATCGAACGTCTGGGCCGCCGCATCCAGGATTTGATGCGCGCGTATCCGAATAATTCATACGAAGGCATCGGCATCAGCGTGCCGGGGCGCGTGGATATTTCATCACATCGTCTGACCTTCACACCGAATCTACATTGGGAAAATGTTGACCTGAAAACGCCGCTCGAACAACTGACCGGCTTGCCGGTGCAGATTGAAAATGCGGCGAACGCCTGTGCCCTTTCGGAATTGTGGTCGGGACGCCACGGCGAAGGCACTTCCAATCTGGTCACGATCACGGTTTCCGCCGGCATCGGCGTCGGGATGATCATGGACGGACAATTATTGCGCGGCTCGAAAGGCACCACCGGCGAATTCGGTCACGTGTCCATTGAAACGAACGGGCCGGAGTGCGGTTGCGGCAATCGCGGCTGCTGGGAAGTCATGGCCTCCAATGCCGCTGCCGTGCGGCATTACGCGGAATTTTTTACGCCGCGCAAAGGTGAAGTCGGAACGAAGAGTAACATGTCGGCGATTCCGTTCAGCGGTCTGTTGCAACTCGTGGAACAGGGTGATCCGAAAGCCTGCAAAGTCATTGACCAGATGGCGCATCATCTGGGCGTCGGGCTGGCAATGCTCGTCACCGGTCTCGCGCCGGACGTGATTGTCGTCATCGGCGAAATCACGCGCATCTGGAATCGCGTCGAACCGATTGTCAATGCAGCGGTCAGACAACGTTCCTTCGCGCACCTCACGACCAAAATTGTGCCGACCGATCCGGAAAATGTTCCGCGCCTGCGCGGAGCCGTCGCGCTCGTTGCGCAAAAACATTTCACGCCGCTGCACACGCTGTGAAGTCTTGTAGCGGCGTCTGTGACCGTCGTGATTTTGTTTGAATCTCACTGGTTAACGGCGGTCATAGACCGCTGCTACAGTTTTGCCGAAGTCGCGGCTTACAAAAATTTCTGCCCGGCAGTGAGCGGAAAACCGGCGAGAAATTGTTCCGCAACCAAACGTTTTCCGCCTTCACGTTGCAATTCCAGAATTCGCAAAGCATTTTCGCCACAGCCGACAATGATGCCGGATTTATCCGCCAATAAAACCTCCCCTGCTCCGCCGGATTTTTCGACGACTTCAACTTTCAAGATTTTCAATAACTGCGGTTTCGGTTCCATCGCTAAAAAAGCGAACGCGCCCGGCCACGGCGTAAACGCACGCAGACGATTGGCGATTTTTTGAGCCGGAAGTTTCCAATCAATCTGACCGTCTTCTTTTTTAATTTTCGCCGCGTAGGTTGAACCGGTTGCCGGTTGCGGTTGCGGCTGAATTTTTCCACTGACGTAATCAGGAATCGTTTCTGCGAGCAATTCCGCGCCGAGTTGCGCCAGGCGGTCATGCAGAATCTGCGAATCATCCGCCGGCAAAATCGGCGTCCGGCGCATGGACAAAACCGGTCCGGTATCGAGACCGGCATCCATCTGCATGATCGTCACGCCGGTTTCGACTTCACCATCAGCGATCGCCCATTGGATCGGTGCGGCACCGCGATATTTCGGCAGGAGCGATGTGTGGACATTCAAGCAACCAAACTTTGGCAAATCCAAAACGCTTTGCGGTAGAATCTGTCCGTACGCGACCACAACCATCAAATCCGGATTGAGCTCACGCAGTTCAGTGATGAATTTTTCGTCGCGCGCCTTCAGCGGTTGCAGCACCGGCAGATTTAATTTTTCCGCGAGAATTTTTACCGGCGACGGCGTGAGTTTGAGATCGCGGCCTTTCGGTTTATCCGGCTGCGTAACGACGGCGAGAACCTGAAAATTTTTATCCGCTGCCAACGCACTAAGACTCGCACAGGAAAGTTCCGCCGTGCCCATGAAGATGATCCGCAACGGCGTCATGCGCGGCTCATTCTTTCACCGCGTGCTTCAAAATATCGCCCAGTACTTTGGCCGGCGATTGATCAGCATTGATATGGTGAACCAGTTTGCGACCGTAAAATTTCAACACGGGTTTGGTGTCTTTTTCGTAAACGTGCAGGCGTTCGCGGATGACATCGAGATTCGCATCATCAAGGCGGTTTTCCTTCACCGCGCGGCGCTGAATGCGCGCGATCAACGCTTTTTCGTCGTTGCTCTTCAGATAAAAAACCGCCGCGACATTCAGTGTATCACGCAAAATTTCCGCCTGCCGCACATTGCGCGGAATACCGTCCAGCACCAGCGTGTCCTTATCCGGATTGAAACGCCCGGTCTGAGTGGTGTTGTCAATGAACTGACGCCACAGCTCAATCGTCGGTTCATCCGGCACCAATTGTCCGCGTCCGGAATATTCGATGAACGTTTTCCACAACGCGCCTTCGGCGCGCAGATTACGGAAAACATCACCGCACGCGCAGTGGAAAAAATTCGGGATGACGCCGAGAATTTTTCCCTGTGTACCTTTGCCCGCGCCGGGCGCGCCGAATAAAAGGATGCTACGATATTTCATGCCGTCGGCGGAGTGGGTTTGGGATTGAGTTTGATTTCCTGAATGTCAAGCAGTAGCACCGTAACCTGGCCTGGCTGTACTGTTTCAAAAATGACTTCGGTGGGCGAAACCTGCATGATGCGTTCAACGGCGAATTTGCCTTTCGACGTTGTGACTTCCATCGAAAAACTTTTCGCATCGCCTTTGGCTTCACCGAAGAAACCGGCGAATTTCGTTTCGACAAAGCGTTTATTGAACGTGAATTTACCGCGCGCAAAAATCTGCGGCTCCGGTTTTTTCTCTTCGGCTTTCCACGCGGTTTCGACCACGACAACTTCTTCCTGCGGATCTCCGACGGTACCGGCGGGCGCGGTCACGGCTTCCATCGGCGCATCGTCCGCCGGTTTATAGGTGTATACCGGCATCCACAGAAAAATGATCGGCCCGATCAAAGGCGCGACGGCGGACACCCCGATCACCTGTCCATACGGGCGTGATTTGATGACGGCGATCTCAAAGGCCGCGAACAGGTTGGCCGCGTAAACCAGCAGCAGCACAAAAAGCCCGACCGGTGAAGTCAACAATCCGAACAGCACCGAAGGTTTCGCCGGAAGATCCAGCCGGGCAACCGGATTGATTTTTATATCCTCTTTTTGCGAAAGCGTTGACGGCGACGGATCAATGAACGGCGAAACAAAATCTGCGGCTTTCGGATTCTGCGCGAATTGTTTGAGCGAGTCCTGCGAGAATCGCGACCACGCGAGGTTGGTGTAAGAATTATCCGCCAGCCGCAACATCAAACCGCTGCCATCGGTTTTCAAGACATCGCCCGTAAATGACGAACCATCCGTCAACGTCACCGTATCCGCGCGAGCTGCCAACACCAGCAGCGTGGCGAGGAAACATAACCCGGGAACAAAAAAGATTTTACGCACGACAATTTTTTAGCAGACCGGACACACTGACGAAAGAAAATTTAACCGGACAGACATTTAAGAACCGGAAGTAAACAGGTGGTGCCCCGGCACGGACTCGAACCGTGGACCAATTGATTAAGAGTCAGAGCAAACATGTTTCAGACGGTTTCACAGGATATCAGGGCGTCGCTCCCATGTCCCTATGAACAAATGCAGCCTTCATTTTGCAGCTCGCAAAGACGGAGTGCCACGCCGTGAAACATCTAAGACAACGGCCCGGTCACATTTCAATGGACAGACGGATGGATGCCGGGGAAAATAAACTATCGGAATTTTTAATATGGAAAAAAACTATTCAATATTTCCCAAGATTTACCCAGTGTTGCAAAATCTATCATTTCTAAAAAAACGCCGCGCCATGCCTCCCATATTGTTCATTCTAGTTCTCCTTGGTTCCAGCGCATCGCATGGTAGTGAAGTCCCCTATTATTCCGGAAATGACGGTATCGTCACGGTCGAACAAGCCAGTGACCGGATTATCATTTTTAAATCCGATACCGATTGGAACCTGGATAAAAATATTATCTGGTCGTGGAGCGTCTCGAATTCACCAGCCATTAAACCGGTTGATTATCATTATTTTCATATGCTGAGCGATGCCAAGCGGGTATCCAATGGATCCTGCGTCATCATCTGCGCTTCCGGTGGCGGAATCGCTCTGATTCGTTTGAGCGACAAGCAAACACTTTTTTATGCCCGCGCCGAAGGCAACACCCATTCTGTGGAATTATTACCAGATGGTAATCTGGTCAGTGCTTCCAGTACCGGTGGTTATCTGCGTTTATTTTCAACCGATCCTTCGGTGAGCCAGTTTCCGGATCAGGTTAAATCAGTCAAATATCCCTTTGCTGATGCCCATGGAGTTACCTGGGATCAACGGGGGGAACAACTATGGGCCGTTGGTGGTAAAACCTTGAAACGATTTGCTTACAACCATGACCGGAAGAATCCGGCCCTCACGTTATTGGCCACTTATAATATTCCGGATATAGAAGGACATGATCTTTTTCCATTGCCCGGCAAAGATAAATTAGTTGTCACCAGCAGTCGTCATGTATGGTTTTTCGACCTTAAAACTGAAACATTTGAACCGTTTCCGCGACTGGCTGATATCGATACGGTAAAAAGTGTATCTCTTCAATCAGCTGACGGCAGGGTGATTTATCTCGTGCCGAAGGTTTCCTGGTGGACGGATAGTGTTAGTCTCCTTGATGGTGAATCGCAAACGCGGACCGGCGCAAAATTTTATAAAGCCCGCTGGTGGGTGCCGAATGAATTCAGTTATGGAATACCGGTTGATGATCTGAGGAAGTAATTTATTATATATAGAATTAATTATGAAAATTGCACAAAAGAAACAGCAATGTAACATTTCTAACCTGTATGTGTTGATTAACCATGGGCATTTTGGGATGAGATGAAATTTCACCTCTATAAATTTTTTCTGTCCGGCAGGGCGAAAAACCGCTCCAATTTGAAACGGTGGAAAGATAGCTGGCAGCTGCGAAATATCCGTTTTGAATATTTATTTTTCGGTTTAATTCTGATGTTTGTTTTTCCTGTCGCCGCTGAAAAGGTGATAACTTTATCCAGCCCGGAGAATGCCCCTTTACGCGTAACTATTTTGGATCCAACATGGAAAGTGGGTTCCTGGATCTGGACCACGGAAACACACGACCAGCAATTGTGTCGTTTATGGAGAAAATTTGAAATTCCGCCCAATGCCGTAGTGATTAAGGCGCGTCTACGGATTGCGGTGGATAATTCCTACCAGCTTTTCCTGGACGGTAATGAGCTGGGCCGCGGCAGTTTTTGGCGTGATTTGATGGAATACGATCTGACGGCACTGTCTTTGAAGCCCGGCACTCATGTTATCGCCGTAGAAGCATTCAATGATTTTGACGCTGCCGGAGTTCTTGCAGGGCTTCAATTAGAATTAGCCAATGGAAAAATGATTGAGGTCGCTTCGGATTCAAGCTGGAGAATCGTCCCGCTCAATGAGAGCGGCTGGGAGAAAAAGACGCAGGCCTCCGGAGACTGGCCGCCGGCTAAAATCATCCAGCCTTTTGGCGGTGGACTATGGAATAAAACTCCTTATCTCTTCAAAGCGACACAACTGCAACCTCCCGTTGTCCGGTTTTGGCAGACCGGCTGGTTCTCCGTGACCTTGATCTTGTTTTGCGTAGCTGCATTGGTGATTTGTGTCCAGCTGCTTGGAAAATTAGCGCTTCACGCCCAATCCAATCAGGTCATCGGCCGGGAACGTGCCCGCATTGCCCGTGATTTGCACGATGATTTGACTTCCGGCCTGACGCAATTGGTATTGTTGGGAGAAATTGCGCGCAGTGAGCTTCCGGCCGAATCACCATCTTCGCAACAGGTCAGCCGCGTTTGTGAGAAAGCACGAAGCCTCTCGCGTTCCTTGAATGAAATTATCTGGGTGGTCAATTCGCAACGGGACACGGTGCAGGATTTCGCCTCTTACATCTGCAAATATGCTGAGACGTATCTGCAGTCAACCGCTATCCGTTGCCGGTTCGATTTGGCCGGAGAAATTTCTAATCTATCCTGTGATCTAGGAATGCGTCGTAATTTATTTCTAGCGGTAAAAGAAGCATTGCACAACGTGGTTCGTCATTCTGAAGCCACCGAAGTCACGGTGCGAATTCATCGTCAAGGCGTGGCGATATTGGTTGTCATTGAAGATGATGGTAAAGGGTTTCTACCGGCGGAGGCTGACCGCAGCCGCAATGGCCTTTCTAACCTGATGAAACGGGCGGCGGATGCAGGTGGCACCTGCAAAATCAATAGTCAACCGGGTAAAGGTTGTCGTGTGGAATTTATGGTGCCTTTGGCACGGCCGGTGTCGGGGCGTTTTCAACATGGTTTTAGAATCATGCGTGGAAAACAATCGTTCACAAATAAGGTTCAATCTCCAACTTCCCCGGCGGCTTCGGCATCTGGAAACCGTTCGTCAAATCTCGTTTTATGAACGTAATGAAGATTGAAAATTCATTTCCGCGATCAACTGTTCAGCAGTTCAAGCGGCTGGCACTCGTGGAAGATCAAACAGAAATCAGGGAAGAATTATTACAGCTGCTGGAATCTTTTGTGGAATTTAAATGTGTTTGCGCATGCGCTTCGGGCGAGGAAGCCTTACGGCAAATTCCCCTGGTTCGCCCCGATATCGTTTTGATGGATATCATGTTGCCGCAGATGTCCGGAATTGAGTGCACAGCCCGGCTGAAACGGCTGTTGCCGGAGACACGAATACTTATGTTCACTTCATCGGATGATGAAGAGCTGATTTTCCCGGCACTTGAAGCCGGTGCGGATGGGTATTTATTAAAGCAGAGCGAACCGGCAACTCTACGCACAGCGTTACTGAATCTCCTGAATGGTGATGTCCCAATGACCAGTGGTATTGCCCGCCGCGTCGCTAATTATTTTCGTGACCGTGCAAAATTGCGCCACCAATTTCAGCATTTGACACCGCGTGAAAACGAACTGTTGATCCTGCTTTCCAAGGGGTATTCTAACAAGGAGATTGCGACCAAACTTTCTTTAAGCGCAGAAACTATTCATGGCTATCTGAAAAGTACCTATAAGAAAATGCATGTTCATTCCCGCGCTGAAGCGGTAATGAAATTTATGTCCCGCCAGGTTGATTAGTCCGTGAAGCCAATAAGATTCCGTTGATTTATCCGGAAACTTATTAATCTTTTCAGTTTGTTTCTGACCAAACTCGGTGAAATCATTTCATGAGTTACATTTCGGTGACAGATATGTATCAGATTGGGTTCCTGCCGTCGTTTTCCTCAATAAACGCGCGTTAGTTCATTGCTGCCAGGCAAATACCCCTGTTTGGGGGTGATGACTTTTTAAAATTCTAAGTCAAATTTGATTCTCGGATTATCAATCATCGAAACCATTTTTGATTTTAAACTTAACCGGGAAAAAGTCCAATCGACCTATGAATAAGCTTCAAATAGTAGCCTGTTGTCTGGTAGCAATGCTGTTGCCGCATAAATTTTATGCTGCAGAAATTCAAAATGTGACAGTCGCAGCCGTATCTTCGGAATTTGCCAACCTCGCCAATAGCACGCCGGAAATCTGTGCGGCGACCAATGTCATTGGCAATACAGGATTATCCGGTGATACGCATACCTACATTCGTGGCGGGACGATGTGGCTGACGGCAAGTAATCTGTCAAATGCCTCAGGAACTAATGCGTTTATCACTTTCGATCTTGGTTCCACCCATGCTCTGAGTGCGATGAAGGTTTGGAATTATAATGGTCACGTCAGTAGCAGCCCGACCAGCGCTTCCGCCACCAACCTTGGCGTTCAACTCGCGAATATATCCTCCAGTCAGGATGGCATTACTTTCACGACAAATCTGGAAAATCAGATTTTTAACATGGCACCGGGAACCTTCAGTCTTTTCGCTCAAACTATTCCTTTGAGCGGTATCACGGCCCGTTATATCCGGATTGATGTGATCACGAATTGGGCGACTGCTAATGCCCAGGTCGGACTGTCGAAAGTCAGATTTATTGACGACAGCGTTCCGCCGGCGATTATTTCTGCTACCGAGAACTATAACAGCAACCAGGTTACGGTTACATTTTCCGAGGCGGTGGATCCCAACACCGCAACCAATCTATCAAATTACTCGATCCAAAGCGGTGCAAGCACGGCTGTCATTTTGAGCGCTGAAATCGGCGAATTCAATGATCGGGTGATTTTGCAAACCACGACTTTAACAAATCAGAATTATTCGCTGTTGGCCTCTGGTGTTTATGACGAAGCACAGACAGCTACTATTATCAATAATTCAACCACATCCATTGTGCCGGAATTGATCGTTTGGCTTAAGGCCGATGCCGGCGTGGTTTCGGATGGCAGTGGCAATGTAACGCAGTGGACCGACCAATCAGTTTACAACCACAACGCTTTGGATAATCTGGCGGTCAATCAATATTCTGCACCGCCAACCCTGGCGTCCGGTGCCATCAACGGTTTGCCGTCGGTGAATTTTAATGGCAATCAATTGTTGAATATCCCCAATGACCCTAATCTGGCCATCAATGGCGATGTTACCATCTGTCTGGTTTTGGATAAGACCGTGACCGGCACTTGTGATCCGATCAGTAAGACTGGCGGCAGAGGCTTGCCTTATACCGGAACGCCGTTACACGGCTATACCAATAATTTACCCGCGCCGTTTGATTATCAAATCACCAGTGCCCAGAAATCAAATTGGGTCTGGGGCAATGGTGGCGGTGGCGCTCCGGCGACGCTTACTTCCAGTGGTGCATTAGTGATCAACCAATATTACATCGTCACGATGGTGGTGCGGGGAACGAATAGTTCATGGTATCTTAATGGCAGCTTCAATGGTTCGGCCAACCTCCCGGAAGCACCGGCTGATGGCGGCAATCCGATCATGTTGGGCGTTCGTGCAGATAGCGGCAATGCCTCTGACGCGGGCGCGACTTTCACGGGTAATTTAAGTGAAGTGATGATTTTTCGCGGCACAGTCACACCATCTGATCTGGTGAGCATCAATAGTTATCTCGGAACAAAATATAATATCCCGGTCGCCACTCTAGGCATTACGGAACAACCACAAAATATGGTAGCGCAGGTCGGCGAGGCGGCGACATTCTGGGTGAATGCGGTGGGAGTGCCGCCGTTGACGTATCAATGGAAGACGAATGGTGTCAACATTGCCGGCGCAACGGGTTCGGTTTATACCACGCCTTTGCTGACCCCGGCATACAACGGTTTGAATTACACCGTGACCGTGACGACACCGGTAGGTTCAACTAATAGCACAGCGGCAACTTTGAGTGTGGTGAATGATCTCACGGCACCGACGGTCTATTCGGCCACCAAAACCGCAGGACTGACTAACGTAGTCGTCAAATTTTCTGAACCCGTGGATCCGGTAACAGCTTTTAATCTCGATAACTATTCTTTTAATAATGGTGTTTCAATCATTTCCGCCAATTATGGCAATAACGCATCAAATAGTATCGTTCTTACTACGTCACTGCTGGACACAAACCAAAGTTATTATCTCACCGTTAAAAACGTGCAGGATTTATCCGGCAATACCCTGACGAATGCGATGCTTCCAATTCTTCCCGCCAGCCTGTCAGTTTATTTAAGAGGCGATTCCGGAGTCGTGCTGGACGATTCGGGCCTGGTGGATCAATGGCTCGACCAAACTACCAATGGTAATAATGCGGTACAATTCAGTGGCGGGCCGGATGCCCGACCGACCTTCGACTCGATCAACGGTGTGCCGGTGATTCATTTCAATAGTACTCCCGGTAATTATCTTCAGGCATCGTCGTCACCAACTTTGGCGATCACGGGAGACATGTCCATTTATGCCCTTGCGAATATATCTGATTATTCCGCCGCCAGGGAAATTCTCGGTAAAACTGCTGCAGCCCAACCGGCACCGTATGATTATTATGTGCAGAGCGGAACTGCCTTGCGCTTTTATCGTGGTAATGGTTCTGTAAATGGCCTGACCACCGCTTCCATAGTGCCTTCGGCTGGAATACCGCATGTTATCTCGGTGACCATGCAAGGTACCAACGTCAGCCATTTTCTCGATGGCAGTCCTAATGGAACCGCCGGTTTGTCCACAACCATCGCGGATGGCGGCACGCCGCTCATGATCGGCTCGCGAAACGACCTTACTCAATTCATGAATGGTGATTTGACTGAGATCATGATCTTCAATACAGCGTTATCGGCGGTTGATCGTACGAATATTGATAATTATTTGGGCACAAAATATTATCCGTTCAGCATCAGCCAGCCGCCTCAGGATGTGACAACCAACGAGGGAACGACAGCGACCTTCACGGTTACTGCCAATCAGGGTAGCGCACACTTTAACTATCAATGGCAGGAAGATTCTACAAATATTCCAGGTGCCACCGGCACTTCCTATATCACGCCGATTCTGTCGCCGACCGATTCCGGAGAGATATTTGATGTCGTGATCAGTATCCCAGGGTTAGCCACCAATACGAGCAGTCCGGCGACATTGACAGTGAACAATGTGCCGCCGACCGTGAATTCAGTTGGTGAGCCGGTCTGGAGTCAGACCAATATTGTTGTCACCTTTTCCGAAGCGGTGAATCCGGCCACGGCTACGCTCGCCGCGAATTACTCGTTGGATAATGGTGCCACCGTTCTTTCCGCTGCGATCGGTGCCACCCCGAACGAAGTTATCCTGACCACTTCGGCTTTAACTCCGGGCACGGTTTATACGGTAACCGTCCAAAACGTGAATGATCTGTTCGGCAATACGATAGCCACGACCGCCGTTCCGGCCGGTATTTATCCCCCGTCGGTCGCCCTCTGGGTCAAGGCGGATACCGGAGTCGTCACGGACGCGGGCGGAGTCAGTCAATGGAATGATCTTTCCGGCAATGGCAATAATTTTGCGCAATCATTTGGATCGCCGTTTGAACCACAACTCATTCCTAACGCCATCAATGGCCTGCCGGTGATCCGTTTCAATGCTACCAATGAAACCTTCATGTCGGCGAATTCATCGCCTACGCTCGGCATCACCGGCGACATGACCATCCTGGCCGTGGTCAACTTTGCTACATTGACCGGTAACACTAATGGCATGATCATCTCAAAGACGTCGGGAAATCTCCCGGCACCTTATGACTATTATGTCCGCCCGGGCGAAGTGCAGTTTTATCGGGGCAATGGAACGGTGAACGGGCTGGTCAATTCGACTGGCGTGCCCACGGCCGGCGTGCCGCATTTGCTGGACGTCACTATGCATGGTAATACCGTGACGCATCGTCTGGATGGCAGGGCCAATGGTAGCGGCAGCCTGACGACGACGATCGGTGACAATGGCGACAGTGTGTATATTGGCACGCGCGAAGATGGCACCAGTCGTTTGAATGGCGATCTGGCAGAACTCATCATCATCGGCTCCAATATCTCCACCAATGATCTTGCTTCGGTTGAGAATTATCTCGGAACCAAATATCAATTACAGATCGGTCCTGTTTCCGGACTGATCAATGTTACTAACCTGGGCGACAACCAACTACAATTGAACTGGTCCGGCGGCACTTTGCAATCCGCTCCTAATGTCGCCGGACCTTATGTTGACATAACCACTGCTGCCGCACCTTACACAATATCGACTACCAATGCGCAGCAGTTCTACCGGGTGCGGGAAAACTGAAGCAGTTTGCGGGACCAAAAATATAATTGCATGAGTTACTCAAAAAAAAAATTCTGTCGGCATAAGGGAAATGATTACAGTGCCGGTTTTACCTTGATTGAATTATTGGTGGTGATCGCCATCATTGCTATTCTGGCAGCGATGTTATTGCCGGCATTAGCGAAGGCCAAAGAAAAAGCCAAGGCTACACAATGCCTGAACAACATGAAGCAATTGCAATTGTGCTATCAAATGTATGTTGGGGATAATAATGACCGATTGCCATTAAACGCTTCCACCAGCACCGGTGGAACTTCTACTAATTCGGGCTCATGGGTTGGCGGCAATGCGCAGACGGATGCGACCACATTGAATATTCAGCAGGGCTTGCTGTATCAATATAATAGCTCAGTCAGCATTTACGCTTGTCCGTCAAATGTAAAAATGATCACCGCCCCGGCAAATTTGAGCACCGGCCATCCGGTGCCTTATCTTGCTCCACAAACACGAACGTGTTCCATCAATTTTGCGTTGAACGGGGTTGATGGGAATCCACCTTATACACCGGGAAAACCGCTTAGTGATGGCGGGGATACGTTTACTCCGATCAAGAGTTATAACGGCATTATTACAGCCGGAGTTTCCGTTTCACAGATGATTGTATTTGTGGATGAGAACGAAAACAGCGTAGGTGATGGTTGTTTCGGGATTCATACGGAAGATTCCGGCGTCAATCTGTGGTGGAATCTGCCAGGCAGCCGCCATAGCAGAGGTTGCACTTTTTCCTTCGCCGACGGCCATGCGGAATATTGGACATGGCATGGCAATGCCGTGATCCTGGATGGTTCGCTTGCGGGTGTTTTGAGCGGTGACCAGCCGGCTGATACTTCGGACGATCTCGCCCGGATGAAAACCGGTACCGTGCCTTAAAAACTGCTTCCGTCAGCCCCTTGTTCCTTTAATGTGAAACCAGTTGAAATAACTCGTTGATTGCCGAGATAGAATAAATCGAAATGAAAAAATTACCTGCCGGAATGATTGTCATCTTTCTGGCGACAGCTACTTTTGCCGCCGAGATTGAAATGCCGGCAATCATTCCGTTGCCGCAACAGTTGGAACTTCACGATGGTAAATTTCAGATAACTGCAGGTACGGCAATTTTCGCAGATTACGGATCATTGCCTACGGCGCGGCAATTGGCGGTGCAACTCCATACGCCCACCGGCTACCCGTTCAGGACGGGATTTAAATTCCGGACGGATCACGCGATTCCTGATAGCATTTTACTGACGACCAAAAATGCCGATATCAGTTTGGGGGCCGAAGGCTATGAGTTGATAGTTACCACCAATAGTGTGGTCATCCGCGCGCCGACAACAGCCGGCTTATTTTACGGCGTACAAACTTTATTGCAATTGCTGCCGGCGGATATCTTCTCCACCAATCGAGTTAGTGATAAAAACTGGTCGATTCCTTGTGTCCAGATCAGAGATTGGCCCCGGTTTAAATGGCGCGGCTTGATGCTGGATGTCAGCCGGCATTTTTACAATAAGAGCGAAGTTGAAAAGATCCTTGATCTGATGGCATTGCATAAGTTGAACATGTTTCATTGGCATCTGGTGGACGATCAAGGCTGGCGGATTGAGATCAAAAAATATCCCTTATTGACGCAGGTTGGCGGCTGGCGAAAACAAAGTGCCTTTGGCAAGACCAGCACGGAGACCTTCGCGCAGCCGGCCTGGACCATGCCATCCGCAGATAAATTCAGCCCTGATGGGCGTTATGGTGGATTTTATACACAGGCTGATATTCGGGAAGTTGTTGCCTATGCCGCAGCCCGTCATATCACGATTGTTCCCGAGATTGAAATGCCGGGACATTCCGCCGCCGCGCTGTCGGCGTATCCACAATTTGGCAACAATGGATCGGGCACGAACCGATTGGTAAGCTATGGCATCTATGATCCAGCTAATAAAGAGACGTTTCGATTTCTAGATGATGTTCTGTCCGAGGTGTTCCAGTTATTTCCCGGTAAATATATCCATATCGGCGGCGACGAAGTTAAAAAAGATTTTTGGAAAAGCAGTCCGGAGTGCCAGGCGCTCATGCAGCGTGAAGGTCTGAAGAACGCGGAGGAATTGCAAAGCTGGTTCATCCGGCGCATGGAGAAATTTGTGAATGCACATGGCAAGATACTCATCGGCTGGAGTGAAATTCTTCAGGGCGGACTGGCGCAAGATGCCGTGGTCATGGATTGGATCGGTGGTGGCCGAGAGGCAGCCGATCAAGGTCACGATGCGGTGATGACACCCAATGTTTATTGTTATCTCAACTATTATCAATCTACGAACCATTCCACAGAACCGCGCGCGCAGGGTGGTTACATTCCTTTGCAAAAAGTTTATGCGTTCGACCCGATTCCGACGAATCTCTCAGCGTCGGCACAATCGCATATCCTCGGAGCGCAAGGGAATCTATGGACAGAATGGATCGCATCATTGCCACATGCTGAATATATGCTTTTCCCGCGCGCCTGTGCGTTGGCTGAAGCTGTTTGGTCAGCCAAGGGCTCCCACGATTGGAATGATTTTCAGCGACGGCTCAAGGTCGATGAAGCGCGGCTGGATCAGTTGGCCGTCAATTATCGCCGTGCCCCTGCGGCGGCAATATCAACCAGCCAAAATCAAGTGATCACCGATTACATCGACGCGAAAATTTCAAGCGGCCACGCGGGATTTGATGGTTTGTCCGTTGACAGTCTGGGTAAAAAACAATTCTCGTTGATAACCATAAGTCCGGCGGCAAATCCACAGCCGCCCGAGCAAGTGATCCAAAATGGTTCGCGTTGGGAATATCGTCGTTCCGGGGCTGATGCGCTGACGCCGCCACATTGGATCATTGAAGTGCAGACGAATGAAATTGAATTGGAATCCCATTGGTCAGCAAATGATCTGCCCGAACCGCTCGAGTTAAATATTGATAATAGCATCTGTCATGCGACTTTGCTTGGACTGATGGGGACAAACGGTTCGGTTCAGCTTCCGGCGATTTTACATTTTCCTGATCAAGGTTCATTCCGGATTTCGGCCGACCCCTCAGCGATAAAATTATTAGGCTATAGTGCGCCTGAGTATCAATCCAGAGTTGTCCGGATTATGTTTTCCGGCGCGACGCAGGAAAATCCCGTGGTGAAGTATCACTGGAAAGTAGTTTCGATTCATCCCGATATCTCCGGCAATAAAGCTGATCCGCGATTCGATGGTTTCCGTCGTGATTGGCTCAACATTTTCCAGCTCAGTCCGCACTGGCAAATGCTGGCCAATCACGTCACCAGTGATACCTGCGCCTTTTGCTATTACGAGTATGCCGATATCGCTGCTCAAACACCGCAATTAGCTGATCGACTCTCGGCTTTAGATATGGTTCGCCAAACCCTGGATAAAATCATCGGCGGTGCGAATGCTTACGGAATGCCGGGACATGGTTCTTTTCCCGAATTTTCCTCGGATACTTTGCCTTCACTTTTGATTGCGGCCGAAGATTACGTTGCCGGCAGTCCGAATGATCATCAATGGCTGACAACCAATTATATTCATCTTAGAGATTGGGCCGATAAAATGTTGGCTACCGATCACGATGGCAATGGCCTGATTGAATATACCCTGAGCGGCAACTCCGGTTCCTGGCCCGCCAAACTAAAATATCGCCCGTCCAACTGGTGGGACACGATCGGTTTTGGCCATGAAGATGCCTACGCGAATGCTCTGGCTTATCGGGCATTGCGGGGAATGGGACACCTGGCGCAAGCATCAAATCATCCTGAAGACGAAACCCGCTATGATTCGGCGGCTGATAAATTAAAATCGTCTTATTTTAAAACATTCTACAATCCGACTACCGGCGTTTTAGCTGGCTGGCGTAGCGCCGATGGTCAACTTCATGATTATTATTTTCCGTGGGTCAATGGCATCGCTATCCATTACGGATTGGTGCCGACTTCTCAAGCCAATTCCATTATGGATCATTTGTTGGCAAAAATGAAAGCGGTCGGTTATACACGATTTGATTTGGGGCTGCCCGGAAATCTGGTTCCTGTTGCCAAAAAAGATTATGTGGATTCACGCCTTCGCTTTGGTGGCGGAGTAAAAGTGGATAATTCTGATGGTTTTCAAATCTACGAAAATGGCGGAGCGACTGCCTGCTTTGCGTATTTTACGTTGGCTGCGCTTTACGATTTAGGGCGGATTAACGAGGGGGACAAAATATTATTTCCCATGCTGGATGCTTTTACTAAAGGAAGTTTTCAAGGTCGTGACGAAAACGGTATGAGCAAGGATTGGAAAACCTGGGACGGGACTTGTCATGGATACGAGGGCTTTTTAAGCGATAATTATTATGCCCTGCTGGCGGAGCAGGATCGTGAAGCGGCAATCAAAAGAAATCATTTTAGAGACAAACAATCTGCCCGTGATGCAATACCGCGCTTGGTGTTTCTTGCGTGGGATAAGGTTAGCGCCTTTGTGTCGCGGGTATTTTGCATCTAAAAGACAATGAAATTGAAATTATCCACAAACTCACGTCCCATGATTGAAGTGCCTAAAACCATGCCGGAAGGATGGGATGATGAAAATGCCGAAATGGATTTGGTATGGAACACTGATGGTGAGCATGACGAGTTGTATGAATCTGATAAAACACAGTTTAATTCGCTGTGCGTTGATAATCGCGGATAGTTTTTTCTTACAGTTACACAAGGTTGTGACCTCGATCCGATTTTTGATTGGAAATCGTTTCACCAAGTGAGTCTGATTGAAGCCATGCAATGGGCCATATTCACTGAAAATCGGGGAAGGGGTTCCACTGGATCACTCATGCCACTGCTGGAAGCCGCTATTGAAATCTTTGAAATTATCGACACCAAAAACATGGTCAGAAAACTGGATGGCAGAATTTCCGAATTGAAAAAAGGCGCGCGAAGCTCGATAGACCAAACCGGAGATAACTTGTTGATCACCCCGCCCCGCCGGTTCGCGTCAGCGGAGGTTTTGTTTATACGCTAGGTCACAAATGGTCGGCCAGTTTTTTTCGGTCTGGGCAGTTTCGCTTAGATCAACAACAACAAAGATTTTACCGATCTTGAATTTATTACCGAATTCAGGCTGCCGATGCCCTGCCTCGCTTGCATTTACTCATCACCTAAAATGATGCCCTGGGTATACGATCGGGTATACCGGCTCAATTTGGAAGGTGCTAAAAGTGAGAAAACCCTTGTAAAAGGTGGTGCCCCGGCACGGACTCGAACCGTGGACCAATTGATTAAGAGTCAACTGCTCTACCAACTGAGCTACCGAGGCAACCTGATGCGACGGGTAAACTATCAGAAGATTTACGGCTACCGCAAGCGTAGAGTGCAGGGGCAAGAAAATCCAACGATTCAATTTATGCTCATGATCGATTCAAACTCTTTTGTTATCACAATTGAGTTGAGGATATCAGTTTTTGACCGGAACTGCACCTGCAAGACCATTCCCTTCAACCTGATTGGTGAAATGGAGCGGGCCGGAAATATGCCGGCGCGATGAATATCAGACGTGTTTTGGATGAAATCAAAATCGCGAAGCCCCGTAAAGAGGTAATTGTCCCGGCAAAGCTGCTGAAGGCGCGGGCACAGCAGCGTTCACTGCTTTGATCAAAATATTATTGAAATAGGGCATACTGAGTTTTTTCTTTTCACCACCCGCCAGCAAACCGGCCATGCCGTGCGGGTAAAGCGCACTGTTCATACTTAAAACAATTTTATCGTCCACCAATCCGGTGATGATTGAACCTTCAAAACGAAGTTTAAGATTGTGCCACTGATTGAAGCCGGTATCAGAAACCCAATTGGTGCCAAGTACTTTTTCTCCACCGTCACTATCATCCTTCAAATTCCTGATACGCGCTTGCTGTTCCGCATCGCCAACCGCCTTCTTTTTATCTTTTTTACCACGAACAACAACTAAGCGGCATTGGCCATTGTCGCCCAGTTGCAGAAAATAACCTTTCGGAATCGAACCATAACCGGAGCCGACGTCATTGATCCGGCCCATGACGCCTGCGGAATCGCCGGGGATTTAAATAAACATCCGCGCTGACTTCGTAATCCTGCCATTGATCATCGCCGAGAATCGTATAAGGCAACCATTCCGGCGCCCACGAAATCGGCGGCACGGGAACCATCTGCCGCAGACATTTACCTTTTTTATCCGGACGATCGGTGATTTCAAAAGCACCGGCGATGTCCGCCGTGTAACGCGGTAGATAACCCCATGTTTTCGGTGCGGAATATTCATCAAACGTTTCGTAGTAAGGAAAGGGAAATGGTTTTGGCACAGGAACCTTATCGAAAGAACCTTTCTGTTGCCCGGTGGTTGTTGAGAGCGAGTAAATCGAATCTGGTTCCAACGTGAGACTGAACACGCCGTTCACTGGTTTGATTCCGGCTTGTTGGACAAATTGCTCTTTGGCGTTGCTGTGCCAGACGCAAAGTTCTTTGGCGGACAAGCCGTCGCTGATTTGAAAACAGATTTCCTGTACAGCTTTAGCATCCGCCGTTTCGATGATGATGCTGTAATCATCCACCGGAGATTTCAAAGTGACAAAGCTGCCGCCGCCGTTTAATTCGCCGCAACCACCGTTAAGATATTGCCAACCGGCTTTGGTGAATTGTCCGTAGTGCGCGTAACCCCACAACGCCTCACGAACTTCGTAGTGTCCGCTCCAGGGCGAACGCGCCAGCAACATCGCCGGATCTTCGGAATACGGTTCCAGCGGATAAAGCCCGGCGATGTCGTACCAGTTCACAATCCGTGTCGCGCCGCTGCGGAGAAAATTTTCATTGAAGGCGTGAACGATACCTATTTCGCAGTCGAATCCCTTTTCGTAAACGTGTTCCTCCGTGTTCCAGATCGGCTTATTCATTTGCGCGGCCTGCGCCTGAACTTCCGGCGACGCGGGAACTTTCAGCAGCGTGTGGGCACTGATGATGCCAATCGCAGCGCGCAGTTTTTCATCGGTCACCATGTCTTTTACAAAATCAAATTTGTTGGCCGGCCAATTATCGAATGCGTGGATTTTAACTTTTTCAAAACCGTTAGCATTGAGCGCCGCCCGGAGTTTTTCGGCAAAATCATAATCAGTCCCCTTTTCATTGCGGCAACCGAGCGCATCAAATTCCAGACCGTAAACGCTCCGCAACCCTTGCAGCCATTTTACATAATAATCTGCCGCGTCCTGCGACCAGAATTTTCCGTGACCGATCCAGCCGGGTACGCTCCATGCAGCACCGTCCAGGGAGAGATCGGGATTACGCTTTTTGGCTTCCTGCAAAATCCACCACGTGTAACCGCGGGAATAATTCAGGTCATCGCGCGTGTGCATGTGGCTGGGCATCGAACCTTGTGTCGAATTGCCATCACCGGGAATTTCCACCAGCAGCGCACTGACGGAAGCGCCGAATTCCGGCTTGAACACGAAATCAAGAATCTGACTGCGCTGTGGCTCCGGATAATCTTTGAGCAACACCGAAGTCGCGCCACCACCATTGACGATGCCGATGCCGTCAAAGCGTTTGCCACCGGCATCGCCCTTGAGTTCCACGGTTTGGACAGCGACCGATTGATTCACAATCTGCGCTGAAACCGGTTTAGTCAGCAGACCACACAAGGCAACGAATATTGCCGTCCTCATCAAAAAAAATCTGAATCCGAAGAGATTTATTTTATTCGCTTTCATGCGGAGATCGGGGAAAGGAAAACGTAAGCGTTCGCCGGTTCCGTGACAATGCTTTTGAATTTTCTGCTCATAAAAATTCATTGTAATCGCAAGCGGTAATACGATTGTTATCGGCCGGAATTGAATGCGTTTTTCTGCGTCAGGTTAAAATTACCCGATGCGTCAAAATGATTAATCGTTACAGCACGCCGGGGAAACATGCCTGAATACTACCGGCAACACCGCCGGCCACAATCGCCGGAAGCCGCTCAAGGCATCGCCAAATCTGTTGATGCTGCCTCGCTCACAACTCTATTTCATGGTTGACCCGTAACTCCGTTAACTCATCTTTATTCTTTCGAAATCCATGCCGCTATGACCTTAACCACTTTGCCCGCTTTTGGTTTCACCTGGTTGGTGCTGGAACTTTGCTGCACGAGGCGTTCGGGTGCGAACGAGATCTCTAAAGACCGCGGTTCGCTCCGGATCATCGGATTATCAAACGCGTTCAGTATTTTCTTCAGCGTCGCGGCGGCACGTCATTTACCGGATTTCTCACTGCCGGCGCGGAATTTTTTTTATATAGCCGGGATTGGTATTTTTTTGACCGGTTTGGTTTTGCGTTTTTATTCGATATTTTATCTCGGTCGTTTTTTCACGGTGAATGTCGCGATCGCCGCCGATCACCGGCTGATTGATTCCGGGCCTTACCGGTTCATCCGGCATCCAAGTTACACAGGATTGTTGATGTTATTTCTGGGCCTTGGTCTGGGTATGGGAAACTGGCTTTCAGTCGCTATTCTAATCCTCCCGATTTTCGCCGCCTTATTATGGCGCATGAAAATCGAAGAAGCGGCCTTGTCCGAAGCTCTGGGTGAACCGTATCGTGATTACCTGAAAAGAACGAAGCGACTGATTCCGCTGATTTATTGAAATGACATCGAACGACACGAACGGATTTGCGTCCGCCTTCAACGGTTCAGATATTTGATGACGGCTTCGGTGCGCGAATGCACCTGCAGTTTTTCGTAGATTTTACGGATGTAATTACGCACGCCGTGAACGGTGATGCCCAGGTGATCAGCGATTTCTTTGTAGCTGAAACCCTGCGCGAGCTCGTCGAGAAATTTTTTCTGGCCGGGCGTCAATTGTTCCAGCTCGGCGTTGATTTTCTGCGTGGCATTTTGCGTGCTCAAAAAATATTGGGTCACGCGCCGCGCGATCTGCGGCGTCATCGGTGAGCCGCCGGCATGGATTTCTTCAATCGCCTCCAACAGGTTTCCGGCCAGTGTCCGTTTGAGCAGATAGCCGCTCGCGCCGGCTTTGAGCGATTCAAAAATGCGTTCACTTTCTTCGTGCGCCGTCAGCATGAGAAAGTTGGTTTGCGGCAGCGACGCTTTGAGGGCACGGACACATTCGACGCCGTTCATGCCCGGCAACTGGATATCCATGATGACCACATCCGGTTTGATAAGCGGGATATCTTTGAGCGCGGAGATTCCGTCCTTGTAGTTAGCAACGAGTTCAAGGCCGTCGGCCTCATCGACTAATTCTATCAATTTACCGCGAAATTGTTCGTGGTCTTCAACCAATGCCACCCTGATCCGTTTCCCCATAGGTTTGAAAGTTATTCCCGCCAATGAGTCGCACATCAAAGCCATAATTTCAAGTAGATAAATAAAATGTTACTATTACTAATCATAACACTAACGCACCGGCCGTCCGGTCGTACAATTGACGGTCAGCCGGATGGCAGTGCCTTTGCCCGGCGCCGTTTCGATGCTGAATTTTCCGCCGAGTTTTTCGACCCGTTTACGCATATTCGTCAATCCGTTACGCTCAGAAGTCGCCAGCATGGCCGGCAGATCAAAACCGGTGCCGTTATCACGCACGCAAATTTCAACCTGTGAACCGGTTAATTTGGCGATCAGATGAACTTCGGTGGCGCGGGAATATTTCAGAGCGTTGTTCAGCGCTTCTTTCACGGCCAGAAAGATATTGTGGCGCATTTCAGGTGGCAACGGCAATTCCGGCAAATCGTCGGCGATCTGAAAACGGCAGCTCACGCCGGAGTCTTCATAATGTTCGCGGGCGAATTGCATGAGGTAGGCAAGCAGACTGCGCAACGAATCGTTGCCGGGATTGATGGCCCAGACGATTTCATCCAGGGAACGCGCGGTGCGATTCGCAAAAGTGGAAACCTTTTTCTGCCGCTGCTGGAATTTCTCCGCGTCATCCCCGCTTTTTTGCGTAAGGTCATTCACCGCCATGGAAATATAAGTCAGGCTGGAACCTAATTCATCGTGCAGATCGCGGGCGATGCGCGTGCGTTCGTTTTCCATCGCGTTTTCCTGTTCCAGACGTTTCACCTGCGCGCGGTAACGACGTTCCACAGCAGAGCGGACGACCAGCGCCACCAGCACCAGACAAAACAAGGTGAACAAAACCTTAAATAAATCTGTCTGCCACCAATAAGCCGGTACGATCAGCACGCTGCCGCTGCCGGTCTGGGTCCACACAGCATTACTATTGCTGGCGAAGACGCGAAAACGGTAAGTGCCGGGAGCAAGATAGTTATAACGGGCACTGCGTTCGGTACCGGCATCCACCGGCCTAAGATCGTAGCCTTCCAACTGGTATCGAAACTGAATCCGTTCCGGCTCATCGTAATTCAAACCGGTGTAGAAAAATTGAAAAACATGTTCTCCCTTCGCCGCTTCATAAACCGGTAAGCCATCCTGCTTCGCTCCGGAAGGCAGCAGCGGTTTATCATCCATCAAAATGTTTTGCATCAAAACCAGCGGCAAGGTAAGTCGCGCCAACTGCTTGCGCGGATCAATCACCGCAATGCCTTTGACGGTGGAAAAACAGAGCCGTCCATCGGCAAGTTTAAGTGCCGCATTGAAATTACCGATGCACTGTTCGGCCACCAGCCCTTCGGCCACCCCGATGACCAGAGGATGTAATACCTGCGCCCGGCCCTTGGCCTCATCCTCGACCTCCCGTTTGCTGATACGGCAAATGCCCTGGTCATATCCCAGCCACAGGCAATTGTCATCATCGGATAAAATCTGCAACACCGTGTCATCAATCAATCCCTGCCGAGTATTGAAATGACTGAACTGTCCGCCGGCCAACCGGACCAGGCCGCCGCCGTCGGTACCGATCCATAAAGTTTTATCCGCATCCAAAGAAAGACAGCGGATCAGATCGCTGCTTAATCCATTCGTCGCCGTGAAATTTGTCACCCGGCCATCCTGTAACCGGAAAAGTCCATTACCCAGTGTCCCGACCCACAAAGTTCCATCCGGTTGCTGCGCCAGTGAAGTGATTGGTTTTCCGCCAAAGTCTCCGGCTGAAGTAAATTTCCCGTGTCGCCACAGTTTAAGCTGTCCGTTAAATGTGCCGATCCAGATCGCGCCATCGGGCCTTTCACCGAGACACCAGATACGATCACCGGTCAACCAATGGTCACCGAAAGAATAAACCAGCTCATCATCTCTTAAACAATATATCCGCGGTCCGGCTCCCCACCATAAACTACCATCACTGGCACCGAAAGCGGCTTCCACCAATGGGTGAGTGTTCACATCCGGCTCGCCCGCCAGCGACTCAAACCGGCTGCCTTGCCAATGATAAATCCCCTGACCGTAAGTACCAACCCATAAATCACCGTTCGTCGTCTGCGCCAGCGAACGCAACACACATTCAGACGCGCCATCCATAACGTGATACACGGAAAACTTTTTCGGACCAAGCCGGGCCAGACCGCCGGATTGGGTACCGATCCACAGTAAATGTTCCCTGCCGGTGTAGAGCGACAATATGCTGGAGTCCGGCAGACCATCTTTTTTGAGCAACACATTGAACCGGCCACCCCGATAATAATACAGACCGCTGTTCAACGATCCGGCCCAAATGGTGCCATCCTGAGTTTGCAGCAGTTGATTCACGATGATCTCCGGAAAGCCTTCTTTCGTTCCGAAGCGGGTGATCTTCCCGTGGTCGTAGCAGAGAAGTGTTTTTTCGCGTAACCCCGCCCAGACCCGGCCTCGATCATCCACGAGCAGACAGCGCGGATTACTTGTGATGTTGGTCCGGACACCGTCATCCACCAGTGAAAACGTTCCATTTTGAGCACTCCGCAGTAAACCATCATGCAATGTCGCCGCCCAGATGTTGCCTTCGTGATCTTGTGCCAGATCAAAAATAAAAGCTGACTGTAGCGCCTTATCCGGTATCTCAAATTTACCACCATGCCAGCGGCTCAAACCGGTATGCGTTCCGATCCAGATATCGCCGTTAGTGTCTTCCAATAAAGCGCTGATCGAATCGCCCGTCAGTCCGTCTTGATGCGTGAAAGTCTCAATCCGCCCATCCACGAGCCGGCTCAGTCCGCCGCCGGCCGTACCGATCCACAATGAACCGTACCGGTCTTCCAACAAGGCAGAAATCTGGAGATTTTTTAAACCGTCCGGCAACCCGAAAACACGGCTGCTTACACCGTCAAAACGCGCCAGCCCTTCGTCCGTTCCCAGCCAGAGATAACCATCATGGGTTTGCGTAATGGCATTGATGACGTTATTAGGAATGCCCTGTCCGGCCCCCCCATGAACGGATAAAATAAGGAGTTAATGGATCAGAGACTTCCTGTGCTGCCGCCGTCAAAAAACCGGTGACCACCAGTAAAACCCCTGATAAAACCCAGCCAAGTCCGGCCATCATAATTTTAGCGTAATCTTTCAAAGCACCCTTGTCACCCTCGAGGCACTAAAAACTAATCAAAACCCTATGGTGATAAAAGAGCATCTTTATGCCCTATCAATCCACCCATAAAAAATTAGAATCCTCGAAATACGTGTGCCCAAAATAAGGCTTCATATGCGAGGGCGTGGAAAACAACATAAATTCCGGAAGCAATTTATTTCATGCCTGCTCGTTGCCCTGCTGTCGACTGCTCCGGTTTTTGCCGTTGAACCGCCAGTGCTCAACTTGATTCCCCTGCCCGCCGTCGTCACGACATCACCGGGATATTTCTCAATAAATCAGCAGACGGTGATGGTTGCTGATGCGTTGTTCATCCATGAAGCTGGGCTGCTAAGCGACGAATTGAAATTGAAACTTTCAGCGGCAGCGGCAACCAACCGGATTCTTATCACCACGCAAGGCACAGAAAAATCCGGGGACGAAGATTATTTTCTGGAAGCCAACGACATCGGCGTGACGATTCATGCGCATTCGCCGGCCGGAGCTTTTTATGGTTGCCAAACGTTAGGTCAATTGATTGATCCGGCCACGCAACATATCCCTTTTATCCACATTGAAGATACGCCGCGTTACGTCTGGCGTGGCTTATTGCTGGATGTCAGCCGTCATTTTTTTTGGTCC
>Ga0206804_10070_pt1 | contig 30245 bp, 6 predicted proteins | sample Alteio_BWOrgCont_62_FD_152888 | JGI IMG/M metagenome (GOLD analysis project Ga0206804, IMG submission 152888) | Enriched cells from forest soil in Barre Woods Harvard Forest LTER site, Petersham, Massachusetts, United States -... | ecosystem: Environmental > Terrestrial > Soil > Temperate forest >... | reverse complement strand
GACAGGCCGAAGGCATTGAATTCCGGGCTGCGATTGTAAAAGGTCAGGTTGAATTTCTGCTGGTCGTACCAGGCCTGCGGCGTTTGTGACGGCACGTTGACATAGTCCATAATCGCCTCCGGATAGCGGCTGAAACCGTGGAGGAAAACCTGGTCGAGCAGCTGGTTGCTGTTCAACTGGCTGGGGTCGCTGAAGAGGACGTCGAGATTGACCGACTGCGGCCGGCCGAGGGCCCACTGCCGCTGGCCGCTGCCGGAAGGCAGCGTGACGCTGTCGCCGCGGAGGAAAGTCGGGGTGACAAACCCATTCTGCAATTGGTCGCCGAACATGGAGCCCGCCGTCGGTTGCGGTTTCCCGAGCGCGGTGTTGAAATTGATTTTCGCGCATTCGTCATCCATCCAGAAGGCATAGCGGCCCACAAGAGGGTTGGTCGGACCGGCGGTGGAGGAGGGGTCGCTGAGCAGGTTCACCCAGCGCACCCGCATCGGCGGGACCGTGGTGCTGCCATCGCTGGGGTTGCCGGTGATGACCGGTGTGGTTTGTCCCGGCAGCGGTTGATTGAGGTCGACCGAATCCGCGTCGCGCGGCCGGGTGGGGTCGGGAGTGGTGGTGACTTCGCCGGTGTGCAGCGGAATGAACTGAGGCGCTCCGTTGCCCTGGATCACGGTCAGCCGCCCAGGGTTGATCACCCAGTTCACCGCGGACATCGTATCTGGCTTCCCATTCAGGCGCTGCGGGCCCTGGGCGAGGCGGGCCGGATCCGGGATGTTCGTGCGCAGGATATCAACGGCGTGCGCCACCGCCCCCTGGGCGATCAGCTTGGCGCGCTGGGTATCCTCATAAGCGTGCGCCGCCTGACGCTCGAGCGACATGCTGGAGACGAAGGCGACGAGCAGGATCACGACGATGCTCAGCGTGATCAGAGTCATGACCAGGGCCATGCCGGAAGAGGCAGGGCGACGGACGAAGCGAAGCGCGGAAAGATTAGTTGCCATTGACGAGTTTGGTTCGCGTGGAAAAGGTGCGCGCGTTGTAGATGCGGTTTTGTTGCAGCAGAGCGGTGTAGGCCTGGACGGATGCGGTCACATCGAGCGCGCCAGTGCTGTCATAGACGTTGCCCTGGATGGGGATGGTCACGCCCCGGGCGAGCGTCGCGCTGTCCAGCAGCACGATGGTCAGGTCGAGAGCGGCGGGGACGCGGTTCGCCTTCAGCGACTGCGGGGTTTTCGCGAGGTATTGGAAACTCTGCCCGTTGTCGAAAGGGGTGCTGGTGGCGGACTGGGAATACGCAGCGGAGTTGAAGTAAAGCGCGGACTTGGGGTGCACGGTTGAATTGGAGACCGCGGGGATGGGATGACCGAGCGGATCGATGGCCTGGGCCCAAAAGGCGATCACGCCATCGGCGGCCGATGACACGACAGCCTGGTTGTTGCTCGGGTTCTGGTCGTCGAACGCGTTGACGTCCCAGGTTTGCGTGAACCAGGAGGCGTCGACCGGATTGGGTTCAACGGTGGGGTCGCGCGGATTGTTCAGGTTGGCCATCCGCGGAAAATAGGCCGAGGCATTTCCCGTGGCGTCGGTGGGCGCGATGAACAGCCGCTTCAGGCGGTAGAACTTTTTCGTGTCGTCCCGGGACAGATAGTAACCGACGCAGCGCAGGCTGCCTTCGTCGCCCAACGGCGCCATCCAGAGGAGGGCGGGGGACCCGTCGGCGATGTTTTGCGCCCCCACCGCGGTCAGGATGCTGCCCGGAGCCACGACCAATTGCATGCGCGTATCGACGACGGCGGGGGTGAGCTCGCGGGCCAGGAGTTCCAGCGAAGTCCGCGCGCTTTGAAAAGTATCGGTGCGGCTTTGCCCCTCGCGCCAGGCGCGGCTGGCGGCCTCGGTGAAACCCTCGAGGATCAACATGAGGAACGCCAGCAGGGCGACGGAGACAAGCAACTCCACGAGCGTGAAGGCCGCGCGGGGGCGGCGCGGAAATGAGGAAAGGCGCATCCGATCAGTACTCGATCTTCGGGACGAAGTTCGGGTCAACGGCGGCCCAATTGCTCCCGGTCAAGGTCGTCGCCGAGTAGGTGACCACGGTTCTGGGATTGTCCTTGCCGATCGCAGCCCCGCTTTGCGGATCGACCGGCCACGAGAGCGAGATCGTCACGGGCCGCAGGCCGCTGGTGCCCGTAGGCCGGGTGTTCCAATCGCCGATCTTCACCTCCGCGCGATAGAGCCGGCGGGCCTGGACAGCCGGTGGGGCGTCGGCGGCGATGAAGACCCCCTGGTCGTCAAAGTAGGCCGGACTGAAAGCGGCGGCCCCAGCGACCAGGGGCTGCCCCTGGAGCCGGTTGTGCAGATCCTCGAGGACGGCGGCAATCACCGTCGAGTTGGCCGCTTTGCGCGAAGCTTCCAGACCGGCTGGCAGCATGCCGAGCAGGGCGACAAAGGCGAAGGAGATCACCCCCAGGGCAATCACGATTTCCGTCAGTGTGAAACCTGCGCGATTCGTTCGGGGAGAAACGGGAAGCGCACGGTTTCGTTTCATGGGCGATAGACGTAAGAGCGACCGGTCAGGGTATCGACGTTGACTTGGGCCCAGTTGGCCGGATGGCCGCCGGTTTGGGCGGTGTGGGTGATTTGGAGACTGGCGTCGGTGTAACCCTCGGCGGCGACAAAGATCGCCTGCCGGTCCGAACTGCCAGGAATCCGCGCCGCTCCGGTCGGCAGAAACTCTATGTATCGAGTAGAGATGATGCCGAAATTCGTGTCGGCGGGGAAAGCCGCATTGGCCGCGAAATCATGCGCATCGTCGGCCAGCACGCAACTGCCGCGGACCGTCGAAGCGTCGTTCTGGGCGTACTGCGCCGCATTCACGTAATTGGGCACCCCGGGCTCGAGAATCAGCCCCACGGGCAGTTCCTCCCATTTGGTCATCTGCCAGTAGCGCCCGGTCTCCGGTTGCCAGGACCAGAGGCTGACCCGCCGCAGGTCAGCCTGGGCGTCCTGTCCGCTCCAGCCCGTGGCGACGACGAAACGGACGACGGTGTGCTGAGCAATGGCCTGGCTGCGGGCGAGATTGAGCATCCCGCTCAGAGTGGCGGCGCCCGTGTCCACGCTATTTGCCCCGGTGATTCCCTTCAGCGCGGGCATGGTAACTCCGGCGACCACGGTGATGATGGCCATCACGGCGACCATTTCGATGAGCGTGAAAGCGGCCACGGCGCGGCGCCGACCGCGCCGGGCGGCGCGGGGTGGCTGGCGAAGAGAATGACGGAAGCGATGGAGAAGATTCATGCGTGCGGTTGGATGGTTGCCGTGGGCTCCGCGAGTGTCGGGTCGGGCGGCAGGATGAGGTGCGCGCTGGAGCTTCCGCGAAGATGGCTTTCGGCAGTGCGAACGAGGCGGAGAATAGCGATTCGAAAGCATACTGCAAGAAAATATATCAAAAAAGTAGAGATAACACTTTACATCCTCGCGCCTTGATCCAAAATGGGCGGCGTTCGAGCGCTTCCTTTTCGCAGGTGCGCCCGGGGCCAGGGATGCAACGTCGCAACCTGGCAGCGACCCCGCCGATGTTTCCCCGGGCTGGTCGTCACTCATCCACTTCGCTCCGTGCATGGCGCTCCCCGCCACCGCGGCGCGGCTTCGTTTCTCGTCATTACCTCGGTCCCCGTTTGTTCCGGTCGCGCTTCTCCCCGCCGCGACCCGCACACCGCGCCGGCCATGACGGTCATTTCTCACCTTTTGCCTATGCCCCGATTTTCCATTTCCCGATATCTTTCCGCCGCCGTCCGCATTCTTCGGCGTCTCCTCCGCCCGGCCTTGCGCGGTGCCGTCTATGCGAGCATTCTCCTCGGCTTCCTCGCCGCCGTCGCGGATGCCGCGACTCGCCAATGGAGCGCCAGTGCCACGACCGGCAGTTGGGGGATCGCTGGTAATTGGGGTGGTAATATCCCAGGGGCGAGCGATATCGCGGCTTTTGGCAATATTACGGCCGCGACCGACGTCACCCTGGACGGCTTTGCCGCCACCGTCTCCCAAATCAACGTCACGGACGCCAATTCCGCCGACGTGACGATTGACACCGGCACCGGCGGCACGTTGACCCTGACCGGAGCGGACACGCTCAACACCACAAACAGCCGCACGCTGACGATCAACGCCATCCTCGCCGGGAGTGGTGGACTGAACAAGATCGGCAATGGCACCGTGGTGCTGACGAATGCCGGCAACACCCTGACGGGTGGAATCAATGTGACCGCGGGGACTTTGACCTTTTCGAATGGCGCCTTGGGCGCGAATATCGTCACCGCTGGCGGCGGCACGCTCAATTGGGCAACGGGAAATACTCAGGATATTTCGAGCCAGATCGAGATCGCTGACGGAGCCGTGACGTCGCTCAGCGCCAACGCCCAGACCATTACTCTCGCGACGGCTTTTCAAACGGGAGCGGCGGGCACTGGTTCGGTGACCAAGTCCAATGCGGGAACTTTCATCCTCACCGGGGCCAATACTTACACCGGCGGCACCCGGATCAATAACGGGACCATCATTCTCACCGGGGGCGACAACCGCCTTTCGATCAGTGGGGGAATCTCCTTCGGTAACGCGGCCAACGTCGGCATCCTGCAACTCGGTGACTCCACGGGTCCGAGCAACCAGACGGTGACGAGTCTGACTGTTACGGGCACGAGCAACCTGGCCAACAATAAGATCATCGGCGGCAATGCCGGTGTCTCGACCCTGACCGTGAATCTCAGTGCCGACGATACCTTTGCCGGCACCCTCGGGGGCACGGCAACGAACAACAACAATCTCGCGCTGACCCTTGTCGGCCCGGCCAAACTGACGCTCTCCGCGGCCAATAAATACACCGGTGGGACGAATGTGAACGCCGGCACCCTGGCTTTCGGGATCGCCAACGCCCTGGCCGCGACGGGTGCGGTGAACGTCGGGGGTGGCACGCTCGATCTCGCGGGTTTCAGTGACACGGTCGGCGCGGTCACGTTGACCGCCGGAAACATCGTAAACAGCGGCGGTGCGGCGACGCTGACCGGCAGCAGCTACACCGTCCAAAGCGGGACGATCGGCGCCGCGCTCGGAGGCGTGGGCAGCGTTCTCACGAAGACGACCGGGGGCACTGTGGTGCTTTCGGGCGTCAATACCTACGCCGGCGGGACCAACGTGAATGCCGGAGTCCTGACTCTGGCCAATACGGGCGCGCTGCCGGCTGGTGGTGCGGTGAATATCGGCGGCGGGACGCTCGACCTCGGCGGATTTAGCCAGAGCGTCGGCACCGTGAGCCTGGCCAGCGGTGGCATCATCAATAGTGGGGGAGGCGCGACCCTGACCGGCAGCGGTTACATCGTGCAAAGCGGCACGGTCAATGCCGTTCTGGGTGGCGCGGGCAGCACTCTGACCAAGTCCAGCGACGGCTCGGCAAATGGCGGCACGGTCACGCTTACCGCGGCCAATACCTTTTCGGGCCTCACTTCCGTCAACGCGGGCACTCTGAACCTGACGACCGCGCATGCCGGTGGCGGCGCTTTCACGGTTAGCGATGGCGCGACGCTCGGGGTGAGCTTGGGGGCCACCGGACAATCGTTGGTCACCTCAGTCTTGACCCTGGGCACGACCAGCGGTGGCACCCTCAGCTTCAATCTTGGCACGCTGGGCAATCCCACGGCGCCGGTCATCAGCGCCGGTGCGCTGACGCTCAATGGGACCAACACCATTAACATCACCGCAAGCGGACTCAGTGTCGGCGAATTTCCGCTCCTCGCCTACACCGGCGCCATTGGCGGCACGGGTTCGCTCTCCCTGGGCACGCTGCCGGCGCGGGTCACCGCCAGCCTCGATACCACCTCGGTGGCGCAGGAGATCCTCCTCGATGTGACTGGCTTCGACATTCCGAAGTGGACCGGCCTGGTCAATGGAAATTGGGACATTGACGACGGTTCCGGCACGGTCGGCACGCTTAATTGGAAGCTGAGTAATAACTCCGCGACGGGTTACTACCAGGGCGGAGCGGTCGGGACAGACAGTGTCCTCTTTGACGACAGTGCCACGGGGACCCGGACCGTGAATCTGACCACGACACTGACCCCGAACGCGATCACCGTGAATAACTCGAGTGGATCGGGTAACATCTATACCTTCAGCGGTGCGGGCAAACTCAGCGGCGCGGCCACACTGACCAAGGAAGGTTCCGGCACCCTGGTCCTCGCGAACACCGGTGCGAACGACTTCTCCGGGACCGTGACCATCTCCGGAGGCATCGTGCAGGCCGGCGACGGCGTCAGCGCTGGCGCCGGGCAACTCGGGTCCGGCAACATCGTGCTCAGCGGTGGCACTCTGGCCCTCTTTCGGCCGCTGGGAGATGACATCACCGTCGCCAACACGCTTAGTGGCAATGGCACGCTGCTGCAGGAAGGCACGGACACCGTGACGGTCACGGGCAACAATCTTTCCTTCAGCGGAGCTTTTGCAGTGACCGCGGGCACACTCAAACTGGGCAGTGTGAATGGCTTCGGCACCGCGACCGGCACGGTGCAAAGCGGCGCGATCCTCGATGTGACCGGCTTCAGCGTGAACAACGCGCTCGCTTTGAATGGGGGCACCCTGACGGCGCTGAGCGGGGCCACCACGGCCTTGAGTGGTCCGCTCACTTTGAATAGCGGCGTCAGCAGCGTCGATGTGGCCGCGTCGAGCACGCTGACGATTAGTGGCGCGATCAGCGGTGGAGGGGGATTGGCCAAGACCGACAATGGCCTGCTCGTGCTTTCCAATGGCAACAGCTATGCGGGTCCGACGCTGATCAACGGCGGCACCGTGCAACTCGGCAACGCCGGGGCCTTGGGCCAGACGAGCGGCAATGTGACGATAGCGAGCGGCGCGACCCTCGATCTCGCGGGCTTCGCGATTGGCCAGTCGGTGGAACTCGATGGCGGCACGCTCCGGTCTTCCACGGGCGCGGCCGGCGCGCTGTCCAGTGGCCTGACGCTGGGTTCCTCCGGCGGGATCCTGGATGTCGCCTCGGGAGCGACGTTGACCCTCGGAAACACCGTCACGGGCAGTGGCCTGCTGACCAAAAACAGCCCCGGCACGGTGGTCCTCTCCGGCGGCAACTCTTTCAACGGCGGCGCGGTGCTCAATGCTGGCACGCTGGTCCTGGCCACGCCCGCATCCGTCCCCGCGACCGGCACGATCACTTATGCCGCGGGAACCACGCTGGCGTTTGATTTCGCCTTCGACCAAAACGTCCTGAATAACTTCGTCGCGCCGACGTTCAACGCCGGGACCATCGCGCTCGGCGCGGATAACGCCAACAACCTCGATTTCACCAACTACGCTGCGTCCAGTCTGGGCGCGATCGGCAACGCGACCTATTCGGGGACGCTCACCCTGGCGAGCGTGAATTACTCTTTCGGCGGCGGAGGAGGGACGTTGACCGTGGCCAGTCCCCTGACGGGTGGGAACAATCTCATCGTCGGCGCGACCGGGCCGGGCACGGTGATCCTCACCGCGGCGAACAGTTTCACCGGCGGCACGACCGTGACCGGCGGATTGCTCCGCCTCGGCAACGCCGCCGCGCTCGGTCCGGTGACGAATCCTTTGACCGTCAACGGAACGCTCGATCTGAATGGCTACAATCTCACCGTGGGTTCGCTGGCGGCCGCCGCCACCACCGGCCTCATTACGGATAACTCGTCGACGGCGGGAACGACTATCCTCACGGATAACTTCGTCTCGGGCAGCACGACCTTCGCCGGGAGCATCGACAACGGCGCCAATGGCCGCATCGTGGCCCTGGTGAAAGACGGCGCGGGCACGCTCATTCTCAACAAGCCCAACGGCAACAATTATTCCGGTGGCACGACGGTGCGCAGCGGCATCCTGGAAGTGCGCGATAACAACGCCCAAGTGCTGCTTGCGGGATCGAGCCTGACCTTTGCGGGAACGGGCACGTTTCGCGTGGCGAACAATGGCACCGGCACCGCGAGCCTGACCCTCGGTCCTCTGACCTTCGGCGCGGGCGAAGGGACGGTGGAGAGCAATCAGGAAAGCACCGGAACCACGCAGACGCTGACCTTTGCCAGCGCTCCGACGCGCCTCCCCGGCGCGACCGGCAATTTCACGCTCGTGACCGCGACCGATCCGTCGAAATTCAAGGTCGTCTTCACCTCCGCCCCGGTGACCGGGCAATCGCTCGACGGCGGCGTCTTTTTTGCCGGCAGCGATTTCGCGGCCTATGACGCCACGGGGCACTATGTGCGCGCGCTAAATTACGCGACCGATGCGAATGCCACGAGTGTGGCGCTGACCGCCGACCAAACGACCCTCGGCAGTATCACCGGCAAGGACGTCGAACTCATCGGCACCGGGAACATCACCGACCAGGGGACGGATACGGTGCGCACGCTGAAGATTGCCGGCGCGAACAACCTCACGCTGGACCCGGCCGCGACCTTGACCGTTTCGGCCGGCGGGATTCTCAAGACCGGCGGAAACACGGCCACGATCAGTGGAGGTGTCGAACTGGACACGGGCGGGGAAGGGGATCTGGTCGTCCGCACCGCGGCCGCGGCGGACATCCTGACCATCGCCAGCACCATCTCGAGTCAGACGGCGCAGGGGATCACCGCCAGTGGGGCCGGAACGCTCATTCTCTCCGGCAGCAACAGCTTTACGGGAACGATCAATATTCTCGGCGGCACGCTCGAACTGGGCAGCGCCAACGGCTTCGGCACTTCGTCCGATGGCATTGTCGTCCAGCGTGGAGGGATTCTTGACGTGGCCGGTTTCACCACGGGCAAGGCCGTGCAGGTCAATTCCGCCACGCTACGCTCGAGCACGGGCTCGGGAAATATTGCGGGTCCGGTGACCTTGATCGGCGCCGGAACCCTCGACGTGGCGACCGGCGCGACGCTCACGATCAGCAACACGATCAGCGGGGCCGCCGCCCTGACCAAGACCAGCCTCGGTCTGGCGGCGCTCACCGCGGCCAACAGTTTCACCGGCAACGTGACGATCACTTCCGGAACCGTGCGCATTACGAACAGTCTCGGCCTCGGCGTCGGTCCCAAGACCGTGAGTATTGCCAATGCCGCCCGGCCCAGCCTGGCGCTGGACGGCAGCGGCGGCAGCCTCTCGCTGGATGCCGGGCTGAGCTTCATCGTCAGCAGCGACGGCACGACAAACACCTCCGGCGCGATCGTCAACCTGGCTGGGAACAATGTCATCAATGGTCCCATTTCGTTGAGCAACGGAGGCGGCGGCAACACCGACATCTTCTCCCAGGCCGGCACGCTGACCCTGGCCGGCGCGATTACCGCGGCTTCCAGTGCGACTTCCACGCGCACCCTCATCCTCGACGGCGCCTCCGGTGGGACGGTCTCGGGCGTGCTGTCCGACGGCGGACAGTTGCTCGCGCTGACCAAGCAAGGCGCCGGAACCTGGCTCCTTACCGGAACCAATACCTTCACCGGGGTCACGGCGATTCCGGCCGGTGACTTGCAGGTCAATAGCATCGCCGCGACGGGCGCGGCTCAAGCGTTGGGCGCGGGGACCACGCCCATTACCCTGGGGGCCGCGGCGACGACCGGAACTCTCGAATACAAGGGCGCCGTGCCCGCCACTCTCGCGCGGCCGATCACCGTGAATGGACTCGGTGGTGGCATCGTTGCGAATAGCGGCGGTGCGGTGCTGACCCTGAGCGGGACGCTGAGCACCAGCGGACTTCCGCTGACCCTCGCCGGTGGCGCTTTCAATGTGACCGGCCAGATCGTCGGCACGGCGGCGAATTCCAATTTCACGGTCAATAACGCCGTCGCGACCCTGAGCAATACGAATACCTACAACGGTGCGACGAACATTAACAACGGCACCCTGATCGTGAGCGGCAGCCTCAACGGCACGACTAACGTTGCCGTGAACAGCGGCGGCACGCTCGCAGGCAACGGCAGCATCACCACCGGCGGTAATGGCAACGTGACCGTGGCCAGCGGCGGCAGTCTCGCCCCGGGGAATGCCGCTCCGGCCCCACTCACGCTCGCGCTGGGGACCGGCGTGCTCGATCTCAGCGCCGCGGCGGGTGGCAGCGGATACTTGAAATTCGCCTTGGGTCTGACCAGCGATCAGATCGTTTTGACCAGTGGAACACTGAACATCGGCGCGGGACTTTTCAATCTCAGCGACTTCTCGTTCAGCGACGCCGGAGGCTTTGGCCTGGGCACCTATGTCCTTTTCAATACGGCGACGCCCATTGTCGGAACGCTCGGCGCCAATCTCAGCGGGCCGGTCCTCGGCTGCAATGCCACGCTGGCGTTCGCGAACGGCGGAGACGAACTGGTGCTCAACGTCGTCCCGGAGCCCGGGGCGCTGACCGCATTTCTCGGCGGCGTCGGAATGTTGCTCGGTCTGCAGCGCCTCCGCCGCGGCGCGCGGACAACGACGATCTAAAAAACCATTCTATGAAGATCAAAATCCATCCCTGCCTTTCCTTGATTTGCGTCACGACGGTCGCCGCACTGACGATCCCCGGGACCGCGTCCCGCGCCGAAGACGCTCCCCCGGGCGACGCCAGGATCGAGTTTTTCGAGAAGAAAGTGCGCCCCATTCTTTCCGAGCATTGCTACCAATGCCACTCGGCAGACACCAAACCCTCCGGCGGTTTGCGGGTCGATGACCGCAATGGCCTGCTCCTGGGTGGAGACGCCGGTCCGGCCATCGTCGCCGGCAAGCCGGAAGAAAGCCTCCTTCTCGAACGCGTGCAGCACGGGACGAAGAAAGTCATGCCCAAGGAAGGCGATCTCCTCACGGACGCGGAAATCGCGATCCTCTCGCAGTGGATCAAGGACGGCGTGGCCTGGCCTCGAGAAGAGATCCCCACTTACATCGGACGGAAACGCGAAGACTTCGAGGAATTGAAAGCCCGCCACTGGGCCTGGCAACCGCTCCAGCACCCGGTACCGCCCGCGGTCGCCGATCCGGCGTGGCCGAAGAGCGACCTCGATCGTTTCATTCTCGCCGGATTGGAGGCGAAGAAGCTCCAGCCGGTTGCTGATGCCGATGCGGTTACCTTAATTCGCCGGGTGACATTTGATCTCACCGGGCTGCCGCCGACGCCGGCGGAGGTGGAGGCTTTTGTGCGCGAGTGTGCCCAAGGCGGGGGAGACAAGGAGACAAGGAGACAATCAGACGAGGAGAAGGGCCTCGCGCAGAACGTCTCCTTGTCCCCAAGTCCCCTTGTCTCCTTGTCTTCCCCCGCGGCACAGCAAGCCATCGCCCACCTCACCGACCGCCTCCTCGCCTCCCCAGCCTTCGGCGAGCGCTGGGGCCGCCACTGGCTCGACGTGGCCCGCTACGGCGAATCCACCGGACCGTCGCGTAACATCCCGTATCCGCATGCCTGGAAGTATCGCGACTATGTCATCGACGCGGTTAACCGCGACGTGCCCTTCAATCGCTTCATCCAGGAACAGATCGCCGGCGACCTCTTACCGGCCGCCACCCCAGCGGACCGCGACCGGCAGTTGACGGCCACCGGTTTCCTCGCGCTCGGGGTGAAGGATGTGAACCAACGCTTTAAGACGCGCTTCATCATGGACAACGTCGACGAGCAGATCGATGCCGTGAGCCGTTCCTTTCTGGCTCTCACGGTCAGTTGCGCGCGTTGCCACGACCATAAGTTCGATCCGATTCCGACCACCGATTACTACGCCCTGGCCGGCATCTTCACGAGCACCGACAACGCCGCTGGATTGCGGAACAAAATGGGTGGCGGCGGCCTCGATTATTACGACCCGTCGATGCTGATCAAGCTGACCTCGGATGTGCCTGAGCCGCCAGCGGAGCAGGTGGCGAAGCTCAAAGCGGAATTCGAAGAGAAAAAGAAAGCGTGGGATGCCATCCGCGGCACCCCCGAGGGATTGAAGCCGGCGGCCAATGGCAAGCCCACCCAGCGCCCGTTCCGCCTCGCGTTTGAGAAAGCGCAGAGTGAACTGATGGCGTTGACCGATCCCGCGGCCCGCGGCTTCGCCATCCATGGGGTGCGCGAGGGCCAGACGATCGCGGACACTGAGGTGCGCATTCGCGGCGAAGCGGAACGGATCGGCCCGACAGTGCCGCGCGGTTTCCTGACCACCTTTCAGGTGCCGGACGCTCCAGCGATCAATCCCCAGCAGAGTGGACGGCTCGAGCTGGCGGAATGGATCTCCAGCCCGCAAAACCCCTTGACCGTGCGCGTTGCCGTGAACCGCATTTGGCAGCACCTCTTCGGCGAAGGCTTGGTGACCACGGTGGATAACTTCGGGGTGAAGGGCGATGTGCCCTCGAACCCGATGTTACTCGACTATCTCGCCGACGAGTTCATCCGGGGCGGATGGTCGGTGAAAACGCTCGTGCGGAAGATCGTTCTCTCGCATGCCTATCAACTCGGCGGTGCCGTGCCGGCGGGCTATCCCGATGTCGACCCCGCCGACCGGTTGATCTGGCGGCACGCTCCTCGGCCGCTCGATGCCGAGGAGATGCGGGACACGATCCTGGCGTCGTCGGGCCGTCTGCAGACCATGCCGCCCGAAGCTTCCCCGGCGAAATCGCTCAAGATGGTGGAAATGCGGGACAACGGTCCCGAGGCCCGACAGATCACGGAGGCGGCGGATCATGCGCTCTATCGGAGCGTCTATCTCCCATTGCTCCGTGGGGTCACTCCCAAGGCGATCGAACCTTTTGATCCCGTCTCGCAAACGCTCGTGACCGGCCGGCGGGAAGCGACCACGGTGCCGACGCAGGCGCTCTTTCTCTTGAACTCCACGTTCGTTCGACAACAGGCGCTGGCCTTGGCGGAAAAAGTCAGCGCCAACGCCGAGCGCACCGATGCGGAGTGGGTGCGCGAGATCTACCAACATATCCTGGACCGGGCGCCGAGTGACCGGGAAACGACCCGGGCACTTGATTTCCTCGGTGAATACACCCGGTCGTGGCGCCAGAGCTCGCCTCGGGTCGCGGAGGTCGCGTCGGCCACTTCCGCCGGTGAAACCAGCACCGATGCCGGGGCGACGACCGCCGTGGCCGGCCAGGTTGCCAATCCCGACGATGTGGACCGGGCCGGCGCGCCGGTCAAGGAGGACGCGGTCGAGCCCCAATCCGGCCGGGCCGCCGCATGGATGAATCTCATCCAGGCACTCTATGCCTCCGCCGAATTCCGCTTTGTCCGCTAACTCTCACTATAACTCTTACTTTAACTTCATCACCCAAGACTATGAATCATCATCCATTCCCTCTCTCCCGCCGCTCGTTGCTTAAGTCCGCCGCGGGCGGCTTCGGTTACTTCGCCCTCGCCGGATTGCTGGGAGAAAGCACCGCCCGCTCGCTCGCCGCGGCGCCGGCCGACGATCCGCTGGCTCCGAAACGGCCGCATTTTCCGGTCCAGGCGAAGCGGATCATCTTTGTCTTCATGGAAGGCGCCATGTCGGGCGTGGACACGTTTGACTACAAGGTCGAGTTGCAAGCGAACGACGGCAAAGGCGGCCCGGGTGGGGGCAAACTGACCGCGTCGAAATTCAAGTTCCAGCAGTACGGGCAGACCGGGACCTGGTTCTCGGAACTGCTGCCGAACATCGCGACGCATGCCGACAAGCTCTGCTGGCTGCGCGGCCTGCACACCGACACCCCGGCGCATCCGCAGGCCGTGGTCCAATTGCACACCGGGGCGAAAAACGCCGCGCTGACTCGGCCGAGCATGGGTTCATGGTTGCTCTATGGCCTGGGGACGGAAAATCAGGACCTGCCGGGCTACGTCACGATCGATCCTTCCCCGAATTTTGGCGGCGCGGTAAACTACGGCAGTGCCTTTCTGCCGGCGCCTTTTCAAGGCACCCGCATCCTCGACACGGGTTATGTGCCCAACTTGCGGGCGGCCACTCCATTGGACCTGCAGCGCCAGCAACTCGACCTCATCCAGGCGATGAACCATGAATACGCCGCTACGCCCGGAGCCCCCGATCCCGTGGAAGGAATCATCTCGTCTTATGAACTTGGCTTCCGCATGCAGGGCCAGGTGCCCGAGTTACTCGACATTTCGAAGGAACCGCAGCACGTGCGCGATCTCTATGGCATCCAGGACGGCCCGGCCGGATCCTTCGCCCGCCAGTGCCTGATGGCGCGGCGACTGAGCGAAGCCGGCGTGCGTTTCGTCGAGATCACGCAAGGCGGATGGGACCATCACAACAACCTGCACAAAGGTCTCATCGACCGCACGCACAGCGTCGACCAACCGGTCGCGGCCCTGCTGGCCGATCTGGAGCAGCGCGGTCTGCTCGAGGAAACGCTCGTCCTGTTTGGTTCGGAGTTCGGTCGTTTACCTACAGCGCAAGGTCCCGACGGACGGGATCACAATATCATGGGCTACTCGATGTTTCTGGCCGGCGCCGGGGTCAAGAAAGGGTTCACCTTTGGATCCACTGACGAATTTGGCATCAAGGCGATCGACGGTCGCATGCATACCGACGACTTGCACGCGACGCTCCTCGCGCTCATGGGGTTGGATCACGAAAAGCTGACCTACCGGTATGCGGGACGCGACTTTCGGCTCACGGACGTCGCCGGGGAGGTCGTGCGGGAGATCTTTGCGTGAGCCCGGGGCCTCCCTTTCGACCGGCCGTGGAGGCGTAGGCGAAAGGGTTCGTCGGGAGGATCAAATATCAATCGGCGGAGAAGCGGATTGGGCAAATCCGTTTCGATCGGGAAGGGAACCGTCTCACGGATGACGCCGAAGGGCGGAAAAGGGGATTTTTCGGCGGGAAGCGCGACCGGGGTATGGGCGCGTAAATCAACGAAAACTCGGCGTTTGCGGCGGGTTGGGAGTGAAATAGCGCAAAAGTGATGGTGGTATCCCGGATATTGTCAAGATCGTACTGACACGTATTTCGAAATTTTGTTGCCAGTTTTTTTTGACCTCACGGGTCAGGGATTTCACGATGCATCGCTGCCAGCCGCCATCTGGCAGCGTCATTGCATTCACCCCCGAACCTGCGTCATTCTATGTCCTCGTCCCAAGTTCCCCTCAAGCGTCGGAAAAGCAGCAAGCCCTCGGCGAGTTTTGTCCGACGTCTTTCGTCCTGGCTGGTTCTTTCCACTGCGCTGACCCTCGGGGTCGCGAAGGTCGCGCACGCGGCCACCTACTATTGGGATGCGGATGGCAGCGCGACGGGGAATACCGTCGGCGGAGCGGGGATTGGCGGGACGGGCAATTGGACAACGACCGCGCCGAACTTCTGGCTGCCGTTTTCCACGGGGACTGAGACGACCTGGAATGACACGACCAACGCCAATGACACGGTGATCCTGCAAGGCGGGACGACTCCCACAGTCACGCTCAGCGCGCCTGTATCCGCTGGGGCGCTGGTTTTCAACACCACGGGTTACACACTCACCGGGAGCACGTTGACCCTCTCGGGCGGCGGGGGAGTGCCAGCGAATCCCGGAGATATCGTCTTTGCCAACAATATCGCGACGGCAACGATTAATTCCATCCTGGCCGGAAGCAACGGGTTCAATTTCAATGGCGAGGGCGCGGGAGTCCTCAATCTCGGTGGCGCCAACACGATCACGGGCACGATCAATTTGCTCTCGGGTGACATCGTGGATACCGGTTCGTTTACCAGCCTTACCGATCCGATGACCTTCAGTGGCACGGCGAACTTTCGTCAACAGCAGGCGGCGGGCGGCACCATGGCGTTCGGGGCCCTGACCTTTGCGGCCGGCGATGGCACCTACACGTCCGTCAAAGGAACGGCCAATACCTTTGCTACTTTCACGAATCTGACCCGGAACACGGGCGCGGTGGGTCTGTTTGTCGATAACGCCGTCGTCGCCGGCGCCGGGCAAACCGGCGCGATCACCTTCGGTTTGATCAATGGAGCGACCCCGCCCGCCCTCACGGTGACGGCTCTCGGGCCGGCTTACTTCTTCGCCGCGTCTTCGACCGGCCCGTACAGCTATGCCGTTTACGACACCACGGCGGCCCAGGCCGTCAATACCGTTCGGGGTGTCAATTATACCAACGACTCCTTTGCCAATACCCAGGCGGGCGGAACGACCCTGACGACGACCGGTGCGACCAAGTACGAGCAGACCACCGCAGCCCTGACGGCGCAAACGGCGGCGACGGTGGCCACGCTGAATATCTCGAGCGCTGCCGCCACGAATGTGACCATGACGGCGGGTTCTCTGTTCACCACGCAGGGCCTGCTGCGGTCGGGGGGCAGTTCCTCGACGATTGCCGGCCTGGCTTCCAGCGCTACCAACGTCGCCAGCATCACGGCGGGCGGTGGCGGGGAGTTGGTCATCCGAACGGATGTGGCGGCGGATACGATCACGCTGAACACGCCGATCACGAATACCACGGGTGCGTTGACGAAATCGGGTCTGGGCGTTCTGACCCTGGCGCCGGACACCTACAGTTCCAATGTGGTTGCCGGAAATACTTCCGTCACGGTGGCCAGTGCGGCGAACCTCTTTGCAGGGATGTCCGTGTCGGGTGTGGGCGTCCAGGCGGGCACAACGATTCTCAGCATTGCCGGTACGACCGTGGTGCTTTCCGCCGCGCCGACGCTGACCAACGCAACCGCTTTGCTACAGTATGGCCCCAGCAGTGCCTACCTGGGCGCCACCTTCGTGAACGCCGGCACGCTGACCGTGGATGGTGCATCCGCCCTGGGAGCCAGCCCGGCGATCAACCTATCCGGCGGCTATACGGATTTGGCCGCGAGTAACACGACCTTGAATCTGCTGGCGGACGGCGACGGTCTGGGGACGCAGCAGGCATTGCCCGGCTTTGGACAGAACGTGACCGTGACCGGTCAGGCCACCATTGCGGTCGGCAAGCTCTCGGCCGCGCAGGCGCTCAACAAGACCATCGGACTCGGCACGCTGACCATCGGAGAGAGCACCCTGGTCGTCACGCCGTCCAACGGCTACGGGCTCCAGTTTGCCGGCGCGGTTTCGGTGACGGGTGTCGCGGCTCCGGCCACCTTCAGTGTGGGCACAGCCACCTCTTCCAATGTGGTCCAGGGACTGACTCTATCTGGCGTGGTCTCCGGCGGTCCGACGACTGGACCGGTTCTGGTCAAGGCTGGGGCCGGCACCCTGGCTTTGACCAATTCGGCCAATACCTTTGGCAGCACCGGAGCGGCCGGGACGACGTACATTGACATCCAGGGCGGCGTCCTGGCGGCTGGTTCCGATGGCGCTCTCGGCGACAGCGCCAATGCCGTCGTCCTCGACACCAATAGCGGGGCGATCGACAACGGTTTCCGCGCGACGGGCACTTGGAATACTTCCCGCAATTTCGTGCTGGATACGGCGTCCAACGAAATTGAGGTCACGCCGGGCAATACCTTGGGCATCACCAGCCCCTTTGTCCTCGGCGCCGTCAGCGACACGCTGGCCAAGAACGACGCCGGCACGCTGGTGCTCACGGCCAGTAATCCCACCTGGACGGGCAACATTACCGTCAACGACGGGGCTCTGCAGATTAGCGGATCCAACGCCAATATTCTCGGCACCGGCACAAGCATTGTGTCCATCGCTATCAATACGGTGGCCGCGGTTGACTCCAACCATGCCGTGCAATTGATCGGCGGAGCCACGGTGTCAAATACACTGGCGATCAATACCTTGGCCGGTTCCACCAGCTCCGGCATCAATTTTAACGGTGCCTTGGAAAGCCTCTCGGGGAACAATACCTGGAGCGGTCCGATCATCATGGTCACCGCAGGCGCGGTGATTGGCGTGGACGCCGGGACGCTGAATTTGACCAGTGCCACGCCGATTTCGGGCGGCTTCCCGCTGACGCTGAACGCGGGCGCCGGGGCCACCGGGAACGTCAGTTCGGTGATCGGCACGGGTGCCGGATCGGTGACCGTGATCGGATCCGGCCAATGGAACCTCACCGCGGCCAATACTTTTACCGGTGCCGTGACCGTCAATTCCGGGACCCTGGATCTGAACGGGGCCGCGGGTTCACTGCCGTCCACCGGGGTGTCCACCATTACCGTCCAGCCGGGCGGGACCTTTATCATCGACGATACGTCGGCTCACTTGGCCAACCGCATTGGCACGGGAGTGCGGGCGATCGCGCTGAACGGCGGTGCTTTTGTCATCAACGGCAATACCGGGATCGCCACCGTGGAAACGAACAGCACCGGCACGCTGACCCTGGGTAGTGGGGGCAGTATCCTGGCGCTGAACGACACCGGCAACACGGTCGGCGGTTTGCAATTCAACATTGGGACGCTGGCCGCTCCGGCGACGGGAGAAACCGCGGTCTTGCGCGGCACCAATCTGGGCGCGGCGGTTGGCGCCGGAGATGCCAATCTGGTGGCGACCACTCCGAACCTCGTGGGCGGCGGCGGTGGGGCTGGCTCGCCTACGATAAGCATTCGGCCGGACATCCTGGGCGATACCAATGCCACTTCCGGCGTCGGCACCGGCTTCGTGACCGCTGTGGCGACCACCGGTTTCCGTACCCTCGCTCCTTCGGAATTCGCGTCTTCGCTTTCGCAGGTCTCGGCGAATACCAACGTCGCGCTCGCTGCCGCCACGAATCTTTTTGCGACGACGCCGATGGGCAGCCTTACGCTCAATGTCGGCGCGGGGGTTTCCAGCCTGGACAATGCCCCCGTTGCTCTCGGCTTCGCCGGTGGCGCGGGCCTCCTGGCGCTCGATACTACTTCCGGCAATGCCATCTCCGGCTCGATCATCAACCCGGCTGGCCCGCTTTTCGTTCACACGATTGGCAACCTGACCTTGGGCAGTGGCGCGGCGATCGTGGGCACGACCAGCGTGACCAAGGCCGACGGCGGCACGCTCTTCCTGAGCGGCCCGCAGTACTATTCGTCCAGCACCACGATCAATGGAGGCACCTTGCAATTGACCAGCGGCGCGACCAATACGCTGCTCTTCAATAACGCCCTCATCGTGAACACCGGTGGCACCATCGATCTCAATGGCAGCACGCAGTACGTGGCTGCGCTGAGCAGTCAGGGAGCGGCCAACGCGGCCTTCGTCGGCGGTGGAAATATCATTTCCTCCTCGGGCACGGCGACTCTCGTGGTCAACTCGGGGACCGCCGCTTTCGCGGGAACCATCGGTGGCTCAAACCCGATCAACTTCGTGCGTTCCGGCAGCACCGTCGCCAACGTGAGCCTGCTGAATGCGATCAACTTGAACGGCGGGTCCTTCCTGGTGAACGGTGGCGGTGTGCTCACGACGTCGGGTGGATTCGGCGTGAACGGCACCATCCTCGCGGACAATGGCGTGCTGACTAACGTGGCCGGGATCACGATTAACTACAGCACCTTGTCGCTCGACAATACCAAGGGGCTCGGGAATCTGAACCGAATCCCGGTTGGCGCCCCGATCACTTTGAACGGCGGGTCTTTTCTCTTCAACGGCCGCGATGAAACGCTCTCCACCGAGACCATCGGCGTGGTCACGCTCAACCAGGGCACGTCCATCATCAGCGCCGCGGAGCACGTTAATGGCGTCACGGGAGACCCCGTGTCGGCTACGCTGACTTTGACCGGCCTGAACGTCACCGCCGGCTCGGGCGCCACGGTGGATTTTGCGACCGATTTCGTCGGGAACAGCAGCACCAATAATCTTGGTTTGATTGGGAGCAGCCGGCAAATCCAAGTCACGGGAGGCTTGACCAACGTCAACAATATCATCGGCGGTTGGGCGATCGCCACGAATGTCTTCGCGACCAATCAAGCGGAATTTGCCAGCTACAATTCCACCCAGGGTGTGGCCCAGTTGAACACCGCCGGCTATGCCAATTACGACGGCACGGCTTTGGTGGCTAATCAGCCCACCCAGAACATCCGGCTGGCCGCTGGTGGTGCGGTGACCGGGGGTGGCAGTGCCATCAATTCCTTGAACCTGGCTTCCAACACGGCCTCGGCCGTCACGCTGACTTTTGCCAACACGGGCGATATTCTCAACCTGACCAGCGGCGGTTTGCTCATCCAGAACGTTGCGTCCGGCGCGGGCGCGACGACGATCGGCACGGGTGCACTGCCGGGGGTGATCACGGCCGGCGGGCCTGGAGCGACGGGCCTCCAGCCCTTGTATCTCTATTACTATGCCAATGGCGGTGCGGCCCTGACGATCAACTCCAAGATCGCCGATAACAGCGGCACCGCCCCGGTGGAACTGGTGGCTTTTGGCGGTAACTGGGGGGCGAGCAATATTACTCTCGCCAACACCGGCAACAGCTATACCGGTGGGACCATCGTCAACAACGAAACCCTGACCATTGCCGCTCTGGCGAACTTGCCGGCGGGTGGCTTGACGATCAACAATGGGACGGTTACCCAAAGCGCGACCGGCGTGATTGCCAGCCAGTTGGTGACCCTGAACGGTGGCGCGGTCCTGAACCTGAACAACACCACGGGAACCCACCAACTCACCAGCCTGACCTTCAACAACAACGGCGGCACCTCGACTCCGACGGTCGCCTTGGCCACCGGTGTGGTCCTCCAACTTCCGGGTGGCGGCAATCTGCTCACCGTCAACTCCGCCAATGTCGCCACGACGGCGACGATTTCCGGATTGGGCGCCTTGGATTTCAATGCAGGCACGCCGACCATCACCGTGAATCCGATCATGGTCACGGGCACCGTCACGTCGGCGGGGACCTACACGGGCGGCACGAACGTCGCCCCGTGGCAGGCCTCACTGAATATTTCCTCGATCATCCAGAACAGCGGCCTGATCACTGTGGCCGGCGGGGCGACCGGAGCGAATCCTGGCGGTGTGCTGCAACTCACTTCCGCCTCCAGCACCTTTGGTGGCGGCATCACGCTGAGTGGAAACGCCGGCCTCCTCATCGCGGCAAGCAGCACCCCGAGCACCGTGGGCAGCACCGTCACCTCCGGTCCCTTGGGCACGGGCACTTTGACTGTCGGCATCGGCAGTTCTCTCCTCTCCAGCGCCACGGCCAACACCGTGGCCAACAATGTCGTCTTTGCCGGCAACCCGGTCTTCAACGGGGCGGCTTTCGGCCTGACGCTCAACGGGACCACGCTGCTGCAATCCGGCGCCACCACCGCCACGGTCGCGGCTCCGGGTGTGACTCTAACCCTCGGCGGCGTCGTGACCGATACGGCCAACGCCACCCTGACCACTTCCGGGTATGGCACCTTGACCCTGGCCAACACGGCCAACAGTATCAGCGCCGCGGTGACGATCGGCCAAGGTACGCTGAACATTGCCGCGGACGGCAGCCTCGGTGGGAATACCAACGCCATCACCATCAATGGTGGTTACCTCGGGACGGCGGCGACTACCGTTTCCGAAGCCGCCGGCCGCCCTATCACCGTGGGTAGTAAAGGCGGTGGCTTTAACCCGGCCAGTGGTCAGACCCTCACGGTCAACGGCCAGATTACCGGTTCCGTCCCGCTGGCCCAGATCGGCGCCGGCACCACCATTCTGACCAACGTGAACAATTCCACCTTTACGGGTGGCTTCATCGTCAGCGCCGGGACTTTGCAAATCAATAGCAACTCCCTGCCGGCTGGGGGGAATCCGATCACTTTGAATGGCGGCACGCTCTCCTTACTCACCGACGGTGTGAGCACGGTGACGCCCAATCCCGCGGGCACCTCGGCATTTGAGTCGGTCGCTTTCAATGACGCCGTGACCATGGGTGGCAACGCCGCCATCACCGTGGGCCGCCTCGGGACGACCTTCGCGCCGCTTTACGCCACCGCGACCAACAAGGACGTGCAGATCCCCAGCCTGGCCATCGCCGGCCAGACCCTCACGGTTAACAACAACAACCTCTACGATCTCCAGGTGACGGGTGGCGTCACGGACGCCGGTTCGCCCACGTTCAACGTCGCTACCCCCACCACCTCCAACGTGCTCCAGGGTCTGATCCTGAATGGCCTGATCACCAGCGCGACCGGCGCCCCCACCACCAACGGAGCGGTAATCCTGAACAAGACCGGCACCGGGACATTGGTTTTGAACGATGCCGCCAATAGCACGACCTTTGGCGGTTTGGGCGGCGCGACGGGCCAGATCATCAATATCGCAGCCGGTATGTTGGCCGCCCCGAATGATGGCGCTCTCGGTGCCGCTTCCAACGTCATTGAGATCAACACTAATAGCGCCACTCAAGGATTCCGGGCCACGGGAACCTTCGGCACTTCGCGCACCTTTATCCTGAATGGGCTCGCGGCCAACGACATCGACGTGACCAATGGCAACGCCCTGACCTTGAACAGTCCGTTCACCGTGACTACGCCGGCGACGGTCCTGACGAAGAACGACTTGGGGACTCTCATTCTTTCCGTGGCCAATCCCATTACCTGGACCGGCGGGTTGGTGGTCAATCAGGGCATCGTGCAGTTGAACAATTCCAACTCCCTGGGGGCGGCCACGGCTCCGATCACGATCGGTGCCGTCAATGGCGCCGCCGTCCAGGTCAGCGGCACCGTGACACTCGGCGGCGCGATTAATCTGAACAGCACCGGCACTGCGAGTCAGTCCGCCAACGGCATTAACAATGGCGGCGCGCTCGAAGCGCTGCCGGGTTCCACCGTGACCCTGACCGGGTCCGTGGTCACCACCGGACAGGACGCCGGTCTTGGCGCGGACCTGGGTGCTGTCCTGAATGTGAACGGCACCGGTATTCTGACCTCCATCCACGATCTCTCCTTCACGGGGGCGGGCGCGATTAATGTCAATTCTCCGATCGCCGCCGTGTGGAGCATCGCCAAGTTTGGCACCGGCACCACGACAATCAGTTCGACGGTGGCTGCCATGACCGGCACTAACCCTGTCTTCGTCTGGGGCGGCACGCTGGTCGTGAACGGAAGCAGTGTCTTCGCTACCGGCAGCGCCACCAATAGCATGACCGTGTGGGCGGGCGGCACCCTGAGTGTGGACGACAGCCTCACCTCGGCGATAACCAACCGTCTGAACGGCAGAGCGATCAATATCAACGGCGGCACTTTCACCTATAAGGCCAACGCGCTTGGGTCCTCGGAAGTGGTGGGTGCCTTAACCGTCGGCAGCGGCATGGCGACGGTCATCGACACTCCGTCCACCGGCACCAGCACACTCGGTTTCGGCGCCATGACTATCAATAGTGGCGGTTCGATCCTCTTCAGCAGCCCGTCGACCTTCGTGGCTGCCGCCACGGCTGGTTCGCCCTTCATCACCATCTCGGCCGCTGTCAACCAGAACGGCCTGCTTAGCCTCAACGGTGGACGCACCTACGTCGTCAACACGACCACCGGCTCGCTGGATTTCGCCACCTTGAGTGGGACCGGTATCGTCGCTTACAGCGGCTATAACAACGCCGGCGCCTTTACGGACATTAACGCCCCGGCCGCCGTGGTCACAGCGAGCACGACTTACAATCTCGCTTTCGGTTCCGCATTTATTCCCGGCACGGGCACGACGATGACCATCGCGCCGTATCCCTTGCTGGCCGCCAATCAAAACGCCAACGGCTTCAACCGCACGGCCAACTCGTTGGACTTCGCCGGGAGCAGTCTCACCCTGGGGGCGGCGACCAATGGTCTGACCCTGACGATGAACACCACCAATTCCACCGGCGCGGGAATCATTGTCAACGGGAGCAATGATGCCATTGCCAGCGGTCTACTGGTGAATATGAGCACGATTGAGTCCGCCGTGGCCGTGAGTTCGGGGAATACGTTCACCTTCAACGGCGGTCTCCAACTCTCGTCCAACTTCCAGAAGAATCTCGGTGGGACTTTGATCCTCAACACCCATGAGTTTAATCTCACGGCCAATGAGACCTATGTGAACGGCGGTGTGCTCCAGCTCAACGCCGGGCTTAACACCCTGAACAATCCGATGCCCTTCACGGTTAACGGCCAGGTGTCCATCGATCCCGGCGGGACGCTCGATTTGAATGGCAACGCCCAGGTGACCGGTTCGCTTGTGACCGCGGGAAATGGCAACTCCGGCAGTGGCACGGGTGGGGGCACCTTCACCACCGGTTATGTCACCTCGAGCACCGGCACGGGCACCCTGGCGGTGAATGAAATCGCCAGCTCCGTGTTCTCGGGCATCATCGGCCAGGATCCTCTCAACACGGGCACCACCACCAATAACCTCAACTTCGTCAAGTCCAACGGCACGGGGACCCTGACGTTGAACAACACCCAGACTTACAACGGCTTCACGCTCATTAACGGCGGCACGTTGACTCTGGAGAGCATCGCGGCGCTGCCCAATACCACGGGCATCACCATCAACGGCGCTACGCTGACCCTGGACAACGCCAATGGCTCGAACGACCTGAGCACCCGCATTCCGACCGGGATTACCACCACCCTGAACACGGGCACAATCAACCTGACTGGGCGGACCGGCGCGTATTCCTCGGCGACGTTTACCACCCTGAATCTCAATCAGGGCGGCAATACCATCAACCTCACCGCGAGCACCGCCGCCAGCCAACTCTCCTCTTCGACGATTAACATCGGGACTTTGGGTCGGAGCAACTTTGCCACGGTGAATTTCACCACCAATGCGGTTGCCGGCGTGGTGTTGGGCCAGGTGACCTCGGGGGTGGCTGTTGGGAATCCTTATGTCTTCATCGGTTCCGGCTTTGGCAACGCGATGATCGACGGACTCGTGCCTTGGGCCACGGTGAATACCAACAATGGCACGGTTGTGGATTTCGCGACCTATAACACTGGAGTTGGCGTCCTGCCTTTCTCGGGCACTGGCGGACCTGGTTACTCGCCCAACAACCTGGTGACGACGACGTCCACGGCGGATAACATTTCCATCGCGGCGAGCCCGAGCGCCAGTCTCGCCAGCACCAACGTCAACGCCTTGCGTGTGACCGCCGTGTCCACCATCACCTTGAATTCGGGTGCGACCCTGACCATCGGTAGCGGCGGTCTGTTGCTCAACGGTGCGGCTTCGGTGATCGGCAATGCGGTCAACGACGGTTTCCTCACCTCGGGCACCTCGGAACTGGATGTCCTGGCCAATAACACGGCCACCATCAACAGCGCGATCAATGGCAACATTGCTCTGGTCAAAGCCCTCGCCAGCACAGTCACACTGGCTGGCACCAATACTTACAATCGGGGCACGATCGTCAATGGTGGCACCCTCACCCTCGGAACGACAGGCACGCTCGGTACGGGGGGCATTGTCGTTAACAGTGGGGCAGTTTTCACGCAAACCGCGGGTGGCGTGAATGCCGGCCTCGGCAATCAGTCCCTCACCCTTAACGGTTCCGGTGCGGCGAACGTCAATAACATCACCGCGGTGCAGCAATTTACCGGGGTCACGTTGAATGACTACGGTGGCAGCGCCGGTCCGACGCTGACCCTGGCTGCGGGCGCGCTTCTGGCCGTCGGCTCCGGTGGAATCACCGCGAGTTCGAGCAACGTGGCGTATATCGACACGATCACCGGCGGGACCATCGATCTCTCGGCCAGTGGGACGATCAATGTCACGCCCATTGAAGCCGGCAGTACGCCGGTTGTGCTCAGCACCTACCAGCCCACGCTGAACATCGCCTCGCTGATCGGTTCGTCTTCCTCCGGTGCGTTCGGCGCCGCGGCCTATGGCCTGACGATCAGCGGTGGCGGTTCGGTCCGGCTCGGCGGTGCGAATGTCTTCACCGGCAATCTCAATTTGGGCGCGAACACCAACATCGATCTCAACGCCAGCTCCAGCAACACCTCCGCGCCGGCCGCCGGCACTGCCGGCGTCCCGAACCTGGCCTTCGTGACCAGCCCTCTGGGCCTCGGCATCGTCAATGTTGGGGCAGGGGCCTCGTTCTCCGGCGCTGCTGCCGAGACCGTGGATAACTCGATGACATTCGCTGGAAATGTGACTTTCTACGGGAGCAATGCCCTAACCCTGAACGGCAACATCGCGCTGGCCAGCGGCAGTCATATTCTCAACGTCGACGCTCCGCAGCTCACCGTCACTCTCGGGGGCAATCTCACCGATGCCACCACGGCTTCCAGCATTACCAAAAACGGGTACGGCACCCTCATCCTGGCCAACGGAGGAAACACCTTCAGCGGCGGGACGATCCTCAATAACGGCACCCTCGAAGTTGGGCCAGGTGTCCGGGCCGGCGGGACGCCGTTCGGCACGGGTGGTCTGACTTACAATGGCGGATTGGTCACTTTCATTACCGATGGCGGTTTCAATGCCAGCGGGACTTCCGGGAGCTCGAACGGAATTATCAACTTCACGACGAGCAATGTGACCATTAACAGCAGCCTGACGGCGGCTGATTTCAATGTCCAAAACAACGGCGCGGCCGGCGCCCTGGCGAATACCATCGCGCTCGGCACGTTGACCTCGCAGAGCACCACGGAGATCAATGTCACCGGCGGCAACGGTTACAAGCTCGAGTTCAGTGATACCAATCTGACTTCCGCGGCCTCGCCCACGACTTTCAACGTGGCCACGGGAGTGACCGTGATCCTCGGAAATCAAACCTCCCCCGGCGGCTTCACCAACACCAACAAGCCGACCCTCGTCGGCGCGGGCACGCTGCTCTTCGAGGGGAACGAGAGCTTCACGGCGCCGACCAGCATCTCCGCCAACCAGACGGTGATCACCACGGTCAATGCCACGACCACCCCGCTGGGTGCGGTCTCGGCGTCGATCACGCTGAACACCGGTTCGACGCTGACTTTCTTGCCGCAGGTTTCGTCCGCCGTGCCGCTCAGCACCACCGGCTATACCTCCGGCGGGCTGAATGCCCGCTATTACCAACTTGCCGGTGGCTCGGTCAACGTCACCGCCCTCGGTGGCGCCCCAGCCGCCCAGACCACGGGCTATGCTCTCGGCGACAGCGAACTGCGCAATACTCCCACTACGGTTCTGAATACCGGCGTGGTGAACACGGGTCCGATCAACCTGGCGGCGGTGTTCTCCGGCCAGTTTACTATTAGCCAGGCTGGCACCTATTCCTTCGCCGCCGGTTACGATGACCAGGGCATTCTCATGGTCGATGGCACGGTGATCACGGCATACGGGACCGGCGGGAGCGGCATCTTCACTGGTGCGCCTGCTTCGACTTATTTGTCCGCGGGGACCCATGTTATCAGCTTCGAATATGGCCAGGGCACGGGCGGTGAAGCGTACCAGGTTTTCTACAGCGGCCCGGATACGGCGTCCAAAGGCCTGACCGGGACGATCAACAATTTCGTGGGCATCCCGACGACCGCGCTTTCCTACGCGAATACGGCGCAAGCCGCGGTCTGGAGCAACCCGGCGATCATCCAAAATGACTTCAACGTCGCCAGCGGCAATAGTTCGACGTTCGATGGGCAGGGCACGAATTTCGACACCGGTGTGCAGACGCTGACCTTGAATGCCGGGTCGCAACTGAATGCGGTCAACGTTTATTCGGGGACCGCCACGGTCACGTGGACCGGCGTGGGCACTCTCGGGGTCAACGGCTTGACCACCATTGCCGGTTCGGGCGCGATCGTAAACCCAACTTCGGCGACTTTGGTATTGAACGGTGGCGTTGCGGATTCCGGCAACGGCTTGGCCAAGCTGGGCACGGGCACGTTGGTCCTGGGTGGCAGTTCGAGCTTCACCGGTCCGCTGACCATCGTCCAGGGCTACCTCCAGCCGCTGGCCAGCAATTCGCTCACGACCGGAACCACGACGATCGGGACCAATGTGGGACTTTCCGGGGTGACCCTCACTGCGGCCACTACCTTCAGCGTGAGCAGTACCGCGGGACTTTTTGTCGGCCAGGCCGTCACCGCCGCTGGGGGCACCGGCAGCTTGCCGGCGAACACCGTGATCACGGCGATCAACACGGGCACCAATACCGTTACGATCAATAACACGGCGAGCGCGGGCACTCCGACCACGGTGAGCTTCACCTCGGCGGCGACACTCGACCTGGATGGCGTTTCTGGACTGACCGGAAACATCGTGCTGAATGGCGCGGGCTCGGGCACGGGCCTCGACGCCGGCAATACCCAGACCACCACCCAAACCACGGGCGCGCTCTACAACAGCAGTTCCACCGCCGCGAGCATCGCCTCGGGCGCGACCGTCGCCATCAACTCCGTGGTCAACACCAAGAACCCAACCATCGGCGGCTGGGGCGACATTACGATCGCCGGGACGGTTCAGGACGGCGCCACGGCGGCCCTGGCCTGGAGCAAAGTCGGGCCGGACACACTGACCTTGAGTGGCACGAATTCGTTTACCGGGACGCTGACGGTCAGTGCCGGTATCCTGAAACTGGGCAGCACCGGAGCGCTCGGCGTTTCGGCAACCAACGGCGTGACGGTGTCCAGTGGAGCGACGCTCGACCTCAATGGACAAGCGATCGTCCTTGGCAAGACTCTGACGTTGAACGGTGCCGGTTACACCGGCCTGGCGGGCAACAACACCCTCGGCGCGCTGATCAATAGCAGCGGTTCAACCGCGGCGTCCTACTCGGGCCCCGTGACGCTGGCCGCCGCCGCTTCGGCGGGCAATAACACTTACGGCAGCGGCTTGGCGGCGCCTTTTGCGACCGCGGGAGAAACCGCGCAACCGGGCGACATCACGTTGAGCGGAGCGATTACCGGGGGGGTCCAGTTGACCAAGACGGGCAACGACAACCTCTTCATCACCGGTGCAGCCGCGGGCAACACCGTCAGCGGCATCACCGTCAACTATGGCACCGTGGTGTTCAACGGCTCCGGTTCCTTGAGCGCCGCCAGCGCCAGCGCTTCGACGGTCAATCCGGGAGCGACTATCTTCCTCGACAATTCCGTGACCGTGGCTTCCAACCGCCTCGGCGGGCGGGGCCTCTTCCTTAACGGCAATCTCTACGTTGCGGGGGGCCCCGGCGTTGTGAACGAAACAGTCAGCACTACCGGGAACAACTTCAACCTGACTGCGGGCTCGGTGCTCCGCTTGAATTCCAACAGCGTGGCCACGGCCACCAATTCGGTGACTGTGGTAGTCAACTCTACGAATACCAGCGTGTTTACCCGCAATGCGGGTGGCACCATCCTCATCGAGGGCCTGGATAATTCCACCGGCATCTTCCAGGGCGGCGGAGGGAGTCTCTGGACCAATGGCAATATCATCGGCCAGCAAAGCAGCGCCACGGCGAGCGCGACGCCGACCGTCGGGACGCTCAACAAGGCCATTCTCCCGTACGCCTTGGTGGACTCGAGCGTCACGGGCACGGGCGTCAGTTTCGCCACCATGGCGGCGACCAGTACCACCGGTGCCCTGACCGCCTTGAATACCAGCACGGAAATGCTGACCAATGCCCTGCCGTCGGTTCTTTCCAAGACCGCCAACTGGCAGAGCGCGACGACGTTCTTCGTCCAGGACATCACGGGCCTGGCGACCGGCCAGAGTGTCTCGGGTGTGGGTATCGCTGCCGGGGCCACGGATATCATCACCACCATCGGTGGCTCGACCGCCAGCGGTTACCTGATCACGATCGCCGGCACGGGTGCGACCGCTTCGGGCACGACCAACCTGGCCTTTAGCGCGGGCACCGCCGGCGCTGGCACCAGCGGTATTGCCAACCTGGACATCACCTCGGCGGGCTCGCCGTCGGCGGCTTCGAATGTCGCCACCTTGGTCAACTCTCTGACCATGACCGGCGGATCGCTGAGCATCGGCACCGGATCCGCCATCATGCTCTCCAGCGGCGGCGTCCTCGCCACGGGCAACGCTTCCATCACCGGTCCCGGCATCCTGGAAAGTGAATTCACCGCCGGCACCCAGTTTGCGCCCACGGCCTTCGCCCGGGAATTGATTTTCCACGTCACCGGCGCCAATACACTCACCGTGGCGCCGATCATCTTTGGCACCGGCGGTCTGACCAAGGCGGACGGCGGCACGCTGACGCTGTCGGCCCAGGAGCTTTACACCGGCCAGACGACGATCAACGGCGGGACTTTGAAGCTCAACGGTGGAATCAACACGATCTTTTCGCCTTTCACATCAGCGCCCGGCATTGGCAGTTCCACGGCTACGCTCAACCCGCAAACGTTCCAGTTGAATGTCGGCGGGACTCTCGACCTGAACGGCAACAACCAGGCCCTGACCAACCTCACCCAGGCGGGTCCCGCGCTGCCTTTCACTGCTGGAACCGTGATCAACAGCGGTGCCTCCGCGACCCTGACCATTGCGCCATCAGCCAATAGCACCTTTGCCGGCAACCTCTCGGGTTCCAACCTGAA
>Ga0206804_10069_pt1 | contig 30458 bp, 32 predicted proteins | sample Alteio_BWOrgCont_62_FD_152888 | JGI IMG/M metagenome (GOLD analysis project Ga0206804, IMG submission 152888) | Enriched cells from forest soil in Barre Woods Harvard Forest LTER site, Petersham, Massachusetts, United States -... | ecosystem: Environmental > Terrestrial > Soil > Temperate forest >... | reverse complement strand
AACGTGCTCGATTTCGGGACGGGCGCGCCGGTGCGGCAGGAATTCGGATTCACCGCCCCGGCCGCCGGGAAGACCGGGACGACGAACGATTACAAGGACGCGTTGTTTGAAGGATTCACGACGCATCTCGTGGCGGGGGTGTGGATCGGGTACGACAAGCCGAGGGAGATCATGGCGGGCGGCTATGGCGCGGCGGTGGCGCTGCCGGTCTGGGCGAATGTAATGAAGCAGGTGAAGGATTCGTATTCCGCAGCCGACTTTTCCGTTCCATCCGGCTTGCAGGAGGTGAATGTCGGCGGAGGATTATTCGGCCACGGCGAGCGCTACTATCTGACGTCGGAACAGGTCGCCATGCTCGACCGGGAACCGAGCGCGACAGCGGAAGATAATGATCGGCCGCCGTCGGGCCGTAATATCTTCGATCGCTTCCTGGATATTTTCAGGTAACGGAATTCTCGAGGGAATCGGCGCCGGGAAGCGGCGGATGAAAGACGTCGGCCACGGCCTTGGAGAAGGAAGTAAACGTCACGGGCTTGGAAACGTAATTGATGACGTTGAGCTTGCGGCATTCCTCCAGGTCGTTGGGGTCAATGGACGAGGTCATGACCGTGACGGGCACGTTGCGAAAATCGTCTCGTGCCCGAAGGCGGCGAAGGAGATCAAGGCCGGTGAGGGAAGGGAGGCGCAGATCGAGGAGGATGACAATGAGGCTTTCCGGAGGAGGGGCCTGCGGACCGGTGAGGAAATCGAGCGCCTCCTGGCCATCGGCGATGAACTTGACGTGGCTTTCCATGCCGCTTTTGCGCAGTTGGCGCAACAGCAATTCGCGATCGTCTGGGTTGTCCTCGACGACCAAAACGCGGACGGAACTATCCCAATGGTTTGCTCCCATTGGATAATTATTACCCCATTTTACGGAAAGGGAAGCCTCGGAATCAAGCCTTACGGCATTGCTTCGGCACCGTTCGATGCGGAGGACGAGGAAAGGCGGCCTTGGACACGGCTCCGAAACCTGGCCTTGACCCAGCGGCCGATGTGGCGCGGTTGGGAGGACATGGCCCTGCTCGTGGAGTAAACCAGAGGACCGAATTCGAGGGACTTGCGATGGAAGGAAACGCGTCCGGCGCGAATCCCGTCGAAAATGGAATCGACCGTAAATTCACCCGCCTCGACGGTGCTGGCGTTTTTACCAATGGCGTTGAGGGTGTGGGCATCCGAGCAGGCGACGAGCGGCTTGCGGTGCTTCCTGGCCCAACGCGCGGCACGGAGATTGGGATTGATACGGCTGGGGAGCCAGTTGACGTGAAGCATGCACCATTCGATGGCATCGATCGCGTCAACATGGTCGTTGATGGTGCTGCCGAGGCAGGAGGGGTGAGGATAAAAGGGGTGAGGGGCGAGGACGAAGACTTGGGGCTTGCGGACACGCAGGGCGCGAATTTGGGCCCAGGTCGGTTCGCCGGGCAGATCGCCGTCGGCGAGGTTGAGGATGACAACATGGCGGTGATCGACGTCGGCTTCCATGCCGGGAATGAGGAGAATGCCACGTTCGCGGGCGTAGGCATATGCCTTGGGATCGGAGCAAACCTTGCGGTGCCAGGTGATGGCGATGGCGTTGAGGCCGACTTCCTTGGCGCGGTCGATGTGCTCGATGAGGTTGTGACTCAGGTGAGTGTCAACCGGATCGCCCTGGGAGTGGCTGTGAAGTTCAACGCGGTAGGAGGGCACGGTGTTATTATGGCTTGAAATGTAAGTAAGGCAAGTTCACTTCGCACATCTCCTAATCAAGCGGGGTGTTTTTCGCACCTCGCAAAATGGGTATGGTGGGCTGTCTTGAAGCATACCATCGTTCTAAGATTAATTTCGGTTTTTTTGACTGGAATCTTAGCCGACAATCAAACTCTTATCCGCAGATCCCATGGCGAATCCCTGCTCCTGTAGCCTTTCGCGGCATCAAACCGCGACGGATGCCACAGAATGCCACGAGGTGCCACGTAAAAACCTTTACGGCCACGCGAAAATTGTTAGAGTCCACTTTCCCGCGAGAAGCGATTCGGTGAATCGTTCCTCCCCCCAAAGGGCCCTTAGCTCAGCGGATTAGAGCGCCTGGCTACGGACCAGGAGGCCAAAGGTTCAAATCCTTTAGGGCCCATTTTCATCAAGTTTCGCGCTGGCGTCTGCCAGGAATGGTACCCAAAACGGTTCAGGAATGGGCTTAATGGGCCGATAGCAAGGTTAAGGCGATGCACACGAGTCTGCAAAACAGCGAGAGCTCGACTTTTGGGCACAGTGCGTTCCTTGTGGTGTTTATTCCGGTCGTTTTTGTGGTGATGCTTGGCGTGTTCGCGCTTTGCTTTTTGCTTTCGCTGGTGAACCGGCCGAAGATTACTTTTGCGTAGAAACTGTCTCTTTTCTCCTCCGCCGCCCCGCCGGGGTGGGTTGCCTTTTTGTCGCGTACCGGTGGTTATCACCACCGGCTAATTTCCTACGGCCCCCCGGGCCGTAAAGGAATCACTGGCGGGCGAGGGGCTTGGTGGCGTTCATGACGCCGGACATTTTTGGGTAAAAGATGATTCCGGCAAGCTGATCCCGTTTTATCGTGGCGACGAGGTGTTGCTGAGCTTCGTCCTGATAGAAGAAAATGGAATCGTTGACCGGATCGTCGAACACGACATTCGCCATGATGTCGGCGTTCGTGCCACTGCGCAGGACGACTCGATGCAACCTCATGCCCAACAGTAAACCCAATTTTTTTCCGCGTCCAGACAAGCGGGGGAGATGTCCTTGGGGGCGCGGTCGGGAAGCGGCACCGCGCGATGACGGTCATGCCGAATGTTAAACTGGAGAATTGGGTGAAGATGAAGGAACTCTTCGGGACCTGAAACGTCAGTTTGACGTGGGGGGGACTTTTACGAGCAGGTGTCCCGAGCTACTCACCGACGTACTCAACTTTGGCAGATTCCGGGTAGCGGGCCCTTTGGTAACGTGACCGTTGGGATCGAAAGTCGAACCGTGGCGTTTACAGTAAAAGGAACAATCGGGCTCTGCTTTGAGCTGAACCTGTCGATGCGTGCAAATCGATGAAAGAGCCATCAACTCGCTTCCCCGGCGAATCACAAAAAAACCCAGGCTGCGGTAAGCATCGTAAACACCTTCTTTCGCATAGTCGCCCACGGGCCCAGCATCAATCACCTGCTCCGGGCCGCCTTGCGCAGCCATGACGGTGCAACCCGTAGCCGCACAAAGCGAGGCCCCAGCGGTCAAAGTGATGAACTGTCGGCGATCCATTTTAAGATCATTCGGGCACTGCTTGAATTCCGATTAATACTCGAAGACAAGACTCGTATCAATGCCCCAACTCTGGTCTTGGCGCGCTCCGTAATCGACGGGAAAAACAAACACGACGCCGAGACGAGGCTGAACACCGCCGATGGTATCGAGATTCGCACGAAAGCCGACATCCCCCTCGAGATTGTCACTACCGTAGTCATCTTGATTCATTTGCCTGGCGCCGTTCAACTCCACGACGGGGATAAGTTGCTGTACGCCCGGGATCGCCAGTTGATCGTGATCGATTGTATAGCCAAAAACAAAGCCATATTCGAGGTTTTGGACGCCGCCGTCTTCGCTGTTTGGGCCTATGAGCGTGGAGTAACCGATAATCGATTGCAGAGTGAAATTCTGAAATTTCAGGTCGTCGAAAATTTTCGGCACAACTTCCGTGCTGTGGCTGATTTGGGTGTGGGTAGGAATACCAACTTCCAGTGCGAGGCCAAAGGTATTATCAATATCCCCATCCCGCGAAACCCATTGGTAGAAGGGATAGCGTGCGCCCAAATCAACATTATCCATTCCCTCCGCAATTTCACCGCTCGAGGAATCACGCTCGTACGCCGTCTCCAATTCCAAGGTCAGGAGACCAAATCCCTTTTCCAATTCGCCGTGGATATTATCGGTGTGTTGATTGCCGGGACCGCCGGTGTGCAGCCAATCAAGGCGGCCCTCATCGGTTTCGCCATCCGAATCATCGACCAAAAACGGCTCGGGAAATACGCCCTGGCCATAGACACTGCGCTTATCCAAGGCATCAAAAACTCCGTAACGGGTATCGACCGTCGGGGGCGTAATCGACGCATCAGCCGATGGCGTGATCGCCTTGGGATCCGTATTCGGCGCTGTTGCGGCTTTCCCGGACGGCGCCGTAGCCGCATCCTTTGCCGCCTTTTTCGTGGCAACCGGCGTCGCAGCGACCGCCGTGCTCCCGGCTGCGGGAGTTATGGAAACTGTTTGGTCATCAGCTTGAAGAGCAAGCGGAGTGGCCAGTAATAGGGTCAAAGTAAGATTCAATACATTCTTCATCGTGAAACGTGATAGCGGGTAAATCCAGAACTCGCTGCCGTTCGGTTGCTATTTCTTAGCGTTGAATTGCTAAACATGCTTTCCGAGCGCTTTTCATCCGATCTTCCTTGCCCTCGTTTGAAGACACGCCCTACAAAGTCTTCCGTGCGCAACAACTGGATTCAACGGCTTCGTCAGATACATCTGTGGCTGGGTGTGTTTTTTTCACCCCTTCTGCTTCTGTTTATCGTGACCGGCTGGTGGCAGACCTTTGTCCCGGACGACGCCAGGGACCAGGGATCGTTTAATTCCGTCATGGCGAAGTTTTCCAAAATCCATACGGATCAATATTTCTCGCAAACCGGCGCCAGTCATCATCCGTCGGAACTCTTTAAAATTCTCGTTGCCTGCATGGCGGTGGCGCTCATCGTGACGATTCTTCTCGGATTGGCTCTCGCCTGCCAGACCCTGAGGAGATTTTGGTGGACCGTTCTCGCCCTTTTTCTCGGGATTCTCGTTCCGGCGCTTGCGCTTTATTTTAGCTAGCCTCTAGAACGCGACGGTCGTGCGGAGGCCGAGGACGGTGGCGTTGTGGGCGCCTTGTTCGCCGCCGGGGGTGACGATGTATTGGAAATCGGGCTGGAGGCTCCACCAGTGGGCGAGCTGGATCTGGTAGGTGGCATCGAGGACGGTCTCGGCGGTGAAGGGGGCGTTGCCTTGCAGGATTTGGCTGTCACTGAAGTTGCTGCTGACGTGGGAGCGGGCGATGGCGAGGCCGGCGATGTCGGCTTTGCGACCGGGAATGAAGCCGGTGAAGTTGAAGCCGCCGTCCACGTACCAATCGACGAAGTTGATGTTGGAGGGCGCGCCGCCACTGCGGACAAAGAAGCTGATGGCCTCGTCGCCGTGGGTGTAGAGCTGCTGGTCCATGATTCCATAGATGCCGTAGTTGGCGCCCGCGCCTTGGAGTGATCCGGTGCCGAGGGCGTTGTGGGCCTGGGAACCCCAGTTGTCGTAATTGGCGGTGTGGACGAATGAACCGAGCCGGTAGGTGCCCGGCAAGCCTTTGTCGTTGGGGCCTTGGTTCAGAAGAAAGCCGACCTCCGAGAGGACGAGCATGCCGCTGTCGGCATCGAGGGCGAAATCGGTGCCGTACTTGTTTTCGACATCGAGCCTGGATTTGTCGTCCATGCCGAAGACGCCCGCCATAAGGTAAAACCTGGAGGCGGGGAGGTATTCAATCCGAACGCCGGGCGAGGCTGTGGGGTAAGTGGGATCATTGGGGACGTTGTTCCCGATGAGCGTAAATCCACCAAACGTGCTGTTGATGAAGAGCGCGGCGGTGGAGGACTGGAAGAATTCGGTATCGACGGCGATGTTGCCGATCTTGATGGTGAGCCGATGGTCGAGGAATCCTTTTTGCAACCAGAGTTCCTGGAGGCGGACGGAGTTATAACCGGCAATGTTGCTGGTGATGCTGAAGTCGCCGATGAAATGCTGGGAGAGTCCCGCACCGTGAAGATAGAGCGCGTTGGCGTGGAAGGTGAGGTCATCGACGGCGCCGCCGGTCATCTTGGCGAGGTCAAAATCGAGTTCGACGTCAAACAGGCCATCGTAAGTCGCACCGCGGGCGGCACCGCCGGAGGGATTACCGAAGACTTCGCCATAATAGGTGGGGGAAACCTGCAGGCCATCATCCTGGAGGGTCTTGCGGAAGCCGCCCCAATCTCCGGTCATGAGGTTGCGCTGGAGCAAGGGCCCGGCGTCTTCCGGTTTCACGACGGAGGGAGGAGGCGTGTAGGTGGGCAGTCCCGGAGGGAGAGCCGGCGAGGACGCGGGCGCTGCCGGTTGAGGCGGATCCGAGGCGGTGCCGGAGGACGAGTCAGCGATGGCTTGGCCGAGAGTAAAGGTCACGCAAACGCAAAGGCCAAGGAGTTGTTTTCTCGTCCAATTCACCCGCCGATGGAAGCATAACGTTACCGACACTGCTAGCGCCGGATTGTGCTTCTTTCGCAGTGAAATGTAGTTGAATTCGATGCGACTAAGCGCACGTTGAATGATTGCCCTCTTCGATTCCGAAGAGAGTAACCATCACCAACTTCAACCGGGATTTGACTATGAGCATGATCACGACAAAGGACGGCACGCAAATTTATTACAAGGACTGGGGCACGGGCGAACCGGTGGTTTTCAGCCACGGCTGGCCGCTGACCGGCGACGCGTGGGAAGCGCAAATGCTCTTTCTTGCCTCGCGGGGCTATCGCTGCATCGCGCATGATCGACGCGGGCATGGTCGGTCGAGTCAGCCCTGGAACGGCAACGAGATGAACACTTACGCGGACGACCTGGCGGAACTTTTTAACAAGCTGGACTTGAAAGGCGCGACCATGGTCGGCCATTCGACCGGAGGCGGCGAAGTGGCCCGTTATATCGGACGGCACGGCACGTCGCGCGTGGCGAGAGCTGTTCTGGTTGGTGCGGTGCCGCCGCTGATGCTCAAGACCGCGGCGAATCCCGGAGGCCTGCCGATGGAGGTGTTCGATGGCCTTCGCACGGCCTCCCTCGCGAGCCGCTCGCAATTATACAAGGACCTGGCCAGCGGTCCGTTCTTCGGCTTTAACCGGCCGGGCGCCAAACTCTCGCAGGGAATGGTCGATTCGTTCTGGATGCAGGGGATGATGGGCGGACACAAGAATACATTCGATTGCATCAAGGCGTTTTCGGAAACGGATTTCACCGACGACCTGAAGAAGTTCGACGTGCCGACGCTGATCATCCACGGCGATGACGACCAGATCGTGCCGATCGGAGCGGCGGGGCTGATGTCTTCGAAGTTGGTGAAGGGCGCGGTCCTGAAGGTCTATTCCGGTGGCGCGCATGGGCTGACCGATACAGCCAAAGACCAACTCAACGCCGACCTGCTCGCTTTCATCAAGGAGTAGGGAATGATTTCGCGCTTATTTCGATAAACTACTTTTTCTTTGACATAATCATATTTTCAGTATTTATGGAAAGTATGAACGACAAGCCGCAGCCCACCGATCCTCTCATCGCCGCCCGGGACGAATTCATTTCCCAGTGGGGAGCCATGGGCGGCGCGTGGGGGATCAATCGCACAATGGCGCAAGTCCACGCGTTGTTGATGACAAGTGAAAAGGCCCTGACGACGGACGAGGTGATGGCGGAACTCAAGATCAGCCGCGGCAATGCGCACCAAAACCTGCGAGAACTGGTCGGCTGGGGGCTGGTTCGGAACGTAGTCCGCAAGGGTGAACGCAAGGAATACTACGAGTCCGAAAAGGATGTCTGGCGGATGTTTTGCATCATCGCACGGGAGCGAAAGCGTCGCGAAGTCGAGCCGGCGCTGCGGGCACTACGGGCTTGCGAGGAACAGACGCGGTCCCTGCGAGGCGAAAAGGCCCATGCGTTCAATCGGCAGATCAAGGCACTCGCGGAGTTTCTCAGCCAGGCAGAGGCGATCATGGACCGGGTCTCGAAGTCGGAGCAAAGCGCAATCGTGCCGCTCGTCCTGAAGATGTTCGCCAAAAGTGCCAAATAACCTTTATGAAAACGCAAAAGGAAACCAGACGCCGAAGGGCCAAGTCGAAATCCTTACATTTAACGCGAAGTTTCACTATTTATCGAAAATATCGAAACCATAAACGCTTTGTTCACCCTGATCTTCTCTAACCAACCCACAACACAACCAAGGAAAACTATGACACCCATTGTTTGGACTTATCTCAGCTATCTACTCATTTCCATTCTGCTCACCGTCTGGGTGGCAAGAACCCTGCACAAAAACGGGCGCATTTTTCTAGTCGATAGCACGGCCGGAAATGAGGCCTTGGCCGATTCGATCAATCACCTGCTAGTTGTCGGCTTCTATCTGGTCAACCTTGGGTATGTCACGCTGGCCCTGAAGTCGGATGCAAGGCCGATCGACCTGCAGGGCATTCTTGAAACGCTCAGCGGTAAAATCGGCATGGTCCTGCTCATCCTTGGAGGCATGCACTTCTTCAATCTCCTCATCTTTTCCAAGATGCGGAAGCGGGCCATGCTGAGAAACAGCCTTCCGCCCGTCCCGCCACAGGCTTATGTACAGGGAGTAAATACGTGAAGCGGCTGTACGTACTATACGACGAGGAGTGCGCTCTGTGCGAGGCCTGTAGGCACTGGCTAATACGACAAGAAGCCTTCATTGAATTGTACTTCCTGCCGTATCAGTCCCCCGAGGTCGCGCAACGGTTCCCCGGCCTCAAGGAATGGAATGGGATCGACCTGAGCGAAAAGCTGGTCGTGGTCAGTGACGAGGGAGCGGTTTATCAGGGCCAATATGCCTGGATCATGTGCCTCTACGCGTTGCAGGATTACCGCGAGTGGGCACAGCGCTTAAGCCACCCTGCGCTACTGCCCTTTGCCCGCCGGGTTTGCGAGATCATTTCCAGAAACCGGCTATTGATCTCAGGATTGCTGAAGAAACCGACCAAGGAACTAGTCCGGAGTTTTAGAGAGCTGCAACGGGAGCCATGCGCTGCGGGGGAAAGGTGTGATGTATGAAGGAAACAGTGCTTCACATAAAAAGGAGCGCTGCCCCCTTATGCGATCAGAGATGGATCGGATGGGCGCCTCTTGTGGTACTTACGACGGTTGCTGTTTATGTGCGGCGATATTTCCTGCCATGGGAGCAAATGTGGATTTTATCAATTGTGGTTTTTGTCGGCTTCAAATGGTGGACTTGGTGGCGAGTGAGCGATGGAGTCAACACCACTTACTCACGCTCTATCGCTTATCTCTTTCTGTGGCCGGGAATGGATTCCCGCCGATTTTTTTCCCTCAAGGAGCGCGTTGAATGGCCCCGTTTCGTCTCCTGGTTTTGGGCTTTCACAAAGACAGCGTTTGGCGCGTTGCTGATCTGGGGCGTAGCGCGATGGGCGGGAAACGGATTGCTCGCCGCATGGATCGGCATGGTCGGCTTTATTTTTCTGCTCCATTTCGGACTTTTTGATCTGCTCTCCTTGTTTTGGCGACGGAACGGAGTTTGTGCGCCACCGCTCATGAATTGCCCTATCGCCGCCGTTTCTATGAGTGACTTCTGGGGCAGGCGCTGGAACTCCGGCTTTCGAGATATTGTCTTTGGCCTCATGTTCCTGCGGCTTGCGAAACGAGTTGGCACAACCGCAGCTACAATTGCGACGTTCGTCATTTCCGGCTTGATCCACGAACTGGTCATCACGATTCCAGCCGGAGCCGGTTATGGCCTTCCGACATTCTACTTCACGATACAAGGCGTTGGCATGCTCCTTGAACACTCCCCTATTGGCGCAAAATTTGGCTTGGCCGGTGGACTGCGTGGACATCTTTTTACGCTATGCGTGGTCACGCTGCCGATCTTTGCGCTGTTTCCTCCGGTTTTCGTTCTGCGGGTGATGCTGCCTTTCTTTCAAGTCATCCAAGCGTTACCATGAACCTACCCCTCGAATCCTCCATTCAAATCGCACTTGCTCTACAGCTCGTCATCGCCTTCGCCAATTTCTTCGCACCGGCCAAGCTTCATTATCGCGAAAATCTCGTCAAGGTTTCACCAATCGTTCGCCAGATATTCACGGTACATTCCGTCTTCATTGTCCTTGTTCTGGTTGGATTCGGCCTAATTTGCCTGCTTTATCCGAAGGATCTCTGCGGCGCGAGCCAACTCGGAAGATTTATCGGCGGATTTCTTGGTGTCTTCTGGGTACTCCGCGTCATTCTTCAATTCACCTATTACGACCGAAAGGTGAAAGAAGAGAATCCGCTCGGCACTTTCTGTTTCGGGATAGTGTTTCTGTACCTCGCAACGATCTTCACGATCACACTTTTCTTCGCAAAATGATCAACTTTCAGCAATGGCTCAGTCTTGCTCTTTGGCTCGCCGGAATCGGTCACTTTTGCATTTTGTTCGCCAGCTTTCAGGTTCCGTCGCGCCTGGGTTGGAAGGAGGACTTGGCTCAACTCACAAGTTTCAACCGCAAGCTCATGTGGGTTTATGCGGGCACCACGCTCATTACCATTATCGCGTTTGGCATCTTGACTCTTTACTTACATCATGAGTTTCTTATCGGCGATCGTGCTGCAGTCGCGCTAGCTACCTTCATTGCCATATTCTGGTCAATGCGCGTTGTGATTGACTTTGTTTATTTCAACCATGCGGATTGGCCAATCGGGCTTTCATTTGTCGTGGGCCATTTTCTGCTTACGGCATTATTCATCGCCTTGGCTGTAACCTATTGGTCCGTTTTGATCTGGAGTTTTGTAAAATGAGGCGTTCAATTCGCGGGCGGATGCACGGGCGGGAGATTTTTTAATTCGGCGTGGACGGCGGCGAGGTCGGATTGGAAGGCGGGGGTGGCGAGGATGGCTTCGCCGGTGGCTTGGCCGAGAATGCCGCCTTCCTTGATGTCGCTGGGATAATGGACGCCGGCGTTGACCCGGCTCTGGGCGATTTGGGCGGCGCGGTCGAAGAGGGCCTGCTTTTTGTCGGGGAAGACGGCGCTGAGGACGGTGGCGAGGGTGAACGAGCCCATGGCATGTCCACTGGGGTAACCGGAGCCATTGACGGGAAATAAGGCTTCGACTACGCCGGGATGGCCCTGGTAAGGCCGCGGGCGCTTGTACTTGTTCTTGGCGGTTTCGTTGACGAAGCCGGTCGTGGCGGTGACGTTCTTCAAGAGTTGATAAAACTTCGGGCTGTTTTCGGGCGTGAGGTCGTTTCCGTAAACGGATTGGAAGAGGAGATAGGAAAAGTGTTTGTCGCGGGTGGCTTCCCTGATCATCTCGTCGGTGCGGGTCTTTTGGATATGCATGACCTGCGCGCGGTCAGCCTGGTCTTCGGCGGATTCGGGAGCGGGGGGAGGCGGGACGCTGTCGATGAGTTTTTGTTCCTGGGCCTGGGTGAGCCAGCGGTTGGGATCACCCTCCTCCTTCATCTGCGCGAAAGCGATGGAGCAAACGAGCACGACGCAGATGCCCCATCCGAGAATCCGGTAATTTGCATTCATGGCGATGGCCGCGCGCGGTTAATCGAAAAGTTCGCCGGGCTGGAAGAATCGTACCAGTTCGAGCTTCGCGGTTTCAAGCGAATCGGAGGCGTGGACGACGTTGACCATGACATCGACGCCGTAGTCGCCGCGGATGGTGCCCGGAGCGGCTTTCTTGGAATCGGTCGGGCCGAGCAACGCGCGGACTTTGTCGATGACGCCGTCGGCGGCGAGGGCGACGGCGATGACGGGGCTCGACTGCATGAATTCCTCCACTTCGGGAAAGAAGGGCTTGGCGGCGATGTGGGCGTAATGTTCGAGGAGGATTTTTTTGTCGAGCCGTATCATCTTGCAGCCGCGAATGCGGAAGCCGGCTTTTTCGAAGCGTTGCAGGACGTCGCCGCAGCGGCCTTTGGTGACGCAATCGGGTTTGAGGAGGATGAGGGTGGTTTCCATGGTGAAAAATTTTTGAGGAACTCCACGCTAGAAGGAAACGGCGGACATAGAAGCAAAATAAAGATGAGGCAGACCGGAAAACCGCTTTTGGGGAATCGGAACTGGAAATATGGACTAGGAGTTATAGGATGGCTGGCATCCCCTTCCGGGGGGGCTCGCTTTGGGGAGGGTTTTGCGGCGGTGTCACTTGTAGTGGGAGATATATGAAAATTATTTGCGGAAGCATTTTGTTTATTGCCGGAATTTGGGTGGCATTTGCACAAACAAATCAATCTGGCGCATTGCCCGTAACGACACAAAACGCAAATGAGGCGCAAGTACCTCCCGAGGTTGAAAAGGCGATGCAGATGCCGGAAAGTCCCGAACGGACAAAAGCCGTTAGAATAGCGGCCCGGGAGTGGGCAAAGAAAGACCCGGTAGCAGTCCTTTCCTGGGCTGTGAAATTGCCGAATCCGATAAAGGATCAAGTGGGCCAGGCAATCCCTTCGATATGTGCTCAAACAAATGGAAAGGCTTCGGCAGATTGGTCTGTTCAAAAAGGTTCGAACAACTGGCTGCTGCATCCGTTGCTATTTTATTGGGCCGCGATCGATCCCGCCGGAGCGATTGTGTGGTGCGGTCAAGCACCCGAGGAAGTCCGTTATTTGGCATACTTTTCGGTGGGAGACGGATATGGTATGAAAGATCCGCCGGGCGCCGAAGGCTGGGCGGTGAAATTGGAATCGCCGGATGATCGCCTCAGCGCAATTCGCGGAGTGGCTTTGAGGCGAGCGCGCGAAAAAGACATCCCTACTTTAGGAACATGGCTCAAGTCACTTAAACCAGAGGAAATGATGGTAGGGGCCAAATCCGTGGTTTGGGATTGGCAAGCGAACAATTTCAATAATGGGGGAGTTAAAAATAACGAAGCGATAAAGGAGTGGCTTGATCAATTTCCTCTGAACGATTCGCAAAGAGAAGACATTCTCAAAACCCCTTTGCCAGGCATATTTCAATCAAAAAAGATTGAAGGAAAATAACCCGCCACAAACAGCGGAGGATGAGTTCTAACGCAGGTGAGCGGACAGGGTGGGAATCGACCGAGTCCGACCTCTGAAACTTCAGAAAATTCCGGAACTACTCGGGACTATTTCCTCTAACTTTCCGATGTCACTTTTGGTGTCATCCGGGAATTTTATTCGCTCGGGGTATAGCGCGTAATTTTGCTGCCTTGCAAACCGAGTCCGGCCATGAGTCCCTTCTGGCTGAAGACAAAGGCATAGACATCCTTGTTGAGCGTCTTGAGCGACACCGACTTGGCCATTCCCGTGTCAACGATCACGATGCTTGGGCCGGTTCCTATCTCCCATCCACCGCTCTTATTGATATAATTCAGGGCTCGATGATTCATGAAAAACAGGACGTAGCTATATTTTTGCACGCCTGCCTGTAATCCATACGAAACGGCCGAGGTATGGTAATAGCCTATCGTTCCGCCATTGCTGATCAGAGGGCCATCTCCTCCCTGGGCGCCAAAGATAAAACCCGCTTTGACGATGGTGGGGAAGACGAGGGCTGCGGTAGCTTGGTTGGCGATCTCCGCTGCCTTCGGGTTCTTGGCATAGAGTTTTTGCAAAGCTTGGCGCGCATCTCGATCCAGCTCGTAGGCCGACGCGGCGTGAGCCGAAGATAGGACGATGGAGTTTGTGACCAAAATGGACGAGAGGATGATGAGGATCTTGAGGATTTTCATAAATGGGCTGCTCTGTTTATTTCGCGAGTTCAAACTCGCCAGGTTTCCAAGTTTGATCGAACCACGATTCGAGCGGGCCGTAAAGGCGAAGCAGAACATTCCAGCCTTTGCCGGGGACGGTCTGCACCCAATTACCCGGGACTATTTTCTCCAATTTTTAAGCGAACCGAGCTTCACTCCGTGCTTATTCGACCTGAAGCTATCCGATCATCGGCAATTTCAGTAAACTTTATACGGCAGAAATTTGCCATTAAGGACGATCTGCACGCGGTCGCCTTTCGGGTCAGGGATGCGGTCGATGCTCATGCTGAAGTCGATCGCACTCATGATGCCATCACCGAATTCCTCGTGAATGACCTGCTTGATCGATTGACCATAAACTCCCACGATCTCGTAAAACCGATAAATGAGCGGATCCGTCGGGACCGTTTGGGCGAAAATTCTCGTGGGACACTCCGCCAATTGTTCAGCTACATCTTCACCAAGGTCCAGCAGCGCCGCGATTTTTTTTGCATCGGGCAAAGGAGCGCTGTTCATCCCCTGGCACACCGAGGCAACCCAGACGGGGGCGTGTTTTAGCTCTTCTCCCATTTTCTTCCAGGTCAGTTTTTTGGTCCGCTTAGCCTTGAGAATCGCGTCGTACAATTTTGAGTTCATAAAATTTATTTTTCTAGGCGCAGCAACAGACATACCTAACTCTGCGGTCGGCAGAATTAATTTCACGCGCCCTGTCGATAGGGCAGGGCGCGTGGTTTGGAAGGCCGTTTATTTCTTAAATTTGGCCGCTTCATCGGAGCCTTTCGTCGCATTTCCCGCGCTATAAGAATGCGCACCGACGCCCGCGAGCTTGCCGCCTTGGACGATCAGGTATTCGTTACGGATGGGCCGGCCTTCAAAGTAGCACTCGAGAATTTCACGCGTGCCGGCGGCGTAACGAGCCTGCGCCGAAAGGCTGGTTCCTGAAATGTGGGGAGTCATGCCGTGATGCGGCATGGTCCGCCACGGGTGATCCTTAGGAGGAGGCTGCGGGAACCAGACATCGCCTGCGTAACCGGCGAGTTGGCCACTTTCGAGTGCGGCGGCGACGGCGTCGCGGTCGCACAACTTCCCGCGCGCGGTGTTAATCAGATAAGCACCGCGTTTGAAGTTGGCCAATGACTTGGCGTTGATCATGTGCTCGGTTTCCGGATGGAGCGGACAATTTAACGAAACCACGTCGCAGACCTTGGTGAGACTTTCCAGATTCGAGTGATAAGTAAGGTTCAGTTCCTTCTCGACCGCTTCCGGAAGCCGATGGCGATCCATGTAATGCAATTTTACATCGAAAGGTTTCATCAGGCGCAGCACGCGGAGTCCGATGCGGCCTGCCGCAACGCTACCAACGTTCATTCCCTCAACGTCGTAAGACCGGGACACGCAATCGGCGATATTCCATCCGCCTTTAATGACCCAATTATACGAAGGAATGTAGTTGCGCACGAGAGAGAGGATCATCATCACGACGTGCTCAGCGACGCTATTGCTGTTGCAGTAGGTGACTTCGGCAACGGTGACGTTGCGTTCCACCGCCGCTTGCAAATCGGTGTGATCGGACCCGATACCGGCGGTCACGACCATCTTTAACTTGGGAGCCTTGGCAAAACGTTCCGCCGTCATGTAGGCCGGCCAGAAAGGCTGTGAGATGACAATCTCCGCATCGGGGAGTTCACGATCGAGCACGCTGTCCGCTCCATCCTTGCTCGATGTGACAACCAACTGATGTCCATTGGATTCGAGATACTTGCGCAAGCCCAATTCGCCAGTGACGCTCCCAAGAAGCGTGCCCGGCTTGAAGTCGATGCCCTTGGGGGTTGGAAGCGTTTGTCCGTCGGGATAACGCTCGAGCTTCGGCAGGTCGTTGCGGGGATAACTTTTGGGGTAACCGGTTACGGGATCGTCGTAAAGAACACAGATGATTTTAGCCATTCCTGAGCATTCAAGCCGGGCGGTGATCTGGCAAACAAATGATTTCGATCAGTTGATCGAGAATTTCAATCACACGCGTGGACGGGTGCGCTTGCGAGGAGCTGCCGGGCGATCAGGGGTCAGGACAGCCCCAAACCTGTTTTGGACTCCAAGTGAACCGGCCAGGTCCAGCAATACCTTTACCACGGGCGAAATGGGCTCGCGTTGGGCCGCAACAAGGCCGATCAAGGATGATGCGTCCGGTTCCACCAGCGGAATGCCGATCAGCTTGTCGTCATTCTTGAGGTGCGGGAGAAAAACGTGCGGCAAAATGCTCGACCAAGGCCCGGAATGCAGGTGAAACCACAACGTGTCGAGTGAGTTGGTTTCGAGCGACGTGCGAGCCTCGGCGTGTGCCAAGCGAAACTGTTTGTCGATGATCCGCCTATTTTCCATGTCGGGAGTCAGGAGGCATAAGGGGAGAGCTGCCGCTTCCCCCCAACGAACGGTTTTGCGCCGAGACAACGGCCCTGTCTTGCTCGTCACCAGCATATAGCTTTCTCGATAGACGGGAATGGCGTGGACCAAATGCGGAGGTTGGTGATCCAGATAGGTCAATCCCACGTCCAAAGTAAAGTCGGAGAGGCCTCGAAGAATTTCCATCGAGGAGAGCGAGCGGACAATAATGCGGACATGAGGGTGCCGAGCCGCGAGAGCTACCGTTAATAGCGGCGCGACGGGTTCCGCCGTGGGTATCACTCCGACGGTAACCTTTCCGATGAGGTCTCCAGCCACTTGCCCAAGCTCCTGCCGCAAAGTCGTGTAGTCAGCCAGGAAATGGTGAGCCCAAAAGAGGACTCGCTCGCCTTGATCGGTGAATCCGACAAAACGCCTGTTCCGAGCGACGATCAAAACACCGAGGCTATCTTCGAGGTGTTTGATCCCGGCGGAAAGAGTTGATTGCGTCACATGGCAAGTCGTGGCCGCCCGGGCAAAATGCCGTTCTCGGGCCAGGGCAGCGAGATACTCGAATTGGCGTATCATAAATCGGCGCGTAGAGGCGGCCAGTTCAGGTATGAGATCTCCGAAGTTTATGCCTGCGTATGGACGAAGGCTAATCTGGAGCGGCAGGATTGCACGTTAATTTCCACGGCGCTCGTACCCCGCCACACCGAGGGACAGGGTAACTGAGTCGATGTAAAGCGCGGCGAAAATAGTGCGCGCAAATTGGAACACGATTTTGTCTTGCCATCGGGATGCGCATTGTCATGGTCGCCGCTATCAACGAGTGGCTGAAGAGGGCGGAGGAATAGGCCCACAAAGACTCACGCGATCAAAACCAATATCGGAACCAAGCCATGATGAATTTTGACAACCTCGACCCGGAACTTTCGCTTGAAGACATCCAGCAGGTCGAAAAGGAACTCGATTTGAAATTCCCCCAGGTCCTGATCGACCACTACCTGAAGTGGAATGGAGGCTTTCCGGATCATTGCATCTACCAGCATGACGACGAAAGAAACCAGGTTTGCATCGAGCAAGGCCTTCCGTTGAAGACGGACAACAAGAAGCACACCACCGCCCAGACCGCCTACCGCGATCTGCAGAAGCGGAACGTCCCCGCGAAGTATTTCCCCTTCGGCATCGACACCTGCGGCGCCTACTTCCTCGTCGATCTCTCCGATCCCAACCACGCGATCTACTTTTACCAGACCGACATCACGCCCCCGAAACTGGAAGCCTGCTTGCGTCCTCTCGACGCCGGCTTCAAGGACTTCTGGCAACGCCTCGGGCCGGATATCGACTAACCGCTCCCGTTAGGGAATACCCGGAGAGTTACGCTGAGTTATTCCTGCGCTTTATCGGCGTACTCGCTCGGCCATAACATCCAGTTGTTCTTTCCCTCAACGATTCGCACTGACTTGACAGGGCAAGCCATAGAGGCGAGGTTTTTTTGGAGTTTCATCTAAATGCCGGTGACAAGGCTTTTCCGAGCCACTATTTCCATGACACCCTCTTCACCTTCGAACCTTCGCTTTGCAAAAATGCCCCTCAACTCTGGGGCTGGCGCTATCCCGGCTCTCGGTTTTGGAACTTTGATACCCGACCCTGCCGAAACTAAGATCGCAACCACCAACGCATTGAAGGTTGGGTTTCGACACCTTGATTGCGCGGAACGCTATCGGAATGAGCGTGAGATAGGTGAGTCATTGCAGGCAGAGTTCGCCACGGGAGCAATCACCCGTGAGGACGTCTTCATCACAACAAAGCTCTGGAATACCAATCATCGGCCGGAACGGGTCGAGCCGGCATTCGATGCGAGCTGCAAGCGACTGGGGATCAGTTACGCGGATCTTTACCTGATCCACACTCCTTTTGCGTTTCAACCGGGAGACAACATGGATCCGCGAGACCAAGGTGGTAACATCATTTATGACCGTGGCGTCACTCTGCTTGAGACTTGGAGCGCGATGGAAAGTCTCGTCGATCAGGGTAAGTGCGGGGCCATTGGATTATCCGACGTCGCACTGGAAAACCTTGTGCCTCTCTATGAGGCCGCGAGGATCAAACCGGCCGTGGTCCAAGTTGAATCGCATCCGTATTTGCCTCAGACGGAGCTGTTGGAGTTCTGCAAGCAGAAGGGCATCGTGCTTTTGGCATTTGCGCCGCTGGGTCATGGAATGCGGCCTGGCCCACTGGAAGATCCGGCAGTTCTGGCCATCGCCCGGCAAACCTCCCTGACCCCGGCTCAGGTTCTGCTCGCGTGGGGGATCCAACGTGGCACGGCCGTCCTTACCACCGCAAAAACGCTGGATCGAGCTCGCGAGAACTACAACATCTCTGAGATTCCGGACGGTGCCGTTGACGAGATCAACCGCATTCAAATCCGAAGCAGGCTCAACTCGGTAGTGGAGACCGGGGTGCCAGGTTTCATTACAAGAGGCGGCTGACATTCAAGCCCCCAACGGCATGATCCGCCCGGAATTAGCGGGAGATCGTAAACGATTTCGTGTCGGTGTATTTGTCCCCAACTTCCTCTATCACCTCGGGAGTAAATGGCCGGTAAGGGGTTCCTGCGACCAGAACCTCTTCGCCGACCTGCTTGAGGACCTCAAGGTTGTTTCCTTCAGCTACGGTGATATCGCTTATGCTGCCGTCGGAATGTATGACATAGGTCAGCTTGACCGTCCCAGCTTCCAGGTCTGAAGCATGCTTTTTGACTTCATACGCCCAGTAGTAATCGAGCACCGCCCGGATATGCTTCTTGTAAAGAGAGAGCGGCGTATCCTTGGGTTTGGCCAGCCGCGGTAGCGTGGCGGTGAGGGTATTGGGGTCGGGGAGTGGCGGAGGTGGGCCGTAATTCGCAACGGAGAGGGCTTCGCTCGAGGGATCGAACGTCATGGTGGAGTTTATGGTCTGGTTTGCCTTGGAAGGATTTTGCCAATGGCTCAGAACGAAGTTCTTGGCCGTCGTGTCGAGAAGAGCCACGCCGCTCGTCGATATGATGTCCACGGACTTAACCGCGCCGTGATCATCATAGTTCACCTTCATTCCCACCGTGCCGCCTTCATGGGCCTGGAGAGCGGCCTTCGGATACGGCGGAAGAGGCAGGTCGTCTCCACGGACGAATGCAAAACAAGCGATGAAAAGACAGAGTGCGATTTTAGTTTTCATGTCCTGGCTACATCATTTACCAAGGAATGTCGTCCCAAGGAAGAGCAGACAGGATGGGAGTCAACCGAATCCAACCTCTGAAGCTATTAGAAAAGTAGCCGTTTTACCTCTGAAACTCCAGAGTATTCCAAGATTATTGGCACTGATTTTCTCTAATTTTTGCGTGTCTCTTGGTGTCATTTTACAAGCCGAAAGCAAAGCTAATCAGACTCAGATAATCATTCCTTTTTTCGGAATTATCGCCTTAAGATTGTTGATTCTGCGAAAGGCTAAAAATATCTCTCACATGCTTATCAGGCTCCATCCCCGGCTGAAGCTGGCGGCGGTACTTCCTCTCACGCTGGTCTGTTTGAACTTGTACGCGCAGGCCCCACCCGTGCTTCCCGTGGGACTCGACGCCTACCGAACGTGGGATCACTGGGCCGACCAGCGAATCGGCGAGCGCTCCTATATGCGCAGCACTTACGATCGCAAAGGCGGCAATGCCGACGCGAGCAACTTTCTTTTCCAGCCCGCCGATGAAGTCAGCGTGCCGCTCGACGTTGAGGGAGCGGGTGTCCTTTATTTTTCCCGGTTCAACCATTGGCATGGCAGCCCCTGGAATTTTATCCTCGACGGCAAGGACCACATCGTCAAGGAAACCAACACCGACGATCCTAAAAATCGCCCGAAGACGGCTGTCTTCCTGCCCGAAGGCCTGCTGAGCGAACCCTTCAACTTCACTTGGACGACCACGAAAGGGGCCGATCTCCTCTGGACGCCAATGGAATTTACCAAGTCCCTGCGCCTCACCTACGGTCACACGCACTATGGCACCGGCTATTACATCTATCATCTCTTCACTCCGGGGGCGAAGCTTTCCCACCCGCTTCAGGCCTGGGACAACAATCCATCCGCCCAGGATGTCGCCGATTTGATCAACCGCTCCGGCGGCGATCTTCTTCCGCCTGATGGTTCGCCCGAAGCGCAAAAGATGCAACTGACCGGCGAAAGCGGCAGTGTCACGGTGCCGAAAGACGGGGCGGTTTCCATCGCGCAAGTAGCTTCGGGGCCCGGCGTGATGCGAGCCGTCGAATTCTCCGTCCCGACCGCCAATGCTCTTGGCTTTGGCCGGGCCATGCTGCGCATCACCTGGGATGATCGCGCCCAACCCTCCGTTGAGGCACCCGTGGCGCTCTTTTTTGGTGCGGGAACCCTCTACAACCGCACCAATGCCGAGTATTTGGTGAAGGCGTTTCCAGTCCACATCCGGTTCACCGGCAACCGGGTGGAACTGGCCTGCTTTTTTCCCATGCCTTTCTTCAAATCGGCGCGAATCGAGCTGGTGGGCAATGGCGAGGCGCCTTTGGACGACGTGAAATGGACGGTACGCCATGTACCTTATACCGGCGCACCCAACCAGGTCGGCTATTTTCACGCGACCTACCGCGATCACGGCACACCTGAGCTGGGCAAGGACTTGGTGCTGCTCGACACCCGCAACACCGAAGGCGCCGCAGATTGGTCCGGCTCCTTCATCGGCACCTCGTTCATCTTTTCGGACCAGGCCATACTCAATACTCTGGAAGGCGATCCCCGCTTTTTCTTCGACGACAGCCAAACGCCCCAGGCCCAGGGGACCGGCACGGAGGAGTGGGGCGGCGGCGGCGACTACTGGGGCGGCCAGGATATGACGATCCCTTTCGCGGGTCATCCCACCGGCGCATCTAGACCGGAGAGGGCGCTCAACGACGAAGACAAGATTGAGTCAGCCTACCGCTTTCTGCTCGCCGACCTGATGCCCTTCGGCAAACGCGCCGTCATCCAACTCGAGCACGGCGGCTTCGACGAGTCCGTGGAACATTACCGCACCGTGGCCTATTGGTACGGGATTCCTGCCGCCTCGCTGATCGAGACCGACACGTTTCAGGTCGGTGACGACGCGAGTGAAAAGGCCCACGAGTATCTCTCGCCCGACGCTTCGCCACCCTACTCGATCACTTCCCGCTACGAGTTGGGCGTCGATACGTACAAAGGTCAGACCTTCTATCCACCCAGCACCGACCAGGGCCGCAAGACGACAGGCACCTCCGAATTCACAGTGAAGATCGATCCGAAAAACCTCGGGGTCATGCTGCGTCGCAAGCTCGATTACTCCTTTCCGAACCAGCGCGCGGAAGTCTTCGTTGCCGACGTTGGCAATGCTGGCGGCGCCTCCACGAACTGGCAGCCGGCGGGGGTCTGGTACCTGGCTGGATCAAATACCTGCGTGCACTCGGAGCCCCGGGAACAACTGGGGGCGGCCGAGCACAGAATCATCGTCTCCAACCGCCGGTTTCGCGACGACGAATTCTTGTTGCCCAGGGATTTGACCGCGGGCCGGTCGGCCATCCGGGTCCGGGTCAAGTTCACGCCCGTCCACATGCCGCTCTTTCCGGGCAACCCCGAGGCGGAACTCGCCTGGAGCGAAATCCGCTACGACGCCTACTCGTATGTCATGCCCAACTTTACGGTCGATACCCCCGTTCCTCCGGCGCAGAAATAGCACAAGGCAAGGGAAGGGGACAGGATGGTTGCTTTCTACTTCATCCGCCGGGGCAGTCGCCGCGCTGTGCGAGTTTAATGACTAATGCCCCGTCGGCATGGCTCCGCCAGAGACCGCTTTGGGCATGAAGAACAGTCCGCCAATGGCCAGGAACAGCGCCACCCCGATGCAGAGAAACGCGTCGCTGTACGCCATGAGATAGGCGTTGTTCTGCACCTGATGATTGAGTGCCGTCAACGCGTAGCCCTGGGCCGTGCCCGGATCAATTCCCTTCGACTCAAAAATCTGCTGATATTGGTTCAGCCGTGCCGCCACCGCCGGTGTGTACGTGGTCACGAATTCGCCCAGATGCACCGAATGCAGATGCTCGCGCTGGGTCACGATGGTCGAGAGCATCGCAATGCCCACCGATCCGCCGATGTTGCGCGCCATGTTGAACACCGCCGAGGCCGAGCCCGCCTCGCTCGGCGGAATGCCCTCGGTTGACATGCTCAGCAGCGGCACGAAAATTAGCGGCTGGCCCAGCGCGCGGATGATGTTGGAGAAACGGAACTGGTCCATGCCGAAGTCCGGATCGAGAAAGCTGTCGATAAAACAGCTCGACCCGAAAAGCGCGAGTCCGATCCCGGCCACCACGCGCGGATCGATGAGTTTCATGATCTTCGGCACGAAGGGCAGCAGCACCAATTGCGGCAGGCCCACCCACATCAACGTCAGACCGATCTGGAACGGGCTGTAGCCTTGGATTTGCGCCAGATAAACTGGGATGAGATAGACCGTGCCGTAGAGCGCCAGCCCAAGCGCGGCCAGGATCAGCGTCGAAAGCGTGAAGCTCAGGTGGCCGAGGACGCGCAGGTTGACGAACGGCTTCTTCGCCGTCAGCTCGCGCCAGATGAACAGCACGATGAAGACCACCGCCACGATGGCGAAGTTCCGGATCAGTGGGTTGCCGAACCAGTCCTTGCGCTCGCCTTCCTCCAGCACATACTCGAGCGAGCCGAGGCCGAGCCCCATGCAGAAGATACCGATGTAGTCGCCCTCCTTGAGGAGATCAAGGTTCATCTCGTCCTTGCCGTCGAGATATTCCGCCAGGAGAAAAAACATGATCACGCCCGGGACCACGTTGATGAAGAAGATCCACTGCCAGCCGTAGTTGTCCGTCAACCAGCCGCCGATGGTCGGTCCGATGGCCGGCGCGAACGTGGCCGTCATGGCAAAGATGGCGTTGCCCACCGGCCGCATGGCCGGCGGCAGGATGAGGATGTTGACCGTGAAGGCCAGCGGGATGAGCGCGCCGCCGGTCAGCCCTTGCAGCGCGCGGCCAATGATCATCATGTTGAGATTCGTCGCGAAGGCGCACATCAGCGAGAAGAAGACAAAGCTGACCACGCTGAAGAGCAGGTACCGCTTGATGGAAAAGACCCGCGCCAGCCAGGCGGTCGTACCGATCACGATGATCTCCGCCACCAGGTATGAGGTGGAAATCCACGAGCCCTCATCCAGCGAGCAGCCCAGCGCGCCCGCAATGTCGTTGAGCGACGAGTTGGTGATCTGGATGTCGAGCACCGCCATGAACGCGCCCAACATCGCGCCCACGACCGCGAGCCATTGTCGGCAGGTGACCTTTTCCATGGCCATTTTTAATGCGAGTTCTAGCGCGCGGCGGCGGGTGGAATCGACTCAAGTTGCGGGTTGACCGGCGAGGAGCGGTTCGCCTCTCCGCCGTGCAGCAGCACCTCCGGCTCGCAGGAGAGCCCCGGCACGATCCGCTGCTCGTATCCCCGGATCGAGTCCTGGTCGAACCGGATTTTCACCGGTACGCGCTGGACGATCTTGGTGAAATTTCCCGTGGCGTTGTCCGGCGGCAGCAACGCGAAAACCGAGCCGGAACCGGGCGACCAGCTATCGACGAACCCACGGAAAGTCTTGCCCGGAATCGCGTCGATTTTGATCCTTGCGCCCTGGCCGATGCGCATCTTGGCGAGCTGCGTTTCCTTAAAGTTGGCCAAGACCCATACGTCCTCGACCACGGCCATCAGCGCCGACCCGGCCGTCACGCGCTCGCCCGACTCCACCGATTTGTGGCCAATCCGGCCGTCGGCCGGCGCCACGATCGTCGTGTAGGCGAGCTGGTCCTGCGCGTCCTTGAGCTGCGCCGCCGCCACCTTCACCGCAGCGTTGAACTGGTCGGAGTCCTGCTGCGAAATCGCGCCATTGCCCTGCAATTTCTGCGCGCGCTCGTTGTCGGCCTTGGCCTTCGCGTAGTTGGCCTCGGCCTGCGCCACCTGCACCTCGAAATCGGTCGGATCCAGCACGACCAGCACCTCGCCCTGTTTCACGAGCTCGTTGTCATCGACATTCACTTTCAGCACCGTGCCCGTGACGCGCGCCGAGATGGTGTGGACGTGGCCGGTGGTGTAGGCGTCATCGGTCGATTCATGGATGGTCGCTTCGTAAAGGAAATACCCGATCACCAGCAGCGCTACGGCAGCCGCGGTGACCTGAAAAATGCGGTTGTGAAATAGTGCGCCGATTTTCTGCCGAACCGGGTTTGGCTTCTTTTCCTCCGGCTTCTCCGCTTGCTTCTCGTCCTTTTTCCCCTCCTCCGGCTTTTTCTTCAATTCTTCGCGCGCCTGTTCCACACCCTCGTGGAAGCCGGCCTTGTAGCCCTCCGTGAATTCGGGCGCGCTGGGATTAGGCATGGTCATGAGGCGTAGAGGGCCGGAGCGCGGCCGCGGTTGGAGGTTTTCCCGTTGCGGGCAGAAGGCCTTTTATAAAGATGCCTCAAGGCCGCGAGAGAGAAAGTGGCGATGTGCTCGGCGATCCGCTCGATGCGGTCCGGGCCCCGGCTTAGCTCGGGGGCGAGGCGCTCGATCATCGGCCGGCTGCGGACATAAAAGAGACACTGGCCGAGGACGCTCGACGCAAGCATGTCGAGCTCCGGGGCGGAAAGCTTCCTCCCGGCCACCGCGCCGATCAGTTCGCGCACCTGGCGGAAAATCGGCTCGGTCATTTCGCGCACGAGGAGATCGAGCGCGGGCGTCGGGCGCATCATTTCCTGCGTGATGACCTGCACGTGCCACGTCGGGCGGTTGGGATCGAGCAATTGCCGCACGAACGTGAAGACGAAGCCCCGCAGTTGCTCCTCGGACGTTCCGCGGAACTCGGTTGCGGCAAGTTCGCCCGCCAGGCCTTTGGCCTCGCGCAACACGCGCATGTAGAGCTCGCCCTTGTCGCGGAAATGGTAGTTCACGGCCGCGACATTGACCTCGGCGCGTCGGGTGATCTGCCGGATGGTGGTGCCGTCGAAGCCGTGGCGACCGAAAACCTCGCCCGCTGCGCGGACGATCCGTTCGCGGGTTTCGTCAGGGGAAATGCTTCGTTTCATCTCAAACAACAGATTAAAACAAATGTTTGAATTGTCAAGAACCCCGGAAACCTGTCATAACGGTTCAAAAAAGCGGACAGGGTGGGAGCCAACCGACTCTGACCTTGAAGCTGTTTTAGAATGCCTGTTTTACCTCTGAAACTCGAGAGAATTGGGTCTAATTCGGGACAATTGTTTCTAATTTTTTGGACACAGTTCTGGTGTCATTAGTTTTCATTACTATCCTTTCACTGACAGCGATCCAACGTGTCGATACGTGTTGATGAGCACGCCCGAGGGCGTGGCCTTCGTGCTGACAAGAGCGAGTTCGCGCGGGTCAGCCCTATCTGAAAAGAAGCGTTTGCCCTGGCCCAGCAAGACCGGGTAAACGACCAGCACCACCTCATCGACCAGTCCCTGCTCGAGCAGCACGGACGTCAGCGTCGAACTTCCCCAGACGATCAGGTCAGGGCCGTCGGTTGACCTGATGCGGCGAACACCCGCGATGACATCCGTGCCCAGGTTCCCGACTGGGCCCCATCCGAGGCTCTCCGGCCTGTGCGTCGCGACATATTTCGTCGCGGCGTTCAGACCGTCCGCAAATGGACCGCCCTTGACAGTCGGCCAGTAAGCGGCCCAGAGATCGTAGGTGCGGCGGCCAAGCAGCAGATCGAAGCTCGTGCCCTGTGCCTCGGCGAGGGCCGCTGCCCCACCCGGAGTTCGATACGGCGCCGACCATCCGCCTTGCGCGAAGTCGCTGTCGCCGGGCGGCGAGATCACGCCGTCCAGCGAGACATGTTCCATGATCCTGATCTTTCTCATTTTAAGTCTCCATCTGTTGCATGTTTTGCCTGCTTGGTTCCGACACCGAACAGCATTTCGATATAGCGGCGCAGATGTCTGTATCGGGCGCACCAAGGGTGGAATGAATTTATCAAAAATCAATTCCTGTCACATCGTTCCGGCTGAGAGCGTGTCCTGAGGCCATGCCTCTGGCAGCGGAGTTTCTGTCGCCTGATTCTTGGCCGCAAGCAGGCGCTTGGCCTCCGCCGGCCCCAGCAGAACCCCGTAACGCAAAGTGGGATTGATCGACGGACTCTTATTTTTGACTTCATGTTGATCACCATTGGCCCTACAAGTAACCAGTGGCGTGCTTAAAACTTTGCCCGCTGCGTAAAATATTTTATCCCATGCGCCTAATCATTACTTCCCTTGTTGTCAGCGGACTTTTCATTGCACGCGCCCAGGCGCAAGACACGACAAACGCGCCCGCGCCGACAGTGGCTCCCGACGGTCCCGCTACTAATCCACCCACTGGAACGCCAGCCCAGCCTTCACTTGCGCCGCCGTCGGACCAAACCCCGAGCGCGCCCGTAACACCTCCTTCCGCCGCTTCAGCCCCAGCCACCGCGCCCGTGACGCCTGCGTCCGCTGACTCAGCCCCAGCCACCGCGCCTGTGCCGCCTGCGTCCGCTAACTCAGCCCCAGCTACCGCGCCTGTACCGTCTCCGTCCGCTGATTCGGCCCCAGCTACCGCACCTACGCCGTCCCCGTCCACCGCTCCAGCCCCGGCTACCGCGCCTGCGCCAATCGCCAATCAACCTGCGCCCATCACGCCTACGGTAACACCGCCCAATGCAGGCTCAACCCAGCCGCCGCGACTGCCACACGCCGATCACTTCCGTCCCGAAGCCATCATTGACCGTTGCATGGACGGTGTGACGCTCTCGCAGGAGCGCTTCAACAAGGTCTTCAGCGGGGAGGTCGTCGAGTTCGTGGGCACGGTGGGGAGCATCAACCATGACGAAAATCTCGTCGTCTTTCACGGCGGTGGCATCTACCCGGACAACTGGGACGTCCAGCTCAAGCCCCACGGGCAAAAGTTCTCCGTCGGCCACACCTATCGCGTCATCTTCCGGCTCACCCACCTGCGCGACGAGCCTCTCGCCGGCTACTCCTTCCGCGGCGTCGTCCTCCACCGAACCTCTGACGACTGAGAAATTCTGGGACTTCTACCTCTGTCCTCGGCAAATTTGGCGTAACTCGAGCCACTACCATGGCTCGGCTTGAGCACATTACTTGGCATCAATGTAATAAAAGCAGGACACGCCGCTTCTTAAGTTGAAGAGCCGCCGGACGCAGGAAATGGAGACAGGTTTCTTATTTGGGCTAAATGGGCAAACTTTTTAGCCCAAATAAGCCATCTAAGCCATGCAGTGCTACCGCGTTTAGCCGGGCCGTTGTAGAATGGCCGTCCAATGATTATCTTCGATTCTGATTTTTCTCTCAAGACAATGGAAGGCTCGCTACCTGACCGCTCAGATATTACCGGATCGGGCGGCTGTTGGCATCCTTCTCGCTGTAACACTTCATACCACTCTATAACGGAATATTCCATGCCCCCCCGGGGGGATCATCTCCTTTTCGCAACGGGGAAAAGAGGGCGCAGGCACCTTTCAAAAAAAGAGCGGACAGGGTGGGAGTCGAACCCACGGTACCGATGAAGGTACGCTCGATTTCGAGTCGAGTGCCTTAAACCACTCAGCCACCTGTCCTGATTACGATCTGCCCGGCGGGCAGAGAGTCGAGCTTACGCGAGAGCTTTTGCCAACGGCAAGGAAATCTGGAGCGCCGTTGCCGTGATTACTTGCGGCGCGCCTGCTTGAGGGCCTGGTCCATCTCGCGTTTGGCGACGGCTTTTTTGAGGTCCTCGCGTTTGTCGCGGACGTTCTTGCCGATCCCGACGCCGAGCAGGACTTTGAGGTTATGGCCTTTCCAGTACATTTTCAGGGCGACCAGGGAGCGGCCCTTGACGGCGACGATACCGAAGAGTTTGCGGATTTCCTGGCGATGGAGGAGCAACCGGCGCACGGCCTTCGGTTCGTGATTGAACTGGTGGGCCTGCTTGTAGGGCTGGATGTCGAAGCCGTAGAGCCAGACTTCGTTCTTCTCGATGCGCGCGAAGGCGTCGGTGAGGTTGCCCTGGCCGGCCCGCAGGGACTTGACCTCGGTGCCTTTCAAGACGATGCCCGCCTCGTAGGTCTCGAGGATTTGGTAGTCGCGGTGCGCCTTGCGGTTGGTAATCAGATCGTCGCCCATTTTGTTCTCGCACTTCCAAGAAAGCCCCATCCGCCCTGATTGTCCAGATGGCAAAAAAATAAGACGGCGAGGACCGTGAGGCCACCTTGTCCAATATTGAGCTTTTACTTGCCCCCGGTAGCGAGTATGAAAACGCTGGGTGAGAAATTCGTTATCTGTTGCGGTTATTTTCCGGGTCATTGCGAGTCTCATCTCTGTTGCCTCGGCGTTCATTAGCATTCGTCTCTATAATCTGTACGTAGCCAAGGAGGTTTACGGTGTCATTTTAGTCGGACTGGGAATCATTGGCTACCTGCCCATCATGAGTGGCGGGTTCCGCATGGTCCTCAATCAGCGGATGCTGGCCGAGCCGAATCCGGAAGCGGCCAAGGCGACGGCGCGCTTCGGCCAGACCCTGCAAACTTATTTTCTGCTTTTTGTGCTGCTGGCGGGAATGTCGCTGATGGCGGCGTATAGTCAGGTTCCGTCCACGCGCGCACTGGCACTTCCAATCCTGGTCTTTATCGCCACCGGGGCGGCCGCAGCGGCAACGTTCCACGCGGGCAGTCAGCTCGCGCTGCTGGTCGCCTTTGGAGAACAGGTGATCAGCACCGTGATTCAAAGCTCGTGGGGCCTCATGGGCTTGTTCATTCTCTGGGCCACCTTCCGAATGGGATGGGGCGTGTGGGCCTTCCCGGCTTCCATCGGTTTTGGCGCTCTGTTCACCCTACTCTGCGTGAGAGTGGTGCTCATCACCACCAAACACGACGTGCCGTTGTTGGTCTGGCATCGCGGTAAGGATTTCTGGGAACGCCTCAAGACGATTTGGCGTTCGGCGATCGATTGCCTGCATAACCAGATCGTCACCGCAGTGATTTTTTCTTCGGATCTCATCATTGTGGGAATCCTGATTGGGCCGGGCGAGGCAGCCGTTTATGGCCTGGTTACACGCATTGCGGCCTTGTCGCGGCAGGTCCTGCAATCGCTCTCGGAAGCCGCCTGGCCGAGGCTCACCCAGGAGTTGGACAGCCAGCGCAAGGCAACCATGATGCGTAAAGTGGATCGCCTCAATGCCTGGTCGGTCGGCTGCTGGTACGGCGCCATGGCGGCGACATTGCTACCGTTCTTGGGATCGCTGGTGAAAGCCGACTGGATCGCAAGCCCGATGCTGGCCGACCTGATTATCATGCGCAATTTTATCATCTCGCTGTCGGGTCCTCATTCCTACGGGTTGATCAGCGCCGGGAAATTCAAAGAATTGGCCCGACTTTCGCAATTTGAAGCCATCGTGGGCGTAGTCCTCGGAGTAGCCCTGAGTTATGCTGCGGGTGTGGTCGGCACGGCGGTGGCTTATCTGCTGGCAAGTTGCTCGATGTCCGCATGGCAGATGACTCGCGAATATTTTCGCTTTGCCGATGATACGCATTGGCTCGCTGAGTTGTGGGCCATCTGGTGGCGCGGAATTGTGGGGGTCGGCGTAGGTCTCGCCGTCGCCACGGCGGTTTGGTCACTTGAGCAAACGGGCTTTCGCGCGCACGGCTGGAGGTCAATCCTGGCAGGCGGAATCGGTTACGGGTTGCCTATGGCCGCAGTCATGATTTGGTGGCGAGTGGCAGGCAGGATTCCCTAGCTTGCTTCGGATTGATCTTGATCTGAGGCGCAGGCTGCGACCACCTTTAATCCATGAATCCGGCAAATCGCATTCTTATTGTCGGGGCCGGTTTCTCGGGCGCGGTTTTGGGCAGGGAACTGGCGCAGTTGCTGGACGCGCGAATTCTGCTGATCGATGTACGGGACCATGTCGCGGGCAACTGCTACACGGAGCGAGACGCCAGGACGCAGGTGATGCTGCACCGGTACGGGCCGCACATTTTTCATACGAGCCGCGACGATGTCTGGAAATATGTCCGCAGCTTTTCGGAATTCGGGACGTACGTCCACCACATCAAGGCGTCGATCCCGCGCGGAATATACGCCCTGCCGATCAACCTTTCGACGATCAACCAGTTTTTCGGGAAGAATTTCACGCCGGCCGAGGCGCGGACTTTTGTTGAGACGCTCGGAGACAAGAGCATCAAGGAACCGCAAAACTTCGAGGAGCAGGCGCTGAAGTTTATCGGGAAGGAGCTCTACAAGGCCTTTTTTTACGGGTACTCGAAAAAACAGTGGGGCTGCGAACCGCGCGAACTTTCTGCCTCGATTCTCAAGCGGTTGCCGGTGCGCTTTAACTATAGCGACGATTACTATGGCGACCGGTACCAGGGCATTCCGGTGGATGGCTATACGGCGATTATCGAGCGAATTCTCGCGCACGAAAAACTGGAGGTT
>Ga0206804_10068_pt1 | contig 30576 bp, 25 predicted proteins | sample Alteio_BWOrgCont_62_FD_152888 | JGI IMG/M metagenome (GOLD analysis project Ga0206804, IMG submission 152888) | Enriched cells from forest soil in Barre Woods Harvard Forest LTER site, Petersham, Massachusetts, United States -... | ecosystem: Environmental > Terrestrial > Soil > Temperate forest >... | reverse complement strand
GCATGAATGACTTGTTCTTGCTGAGTTGGGCGTCGTAGACGGTGGCCCCGTAGGCGAGATGGCCCGGATAGATGGCGACGGCGAAGTCGGGGCGACAGCTCTCTTTGTCGGCGGCGTCGATGGGCGCATAGATGCGGTGGTCGTAGTGGTTGCTGATCGCCGCGACGAGATGGCCGCCAGCGGAGAAGCCAAGAACGCCAATCTTATGTGGGTCGATGTGGTACTCGGCGGCGTGGAGCCGAAGGAGGCCCATGGTGCGCTGAGCGTCTTCAAGCGCCATCGGTGACTCGGGGTAGGGGCCGGACTTGGGGTAGAGCGCGGGATTGCCGGGGACGCGGTACTTGAGCAGAATGCACGTGATTCCGCGCGGGACAAGCCAGTCGCAGACCTCGGTGCCTTCTAGATCGATGGCGAGCATCTGGTAGCCGCCTCCGGGGAAGACGACGACGGCGGCGCCCGTGTTTTTGCCGGTCGGCGAGTAGATGGTCATGGTGGGGCGAGTGACGTTGCGCACGCCGGTGACGCGCTTGCCGCCGATGAGGTCGTTCGGACCGCTGATCTCTACGATCTCAGCGCCGAGGACGGGAGCTGCATCAGGGATGGAGCTGGCTCCGGTTCCGGGCCAGATGGGGAGCTGGGTGTGGCCGGGCGTGGGCTGCCAGCCGGTGTTTTGTGGATAGCACGAGGCCGCGGTAAGACAGAGGGTGAAGAACAACAGAGAGCAGAGGCGCATGGGAGACTCGCGAGAGGGAGATGGAAACGAAGTGAGTGCGAGTCTAGGCGCGCAGCGCTGAGGATTTGCTGTGCGAACTGCCAAGGGACCAGCCGGGTTAACTGGTGAAGAGCTCGACGATCGCCTTCACGCGCTCTTGCTTCCCCGCTATCGTGTGGAATCCGCCTCCGGAACAGTGTCGGCGCGACGCCGGGCTTTGAGCAGAACGTCCACTGGTTCGGGTGCGCCGTCCCAGTAGTCCAAACGGATGCGGCCGTCTGGCAATTTCGAAACCGTGGAGGGAATGGACGACGCCGTGACGTACCATCCTGCCGGCAACACCACCGCGTTGCGCGGTCGCCCAAGACTGCGGTCGAAGATAAGCTCGTCGCCGTCCAGCCGGTAGCTCACCGGCGCGGTGTAGGTTTCCGAAATTCTGAGCCGAATACTTTGCCCCTTCACGATCGGAGCGAAGGGAATCACGACTACCTCCGCCTCGGGCTCGACGGTTTCACCAGCGTTGTAGTGAGCTGCGGTCATGGCAGCTCCGGTCATGGTGAGCGTTTTGAGCTGCTCACCGGTATCCACAATGTAGGCGGACGGATTGGAAGCCTGCGATCCCGTGCGCACAACATTCGCGTAGCTATTAATCCCGGCGCGGCTTTCCGTGTAGTCGTGATAGAGAGAGAAGCTGTGGGTCTCAGGCGTCTGCAGGAAATAGACGATATCGCGGTCGCCATACGCACGTTCGTTCAAGCGGCCCCGTTCGGATGGCCCGGTAAAGGGCGACTCCCATGAGCGGGTGGACGCAAAGGGGTGCGGAAGAGCGGCCTTGCCTGTCTGCGCAGTTTTGGAGGCGTGGATGACAAGCGGCGCCTCGCCGCCGCCGGCGTGAAGGAAAGAGATCGAAAGGCGGCCGTCCGGTTCGGTCAGGATTTGCGAAGGCACGGTGAGGCCGGTGATTTCGTACCCAGGAGGAAGTACGACTTTGTTGCGCTTGATGCCGAGCGGTCGGTTGAACACGATCCCTGCGGCGTCTGTGAAGTAGCTCTTGGGATCCTTGTAGGTCTTCACAATAATTACGCGGCCCTGTCCATGCGGTGGTACGGGGCGGGCGAGCGTGATTTTGATGTAATTCATCTCCAGATCGGCATGGTCCATCAGCGGATCCTGACGGGCCTGGGCACCGGAAACGACCTCAAAGCGCAGAGGCTTTCCCGTCATCGCGTCGGTCACGCTCTCGTCGCTCGCCTCCGAGCCTTTACGGATGGGATTGTAGAAAGACGTCGCGCCAGCCGTAGTGGCGGTCACCTCGTAATAGATCTTGAAACTGGCGGTTTCGGGAGCCAGCAACTCGTACCGCGTGTACTCGTCCGTTTCCGTCTGTGTGCCGGTTGCGCTGGGATACGCAATCGCGTTGGCGTTCTCCTGCGCATGGATAGCGGGAACCATGCTGGCGGCCAAGATTGCCCAAGAGACAACAATCGTCCATTTCTGCATGGCCTCAGTATGTCATCGGAAAGAAAGATCAGGTATGCGGCCGAACCATTGTCATCTGTTGGGTCGCCTTATTCAGCGCCTGTGAGGATTCGCTGAGTTTTGTGAACACGAAATGGATGAGCTCGGGGCTGGTGTAGGTGGGCGGGTCGGTATGGAAGAGGGGTCTCGTTGCGAGGAGGCTTGGGGAAACGCCGGGCCAGAGTACCGTGGTCAGGGAATTGAGCGTCGTGCCGGGAGGAACGATGAGGGCGTCGGTGCGGTCGAGATAGCGGAGGGCGGAGGGTTTGAAGTCTGGCACGGTGGGGTCGAGGACGGCGAGCGAGAGGTCGGGCTGAAGGAAGCGGAGGACGCTGTTGGATTCGAGGATGATGTTTTCGGATTCGGCGATGAGCTTGCGGACGCGGGGCATGGCCTCGGCGAGCTCGCCCTGGCGGGTGCGGACCCAGAAGACTTGCTTGGCTCCGGCGGCGAGGAAGCGCGAGGTGTCGGTGCCGGTGGCGGGGTTGCGCTCTTCGGAGATGGCGATGGTGTGATCGGCGGTCTGGCAGTCGCAAGGCTCGCCATTGGCGGAACAGACATTGTGGCCAAACTGCGTGATCTTGATGGCGGTGAAGTTGAGGTGAGGCAGAGCCGCGATGAGACCGGCGACGACGCTGGTCTTGCCGATGTTGCGTGTGTGTCCGCCGATGACGATGATGGGCATGGCTACGAGATGCGAGATTCGAGGACGTTCGTCTCATCATTTGTAGTCGGAAATGCGCCAGATGACGAGCCGCGGTGTTTCCAAGTACCGGTGTGCTTTCGCTCTTACCGCTAACGCCTACGCCGGAACAAGCCCGCTGGCTTTAACGTACAGTTTTCTAGACGCTTATGAGCTCAACTGTCGTCCGTCCATCCGACTCCTCTCTGCGTGCGGCCCTTCGGCTCGCGCTCCTCTTCGCGGGCATCAAGCTGCTTCTGCAGTTCGCCCTCACGCTCTGGACCCAGCACATCGGCTACAGCTACTTCCGCGACGAGTTCTACTACATCGCCTGCGGCCGTCATCTTGCCTGGGGCTTCGTCGACCACGGCCCTATCGTCGCCGTGCAAGCACGTGTCGGCGAGCTCCTCTTCGGCGACTCGTTATTCGCCATCCGCATTCTCTCGGCACTCGCCGGAGCCGCTACTGTGTTCCTCACCGGCGTGCTGGCCTGGGCTCTCGGCGGCCTGCGCCCTGCACAGGCACTGGCGATGATCGGCGTCCTCGTCGCTCCTATCTACATCGCCGTCGACGGCTTTCTGTCCATGAACTCGTTCGAGCCGGTCTTCTGGATGCTGTGCGCGCTCGCGCTTATTCTTCTCATCGATGGTGCGCCGCGGGCAATTTGGTGGACCATCTTTGGCCTTTCCGCTGGCATCGGCCTGCTCAACAAACCCTCGATCCTTTTCTTTCTTATTGCTGTGGGACTCGGCCTTCTGCTTACACCGCAGCGCCGTGTCCTCTTCACGCGCTGGGCTGCGTTTGGAATCGTACTCATCATCGTCATCGTGCTGCCTTACGTTCTGTGGCAGATTCACAACCACTGGGCAACGCTCGAGTTCTTCCACAACGGCAAGGTTGGGAACAAGAACGTCATCCTCGGGCCGGTGGGCTTCTTTCTTGCGCAACTAGTGCAGGTGCACCCTGCGAACGCTCTGCTCTGGATCGTAGGCGTGGTCTCTCTTCTGCGCGCTCGCTCTATCCCGCGCGGCCGGTGGATCGGATTGAGCTTTGTGATCTTCTTCGTGCTCATGTTCGTCCTACACGCGAAGGATTACTATCTTGCTCCCATCTATCCGGTGCTCTTCGCCGCCGGGGCCATCGCGTGGGAGCGCCGCTTCGCCTCACGGAAGCTCGTCGCCGCCCGACGCGTCTTCGCGTTCCCCATCCTCGAAGGCGCGCTCATTCTTACCGGCCTTCTTGTCCTGCCAATGTCCTCGCCCATACTTCGCCCCGCCACCTGGGTTCGTTACACCACGGCGCTACACCTGAAGAGCAGCAAGACGGAAACCGCCTCCAGCGGTGAGCTCCCGCAGTTCTACGCGGACCGCTTCGGCTGGGAGCAACAGGTGGCGATCGTCACCCGCACCTTCGACTCGCTTTCACCTGCCGACCAGCGCCGCGTCTGCATCTTCGGCGGCAACTACGGTGAGTCCGGTGCCATCGACTTCTTCAACCGCCGCGATCATCTCGGCCTTCCACCCGCTCTCAGCGGGCACAACAACTACTGGCTGTGGGGCACGCATGGCTGCGATCCCAATGTTGTTATCGCTGTCATTGATGATTCTCCGGAGGATATTTCACAGAAATACGAGTCCGTCACCGTCGTCGGCGTGCGCGATACGCCCTATGCGATGCCCTTCGAGCACGGGAACATTTACCTGCTTCGGGACCGCCGCGCTTCCGCGCCCGTCAACTGGGCCGATGAGCGCCACTACTATTGAGCGATGGTTCGCTACTTCAGGCGGCGGATGCGGGCGAGGGAGCGGAGGTATTCGGTGCGGGGCTCGGCGGGGGTTCCGGCGAAGATCTGGCCGGGGCCTTCGACATGCTTGCCGGGGTAGACGCCGGACTGGCCGCCGAGGATGACGCCGGGGCCGATGTGGACGTGGTCGCCGAGGCCGACCTGGCCGGCGATGATGACATTGTCGTCGATGGTGCAGGAGCCGGAGAGGCCGACCTGCGCGGCGATGATGACGTTTTTGCCGATGATGCAGTTGTGGCCGATGTGGACGAGGTTGTCGATCTTTGTGCCTTGGCCTATCCGAGTCTCGCCTAAAGCTCCGCGGTCGATGGTGGTGTTGGCGCCGATCTCGACGTCGTCCTCGATGATGAGGGCGCCTTGCTGCGGGAAGAGAAGGTGCTCGCCGGTGTCGCGGTTGCGGGCGTAGCCGAAGCCGAGCGAGCCGAGGACGACTCCGGACTGCAGGACGACGCGGCTGCCGATCTGAACGCTGGGGTAGATGGTGACGTTGGCGAAGAGAGTGCAGTCGTCGCCGAGGGTGGCGTTGGCTTCGATGACGGAGCCGGGGCCAACGCGAGTGCGTGCGCCGAGTTTTGCGGTGGGGTGGATGATCGCGGAGGGATGGATGGCTGGTTCGCTCGGATCGGGCTCGGGAGCGAGGGCGCGGCCGGCAACGGCGAAGGCGTAGCGCGGGTCGCAGACCCAGAGGATGCGCGGGTCCTTTGTTTCGAGCTTGCTGAGTGCGGCGAGGATGGCGCCGGCTTTGGAGTCGAGCGCGGTTTTGAGAGCGTCGTCGTCTTGAGCGAAGACGACGGCATCCGGGCCAGCATCTTCGAAGGAGGCGACGCGGTAGAGGACTTCTTCGGGGATGTCGGGCGAGCCGTTGTTGAGGGAGTCCTGCATGACGGCGTCGAGGAGCTTTGCGAGTTCGGGCAGGGTCAGTTTGCTCATGAGTACAAGCTCTCTTGTTCAGTACAGACTCTCGTGGCCTTCGGGGCGGGTCTTCCAGCGGCGGTGGACCCAGAGCCACTGCTCGGGGTAGCGGCGGACCCAGGACTCAATGGTAGCGGTGAAGAGGGCGGTGTTGGCGAGCGCGTCGGCGGTGGCGTCGCCGGTGCGGGCGAGGGTGAGCTCGGGGCCGAAGTGGAGGACGTATTTCTGCTCGCGCGGCTCCCAGAGCATGAAGCCGGGGAGGACGGCGGCCTTGGAGTGCGCGGCGACGCGGGCGAGGCCGGAGGCGGTGCAGGCGAGCGTGCCGAAGAAGGGGACGAAGACGCCTTGCGGCGGCGTCATGTTGGTGTCCATGAGGATGCCGACGGTGTCGCCGCGGTGCATGGACTGGAGGAGGCCGCGAGCGAAGTCGTCCTTGTGGAGGACGCGGTTTCCGTGGAGGCAGCGGATGTTGTTGACGAAGGTGTCGACGAGCGGGTTGTCGAGGCGGCGGATGACCATGCTCATGGGGTAGCCCATGAGGGAGTGGTAGAAGCTGGAGAGCTCCCAGGCGCCGAGATGGCCGGTTAGGACCAAGACGCCGTGGCCGCGGCTGCGGGCGGCGAGGTAGTGCTCGAGGCCTTCGTAGCGGAAGAGCAACTCGGCAGAGGCGCGGGTGGCGCGGGGCATGCGGCAAAACTCGGCCATCTGCCAGCCGAGATATCGGTAGAGGGTGCGGAGGGTGCGCTCGCGTTCGGCGACTGGCATGTCGGGGAAGGCGAGGGTGAGATTGCGGAGGCCGATGCGGCGGAGGCGCGGGACGAGATTCCAGGCGAGCGCGCCGACGGCGGCGCCCAAGGCGCGAGAGGCCCAACGAGGGAGCCATTTGAGGACGGCGACAATGAGGCGAAGGCCGAGGTACTCCAGCCACTCGCGGAGAGAGGCGCGTTGAAGGACCTGGGGTTGGGATCGATCAGTCAATGATTCCCAGTGTAGCCAAGAGCGGAGGGAAGGGAGCTGGCGCAGTGGAAGGTTGAAGACCTTCGTGTAACGGAGATTTATCCCGGGGGAGGAAGGCAGGGATATGATGAGTTAACTGGGGGGGATCGTGCGGCCTTGTTCCAATTGCGGACATCGTAAGTTTCGGCGTGTGAGACGCGTGGGGCTTGTGGACGGCCTGATGGTGATGCTTGGGCTATATCCCTGGGAGTGCGAGAACTGCCAGCACCGAACGTATAGCCGCAGGCGAGACCCGCACCACGTGAAGGGGCACAGCGTAGCCTGACGGTCCGCAGGCTTTATTCCGCGGCGCGTTATTCCGCAGATAGAAGAACAGGGACGGCTATTGCCGTCCCTGTGTGAATTAAAGCAACGCGTGGTGGAGAGATTCTAGCGGGACTTGGCGATAACGAAGTAGCGCGCCACAGTGCTCACGAAACGGGTTGCGTTGGGTGGGACGGGAGTAGCTCCGTGGAGGACAGTGTCGAAGGGGATCGGGCTACCGTACTCCGCTACCATGTCGTCCTTATTCTGTTCGAGGACCGTGCCATCCAGCGAGAGGCCCGCGAAGAGACCCTTTGATCGTGAGTAGGTGAGGAACTCGGCGTTCAACTTCCAGTCCGTGCCGGCCTGAGCGTTGCGGCCTACCGGGCCTGCGGAGGCAGCAGCATCGGCGCCGATTTTGAACTTGTTCTTCAGCATCTGCTGGAGGCCTTGCTGATTCATGGCCACGAGGACGAGATCCGTGGCCTGTCCGCCGATCTGCCAGCCGAAGCTGCCGCCGCTAAGGCGGACGAAGACCGGGGCGCTCCAACCGCGAGGTGTGCGGCAGGTAGCGACGCCCTGTCCATACTGCGCGCCAACGACGAAGGCACCCTTCTTGTAGCTGGGCACCACAACGACGCAGGAGGCGCCGGCGAGGATCGATGAGGGAATGCCCTTATCGGGCGTCGCCATGATCTGTTGAATGACGTCGGCGGCGTCGTTGAGCCGGCTGTCCATCTTGGACATGTCCGCGGCACGGGCCGGGAGAATACCTGCAAGCATTGCAAATCCGCACAAAACACCCAGAACTTTCTTCATTGAGCTTACCTTTCGGGAATCTTATATTTGGGACCGGTCTATGACTGGGACTTCACTCATTATCCATTGGGTGAGATGGATTGTCGTGTCCCGGAGTTGCCAAAAAAATGGGTTGCAGGCTAACCGCGAACGGTCGGACCTACAACCCTCTTCTCCCAGGTCTGTACTGATGTAAGAGTGCGACATCATTCGCAAGGCAACAAGAGTACGGACGGTTGTAGACCTTCGGTGGGGTCAGGCTCGCCAGTTTAGCGGGCGGAGCGCTCTTCGATGGCGCGCAGGGTGAGTTCGACACGGTTGTGGGCGCCGGTCTTGCGGAGCATGCGGCCGAGGTGAGCCTTGACCGTAGCCTCGTCGATCCCGAGGGCTTCGGCGATGGCGCGATTGGAGCGGCCATCCATAAGGTGCTCAAGGACCTCGCGTTCGCGGGCAGTCATACGTTTGACTATGCTGTCGCCGCCGGCAGCTGAGGAGGAGCCGGAGGGGCTGCCTCCTTCAAGGAGCTTGGCGAGCACCTTACGTGGAGCCCAGACGGAACCGTCGAGGACGACCTCCAGGGCCATGCGGATCTCAGCCTCGCTGGCGGTTTCGGCGAGATAGCCCTTTGCGCCGGCGCCGATGACCTGCTCGATGAGGAGCGGGTCGAGACCTTCCCCGACGACGACGATGCGGACCTGCGAGTGTTCGCGGCGGAGGCGAGTGATGAGCTCGGTGAGGGCGTCACCGCCGCTGCGTGCTTCGAGCATGAGGACGGCAAGACCGGTGGCTGACCCGATCTGGTCGAGCTCGAGAGGAACGGCCTCCATGCCGGGTAGTTCGGCGAGAATGGCCTCCATGCCGACGAGACGGAGCGGGTCGGAGGCGACCAGGCCGATTCTTGCCCGTGCTTCGGTGGTCATCGACTTGCGGACCTCCTGCTGCGTTGGCATGGCGTGGCCCTAGAGCTTGGGAAGAACGATGCCCTGCTGGCGCTGGTACTTGCCGTTGCGGTCACCATAGCTTACCTCGCAGACCTCGTCGCTTTGGAAGAAGAGTATCTGACAAAGCCCTTCGTTCGCATAGACGCGCGCGGGAAGCGGCGTCGTGTTCGAGATTTCCAGAGTGACGAATCCTTCCCACTCCGGCTCAAAGGGCGTGACGTTGACGATGATGCCGCAGCGCGCGTAAGTGCTTTTTCCTACGCAGATCGTCAGTATGTCGCGCGGAATGCGGAAGTACTCGATTGAGCGTGCGAGAGCGAACGAGTTTGGAGGAATGATAACGCTGGGGGCCGTGACAGTCACGAAGGAGCGCTCGTCGAAGGCCTTGGGGTCGATGATGGCGCTGTTGACGTTGGTGAAGATTTTGAACTCGTCGGAGACGCGGAGATCATAACCGTAAGACGAAAGGCCGTAGGAGATGACACCCTCACGTACCTGCTTCTCGCTGAACGGCTCGATCATGCGGTGTTCCATGGCCTGCTGACGAATCCACCGGTCGGACTTAATTGACATCAATTCCCCCAGACAGACGAGCGGGATAGCGCGCGTGTGTCCTCGTTGAGAGTAGCTGTATCGTTCTGAGCCTATCTCAAACTGCTGTGTGTTCGTTTGACAAGTGAAAAGAGCTTACCTAGGATCGGGGTTAGCGGCCCGGTTTTTCAGTAGTTTGCGAAACGCCAGCCCGAGTGAAGACGGAAGGAAGGTGACCGCAGGTGATCAAGCAGGATTTAGTCCAGCGAATCGTCGAACGCACCGGCTTGCCCCGTACGAAGGCGGAGGCTGCGGTGGACGCAATCTTCGAGGGCATGAAGAAAGCCCTGGGACGCTCGGACCGCATTGAACTGCGCGGGTTCGGCGTCTTCACGGTGAAGCCCCGGAAGACAGGCGTGGGGAGAAATCCGCGCACGGGTGCCGAGGTGAGCATCTCGCCGGGAAGCGCGGTGAGGTTCAAGCCGGGGAAAGAGTTGCATTTGATCGGGTAGTTTCTCGGTCCACTGCGTGCTTCCTGTCGTTTCGACGGCGGCGTGCGCGATAACCGCGCCTCGCTATTGTTGAATCCACAGAAAACGTCGTTGCCCACATTTCTTAGCGACATACTACGAAACGTTCCGCGCGGAACACGCTTGTTCCACGCCTCACATCAGGTGGAGTGCGTCGACATCCACTGTGATGTTGCGGCGGGGGATGCCACTGGTCTCGATGAAGGCGAGCATGGCGCGCAGCGTTGTGCCGAGGGCGTCGCGACGCTCGGATTTCAATAACAGGTGATAGCGGTAGATGCGCTTGATGCGCGGGATCGGTGCGGGTGCGGGTCCGAGCACGCGCACAGTTTCCGGTCGGTTAGCGGCGAGCCATTTGCCGAGTTGGGTGGAGATGGCGAGGACCTCTTCGAGTTGCTCGCTTTGGATGAGGACGTTGGCGAGCGCGGCGAAGGGCGGATAGCGCATGGCGCGGCGGAAGTACATTTCGCGCGCGACGAATCCGGTGTAATCGTGCTGGCGGGCGAACTGGTTGACGTAGTGGTCGGGCTGGTAGGTCTGCACGAGGACGCGGCCGGGCTTGTCGCCCCGGCCGGCGCGCCCGGAGACCTGGGTGAGGAGTTGGAAGACACGCTCGGCGGCGCGGAAGTCGGGAAGGCCGAGGGCGAAGTCGGCGCCGACTACGCCGACGAGCGTGACGCCGTGGATGTCGTGCCCCTTGGCGATCATCTGCGTGCCGACGAGGAGGTTAATCTCGCCGGAGTGGAGGCGCTGGAGGATGCGTTCCATGTCGCCGCGTGTGCGGACGGTGTCGCGGTCCATGCGGCCGATGCGGGCGTTGGGGAAGAGCTCCTGCAGGCGTTCTTCGCCTTGCTGGCTGCCTGCGCCGAGAAAGAAGAGATGCTCGCTATTGCACTTGGGGCAGTGGCTGGGAACGCCACGACGGAAGCCGCAATAGTGGCACTCTAGCCGCGCGCCGACGCGTGCTGGGCCGGAAAGGTCTTGTTCGTCGGAGTGCTTGTGGTAGGTGAGTGAGATGGCGCAGTTTTCGCACTCGATTTTTTCGCCGCACGAGCGGCACATGACGACGAAGCTATAGCCGCGACGGTTGAGGAGGATGATGACTTGTTCGCCGCGGTCGAGAGTGGTTTGAGTTTCTTCGATGAGCTGGCGGGAGAAGAGTTGTTCCTGTCCGGTCTCGCGGAACTCTGCGCGCATGTCGATCATTTCGACGACGGGGAGCGGGCGGGACTGCACGCGCTGGAGCATCTCGATGCGTACGTAGCGGCCGCGCTCGGCGTTGTTCCAGGATTCGAGGCTGGGTGTCGCGGAGCCGAGGACGATGGTGATGCCGAGGAGCTTGGCGCGCATCACGGCGACGTCGCGGGCGTGGTAGCGCGGGGTTTCTTCCTGCTTGTAGCTGCCGTCGTGCTCTTCGTCGATGAGGATGAGGCCGAGGTTGGGCATGGGCGCGAAGACGGCGGAGCGTGTTCCGACGACGACGCGGGCTTCGCCGCGACGAATGCGATGCCATTGCTCGGCGCGCTCGTCTGGGGTGAGCTGCGAGTGCAGGAGTGCGACCTCGGAGCCGAAGGCGGCGACCATCTGCGCGGCGGTGGCGGGTGTGAGGCCGATCTCGGGCACCAGCAACAGCGCGGATTTGTTGTTGGCGAGCGCGCGTTGCATGGCGGCGACGTAGACGGCCGTTTTGCCAGAGCCGGTGATGCCGTAGAGCAGGTGCGGAGCGAAGGTGTTGCGTTGCATCGCGGCGACGATGCTGGCGAGGGCTTCGGTTTGTGATTCGTTGAGGGTGTGCTCGTGGGCGAAGCGTTTGCCGTGCGTGGCGAGCGAGGTGACGTGGAAGGCTTGTGCGGCTTCTTCGAGGCGAATGAGGCCGCGACGAACGAGTGTGTTCAGGGTTGAATCGGGCACGCCGCGACGTGCGAGACGGTTGCGGAGCTCGCGGAGGAGTTCGCGGCCGCCGCAGCCGGCGAGCTCGGCCATGACGGCGAGTTGGTTGTCGTTGAGTTTGGGAATGCGACGGGTACCGGCGGCTGGAAATGCAGGTCCTTCGGCTTCGCGCTCCGCGCTCCGCTCAGGATGACAGCTTAAATTCTCCGGTCGAGATGACACGGTTTTGGAGGGCGAGAAGCCTGAGGAAGTCTCTGAAGCATCGACAAGGACAGCGACGGTTTCGAGACGGCGGGCGTCGCGCTGCTCGGTGAGGGGTTCGCGGATGAGCCAGCGCTTTTTGACCATGGCGTCGAGCATGGCTTTGTTGGCCCCGGTGGCGGAGCGGATGGCGGTGAGCTTGGCGGACTCGCCGGGCTCGAGATAGTTGAGGACGGCGTACTCGCGGTTCTGGTCTTCGGGGCTTAACTTTGAGCGGCGCGAGGAGCCGCGGTTGGCGCCGTCGTAGAGGACGTTGCGGCCCTGCTCGGCGATGCGGTAGACCCAGTGGCGGCGGACTTCGGCGGTGAGCGGAAGCATGCCGCGGAGGACTTCGCCGAGCGGAGCGCAGTAGTACTGCGCGATCCAGCGGGCGAGCTCGAGGAGTTCGGGGGAGAGAAGTGCGGCGTCGTCGAGGAGGCGCTCGATTTTTTTTACTTCGACTGGTTTCGAATCAGCGGCGGGTGCGGGTGGATTGTCGTGCAGGGCGACGACGACGCCGAGGAGTCGTTGACCGCTGAAGGGAACGAGGACACGTGCGCCGATTTCAGGAGTGAGGTCGCCGAGCGAGTAGGTGAAGGCGCGGTCGAGAGGGACCGGCAGCGCGACGTCGGCGTAGAGGGGCACAAGTTAAGGGTACCGTGTCGGGTTGTGAGTTCGGCCGATGAATGCTGTGAACTCAAGCCACAGAGGCGAGACTTGAGTCGCCTGCTGGATATGGTTCAGTCGGTATCAGTGACCGCTAGGACCCACATCTTCCGATCCAGTCTGTCGAAGAGGACGGATGTCCAATCCCAGGCGATCCCGGCGAACCACGGGGTCCAAGCTTCATAGCTACTAAAGAGGCTGACCTCTTCGTATCTTCTTCCAAAGGCTGCTTGGCAGTACTGCGCCGCAAGTTGCATCGCGTCATTTCCCGTGATTCTCGATTCCGGAGCATATGCTCCACCTGCGAACAAGCGCTGCCCTAGTTGTCCGTCCAGCAAAAATGGATTATCAAAGCTGAGGCCATCAGATGCCGCTATGCTGCACGCTTCGTGATTTTCGATCGCGGGCAAATCTTCTGGGATTTTGACCTCAGGTAATAGAGTCCTGAACTCCCTCCGGCGCAACAACAATGGCAAGATATCGTTCTCCAGAAGACGATTGCGGGAAGCGAACCAGTCGAAGACGTCGTCTGATCCGACCCTGACTGTTGCCAAGAACGCTCCGCCATTCGAATGAGTGACGCGCAACCGATCCAGTGCTCGATCGACTTGTTCTTCGACCTGCTGAACAGGTTCGAGCGCAACAAGGCCGCACATTCTCCGAGCTTCCTGCCAGGAAGGTTTCGCTTGATTCCAATTTGGTTCGAGCAGGCTCATGCGTGCCGATTCTACGACGAAGGAGAGCGGGATTTTGAGCTGAGTTCGGCCGTGAGCTTCTTGATCTCCTTCGCTTGAGCCTTTTTGTCCTCGAGAATCTTTGTGACGCGTTCGGGAACGTCGGCGCGGGAGATGGTGAGGGTGCGGGCGACGGTGTCGAGGAGGGTGTAGTCGCGGCGGGCGGAGCGAACGGCGCGGAGGCCGCAGACGAACTCGACACGCCAGCCCTGACGGACCTTTTCGACGCGGCGCAGAAGGATGGAGCCGATTTCGCCGGTGCTGCGGACGTGCGTTCCGCCGCAGGCGTTGAACTCGATGCCCTGCATTTGAACGATGCGGAAGGGGCCTTCGAGCGGAGGGAGTTTGCGGAGGTCGCCGTGGGCGAGCATGGCTTCGGCGAGCGGGCGCTCGACCCAGTGGGTGAGGAGCGGACGGTTCTCGTAGATGATGCGGTTGGCGGATTCTTCGACGCGGCGGAGGTCGTCGTCGCTGAGTTTGTCCATTCCCTCGGGGAGAGCGAGATCGATGGTAGAGCTTTCGGCGCCGAGGTGGAAGGAGACGGTGCGCGCGTTGAGTTCGCGGAGGAAGACGGCGGAGAGGAGGTGCTGGCCGGAGTGTTGTTGCTCGTGGTCGGTGCGGCGGGCTGGATCCACGGCACCGGTGACGCTGGTGCCGGAGGTGAGAGGCTTGCGGACGTAGTGCCAGACCTCGCCGGCTTCGTCCTCTTCGACGCGCTCGACGGGGATTTCGAGTGTGGTGCCGCTGGGAGCGGTGGCAATGAGGAGGCCGGTGTCCGAGGGCTGGCCGCCACCTTCGGGGTAGAAGGCGGTGCGGTCGAGGGCGATCTGCCAGAGCTGCGCGGTGTCGGGCGTAGCGCTGAGCTCTTTGGCGACGAGGTGTATGTCGGTGATCTGCGCGGTGAACTCGAGGATGGGCGAGTCGTAGTAGAGGCGCTTGGCGGCGGTTTGTGCTGGCATTAAATTTCAGCTTTCGTTTTTGCATCTGCGGCTTCTCTCTTCACGAGAGACTGCAGGGCCTCGACCTCGACGCGGCTGCCGACGACGAAGGGTGTGCGCTGGTGGATGGATTCGGGTTGGAGGTCGAGGATCCGGCCGGACCCGCTGAAGGCGGCGCCACCGGCTTGCTCGGCGATGAAGGCGAGCGGGTTGGCTTCGTAAAGGAGACGGAGCTTGCCTTTAGGCGCCTTCTGAGTGGGTGGATAGAGGAACACGCCGCCTTTGAGGAGCGTGCGGTGGAAGTCTGCGACAAGGCTACCGATGTAGCGCGAGCTGTAGGCCTTGCCGTTGAGTTGGCCGCGACGGAGGCGATTGACGAACTGCTGATAGGGGAGCGGCCAGGAAGATTCATTGGCTTCGTTGGTGGAGTAGTAGGGACCTTGCTCGGGCATCTTCATCTGCTCGTCAGTGAGAACGAAGGCGCCGATGGCGGGGTCGAGTGTGAAGCCGTGAACGCCGTTGCCGGCGGTGTAGACGAAGACGGTGGAAGGGCCGTAGACGACGTAGCCGGCGGCGACCTGCTTGTAGCCGGGTTGCAGGATGGAGGTCTCGAGCGGCTGGCCGGGGATGCGCTTGTGGATGGAGAAGATGGTGCCGACGTTGACGTTGACGTCGATGTTGGAGGAGCCGTCGAGAGGGTCGAAGACGATGATGTATTTGCCGGACTCGGGGTCGGCGTTGATGATGACGGGCTCTTCGTTTTCTTCACTGACGAGTGCGGCGACGCTATCGCGGCCGCCGAGTGTGTGGAGTAGCGTCTCGTTGGCGTAGACGTCGAGTTTCTGCTGGACCTCGCCTTGCACGTTGACGGAGCCTTTGGCGCCGAGGGCGTCGCTGAGGCCGCCGAGGCGGATCTTGGCTTCGACCATTTTGGTTGCGAGAGTGAGGCCGCTGAGCAGCCACGAGAAGGTTCCGCTGGCTTCTGCGAAGTTTTCCTGCTGGTGGCGGATGTGCGTTTGCACGGTGGTGATCATCGCGATTGCTCCGGCTACTAGGGTAGCGGCTTAGAGCCTACAATGGCAGCCATGCTTTCAAGACGTAGATTTCTGACCTCCGCAGCGGTGGCCGCGCCGTCGTTTGCGCTGACAGCGCAGCAGGAACGTGCGAATAACGGGCAGGCAGTGGCGTTGCCAGCGCCGATTGCGGCGTTGACGGACCGGCGCAAGGAGATTGTGCCGATTACGGTGAGTGAGCGGAGCTCGCGGGTGGAGCGGGCGCGCGAGCTGATGACGGCGAGCAAGATCGACGCGATTGTGATGACGACGGGAGCGTCGCTGACGTATTACACCGGAGCGCACTGGGGGCAGTCGGAACGGCTGTTTGCGTATGTGCTGCCGAGAGCGGGGAAGCCGTTTCTGATCAGCCCGGCGTTTGAGCACGACCGCGCAGAGGAGTTGCTGGCGACCTTTCCGGAACGAGAGACGACGACGTCCTATGCATGGCAGGAGAACGAGAGCCCGTTCGACCTGCTGCGGAAGGCGTTGGGTGATTCGGGAGTGAAGACCGGAACGCTCGGGATTGAGGAACATACGCAATTTGAGTTTTCGTATGCGATTGCGCAGGCATGTCCGGCGCTGACGACTGTGTCGGCGACGCCGGTGACTGCCGGGTGCAGGATGATCAAGACTGCTGCAGAACTGGCGTTGATGAAGCTGGCGAACGAGATCACACTCAGCGTGTATCGCGCGGTGTATCAATCGTGCGGGCCGGGTGATACGAACCGGCACGTGGTTGAGTTGATTGATAAGGCGTATGAGCGATGCGGTGTGCGCGGTGAGGCGTCATTGAATGTTGGGCAATATTCGGCGGTGCCGCATGGGAGTGCGCAGGCGCAGGTGATTCGTGAGGGTGACATCGTGATGGTGGACGATGGGTGCACGTGCGATGGGTATACGTCGGACATCACACGGAGCTGGGTGTATGGCAAGGCGAGCGATGAACAGAAGAGGGTGTTCGACATTGTGCATCGAGCGCAGAGCGCGGCGCTCGCCGCGGCGAAGCCGGGAGTAGAGGCGCAGTCAGTCGACGCAGCGGCACGCAAGGTGATTGTGGATGCGGGGTTTGGGCCGGGGTATAAGTACTTCACGCATCGTGTGGGGCACGGCATTGGGTTGGACATGCATGAGTGGCCGTATCTGGTCGGCGGAAACACGAAGAAGCTCGAGACGAGCATGGTGTTTTCAGATGAGCCGGGGATCTATCAGCCAGGGAAGTTTGGTGTGCGGCTGGAGGATGACATGCACATCACGGAGAACGGCGCGGAGTTGTTCACGTCGCAGAGTGTGAGTCTGGAGGAGCCGTTCGGGAAGGTATAGATGTCAGACGCTAGATTTTGAATGTTAGAAGCCGCCGGTGAGTGCCGGCGGCTTCTGTGTTTTGACTTAGCTGAAGATTAGTGAGGCATGACGAGGAGTTCGATGCCACTGGGTGCATCGGCCTGATGGAAGATGGTTTGGGTGGCGATACGGAAGTCTTCTGGCTTCGCTTTGTAGGTGTCCATGAAGACCTGCGGATTGCGATCGACGAGCGGGAACCATGAGCTCTGGATCTGAACCATGATGCGGTGGCCCTTGCGGAACGTGTGGTTGATGTCCTGCATGGAGAAGTCGACGTCGGTGATTTTACCCGGCGTCAGAGCTTCGGGGTGTTCCCATGAGTTGCGGAACTTGGCGCGGAAGGGTTCGCCGCGGACGAGCATCTGATATCCCTCGAGGAAGATGGGCTCGGCGCCGGTGACGCGCTTGCCTTCCTTCTCTTCGTCGGGGGATTTGTAGTCTTCCGGGAAGACGTCGATGAGTTTGACCACGAAGTCGGCGTCGGTGCCGGTGGAGGCGATCTTCAGGCGCGGCTTGATGGGGCCGACGACGGTGACGTCTGCGGTGAGCGGTGCGGTCTGGTAGACGAGGACGTCGCCGCGGGTGGTGGCGAAGCGCTGATCGTCGTCCATGTAGCGCTGCGGAACGTCAGGACCGGTGATGTAGGGAACGAAGGGCACGGGATGCGCGGGATCGCTGATGTAGGAGTCTTTGCCGGAGGACGCGGTGGGGGCGCTCCAGGCAAGGCCGCCATCGGCTTGAAGGTAGAGCGTCTTTATGACGGCCTGTTGTGGCGGCCACGCGTCGTACTTCTTCCAGACGTTGGAGCCGGTTTCGAAGGTGTAGGCCTTGGGCAGTTGTGTCCATGGCTTGTTCTTCAGCCAGTGGGCGAAGAAGGGTGCTTCGATGTTGTCGCGATAGAAGGTCGAGGGGCTGTCGCCGAAGTGGATATCACCGAGCGAGGAGCCGGGGCCGCGTGACCAGCCGCCGTGCACCCAGGGGCCTTCGACGAGTGTGTTCTCGGGCACGTCGGGGCTGAGCTTGTCGATGGAGTGGAAGAGTTTGACGGGGCCCGCGAGGTCCTCGGCATCAAACCAGCCACCGACTTCGAGTACCGCGGCCTTTACGCCGTGCATGTGTGGTGTGAGATTGCGGATCTGCCAGTAGTCGTCGTAGGTGGTGTGCGCGACCTGATCGTGGAAGTAAGGATTCGTGCCGCCTGCGGGAGAGTCGAGATTTGCGAGCGTGCCCATGTGCAGGTAGTAGGCGTACATGTCCTGCGTAGGGAAGTCCCAGTCGCTCTTCGGCTCTTTGGTGAGCGGATTCTTCTGCGGAGCGAAGAAGGGTGCGTAGAACGAGTGGTTGGCGCTGAGCATGAAGGCGCCGCCGTGGTAGGAGTCGTCTCCCATCCAGAGATCCATGATGGGTGCCTGCGGGCTGGCGGCCTTGATGGCGGGATTGCTGTCGACGATGCTGGCCGCGGCGTAGAAGCCGGGATAGCTGATGCCGAGGATGCCGACCTTGCCGTTATTGTTGGCGATGTTCTTGAGCAGCCAATCGACGGTATCGGACATGTCGGTGGACTCGTCGATGCCCTTGCCGTCTTTCGAGGCGGTCATCTCCATCCAGTGGCCTTCGCTGTTCCAGCGGCCGCGGACGTCCTGGCAGACTAGGATGTAGCCGTCGTGCACAAGGTTCGGATTGCTGGTGACGTGGGGCTGGATGACGTTGTTGTTGTAGTTGCCGCAGCTGTAGGGAGTGCGCGACATCAGGAAGGGATAGGGGCCGCGATCGGTGAACTGCTCGGCGACGGGTGTGTAGACCACGGTGTAGAGCTTGGCACCGTCGCGCATGGGCACGTGGTACTCATGCTTGGTGTAGTGCGAACGGTAGAACTCCTCAAGTTGCTGGCGCTGGTCCTGTTGAGGGGGCGGGGCCGATCCGGCGGATTGCGTCTGTGCGCTGTTGGTAAGAACTGGTGCAGCAAGTGAGAGTGCGAGCACTCCCAAGCCAAATCGGACGTCCATAGGTCTCCTAAGTATCTCCACTGGATTTTAGCGGCACGAGATACGATACTGCTGGCATGCTGAGTTTCTCTGGCCAGCACGCAGGGTGGGCCTGTCGTTTTGCACTACGGACCACTTTTGCGGTAGTTCCGGTTCTTCGACTGTCCGGTAACTCAGCGGGTGGGCAAACGGTTCCCGCACAAGAGGGCGCCGGCGGACCGTACACACTACACGTTTACACGGACCTGCTTCAGATCCCAACCATCGCTCTCACACGTTTGCATGGCAGCTATAGGGAGCTAACCGCGCAGAGATTCACGATTAGTTTGGACAGTGGGCCCGGATTTCACCCTACACATATCAGATCCGAGGGCGACGACCCGGTTCCGCTCGCGATCTACAGGACCTGGGCTCGACGGCCGGCCGGACGAAGGTCATTCAGGCTTTCGCGGACGCGCTTTCGGCCCTCCCGGCAGGCGTGCCTTCGGCGCGCGATTCAATTGCCGCGTACACGTACGGTTGCGAATTGAATCGGATGACGGAGTACGTTCCAGCGACCGCCGATCATATAAAGGAAAGTATGGCTCTCGCGCTTTCTAACGAGCGCAAGGAAAAGAGCTCGACCGACTTCTGTGGGTCGTTCAAGTGGCTTTGGGACGTTATTGTGCGAGTCGCCGAGGACGTCGGCGAGATGCAGGGACGAAGGGTTGTTCTGGTGCTCTGATCGCGCCAGCGTGAACACCTGGCGAGCGTGGTGCACTTCGCCGGCAGTAAGAGCATCGCGATTTTTGGTATGAGAGAGCGGCTTGAGGTTACAGGGCATTTTCGAAGGAGCTCTACGGACCCGGGGTTCATGATGCAGGTCGAAGATCTGTTCGGGATGCTTTGCGGCTCGTCGGGAGGGCTGGTGTTTGATGATGGTCCATCGACAACTTTGACGAGCAAGCAGTTCGAGCGATTTGTTGCGATCCTGCGGGATCGTTACATCCTGGAGTTCCCGAGACCGTCCAACGGAGGCGCGGGTTTCTACGACCTGCGCGTGACGATTGGCGACCGGCATGCCATTCTTCGTCCTTCTGGAATCGGGTTTCCGCCGCGTGCTGCCGATCAAGCAAAGGAGCCTGGTGTACTGCCTGCGGATGAGTCAAAGATGCCAGTGGCAGGACAGCGGCATATTCTGACTCAGCCTCAGTAAGTCAGCTTCGCACTCTGCGATAATGCGTTGGATGGTTCGGCCCTTGTCCATCGCGAAGATTGTGATGTGCGCCTGTGGATGGTCAAGTGTGCTGCTGGCGGGAGCCTGCCATGCGCAGGAGGCGCAGGCTGCGGGAGCGCAAGCTGCGGGAGCTCAAGCGACCGCGCCGGTCTTCACGCTGAAGGTCTATACGAACCTGGTGCAGATCCCGACGCTTGTACTGGATCATGAGCGGCAGCCTCTGCCGAGGATAGATTATCGGCGATTCCAACTGAGCCTGGATGGCGGCAAACTGTTTGCGCCGACGAATGTGCGGATGGAGGGCGATGATCCTCTGGACATTGCAATCCTGTTGGACGTAACCGGCTCGCAGAAGCATCTGATCAGCGGTTTTGCAGAGGCTGCGGGACAGTTGGCTGCGAACTCGTTGCATCCGCAGGACCACGTTTCGATTTATGCCCTGGGATGCAACCTGGTCCGGTCCGCGAAGGGAATGCCGGTAGCGTCGGAGCCGGTGCGAGCCGCGGTCGAGAATGCATTGGAGACGCCAACTCTTAATAAGAGCAGCGACCCTCCGACACCTTGCGGCAAGAATGTCTATCTGTGGGGTGCGGTGACGCAACTGATAAAGGAAATGAACGACGCGACGGGTAGGCGAGTGATTCTTCTGGTCTCCGCGGGAGTCGACAATGGCACTGCGATCACATGGCAAGACCTGCATCAGTTCGCGGCCGCCAACGGCGTCGCCATCTTCGGATTGAATGACGGTTGGAGTCCGCCCGCAGTCCTAGGAAGACACGCGCCCGAAAATCCTCTGACGGCCCTGTGCGAGTCGACCGGCGGTATAGTGCTGGAGACGTGGCGCAACGATCTCAACAAGCCGCTGCAGCGGTGGATTGGACTTCTGCGCGGACGCTACGTGGTGGAGTTTCCGCGCCCGCAGGGGCTGGGGCTTGCCACTGGAGCGCATGATATCGAGGTGTCGATCAAGAGAGATGGATTGGCGTTTACGACGCTTGCGGGCGTGTCAGTGACTCTGCCGGACCCGAAGATCACATCCGACCCGAACTATGTGCCATCGCAACAGGGGTCGGATATTCCGGTGGGGAATCGGCGATCGCAGCACTGAGCTAGTTGGTCAACGCGGCATCCTGAGATGAGACCTGACGGCTTGCGAGACGAAGAACGAGACGCTCGAGGACCAGGCGTTTGTCGGCCGGGCTGGAGCGGAGTTCGGCGTCGGCGCGGGCGATGAGCTCGAGGCCGCGAGTCAGGTCGCTGCGATCGCGGTAACGGCGCGCTTGCGCGATGAGTGCGTCGGCGGCGAAGGGAGCAACGCGGAATCCGGGCCAGAGGACCTGCCACATCGCGCGCTGATCGCGAACTTGCCTTTCGTTGAGCACGAGCATCTGGCGGAAGGTCTTGGCGAGCGTGAAGATGTGACCGATGGCAGCGTCTTCTCCAGACTCGCTGGCATTGAGAAGGCCGTGCAGGAGTGCAACGGCGCGCGGCGCGTCCTTGAGGCTGATTGCGTCGGTGAGCTCGTAGAGGCTCCGCTGCTTGGCCGCGGAGACCATGGTCTCGACATCGGCGAGCTCGATGGAGGAGGAGCCTTGTGATTGGGCGTAGAGGATGAGTTTCGTGAGCTCGCTGGAGAGCGTAAGCATCTCGGCGCCGAGCGCGTCGACGAGTTCGCGTGCGGCGTCTTCGGTGAGGCGGATGTGCTGGGACTCGGCTTCGCGAATCGCCCATTGGAGCGCGTCGTCGTCGCTGACCCGCTGGAGCTCGATGATGCCGCAGGCGTCGCCGAGGGTCTCGCGGATCTTTTCGGCGCGTTCCTTGTCCTGCATGTCCATGGTGCGGACGTCCTGCGGAAGGCGAATGTGGTCTGCGACGAAGAGGACGAGCGCTTGCGGATTGGGACGGCGGAAGTAGTCGTCGATGGCGGCGAATTCATCCTTCTTCTGGCCGCGGCCGTAGAGCGTTTTGAGGTTGCGGATGAAGAGGACCTGGAACGGCGCCATCAGCGAAGGCGTCTGCGCGAGATCCAGCGCTTCGAAGATGGATGTTTCGGCGAGGTCGAGATCGTGCAGGCAGAAGTCGCGGATATCGGTAGGCGCGAGTGCATCGAGAATGCCATGGCGCGCGCGTTGGAAGAGGAAGGCATCGTCGCCGAGAAGAACGTAGCCGGCGCGGCGGTCGTCTTTGCGAGCTTCGGTGAGAAAACGATCGACAGTCGCGAAGCTGCGCAGGCCAGCGGTCGAAGTGGAGGATGCGCTCATCGGAACGACTCCATCATGTCACTGACGAGTGCCTGGGCAAAGTCGCGCGACATCCGGCGCACCGCGGCTGAATCCTCCTGGACGAAGCCGGATAGATCTTGCGTGGACTGATACTGCTCGCGCCAGGCGAAGGCGCTGTTGCGGTAGAGCACATTGCCGTCGTGGCTGACAAGTGCGACGTCGGCGGTGATGGTGACGAGGTAGCTGGAGGTCTGGCCGCTGGAGGCGTCGTAGGTGAGGGGAGTGACGGCCTGGGTGAGGATCGTGCCTCGCAGCGTGGCGTCGGAGGCTTGTTCCGTAGGACTGACGGTGGGGTTGACGTTGGTGAGCACCCGATAGCGAGTGCGCGTGTTGAGTTCGCGCGCGACGGCTTCCGTGAAGGCTGTCTCCGTGTGGTAGGCCTGGACCTTCGATAGGAAGATTGGCACAGAGACCGTGCGGACGCTCGCGGGAATGTGAGTCGCCGAGCCGACCTGATGGTATCCGCAGCCCGCGAGTGGCAGAAGCAACGCGAGAGCGAAGAGGCGCTTCATCGAGAGATTCCGCCCAATGCGCTTGCCGAGAGCACGAGGTCGGTGTGGCTGACGTCGACGTAAAAGTGATCGGTGTCGACGTGGAACTCGTCGGCGGTGCCGTTCCACGGCATGGTGTGCCAGTCCGTCGTGTTGGGAGTGATGCGAGACCAGTGCGCCGGGTCGCCGACGTTGATGGGGATCGCGAAGCCGGACTCGTCGGCCTTCCAGCGATAGCTCATCGTGTGCTTATCAGGATCGAAGCGCAGTTGAAGCACGGGCAGTGCGGCGTGGCGTAGATATTCGTCGAAGAACGGTGTGAGGTTCATGCCGGTGCGTTGATTCCACCAGTCGACGACGTCCTCGGTCATGATGTTCTGGTATTTGAAGTGGTTGTAGAAGTCGTGAACGTCTGCCCACCACTTGGTGTCGTCGTTGACGATGCTGCGGAGAGTGTTGAGCATGAGCGTGCCCTTGAAGTACTGGTCCTGCGGCGGCTCGGCGTTGGTGCCGCGCGGCGAGATGATGGGGCGCTCGTTGTGGACCTTGAGTTTGTAGCCGTTGATGTACTTGATGGCGTCGTCTTTGCCCCAGCGGTATTCGACATAGAGGCTTTCGAGGTACGTGGTCCAGCCCTCGTGTATCCACATGTCGGAAGAGTCTTGAGCGGTGATGGCGTTACCGAACCACTCGTGGCCGCTCTCGTGGATGATGATGAAGTCGAACTTCGGACTGATGCCGACGCCGGTCCAGTCACGGCCGTAGTAGCCATTGGTGAAGTGATTACCGTAGGCGACCGCCGACTGATGCTCCATGCCGGCGTAGGGAACTTCGATGAGTTTGTAGCCATCCTTGTCGAAGGGATATTCGCCGAGGTAGTGCTCGTAGGCGTCGAGCATCGTCGGAACCTGCGCGAATTGCTCTTTGGCCTTGTCGAGGTCTTCAGGGAGCGCATAGAAGTCGAGGGTCGTCTTGCCGTGTTGCGGCAATGTGAAGTGCTGATACTCGCCGATGTTGAGCGCGACGTCGTAGTTGTTGATGGGATAGTGAACGTGCCAGCGCCACTCCGTGTAGCCGTCGCCGACGTCCTTTGAACCTTCGAAGCGGCCGTTCGAGACGTCCATCAGGCCGTTGGGGACGGCGATATCGAGCTCCATGCCGTCCTGCGGCTCATCCTTCCACTGATCTTTGTTGGGCCACCAGATGCTCGGGCCTTCGCCTTCGCAGGCGGTGGTGATCCAGGGCTTGCCTTCTTTGTCCTTGTCGAAAGAGAAGCAGCCGAAGCGGCCCTGCGTGACTGGACGGCCGGAGTAGGCGAAGACGATCTCGTAGGTCTTGCCCTTGTGCAGCGCCTCGGGGAAATCGATGTAGAGCGCGCGGGTTTCCGGGACACGCTCATAGTGCAGTGGCTTGCCATTGAAGGTGATGCCATCGATGTCGAGGGAAGGCGCGAGGTCGATCTGGATGCGAGTACCGTCGGCGAGCATGCGGAAGCGAATCGTGTTCGAGCCCTTGATCGTCCTAGCGTCGGGGTCGACGCGGAGCTTCAGCGCATAGAAGAGCAAATCATTGTTGGCGCGGTACGGGCCATACGCGCCGCGGAGCAGGTCGTCCTTCGTCGGAGTTTTAAGGACGTCGAGCTGGCGGGCGCGCTGCGCTGCGGCGGCAGAACCGGGGGTAGTGGTTGTGCTCTGAGCGGAAGACTGACCCGAGGTCTGGCTTGATGTTTGGGGATATGCGGCTCCCGCGAGAAGTACGATCAGCGACGCAAGCGCCCACCGGCAGTTTTTCTTCATGGCTTCCAGAGTATCGCGGCCGGTGGGCCTTTTGCTGGCGATCACATGTTCTTCGGCCACTCACCGGAACCGGGAAAGGCCTGTCCCGTCTCGAGCATTGTCTTCAGGCTGGAGAGGATCATCGGCCAACCCATTGACACGGCCCCGATGAGCCTCGACTCCGCAAGATCGCTCTCGTGCACGATTGTCAGTTTGACCACTTCGCCCATGGGCTCGAGCTCGAACGTGCAGCGAGCGAAGCCCTCCTCGCGTATCTCGGGCTTGAACTCGTTGCGCCAGGAAAGAACGAGCCTACGCGGGCGGTCTACTTCGAGGACGTTGCCGGTATCGCCGACGCGGCCGTCCGGGATCATGAGCCTCCAGTCGGCACCGGCTTTGAATGTGCTCTCCAGACGAGTGCCTGCCCAGTAGCGCCGGGTGAAGTCGGGATTGGTCAATGCCTCCCAGAGCTTCTCGGGTGTTGTCTTGATGTAGGTGACGTAGACGAATTTGCTAGCGCTCATCGTTCTCTCCTTCCAAAGATTTCTTCAGGTCCGCCAGCGCGTCGAGGCGTGTTCGCTCGTACTTGCTGATCCAGCGGTCGGCAATTTGGTGAATGGGCACGGGGTTAAGGAAGTGAAGCTTCTCGCGTCCCTGCCAGTGAATCGAGATCAAATTGGCATTCTCCAGAATGGCGAGGTGTTTGGAGGCTGCCTGGCGTGTCATTTTGAGGCCCGCGGTCAGGTCGCCGAGCGTCTGGCCGTTGTGAGCGTGGAGGCGGTCGAGAAGTTTGCGCCGGCTGGGGTCGGCGAGCGCGCGGAAGACGGCATCCATGCTCACGGAAGACATTATGCAACCAAATGGTTGCATAATGTCAAGTGAAGATTCTTCGGTGGTGATGGGCCTTCTAGATGCTTTGGACGGGAACCATCATGAGGTCGTCGACGAGCGAAACCTCTTTCTGGACGAAGGGTTCGGCGTACCGGACGCCGGCGAGCAGGCCGTAGTGGCGCGCGGTAGAGAAGGTGCGCTCGCGGATGTCATCTTCGGGGACGAAGAGAGCGCTACCGGTCGTTTGATTGCCGTATTGCGAGCGGTAGGAAAGCAGTGAGGCGAGGCGCGTTTCGATGTGCGGCGTGATATCGACGACGAAGGTGGGGCGCACGTCGGCGTAGAGCGAGGCGTAAAGGATCTTGTAGGGACGATGCGGCGCGCCGTGTTCGGGCGGGAGGTCAAATTTTGAGAGGCCTGCAGCGAAGCAGGATTCATAGCCGAGCGTGGCCGTGGTGTAGTGGTCCGGGTGACGGCCCTGCCAGTAGGGAAGGATGACGACGCGCGGCCGGAGTCGGCGAAGAACCGCAGCGATCTTCAACCTGTTCTCGCGCGTGTTCTCTACGTTGCCGTCGGGAAGGTCGAGCGCCTCGCGATGGGCGACCCGGAGGATGCGCGCGGCCTCAGCGGCCTCGCGGGCGCGATCCTCCGCAGTGCCGCGAGTGCCGGACTCACCCTGCGTGAGGTCGAGGATTCCGGTGCGCCAGCCGAGCGACTGCTGGACCAGCAGCGTGCCGCCGCAGGTCTGCTCGACGTCGTCGCGGTGGGCGGCGATAGCGAGGACGTCCACAGTCGTCTGCGAGAGATCTCCGGTGGCCATGCGCGGTGTCAGTTGGCGCTGTCGAGCTAATTTGCGCTGTTGGTAAGGGCATCCATATAGGCGACGTCGAGGACTGTGCCCTGGATGGTGATGTTGGCGTTGTTGAGCTCAGAGCCAGCGGGCGGCGTGGTGCCAACGGCGGGATCGCTTACGTCCGTGATCGTGCCACCGGTGTAGAAGGCGTGAATCTGGCCACCGTAGGCGGTGAAAACCTTGTGATACTGCTGCACCCAGCAGATGCCGGTCAGATCGCCATAGTAGTAAAGGTTCTGGTTGGTGTTGGGATAGGGAACCGTGGTCGATCCGCCAGGAGTCACGTTGGGGATGATCTGAGCGGCACCGACGGCACCGCTTCCCAGCGTCACCATGGTGAGACAGTTGTAGTTCTGCCCGGTGGCGGCGCGCTCTCCGCTGGCGCACTGCTGTGAGCCGACCCAAAGTGTGTTGTCATCGGCAAAGAGCAGCTTGGTGTGCGTGCCATCGGAGATGGAAATGGGCTGCGTGACGGAGTAGTTGCTCAGATTGACTGCCGTGAGATACCCGGTAAAGAGGCCATCGGCGCGCGGAGTCGAGTTGAGTGCACCACCTGAGCCAAGGCTGTAGAGCGACTGGCCTGCGACGTAGAGTGTTGTCCCGTTGGAGAGTGCGGTGGTGGCGCCGCCTGGTATCGGCACGGGATTAGGGACTCCGATGCTGGACAATGGCGAGGGCGCGGACGGAGAGAGCGGATCGACGGTTGGGAAGTTGTCGACCAGCAGGGAGCCGGTCTGCAGCACGCTGATGCTTGAAGTTGTGCCGCCGCACTCGGGGCCGCAGTTCAGGACGTAGACCGAGTTGCCGTCCAGCGAGAAGCTTGCGTCGACGGGACGGTCATAGGTGCCGGCCACCGGCACGACGCAATAGACCGGCAGCAGTTGCGGCTCGCAGTCGACTGCGCCAGGAGGAACGACCGGGTTGCCGCTCGCGGGCAGCTTGACCACGCGATAGAGTGCGTTGGAGTTTCGCACCATGGCGAGGATGACCGTGATTCCCTGGTTGACGGCGACCTTATAGACGTTCGGCAGGTTCAGAGCGTAGGTACCGCCGCCGGACGAGACATAGATCTGGCTGTTGAGAGACGAAGCAGCCGCAAAGAGTGATCCATCATAGGAAGCGCCTACGGAGGCCGGATCCGGGGTGAAGGTGGCCGCGGTGCCGGAGCTGGCTTCGGTGCTGTAGTTGATTCCGACAAGAGTTCCGGCGGTTTCAGACAACACGTAGCCGTGGGTCTGTTCGGGGAAGCTCAAGATTGTCGTCGGCTCTGGCGCCGAGAAACCTGAAATTGGAAAGCTCAGCTTCGTGTTCTGAATATTGCCGCGAAGATCGCGGAGGCCATCGAGTAGCTGCGCTCCGCCTGTGGTGCCGCCGTTGGTGAAGGTGGCAAGGACGCGTTGCAGCATCTGGCTGGGTGGGATGGGCCGGCCTGCAAAGTTGTTTTCGGGAACTTTGTAGAGGACCTTGCACGCAGTCAGGGTCAGCGTGAGGGCGGTCAGAAAGATGCCCGCAACAAGCTGGGCTGCGATCCTGCGATTCTTCAACTGGACGACTCCGGGAGACACTGCAGCGGCTATTTAGAGGGCACACAATGCACCATCGGACGCCGCCTGCGTCAGCCCAAAGTATAACAAAGCAACGTCGCTGGGCTGGGTGACCCGAATGTCAGCACGCGGTCTCGCTACGGCAGGCGCGGTATACGATGGGAGTACAGCCCCATGAGAACGATGACCTCACCTTTGGAGAAGCTTTTTACCGGCGGACCGGTGCTTTGCGATGGAGCAATGGGCACCATGTTGTACAGCTGCGGTGTGTTCATTAACCGTTGTTATGACGAGTTGAACATCACGCAGCCGGATATGGTCCGTTCGGTACACGAGCAGTATTTGCTGGCCGGCGCGGAGGTGATTGAAACCAACACCTTTGGCGCTAACTCCTTCCGGCTGGAGCACTTCGGACTCCGAGACAAGGTTCGCGACTTCAACCTGGCCGGCGCCGCCCTGGCACGGCAGTGCGTCACGGCAATCCATGAAAAGCAGGCGACCGACGCTTATGTTGCGGGCGCGGTGGGTTCGCTTGGAGTGAGGCTGGAGCCCTTCGGAACGCTGAGTCCGGCCGTGGCGCGGGCTGCCTTTGCCGAACAGATTGCAGCCCTGGCCGAGGGCGGAGTTGATCTGCTGATTCTCGAGACGATGATGTCGCTGGATGAGGCGGAGCAGGCGATCGCCGCGGCACGAGAGGTGGCGCCGGAGCTGCCAGTGATTGCGCTCATGACGATGGATGAGGAAGCGAACTGCCTGGATGGCAGCACCCCGGAACAGGCCGCGCACCGACTGACAGAGGCGGGGGCCGACGCGATTGGATGCAACTGCAGTGTTGGACCGGCGACGGTGCTGACGGCGATCGAGCGCATGCGTCCGGAGACGACGCTGCCGCTCGTTGCGATGCCGAATGCGGGGATGCCTCGCAATATTGAAGGCCGCAATATCTATCTCACCTCGCCTGAATATTTGGCGCGGTTTGCACGCAAGGCGATTAAGGCGGGCGCGAGCTGGGTGGGTGGTTGCTGTGGGACGACGCCGGCGCACATTCGCGCCATGCGCTCCGAGATTCGGGCGATGCAAGCGCAGGATCAGGGGGAGGTCTCGGTAGGCGCGATCGGTGTGCATGAGCTTCCAGCTGAGCCTGAGGTGGAACCGAAGCCGCTGGCGGAGCGCTCGGAGATTGGCCGCCGCATCGCTGCGGGGGAGTTTGTACATCTCGTAGAGATCGTGCCGCCTAAGGGGTTTGATTGCTCCAAGGAGCTCGCAGGTGCGGCGCTGCTGGCATCACGCGGCGTTCATGCGATCAATGTGCCGGATTCGCCGCGTGCGAGCGCGCGCATGAGCGCGCAGAGCCTGTGCCTGCAGATTCAGCAGAAGGTCGGCATCGAGACGGTGCTGCACTACACGTGCCGCGATCGCAACATTCTGAGCATTCAGAGCGACCTGCTGGGCGCGGCATCGATTGGGATCAGGAACATCCTGTGTCTCACGGGCGATCCACCGAAGATGGGCAACTATCCGGATGCGACAGCGGTCTTCGATGTGGACGCGATTGGACTGGTCCGCATCGTGCGCGGCCTGAACCATGGTCTGGATATTGGAAAGAACTCGATTGGTGGCTCGACCGGCTTCACGATTTCGGTGGCGGCGAATCCCGGTGTGCCCGACATCGACCACGAGGTGCGGCGTTTTGCGGCCAAAGTTGAGGCTGGCGCGGAGTTCTGCATCACGCAGCCGGTATTCGATCAGCGGCTGCTTGAGGAGTTCCTACGGCGCATTGAGGGCTTCCGGATTCCGGTGATTGCGGGCATCTGGCCGCTGACGAGCCTGCGCAACGCAGAGTTTATGAAGAATGATCTGCGGGTCTCCATGCCGGACTCGATCCTGGCACGCATGGCTGAGGCGCCGGACAAGAAGGCAGCGCTCGCGATTGGATTGGCAATTGCGCAGGAGATGCTGGCCGAGGTGCGCGACCAGGTGCAGGGAGTGCAGGTGAGCGCGCCGTTCGGCAACTTCGGCGCTGCGGCCGAGGTGCTTGGGCTGCGCGAGGAGGCGACGATCGGTGCCTAGTTTCCCACCCCAATCCGGCAAGCCGGCCGGGGACCCCGGTAGTTTCGAAGACCAGCTCGCGGAGCTGGAGAAGATCGTCGAACAGCTCGAGCATGGTGATCTAGCGCTGGAGCAGAGTGTGACGCTGTTCGAGCGCGGCGTGCACCTCTCGAACGCATGCAAGGCGCAGCTCTCGAGTGCGGAAAGCCGCATCCAAGTGCTGCTGGATCCGGAGCACAAGGGGCCAGTCCGGGTGGAAGAGCTTGCGCTCGCGGTGGACGAGGGCGAGGATGACTCGGACGAGATCGAAGGGGAAGAGTAGAAGCTAGCGGTCGCGGCTTGTGACGAAGCCAGGAACCCAGAGCAGCGCACGCTTGTAGTCGCTCTCGGGTAGCTCCGTGATGGACTGGCGGGCGGCTTCAGCGTAGGCGCAGGCGGTGTCCATGGCATAGGCCAGCGACCCGTGGCGTTGCAAGATTTCAAGGATCTGTTCGTGCGTCACGGTCGCGAAGCAGCGCTCTGCGAGCACGGTGCGGATGGCTTCGCGGTCAGCTCCAGTGCCGCGCTCAAGTGCATGGATCACTGCAAGAGTAGCCTTGCCTTCGCGAAGGTCGGAAGCAGCGGGCTTGCCGAGGCGGTCTTCATCGGCGGTGAGGTCGAGCACGTCGTCGACGATCTGGAACGCCAGGCCGAGATTGCGCCCGTATTCGCCGAGGGACTCTTCAAAGTGTGGTCCCCTGCCATTGGCATTCGGTGCGGCCAGAACGGCACCGAGCTGCATCGACACCTTGAAAAGGCATGCGGTCTTGCGATAGATCAGGTCGAAATACTCTTCCTCGTTGATGAGGTGGCCGAGCTTCTCCATCTGAAGCAACTCGCCCTCGACCATCTGCTGCGTTAGCGAGATGAGCAGGTCAAGGATCCGGAAGTTGCGCTCAGCCAGCGCCGTCTGGAAGGACTGCATGTAGAGCCAGTCGCCGGCTAAAACGCACTTTGCG